>ERZ724504.37-NODE-37-length-75682-cov-8.187063_pt1 | contig 75682 bp, 74 predicted proteins | sample MGYA00376037_ERZ724504 | MGnify/ENA primary metagenome ERZ724504 (study PRJEB28724, sample SAMN07190888) | wastewater metagenome | isolation source: influent of sewage treatment plant in Hong Hong | place: USA: Christiansburg, Virginia | collected 2016-03-01 ... | reverse complement strand
GCACGGGGCGGGTCTGCTGGCGGCGTCCGTTGGCGCTGCGGCCATGCAATCCGCCTTTGGTCAGGTTTTCTTGCGTGCGGTTGAACACGCTCCACAAGTCCGGGCGGCGGTCGTCGAACCGGCGCGGCATCAGGATTTGCGATTCGGTGATGGGCGCGGGCTTGTCCGGGTCGTCGTACTTGAGGGACAACGCGGCGCGGGCGAACACTTCGGCCTCGCCTTCGTCCAGTGTGATGCCGCGCATCAGGTCGCGGGATTCCTTCACCCGCTCGAAGCCGCTCAACACCTCGAAAGCGCCTTCGATGACGCTCCCGGCCACGTCGCCTTTGTGGGGCACGCGCACATCGGCCACGGTGTCGCCGCAAACAAGGCCATTGCTGCACACGAAACGGAACATTCCGGCCAGCATCTGATAGCTGCTAGTGCCGTCGTGCGAGTTCAGCAGCACGATTTCGTTAGCCTCCGCGCCGTTGATCTGGCTGGCATGGCGCAGGCGCAGCATGTGTTTGGTGTGCTCGCGCTTGCCTTCATCACGCACGCGGGTCTGCGTCACCATGAAGGGCTGAAACCCCTCCTTGCGAAGCTCGGTCAGCACGGCAGCGGTGGGGATGTAGGCGTAACGCTGCGAACGGCTCTCATGCGGGGCGTCCGCGAAGATGGACGGGGCCACGCGATGAATCTGGTCATCGGTCAGCGGGTAGTCGCTGCGCAGTGCGGGGGAATGGGAAGCGAAACGGGTTGCAAGCATGTCGTTCTCCTGACTTGGCTGTTGAAGAAAGCGCACACCGGATTCCTAGATTCGGAGCCCAGCCTTTCGGCTGTTCGGTGCGGTCGGCACGAGGAACCCGGTTGGCCCTGTTGCCACCGTCTTTCCTGAGTTCATCGCCCGCGACGAAAGGGAGCCCGTGGACGGGGGCCGTCAAGGAGACAAGCGCAGGGTTGGTGCGGCCCGCAGGCGCAGCCGAGGACACGGCCCTGCGCGCCTTGACGGCACACGGGAGCGGGCTACGGTCGCGGGTAAGGTGATGAAGTCAGCGAAGACGGCTGGACATGGCAACGGCCGCCTCTGTGTGCCGAACCGCACGGCAAGCGAAGCGCGCAGGCCCGAAGCTGGAAGCCGGGCCGGAGGCGTCAGCCGACCGGAGGGAGGGGACGATGGAAGCCCGAAGGGGCGAGACGCCGTGACCGCAGGGTGCGGGGCTTGATGCGCCACGCGCACGAAAGCGCGACCGGCCATGTTTCTTGGCCGGGGACGCCCTGCATCCACAACCGACAAAGCATGAGCGCCGAACTTGGTAACTGGTCGTTACGCTAATCTAGTGATGGCACGCCCATGAAAAGGGCCGGGACATGGCGCCTGCCTAGCAGGATTTCGTCTGCTTATGCAGTGTGGCGCCGGGGACAAAGCAACTCAAAAATAATGGAGCAGTATCTTGAGCGGAGTCGATCTAGATGAAAAGGCAGTCTGTGGCACATGCATCGGCAATAAGTTCCTAAGCCAGAAGATAAGTGCCAGCGAAACGACCGATGTAGCGTGTGACTATTGCGGACGGAACGCACCGACCTTGGGGCTAGATGAAATCGCGCAGATTTTTGACCACGAGTTCCAGGACAACTATCAAGTTGCTGACAATGTTCTTCGTGAGGATCATGGGTATCCGTCTCTCGGGGATGAACTCCAGGAGATCATTCAGCAAGAAGTAGAACCCGCATCCCATGCGCTTTCCGACGATTTATTCGAAATCGTGCGGGCCATCTGGGAACGCGATGCATACGATGGCCAGGCACCAGAGGCGGACGCCTTATTCATTAAAACTGGCGTAGCAGACCACTGGCTTCATCGCCGATGGCATGACATGCAGGAAAGTCTTCGGACACGCACTAGGTTTGTTAACCCAGACGCACTCGAAGTGCTCCAGATGGTCTTCGACAAGGTAGACAAAGATGTCACTGCCTCGGGCGAGCCTTTGATTGTCGAGGTCGGCCCCGGTCATGAACTGGGAACTCTTTTCCGCGCACGTGTTTTTCAGAACGACGATGCCTTGGAGAAGGCGCTGGAAGACCCAGACGCTCAACTGGGGCCACCCCCTTCGGGTGTTGGCGGTGCGGGACGCATGAACGCCAGAGGCATCTCAATGTTCTACGGCGCCAATTCGCCAGATGTCGCGATTGCCGAGGTACGGCCTCCCGTTGGAAGCCGCGTTGCGGTTGCAGAATTCAAAATTCTTCGTTCAATACGATTGCTGGACTTGACACGCCTGCCGCAAATTCCATCTGTCATCAATCGCAGCATGTTCGATGCGTCATCACTGGAAATCGCGCGACGACAGAAGTTCCTTTCTCAACTCGAAAGAGTACTCACCAAGCCCGTCCTCCCTGAGCACAGTGAGGATGGCTATCTGTTGACACAAGTGATATCCGACTATCTCGCCACCCATGCGAAGCTCAATTTGGATGGATTAATCTTCCGCTCTGCGCAGGTGCCAGCACCCGAAAACAGGCGCCCGCTCAACGTCACGCTATTCAACAAGGCATCGTTCGTAAAGAGATTTTTCAAGAGACATGGGCGCGAGTTAAATGCCTATCTATACGAAACGGATGATGAGGGTGATCAATGGTTTCATCCACAGGTTTGGTACAAAGAAGATCCCGCATCGCTCAACGATGACTGGGATTTCTTGGAAAAAACCGATTCGACGTTGGAGCTTGTCCCCCAGTCCATAGTCATCTGCGAAATCAAAGGCATCAGCTATGACATACGGAAATCGGAGGTGCAATTGATGGACGTATCTGAGCGGACTTAGGGCGAAGGGTTTTCTCGCTACCAAATGCATGAGAAGGCAATGCCGCGTGGTGGCGGTTTGGTGCGAAACGCCAGGCACTGTGCGCGAGCCTTGCAGCGAAACCCTGGGGGGTCATAATGTTTCCGTTTGCAACAACGCTCCCATGGCCTGTACGGCGAATCGGGAGAGCTTCTGGACGATAAATGACACGACGGCGGGAGGGGCCTATGTCGATATTGCAGGAGATACTGGACTGGACTAAGGGGTTGCCTGAGTGGCAGAGCGATGCGGTGGCCCGCCTGCTGGCCAAGCAAACGCTCACGATAGAGGATCAGGATGACCTCTTCGCGCTACTCAAGGCGGCACATGGCATCACAGATCCCAAAGACCGCAAGCCCAAGCCGCTGACGGCAGATCAGATTCCCGCTCCGGTCCAAGCGGCAACTCACGTTGAGCTGCGAGCCATCAAGAGCATGCGGCACGTCAACGCGATTGCGGAGAACCAACGTCTGCCCTTCGGCGCCTCTGGAATGACCGTCATCTATGGCGATAACGGTTCAGGCAAATCGGGATACTCCCGTGTGCTCAAGCGCGCATGTCGTGCGCGCGATCAGACGGAGGCTATTCATCCGAACGCCAACTTGCCTGCAGGCAAAGCCGGGACTCCGGAAGCCACATTCGAAATCGCAATCGACGGAGTTGCGCAAGATGCACACTGGCTCCACGGCAAAGAGGCTCCTGCTGCGCTTTCGTCATTTGCGATTTTTGACTCGCGTTGCGCTCGCGCCTACCTCGACAGAGAGGACGATTTCTCCTATGTGCCCTACGGGCTCGATGTATTCGAAGGGCTGGCCAAAGTCTGCAAGCAGTTGAAGACGGCGATCGAAACCGAATACACCCAATCCGCCGCTGATCTGTCCGCCTTTGCGCCCTTGCAAGGCGACACACCCGTCGGCAAGTTAGTCGCCTCGCTTTCCGCCAAGACGGCCCTTTCCCAGATTGAAGCGCTAGCAACGGTGACCCCAGAGGAACTGACCCAGCATGCGTCTCTGGACAAGAGCCTAAAGGAGAACAACCCGAAGGAGAAGGCTGCGCAACTGCGCTTGCGCGCTCGCCGTATCACAGCTATCGCAGCGAATGCGGCCAGCAAAGGTGCACAGGTGGATCAAGCTGTCGTCGCCAAGCTGAGAGGTCTGGCAGACAGCTATCGCACGGCGCAGACTGCAGCCGCCCTCGCCGCGAAGCAGTTCAAGGAAGGTGAGAACCTGCTGCCGGCTACTGGCGGCGAGACATGGCGTGAACTATTCGAGGCAGCGCGCAAGTTCGCCATCGAGTCCCACCCAGAAAAATCGTTCCCCGCGCTGGGCGCGGACGCACCTTGCCCGCTCTGCCAACAACCCCTTGCCGAAGGCTCCGACCGCTTGCTGCGCTTCGAAGCCTTTATTCAACAGGAAGCGGAGAAGACATCCCAGGCACGCCGTGTTGCCCTGTACGCGGAATACAAGCCGTTCGCTGCGCAGGTTCTCACGCTGAATCTCGACGACGTGACATATGGAGAAATCGAGGCCTTGGACCCGCAACTGGCCGCCGATGCCAAGGCTTTCGAGCCGCTCCTGGCCGCCCGTCAGGAGGCCATCAAAGCGGCAGTGATCTCGCATCAGTGGGACGACGTCAGTCAACCTCTGGTCAATCCGACCGAGCGCCTTCAGGCTTTGGCTGACAAGCTGAATGCCGAAGCGGTGACCTTGGAGAAGGCCTCGGACGAAAAGGCCCGTGCGACCCTGCAGAAGCAGTTCCTGGAACTAGATGCACGGGTAAGACTGAGTCAGATCAAGGATGCTGTCGTCACCGCCGTCAATCGACTCGCCCACCAGGCCAAGCTCACGAAGTGCCTGTCTGCCGTGAAGACCAACGCCATCTCGTTAAAGGCGTCGGAACTGGCGGAGAAGGTTGTGTCGAAGGAACTGGCCGACGCCCTGAACCGCGAATTCAAGGCGCTCGGTGTCGGCACGTTGCGCGTTTCGCTGCAGAGCCGGTCGGATGTAAGGCCGGACCTGCCGTCGCGTCACTTCCCGTAGCGCCGTAGACGGCTCAAGGTGCTTTCATCGAGTTTCGGAGACTCGCAGCATCAACCTTTCCCATTCGGTGCTCAAGTCATCACACAGCGTCGCCGACACGGCGGCCGCAGTGCCCTTGGGCGTTTTGCGACGCCCAAGGGCCGGATCAATAAACGACGATCCGCCCGGCCAGCCGCGCACCGTCGCCAGCTCGCCCAGGCTGATCCAGCTGATTTCCGGCTCCCCCAGGCCCAGGTCACACAGGCCGCCGCGCAGAGCGGGCCAATGGATGGGCGCGTGTTTCATTGGATGCCCCGGCGATCCCGATGCCTATGGCGACGGCGCCGCCGCCGCTTTTTGCACACCATCCAGCTTGCGATGGATCAGCGACACCAGCGTCAAAATGTCGAGCGCATCCTGCTCAGACATAGGCCAATTCGTCTTCGGGGCATGGGCCAGGGGATTGCGCACGGCGCCGAATAGCCCGATCAGCAAGTTCGCAAACCCTCGCTGTTCGCTCTTTTCGGATTCGGTGCTCAGCGGCCCCAAGACCAAAAGTGGCTGCTGCCCCGCGAAGGCCTTGTTCACCAAGTCGGCACCGTCGCTGGTCAACCCCGACAGTATGCGAATCCGCTCGGCAACACCTTTGCTCGCCTCGAAGACCGCGTGAAAGTAGTTCTCGTCCAGTAGCTCGGCGCGGCAGTAGTTCAAGACCTCCGCGTGGACGGCTCGGCTTTCCAATGCAGCCTTGAGACGACCGGCGCGTGCGCGGGCCGCGTCCAGTGTCGTCGCCTTGTCGGCATGCGCCACCCGGCCATCGGCAAGCACACAAAAGCCTGAGAACGCGAGAACAACATTGAGTTCATCACGCAACCAAGCAAACGATCCAGGATCGCGCGTGAAGTTCACTGGCTTCATCGCACGGTTGATGAACATGATCAGGTGATTGCCTCGCTGCTGCTTGTTCTGCACCTCGGCAAGCGCGTTGAACAACCGCTTCCACTTCGTCATGCCCGGAGATGTATCGGCCACCTCCATGTCTTGCAGCAACCTCCCGATCTGCGTGCCGCTCAGGCCACGCTCGGTGTCGGCAAGCACGCGGCAGGCGGCTTCAAGGTGCTGCGAGTTGAACGGGGGAATTTGCTCTGCCATAGCCGACCTCTCCGTGTCTATCGAACAACAACATCGAACGGCGCATGCACCGAGCGAAAGGCATTAAGGATGCGGTCGCGGGCATCATCCAGTTCGTCAGCCACGCGAGAACTGAGCATGTAGGTGGGGCAATCCGCCTTGCCGCATCCGCAATGCTGAATCTCGCCCTCTCGGAGGCGAGAGACGAAGATGCGGCGCAGTTCATCGACCTGGCGCACAACCTGGGCCAGCACCTTGCGAACCTGCTGGTCTCTGATGTGATGGATCGAGGGGATGCGCCGAATTTCGGTGCCTTCGCGCGTGCGCCACGCGCCGGTGTTGAGTGCCCCGATAGTGTCTTCAACAGCTTGCTGGAAAGCCGGCAGTGAGCTTTCCTGCTGAAACGGCGTGCGAAAAGCCGGCCGGTCGAACACAGCGGCCATGAGGCCCAGCGCTTCGGCGTCGGACAGATCAGGGAAGTCGTCAGCGAACCTGCGGATGTCAGCCTCCGCTTCAGGGAACTCGACGCCCTGGACAAAGCGGTGCAAAAGGAATTCGCCACGCAGACGCAAGTTCTCCTCGAACTCGACGCCGGACCAAATCGTCACATGCGCTACGCCGAGTGCGGCAGCAGCGTTGCCGATCCGTGTTCTGCTGGCATCGGAAACAGCACCGCGGCAGACGAACTTGAAAGCATCCGGTTTCCCGCAAGCAGCCGCGACAGCCTTCTCCATGTCGGTTCGGGCTTTCGCCAGGGTCAGCGTGTCACGATTGGCGCACTGGATGATCGTCTTGCGAGCAGGCCGATCATCAAATTCCTCGATCCCGAAGATGTCCCGTCCTTGGTCACCTCCCGATTGGCCATGCCAAATCAGGTCGCGCCAGCCTGCGCGAACGTGGTACGCAAAAACAAGGCGTTCAAACTGAACGCCGCTGTAGTCTTCAAAGTGAATCGGGTGAACGATGCTCACCATAGACATCAAGCGGCATGCGCTGAGGGCGGCGAGACCAGCGGCTGCACCGCCAGTCGCATCCCCATGGCTTTCAGAATAGCCGTCAGGCTGTTCAAGGCCGGGTTGCCCTTAGGTGAGAGCGTGCGGTAAAGCTGCGTCGGATTCAGGTGAGCCTGCTCGGCCACCGCTTGCACGCCGCCGAATGCTTGCGCCATCTGGCGCAGCACGACCAGCAGTTCGGCCTGGTCGCCATCGGCCAGGATGCCGTTGAGGACTTCGAGCGCAAGCGCCGGATCGCTTCCGTACAGCTCGGCCATCGCTTCGTCATGGGGTCTGCTTCTCATCATCCAATCTCCGCTGCCAATCCTGCCAATAGTCCACCGCACGGTGGATGTCCGCATCCTGCGTGCGCTTGTCGCCGCCACACAGCAGCAGCACCAGCCGCTGGCCCGCCTTGCCGTAATACACGCGGTAGCCCGGCCCCACGTCGATGCGCAGTTCCCACACGCCATCGCGGCAGAACTTGTGGTCGCCGAAGTTGCCTTGCTCGATGCGGGCCACGCGCCGGATGACCGCCACCTTGGCCTGCATGTCCCGCAAGCGCTGCAGCCAGTCGATGTAGAGATCCTTCTGCCCCTCAGCAGTCAGGTAGTGCTCGATTCGGTACATGGCTATTTTCGTTTATTAACGAATAAAGAGCAAGAGCACCGAGCGGAGGACGGCCGCCCGAATGGCCGTGACGCTGTCGCGACCATTCGGCGGTGACGGAATTGCCAGACACTGTCTGGCCTATTTGGCTTCGCCTTCACGCCAGCGCCTCTGTTGCCTGCCGTGCCCCGGTGATCGCCTTGCGCCGGCTGGCCACCAGCTCAGCGGCCTCGCGCACCGGCTTGTCCTCGGTATGGACGTAGCGCATGAACATGGCCACGGTCTTGTGCGCTGTGAGCGCCATGCCGACCTTGACCGGAATCCCCGAGTTGGCAATGTCCGTGGCCGAGCGGTGCCGGATGCCATGCGTGCCCACATGGGTCACGCCCGCGCGCTTGAGGATGCGCGTCCAGCCGCCGTAGTACTCGCCCGTGGTCATGTGCTGTCCCGGATGGTTGGGGGACGGGAATACGTGCGGGCAGCCATCCTGGCGAGGTGCGGCCGACAGCAGCCGATAGGCTTCCTCGCTCAGAGGCTTGGACATGCCGCCGGTCTTGCTGTCGGGCCAGGCCACGCGCCGGTTCTCCAGATCCACCCAATCCCATTGCAGGGTGACGATTTCGGAGCGACGGCCCGCGAACTCGAATTGCAGACGGATCGCCAGCGGCAGGATGGCGTGATCCAGTCCTAGCCCATCGGTTTCCAGGAAGTCGAGATACTGGAACAGCTTGCCCATTTCCTCGTCGCTGATGAGGTGGGTGGCCTTGCCGTTGGGGTACATCGGAACATGGCGGCAAGGGTTGGTGCCGTCCGGCCGATAGCCCCACACCTCGGCCAGGTTGAACATCTTGCGCATCACGCTGAAAGCGCGGTTGGCCTCGGCTGGTTTGTGGGCCATCTTCTTCATCGCGCCGGCCACGTCCGGCCGCTTCACGTCCTGCACCTTCATGCGGCCGACCATCGGAACGATGCAACGGTCAATGACCGCCTGATAGCCGCGCTGGGTGCTGGGCTTGTTGTGCTGCTTGGAGTGATCCTCCATGAACTTTTCGCACAGTTCCTTGACCGTGGGTGCCTTGCGCGCCGCCGCCTTGTCGGCTGCCGGGTCACCGCCCCGGCGCACCTGGGCCAGCCACTCCTGCGCGAGCGAGCGAGCTTGCTCAACAGTCAGTTCGCCAAACAGGCCCAGTGCGGGCTTGCGGCGCTCGCCCGAGTTCGTGCGGTACTGGAGCATGAACACTCTGCGGCCCGCTGGTGTAATCTTGCACAGGAAGCCGGGCACCAGTGTGTCCCGGAGTTCGACGGCCTGCGCCTGGGGTTGTGCCGCTTCAACAGCGGACTTGGTGAGCTTGGTTTTCGCCATGATGACTCCTCGGAAAGACCCGTTTCCCAGGAGCCTCATAGGGGCCAGCAGAGGGGAAGCCGGGTCAGGTTTCGGAAAGCACCGGCATATGTTGAACTCGCCTAAGTTATTGATAAACCTGCTGTATCGGGCTTCGGCGTAGTCCAGCGAAGTTCGGTGCTGGAGTCATGGTGAAATGAAAAAAGGCCTGCCTTGAAGCAGGCAAGCCTTTGAGATCAGGAGCCGGTGCCCGGTGATGTGCCGGGCCAGCGATCAGGACGCTTTCCAGAAAATGTAGTCAGCCTGGTACTGAACGACTTGCTTGCTGCCCATATTTGCCGGCCCGCACGGCATGGCTGGCGCAACGCCGCCCTTGGTGGCTACGCGCTGGATATAGCTCACGCCTTGCATGGCACCCATGCCGCTGGCCGGGTTGGCCTTGACCAGTTGCAGAGGAATGTTGCCTGCACCGGCCGGTGCCACCGCTACCTGCGTGGCGGTGACCTTGGAGCCGTCGTTGCTCTCCCAGGTGGCAGGCGGGCCCCAGTATTTGCCGATAACCGCGCCGCTGCGTGTCTGCAGCTTGGCATCGGGGCCGATGAAGACCCATTCGTGCTCGTTGGCCATATCTTTCTTGGCCTTGCACTCGTAGGTGATCTGGCCAACGCCCACCGTTTCCATGGCGACTTTGTGACCTGCGGGCACCTGCACGGCGGCCGGAAGTTCCGCTTGCGAATACATGGGGTGCATGCCCGTGGATGAGCATGCGGTCAGACCTGCACCTGCGACCGAAACCATGGCAAGACTGAGAAGGATTGAATGTTTCATGAGAACTTCCTCAAACAGGTTAGGGGGAAAGAAGGACTGGCTAGCGCGGTTGGCTGCCCGAGTATGGCTTGCTGCAAGCGTCAGGCACCAAAAGACAGGACATTGGCTGGCAAGGAACGACCCAGAAACCCGCGACGCGAGGCCATGGTGGAGGAACGGCCTTCAAACAAATGGATGTTCATGATGACTCCTGATTAGCTGTGGGACTGTGTCGACAAATTGCGCTGTCCGACATTGGGAATACGCAGCCCCGGAGTCACTGGATTCAAGTTTTTCTAATTATTTTTCAGGTAATTTCCCGCATAGGGTGAATCCATCAACCGCGCTGCTGCGTATACAGAAATAAGGGAGGCAAGCAATACACCTTGGTAGCAATGCAACAGCACCGCCGCAAGCAGGTGCGCCTGATCACAATGGGAGCATGAGCGCCAATACACCGGACAACGACCTGATGGACTTACTAGACCGCGTAGCAGCCCGGGATGAGGCTGCTCTCAAAAAGTTGTACGACCAGAGCTCCTCGCGGCTTTATGGTCTGGCGCTGCGCATCGTCGGCAACAAAGAGTGGGCCGAGGATGTGCTGCAAGAGAGCTTTCTGGGTATCTGGCGCAATGCAGGTACTTACCGCGACTCCCTCAGCCCGCCGCTGGCGTGGATGGGCATGGTGGTGAGAAGCCGGGCGCTGGATTTTTTGCGCCGCCGCCGTGCCGAGCGCCTGCACCTCAATGTGCCGATTGAAGACATGGAGGAGCTGCTGCCCGACAACGATGGGAAAAGCCCCCTGCAATGGGTGCAGGCCAGCGAGCAGGCGGCTGCATTGCACCAATGTCTGCAGCGCCTTGAGCAGGCTCAGCGGCAGGTAGTGAGTCTGGCCTACCTCAAAGACCTGAGCCAGAGTGAGCTGGCCAGCTACCTCAAGCTGCCGCTGGGCACCGTCAAGACTTGGATGCGCCGCAGTCTGGAGCAGCTGCGCAAGTGCATGGCCCGTCATGTTTGAGTGGCAGGAGCTGTCATCATGAATCTGACCCAAAAACCAGAGCTGCTCGACCGCCTGGCTGCAGCCTACGCGCTGGGCTCTTTGCGAGGCGGAGCGAGGCGGCGCTTTGAGCAGCTGGCGCGCGAATATGCGCAGGTGCGCGCCGCCGCCTTGCTGTGGCAAGGCCGCTGGTCGGCTTTTTCAGAAGTGCAGGAGCCGGTGCAGCCCGATGCAGCGGTATGGACGCGTATCGATAACCTGCTGCAGGCTGAAAAAACCAATGCCAAGCTGGCACAGCAGCGAGAGCTTGCGACAACGAAGTCGCCCAACCGGGCACTGACATGGTGGCGTGGGCTGGCCGTGGTAGGCAGCCTGGCGACGGTGGCAGCTGTCTCCGTGGGCCTTTGGCTCACAGGCACGGCGCAGCAGCAAATGTCTTCGCTGCAAACCCAGCTGCAGACCACGCAAGCTGCATTGCAGGCGGCGCCTCAGATTCAATATGTGGCGGTGCTGGCCGATGGCAAGGCTGATGCCTCCATGCTGGTAACGTTCGACCCTAGAAACAATCAGCTGGTGCTCCAGCGTGTCGGCGGCTTCAAGGAGTCCGCCAACCAGTCCCTGCAGCTCTGGGCCTTGCCTCCGCAGGGGGCGCCGCGCTCTTTGGGGGTGATGGGGCATGACAAGCTGGATCAGTTTGAAGCACATGAGAGTGATGTCAAAGCCGTGCCTGCCCTGGCCATCAGTCTGGAGCCCAAGGGCGGCGTGCCCAGTGAAACAGGCCCTACAGGCCCGGTGCTGTTCAAGGGTGCCTTGATTCGGCGGGATTTATGAATCACTGCGGCTCTTGAGCGGTTTTTTCACCCCAACAAAAAGGCTTGCAGAAATGCAAGCCTTTTGTGCTTGTAGCGCTTATTCATAAAGCGCTACAAGCTATTGATCTGATAGCAATCAGATCAGCGATTTAGCATTGTTCAAAACAAAGTCGCATGCCTTTTCCTTCACGCTGCTCTTGACCTTGTCCAGATTGAAGGTCTTGCCGTCCGAGCCGGTGACCATGCCCATCAAACCGTTCTGGTAACCGGTGTCCTTGGGCGCTTCTTTCTGACCCAGTCCCAGCTTGCCCAGCAACTGGTCCTTGACCTGCGCGGCCTTGTCGGCATTCAGGTAGTTGTTTTTCATGCAGTAGGTGATGACGCCTGCCGCGTTGCTGGCCGTGCCAGAGCCGGTCAAACCACCCAGTCCCAGAGCCGACAGCGCAGAGCCACCGGCACCTGCAGTGCTGCCTCCGCCGAGCATGCTGCCCAGGGCCGAAGAAGACGATGAGCTGCTTTCAGTCGCGCCGCCCAGCTGGCCGCGAAGGGCATCACCAAGGCCGCTTGCGTGGGCGCTGAACGCACCAGCTGCCAGCGCAGCGCAGACCAGAGTCGAGAGGGCAAATTTCTTCATGACTGTCATCCTTTCCAAGGCGGGGCCGGTAAGGTACCGGTTCAAACCGAGCTGCACGTTAGCACGTGTGCCAGGGGGCAAAGTGTTGAAGATTGCAAACTGTTCAACGCACAGGGCTGGCCGCAGCGGGCGCTTGCGATGCGGCTGGCATGGGGGCTGCTGCAGGGGTATTCGCCGGTGCCTGTGGAGCGCCCGCAGCGGGCGGTGGCTGAATCACGGTGCGTACATTGCGCGGTCCTTCTGGTGGCTTGGGGAAGCCCGTCAGTGCGGCATCGAACAGAATGCCGAAGATGGCGGGGTCATCCGTCCACACATCCTGGCGCTGGGCCGAAGTTTCATAGACGATCTGCTGGGTCTTGATGTCACGCATGACGATGCTCACGGCGCGGTAGTACTCCAGCGGCGGGCCATCCATCAGCATCATGCTGCTTCCAAAGCCCATGCCCCAGCCGCGACCGTAGCTCATGCCCCAGCCCCAGCGTGGGCCCCAGTAGGGGTCGTAATAGGGCCAGCTGGCGTAGTCGCGCGCATAGCGGGCCACGGCGCTGATCTGCACCACAAGGCTGGGGCGCGAGTCGTCACGGATCATGCCCACCCGGGCCAGCGCATGCTGGGCCTGGGCCTCGACGGCGGGAAAGTGCACTTGGCCCTGCTGCGAGGGCAGGGTTTCCAGGCGGTAGGTGGGCGGAACGGGAATGCCCGGCAGCGCGGAAAAGCTCTGTACCGTGCTGTTGACTTCACGCACGGTGCTGCAGCCGGTCAGCAGGGCGGTTGCCGTCAGGGCGGCGATGCCAAGCCAGCGGTATGAAGTGTTGCGCAGGTTCATGGTGATATCTCTCTCTGATACGACAAAGGCCCATCGAATGGGCCTTTGTTTGGACTTGTGCGTCCCGTTTTAGTTCAAAAGTCCCATCAGGACAGTTGTACCACCTGCAAGCCGCCGGGCAGGGCAGCCATAGTTGGCAGCTCTTCATGGTCAAACGCCATATCGCCGTTCGGGTCGGCAATGCCGGTGGCCTTTGCACCCTTGAAGTCGTGCAGCAGGGGATCCATCATGTGTGTGGTCACGATGTTGCCCATGGCGCGGAACATGCTCTCGATACGGCCGGGGAACTTCTTTTCCCATTCGCGCAGCATCTCGCCGATGACCACGCGCTGCAGGCCGTCCTGGCTGCCGCAAAGGTTGCAAGGGATGATGGGGAAGTTCTGGTACTGCGCCCAGCGTGCGGTGTCCTTCTCGGGCACATAGGCCAGAGGACGGATCACCACATGCTTGCCGTTGTCGGACACCAGCTTTGGCGGCATGCCCTTCATGCGGCCACCGTAGAACATGTTGAGCATCATGGTCTGCACGATGTCATCGCGGTGGTGGCCCAGTGCAACCTTGGTGCAACCCAGCTGGTCAGCCACCTTGTACAAAATGGCACGGCGCAGGCGCGAGCACAGGCCGCAGGTGGTCTTGCCTTCGGGGACGACGCGCTTGACGACGCTGTACGTGTCCTGCGTTTCGATGTGGTAGTCCACGCCCAGGCTCTTGAAGTACTCGGGCAGGATGTGGTCGGGGAAGCCGGGCTGCTTCTGGTCCAGGTTCACGGCGACCAGATCGAACTTCACGGGCGCACGCTTTTGCAGCTTGCGCAGGATGTCGAGCATGGTGTAGCTGTCCTTGCCGCCGGACATGCAGACCATGATCTTGTCGCCTTCTTCAATCATGTTGAAGTCGACGATGGCCTTGCCGACTTCGCGGCACAGGCGCTTTTCCAGCTTGATCTGTTCGCGCTCGATCTTGATCTTGCCGGGCTTGCCAGCTTCTTCACCAGCATTTTGCGTGGAGGCTGCGTCAGCGGCTTCGGCCTCTTCGGCAATCCAGGGGTTGTCGTTTACTGCATTCATGGGGTTCACCATTGTCCGGTTTCGATGCGAATGGCTACTTCGCAGTCGTCAAAAATTTCCAGCTTCGCAATTTTTACACGTACGCCGCGTACGCCGGGCAACTGCAGCAGGCGCTGGGCCAGCTTGCCAATCAGGCTTTCGAGCAGGTTCACATGCTCGGAGGTGCACTCGTCGATGATGATCTGGCGCACCTTGCGGTAGTCCAGCACGTGAAGAATATCGTCGTCACGCGGCGTCAGGGGCTGGGGGCCGAGGTTGAGTTCGGCGTCGACCTGAATCGGCTGAGGCTCTTTTTTCTCATGCGCAAGAATGCCGAGGCTGGCGTCAAAGCGCAGCCCGGAGAGCGTGAGAATCTGTTGTCCGGAAGAGGAAGTCATGGAAAGAGGGGGGAGTGCGGCCGGGAGGCCTCACATCATCGAAAAATCGCGCTCAAAGCGCTGTAAATGCTGGCCGCCATCGACCAGCATGGTCGTGCCCGTCATCGAACGGTTTTCCAGCGCAAAGCACACGGCAGCCGCAATGTCCTCGGGCGAGGACGAACGGCCCAGCGGGCTCATGGAGTGCAGGGCCTCGAACTTTTCCTGACTCAGCATATGGCTGGTCAGGGTCAGGCCCGGTGCCACGCCTACCACCCGCACCTGGGGCGCAAGCGCCAGTGCCAGAATGGTGTTGGCCGCTTCCAGAGCCGCCTTGGAGAGCGTGTAGCTCAGAAAGTCGGGGTTCTGGTTCCAGAGCTTCTGGTCCAGCACATTGACCACGGCGCCATGCGCGGCCTCATCGCCAGCGGCAATGCGCGCTAGGATGTGGGTGTGCAGAGCCTGAGACAGCAAAATCGGCGCCGCCGTGTTGCTGCGCAGGTGCGCTTCCAGGGCTACATAGCTGAAGCTCTGGGCATCGTCATGCTCGAACAGCGAAGCGTTATTGACCACCGCGTCAAGGCGGCCAAAGCGCTCCACCACACGAGGCACCAGCGAGCGCACAGATTCCTCGTCAAAGAAATCTGCATCAAAAGCCGCGCTTTCGCCCGACAGTTCTGCGCAAGCCGCTACGGTTTGCATAGCGTTTTCGTGGGAATCGCGGTAATGCACAGCCACTTGCCAGCCCGCGCGGGCCAAAGCCAGAGCCATGTCGCGACCAAGGCGACGGGCAGAACCGGTCACCAATACTGTGCGTGTTCGGGCGGTTGAGGACATTCGTGGAAAATGCGTGTTGTGACGACAGAATCCACCAGTTTAACGAGCGCCTTGCAATCTCGCATTGCCAAGGAAATTGCCGCCGTGGGCGGCTGGCTGCCTTTTGACCGATTCATGGAGCTTGCGCTCTATGCGCCGGGACTGGGCTATTACGCCAATGAGACGGCGAAATTCGGGGCCATGCCAGAGTCGGGAAGCGACTTTGTGACCGCCCCTGAAATTTCCCCTATTTTTGGCCAGTTAGTAGCGTCCCAATTGCGGGAAGCGCTACAAAAAACGAATACCAACGAGATCTGGGAGTTCGGTGCCGGAACCGGCGCGCTGGCCTTGCAGATCCTCGATGAAATGGCTTTGCTGGGCGCGCTGCCCGAGCGCTACACCATCGTTGATCTTTCTGGCACGCTGCGCGCACGCCAGAAGCTGGCGCTGGCCAAATACGAGCACATAGTGCGCTGGGTGGACATGCTGCCTGATGCCATGGAAGGCGTGATCATCGGCAATGAAGTGCTGGACGCCATGCCCGTGCAGCTGCTGCAGCGCACCAAGGGCCAGTGGCATGAGCGCGGCGTGGTCATGAACGGTGATGAATTTGCCTGGGAAGATCGCCCCACCGAGCTGCGCGCGCCGGTGGATATTGGTGGCCCGCAAGACTATCTGACCGAAATTCACCCGCAGGGCGAGGCCTTTATCCGCACGCTGGGTGAGCGCCTTACGCGCGGCGCAGCCTTCTTCATCGACTATGGTTTTGGTGAGAGTGAGTACTACCACGAGCAGCGTCATATGGGCACCGTGGTCTGCCACTACCAGCATCAGGTCGACAGCGACCCGTTGGTGCTGGTCGGGCTCAAGGACATTACGGCCCACGTCAACTTCACCGGCACAGCCGTGGCCGCGCAAGATGCGGGCTTTGATGTGCTGGGCTACACCAATCAGGCCTATTTCCTCATCAACTGCGGGCTGGCGCCCAAGCTGGACGCCGCCAACCTCAAGGCGCGCTCCATGGCGTCCAAGCTGGTGATGGAGCATGAAATGGGCGAGCTGTTCAAGGTCATTGCTCTGTGCAAGGGCGTAGAGCCCTGGCGACCGCTGGGCTTTGTGCAGGGTGACCGAACGCATAGGCTGTAATTCCCCTGAGGTCCCCTCTCTCTTCGGGAGGGGGTGACATCCTCGCTGCGGGGCGGCCCTTGCCGGTTTCAGCGCTTGCTCAAGGCATACACTTTCATCATGATTCGCTGGTTGATCGTCATTTTTCTGGCCCTGTTGCTCATCAACGGCCTGCACGGCTGGCTGCAGCGCATTGGGCTGGGGCGTCTGCCCGGCGACTTTCGCTTTCGGCTGTTCGGGCGCGAGTTCTTCCTGCCCATCGCCAGCACCGTGCTTCTCAGTGTGATCGCGGCGTTGATTGCGCGCTTTGTGAAGCTTTGAGTGGCTGACTTGAATCTGCCAGCACTGGCAGCAAATACCGGCATGAACCCGACTTGTGCCCGCTTGCACAAGCCATGCACCGCTACAGAAAGGTTGTCCCGTGTCCGAATCCCTGCATTACGTCTGCCCCCACTGCCACACTACCAACCGCATCGCCAAAGAGCAGCTGAGCCATCAGCCTGACTGCGGCAGCTGCCACAAACCCCTGATGACGGGCGAACCCGTGGCGCTGGATGACGGCAGCTTTGCCAAACATATTGGCCGCAGCCAGTTGCCGGTGGTGGTGGACTTCTGGGCCCCCTGGTGCGGTCCCTGCCGCATGATGGCCCCTGCCTTTGCACAGGCCGCTCAGCAGCTCGCCGGGCAAGCGCAACTGGCCAAGCTCGATACCGAGGCTTATCCACAGCCTGCCGCGCCGTTTGGCATTCGCAGCATTCCCACTATGGTGATCTTCAAGGAAGGCAAAGAGCTGGCCCGCGTCTCCGGTGCCATGCCTGCGGGCGAGATCGTGCGCTGGGTGCAGTCGGTGATCTGAGGCGGCATCACCCCTGCGTTTGCTGGCGCAATGCAGCTACTTCCTCATCGCTGAAGACGCGGGATCGGGTCAGAAAGGCTTTGCCCTCAGGCCCTTCCAGGGACAGCGTGCCCCCGCCGTGGCCATCGATCACGTCGATGATGAGCTGGGTGTGCTGCCAGTACTCAAACTGCGAGACGCTCATGTAAAACGGCAGGCCGCCAATTTCGCCCAGCTTCACGTCGCCGGGGCCGATGGTCAGCTCGCCCTCGATATAGCAATTGGCCGCGCTGTTGTCGCAGCAGCCGCCGGACTGGTGAAAGAACAGCTGCGGCCCATATTTGGCGCGCAGCACATCGATCAAGGCAAGTGTGGCTGGGGTGGCTATGACGCGGTAGACCATGATGCTCTCCCTATGTGGCTGCGCCACCCGAACTCACGCTTGGATGGCGCAGCAATGCATATTCGGCGTTGCTTTAGGCGGCGATGTCCAGCACCACGCGGCCTTCAATCTTGCCCTGGTGCATGCGGGCAAAGATATCGTTGATGTTTTCCAGTTTGTCGGTCGTGACCGTCGCCTTGACCTTGCCCTGTGCAGCAAAGTCCAGTGACTCCTGCAGATCCAGCCGGGTTCCGACGATGGAGCCGCGCACCGTGATGCCCTGAAGCACCATGGAGAAGATCGGGAGTGGGAAATCTCCTGGTGGCAAGCCATTGAGGGAGATCGTTCCGCCTCGGCGCACCATGCCCAGCGCCTGCTCAAAGGCCTTGGGTGACACGGCCGTGACCAGCACGCCATGTGCACCGTCAATCTCTTTTTGCAGATAGGCCGCAGGGTCTGTCGTCATGGCATTGACGGTGACGGTGGCACCCAATTGGCGTGCCAGGGCGAGCTTGGAGTCGTCAATGTCCACTGCCGCCACATTGAAGCCCATGGCTTTGGCGTATTGCACGGCCATGTGGCCCAGGCCGCCGACACCGGAGATCACCACCCAGTCGCCTGGCTTGGCATCGGTGACCTTCAGACCTTTGTACACCGTGACCCCGGCGCAGAGTACGGGAGCGATGTCGATAAAGCCTATATTCGACGGCAGGTGGCCCACATAGTTGGGGTCGGCCAGCGCGTAATCGGCAAAGCCGCCATTGACCGAGTAGCCGGTATTGGTTTGGGATTCGCACAAGGTCTCCCAGCCTCCGATGCAGTGGCGGCAAAAACCGCAGGCGCTGTGCAGCCAGGGCACGCCCACGCGGTCGCCTTCCTTGACATGCTTGACGTTTTTGCCCACAGCGGCGACATAGCCGACGCCCTCGTGGCCGGGAATGAAGGGGGGATGGGGTTTGACAGGCCAATCGCCTTCTGCAGCATGCAGGTCGGTGTGGCACACGCCTGAGGCGGCGATCTTGACCAAAATTTGATCGTCCGCCGGGCGGGGTACGGGCATTTCTTCAATGGTAAGGGGCTTCCCGAAGGAGCGCACCACGGCAGCTTTCATGGTCTGGGGTAAAGACATCAGAGTACCTTCTTGAAGTAGGTGCATGACCACAGCCGGTGGGCTGTGTGTGCACCTTAACAATGAGCCATGCGGGTATGCATGGTGTTGTACGCAGGCTGAATGGCCCTGTGCAGAAGATCGTCGCGCGCCCTGGGAAAGGGCAACGATCTCCATGCACTATGAAGCCTCAGGTGTCTCAAGGCATTTGAGGCAGCTCAAATAGGCCTCGCTTTCGCCACGATGTCATGTGGCGGTCATCTTCAAAAGAAGCCGAGTTTAGATTCGGAGTAGGACACCAGCAGGTTCTTGGTCTGCTGGTAGTGGTTCAGCATCATCTTGTGGTTCTCCCGCCCTATGCCCGACTCCTTGTAGCCGCCAAACGCCGCATGTGCGGGGTAGGCGTGGTAGCAGTTGGTCCACACGCGCCCAGCCTTGATGGCTCGGCCCATGCGGTAGGCAACGTTGCCGTTGCGGCTCCATACACCGGCCCCCAGACCATACAGCGTGTCATTGGCCAGCTCCAGCGCTTCTTCCTCGGTTTTGAAGGTGGTCACGGCCAGCACGGGGCCGAAGATTTCCTCCTGGAAGATGCGCATCTTGTTGTGGCCCTTGAAGATGGTGGGCTGCACGTAATAGCCACCATCCAGTGCGTCGCCCAGCTGAGCCTGAGCGCCGCCGCACAGTACTTCGGCACCTTCTTGCTTGCCCAGGTCCAGGTAGGACAGGATTTTGGTCAGCTGCTCCTTGCTGGCCTGCGCGCCCATCATGCTGGTGGGGTCCAGCGGGTCGGCATGCTTGATGGCAGCGACTCGCTTGAGCACACGCTCCATGAACTTCTCGTAGATGGATTCGTGGATCAGCGCGCGTGAGGGGCAGGTGCAGACCTCGCCCTGATTGAAGGCAAACAGCACCAGGCCTTCGATGGCTTTGTCAAGGAAGCTGTCGTCCCTGTCCATCACATCGGCAAAGAAGATATTGGGTGACTTGCCACCCAGCTCCAGCGTGGCGGGAATCAGGCTGTTGGCAGCGGCCTGCGCAATCACGCGGCCCGTGCTGGTGGAGCCGGTGAAGGCAATCTTGGCAATGCGCTTGCTCTGCGCCAGCGGCATGCCGGCTTCGCGGCCAAAGCCGTTGACGATGTTGAGCACGCCGGGCGGCAGCAAATCACCAATCAGTTTGGCCAGCACCAGGATGGAGATGGGCGTTTGCTCCGCAGGCTTGAGCACCACGCAGTTGCCCGCCGCCAGGGCGGGCGCCAGCTTCCACGCTGCCATCAGGATGGGGAAGTTCCATGGAATGATCTGCCCCACCACGCCCAGCGGCTCGTGAAAGTGATAGGCCACGGTATCGCCATCAATCTGGCTGATACCGCCTTCTTGCGTGCGAATGGCACCTGCAAAGTAGCGGAAATGGTCGGCCGTCAGCGGAATGTCGGCAGCCAGCGTTTCGCGGATGGCTTTGCCGTTGTCTATGGTTTCCACATAGGCCAGCAGCTCGCGGTTGGCGTCAATGCGGTCGGCAATTTGCAGCAGGATGTTGCTGCGCTCGGTGGGGCTGGTCTTGCCCCAGGCATCGGCGGCGGCGTGGGCGGCATCGATGGCTTTTTCAATATCGGCCGCAGTGCCTCGCGCGGCCTTGGTGTAGACCTTGCCGGTGATGGGCGTGACTACGTCGAAATACTCGCCCCCGCTGGGCGGAACCCATTGGCCGCCAATAAAGTTTTCATAGCGGTCTTGGTATGTATGCAGCGCACCGGACTGGCCGGGAAGGGCGTAAGCCATGGGTAACCTCCAGAGCAAGAAAGCAGGGGGAATGAAAAAGGTGTGCAGGCCTTGCTTCACGGTGGTCGTGAAACCTACAGTCCTGCATATTCCGGCCTGACTTGGTGCTCGATGGAGGCGGTTTTCCCTCTGCGGGTTTTCCTTTGGTGTGGAGGCTCAGGCGGCAGGTGTAGCCGAGTCGGGCAAATGGGTTGCAGTCACTTGTGGTTGTTGCAATTGCAGTGCAACTGCCTGTTCGCGTGCTTGGCTTACCGCGTCGCCAATGGCTTTGCCTTTGAGTCCGCGCTGGGCGGCGGCCTGTGCGACGGGGGCGGTCTCTACGGCCAGCGCGGCGTTCAGCGCACTGCTCAGGCGCTGGCGCTGCGGGTAGGGGGCTTCTTCAAAACCCAGACGGCCACGGGCATCGCATTCGCAGGCCAGCAGGGCTTCTTCAAAACGTTCGGGCTTGCGTATGGCGTCGCAGCGCTCCAGCAGTCGCAGCAGAGCGGCGGCATTCAGCTCATTGCTGCGGTGAATGTTGCCATGCTCGCGGGCCACGACTTCGGCCAGTTCCTTGCAGTCATTGGGCACGCGCCAGCGGTCGCAGACCTGCAGCAGCAGGCGGGCGCTGCGCTGCTCGTGGCCAATGTGGCGGGGCAGCACATCGGCGGGCGTCGTGCCTTTGCCAAAGTCATGGCACAGGCAGGCAAAGCGCACGGTGAGCGGGGCCTGCAGGCGGGCGGACATGTCCAGCACCATCATGGCGTGCACGCCGGTATCCACCTCGGGGTGGTATTCGGCGCGTTGGGGCACGCCCCAGAGCTTGTTGAGTTCAGGCAGCAGCCGCTCCAGCGCACCGCAGTCACGCAAGATGTTGAACATGCGTGAGGGCTGGGCCTCCATCAGGCCGCGGCTGATTTCCTGCCAGACGCGCTCGGGGACCAGGGCATCCACCTCGCCTGCGGCCACCATCTCGCGCATCAGGGCCATGGTTTCGGGCGCTACGGAAAAATCAGTAAAGCGCGCCGCAAAGCGGGCCAGACGCAGAATGCGCACCGGGTCTTCGCGAAACGCATCGGTGACATGGCGCAGCACCCGGTCTTTCAGATCCTGCTGACCGTGATAGGGGTCTACCAAGTCTTTTAGCTCGCTGGCGCTTTTCCAGTCTGCGGGAGCAGCTATGGAGTTGATAGTGAGATCGCGCCGCGCCAGGTCTTCTTCCAGGGTTACATCAGCAGCGGTGTGCACCACAAAGCCGCGATAGCCCATGCCGTTCTTGCGCTCGGTGCGCGCCAGCGCATATTCCTCATGGGTCTTGGGGTGCAGAAATACGGGAAAGTCGCGTCCTACGGGCACAAAGCCGCGCGCAGTCATCTGCTCTGGCGTGGCACCCACCACCACCCAGTCGGTGTCGTTGACAGGCAGGCCCAGCAACTGGTCTCGCACTGCACCGCCTACCTTGTAAACCTTGAATTCGCTCATGCTGCAATGGTAGTGGTTACTCGGCGCGGTGCTGACTGGTTTTTTTTGCTCAGCGCTGCGTGCGGTAAGGCTCTTCAAACGGTAAAAAATCATTTTCGGCCAGCGCGCCCTGCACCCATTCCTGCGTGGACGGCAGCAGGCAGATGCGCTGCACATAGGCAGTGACGATCTGCGAGGTGGGCAGGCCGTAGCTGTTGATGCGCATGCAGGCCGGGGCAAAAAACGCATCGGCAATGCTGAACTGATCAAACAGCATGGGGCCGTGGGCAGCTTGCAACTGGGGCAGCCAGAGTGCTTCAAGCTTGCGCACATCGGCGCGTAGTTCTGGGTGTCGTTCCCAGAGCTGAGCGCCGACTTTGTCCAGACCGGCTTCGATATTCATGGGGCAGATGTTGCGCAGCGCGCCGAAGCCGCTGTGCATCTCAGCGACCAGACTGCGCGCCCGGGCGCGGTGGGCGGCGTGCTGGGGCCAGAGGTGCTTTTCAGGAAAACGCTCGGCCAAGTATTCAGAGATGGCAAGGCTGTCCCAGATGGCCAGGTCGTCATCGATCAGCACCGGTACCTTGCCCACGGGTGAGAGCGATAGCATCTGTTTCTTGAATTGGGAGTCTGCAGCAAAGCTGTCAAAGCGTACCTTGACCTCCTCAAAGTGGATGCCGCTTTGGCGCATCAACACCCATGGGCGCATGGACCACGCCGAGTAATTCTTGTTGCCTATATAGAGCTTGAGCATGACGGTTCCCCAGTTTCAATGCTTTTCAGCATATTACGCTGGCTGGCGGTGGTCTGTAGTTCCGAGCGCCGCAGTTATTCACAGGGCTGTGCGGCAAATGATGTAATTGCACACCTATGGCAAATACTTCCACTACTTCTGCAAACGTCACCGCCAATGTGGCCGGTGCCGGTCATCACAAGGGCGCGCTGGTACTGTTCTCTGGCGGTCAGGACTCGACCACCTGTCTGGCGCAGGCGCTGGCCATGTTCGACCGAGTGGAGACGTTGGGCTTTGATTATGGTCAGCGTCACAGCGTGGAGATGGCCGTGCGCGCCGGTGTGCGCGAGCAGCTGGCGCAGCGCTTTCCGGCATGGGCACCGCGTCTGGGTGAAGACCATGTGCTGTCGCTCGATGTGCTCAAGCAGATTGGCGGCTCATCGCTGACGGACGATGTGGCTTTTGCCATGCAGGCTGATGGCTTGCCCAACACTTTTGTGCCGGGCCGCAATCTGCTGTTTTTGACGCTGGCTGGTGCGCTGGCCTATAGACGTGGGCTGACGGTGATCGTCACCGGCGTCTGCGAGACCGACTACTCCGGCTACCCCGACTGTCGCGACGACACCATGAAGGCGCAGCAACTGGCGCTGAACCTGGGGCTGGAACGCCGCCTGCGCATTGACACCCCGTTGATGTGGCTGGACAAGGCCCAGACTTGGCAAATGGCCCATGACTTAGGTGGTGATGCGCTGGTGGAGCTGATCCGGGTCGAGACCCACACCTGCTACCAGGGCACGCGTGATGCGCTGCACGAATGGGGCTATGGCTGCGGCAGCTGCCCGGCCTGCGAGCTGCGTGCCTCAGGTTGGAAGAATTGGCGCGCCAGCCAGTCAGCTTGAATGGGCGATCAGTTGAATTTGATAGCTGCTTGCGCCCCATAAAAAAGGACTTCAAGGTGATTTGCCTTTGAAGTCCTTTGAATGATGGCGGTAAATGCTCCTTAATAAGGAGCATTTTTTTGCTCTAAACGCGGGGCCGTGTCGCGATCTGTCCGGCCCGGATCTGCTCGGCCATGTGGTTCAGCCAAGCTTGGCTCTCGGGCGTTTCAAACAGAAAGTCCCAGATCGCGTTGTGCTGGCGCGGCGTCAGGCTCAGTGCTCCGTGGCGGCGCATATGGGCTTGCAGCCTGTGCATTTCTTCGCGGTTCAGCGGCAGTTGCATCACGGTAAGAGGGGCGCGCGGGCGGTAGCGGCGCTGGGGAATGTTCTTGTTCGGGCGACTCATGGCAAACAGTTCAAAGGTTCAGACGGGCCAGACTACACCGTTGTCGTTCAGGATGGCGTCCAGGGGCAAATCATGCGCCTCAGGATGGAAGTCATCCACATAGCCATTGGTGTAGCCTAGGCCCACGGTAAACGGGCGCGGGGTCAGCTCAGCCAGCGTGCGGTCATAAAAACCACCGCCATAGCCCAGCCGGTAACCGCCAGCGGCATAGCCCACGCAGGGCACAAACAGCAGCGTGGGCACCAGCAGTTCGGTGTCCTTGGGCTTGGGGATGCCATAGGCGTCCTCTTCCATAGGGCAACCTGGATACCAGGCGTGAAAACTCAGCGTCTTACGCTGTTTGTCAATCACTGGCAGCCCAATCCTGCGCCGTTGTGGGGTACCCTGTAGCTCGCCATCTTCTTTCCAGCGATGCAGAGCAGGTAGCGGGTCGAATTCACCCTTGATGGGCCAGTAGGCGCCAATCACGGTATCGGGTCGCTCCATCAGCCAAAAGCGCATCACCTGCTGTAGCGCATCTGCACGCTGCAGGCGATCTGGAAGGTTGAGGCGCAGTTCAATCAACTTGCGGCGTAACGCTGCTTTGTCCATCGGGTAATTTCCTCCATGCACTGGCTGAAGATTTTGACACCGCTTTGTGCGGCTTCCATGTTGACTGTAGCTGCTCCGTTTGCGCAGGCACAAAATTCGGGTGATGCCGTGTTGCTGGATATGCAAAAAGCATTCCGCGCACGCAACCAGACAGCCCTGACCCAGCTGCTGCCACAGACCAGCGGCCACCCCCTCCAGCCTTGGGCCGCTTACTGGGAACTCAAGAACCGTCTTGAAACCTCGGCACCTGATGAAATTCAGGGCTTCCTCACCCGCTACGCCGGCACCTACCAGGAAGACCGTATGCGCAACGACTGGCTGCTGATGCTGGGCAAGCAGCGCGACTGGAGTACTTTCAGCCGCGTCTACCCGCAGTTCCGCATGCGTGATGACAAGTCCGTTACCTGTTACGCCTTGCTGGCCGATGCCGTGCAAGGCCGTGGCGCGCCCAATGTGGGCCAGCAGGTGCGCGATTTGTGGATGGCGCAAAAAGATGCCGATGACGGCTGCACCACCGCTGCTGGCCAGATGTACGCCAGCAAACTCATCAGCGCTGAAGATGTGTGGCGCCGCGCCCGCGTAGCGGCTGAGAACAACCGCCAGAAGGCTGCGCGTGATGCCGTGGCCATCGTGGCACCCGATGCCGCCGATCAGGTGGCGCAGGTCTTTGCCTCGCCCGCCAAATATCTGGCCGGGCAAAGCAAGTCCCGTGGCCGCGAGCGCAAGGAGCTGGCGCTGCTGGCCCTGATCCGCATGGCAGCGAATGACCCCGATGGCGCGGCTGGTCAGATTGAAGGCGGCTGGGGTGCACAGCTCAGCGCTGAAGAGCGCAACTGGGCCTGGGCCGTGGCCGGCAAGCAGGCGGCCTTCAAGCTCTCGCCTGATGCCAACACCTACTTTGGCAAAGTGCGCCGCAACGAAGATCTGAGCGATGAGCTGCTGGGCTGGAAGGTGCGTGCCGCCTTGCGCGCCGGTGACTGGAAAGCCGTGCGCCGTGCTGTCGACGCCATGGGCCCCGAACGCACCGACCCGACCTGGGCTTACTGGAAGGCCAAGTCCATGCTGGCTGGTCGCCCCAGCGCCGAAGAAAAGGCGGAAGCCCGCCAGCTGCTGGAGGACACGGCAGGCAGCGGCAGCTTCTATGAGCAACTGGCGCTGGAAGAAATCGGGCAGCGCATCACCGTGCCGCCCGCCCCCGCACCGCTGACGGCGCAGGAAAAAGCCGCAGCGCGCAGCAACCCCGGCTTGGCCCGTAGCCTGTATGCGATTGGCATGGGCTTGCGCAGCGAAGGCGTGCGCGAGTGGAACTACAGCACCAACCTGCACCAGCCAGGCGGCCTGGAAGACCGCGAGCTGTATGCTGCAGCCGATCTGGCCTGCGAGCGCCAAATCTGGGACCGTTGCATCAACACCAGCGAGCGCACCAAGACCTTTGCGGACTGGAAGCAGCGCTATCCCATGCCTTATCACGACACGGTGCTGGCCAAATCGCGCAACATCGGTCTGGACCCGGCCTATGTCTATGGCCTGATCCGCCAGGAAAGCCGCTTCATCATGGATGCACGTTCGGGCGTGGGCGCTTCGGGCCTCATGCAGGTCATGCCCGCCACGGCGCGCTGGACGGCCAGGAAGATCGGCATGACCGGCTTTACGCCTGACATGATCAACGACCGCGATACCAACATCACCATCGGCACGTCGTATCTCAAGCTGGCGCTGGACGATTTTGACGGCTCCATGGCCATGGCTGCCGCAGGTTACAACGCCGGCCCCGGTCGTCCCCGCAACTGGCGCAACGGCCCCACTCTGGATGCCGCCATCTGGGCCGAAAACGTTCCCTTCAGCGAAACACGCGACTACGTGAAGAAGGTGCTCTCCAACACCACCAACTACGCGGCGCTGATTACGGGCCAACCCCAGTCGCTCAAGAGCCGTCTGGGCACCGTTGGCCCACGCCCTGGCAACGAGGCAGAGCCTATGAAGGATCTGCCATAAGATCTTTCATGATGGGCTGATTGCTCATTCATTGGTCGCTAAAAGCGCTCATCCATGCTGGGGTTGAGCGCTTTTTTCATGGGCGTTGATGACTCAAGAAAAGCGCGCAAGCCTGCGCCGGAGCGCGCGTGAAATAGCACGCAAGACTGTCTGTAGGTGAATACCTTACAAAGCTAAGGCGAATGAGACTGGTTTGTGTTTACAAAAGTACATAATTGCAACCGTCAAAGCCCATAACGCCACATACAACCTCGGCTTTGTCTCCCTTTAGCTGCCCCGCCAGCTGTCTCAAAGGCCCATCAGGGGCCGACTCATCTTCTCAATACATAGCAACGACCTGATCTGTCAGGCCGAGGAGTCATCATGTCCAACGCAGCCCGAAGCCGCGCTCGTCACACCTATTGGCAACCCCGTTTGCTGGCACTGGCCGCAGCCGCTGCCTGCGCCAGTACGGCTGCATTTGCCCAAGCCAAAGAATCCACCATGGAAGAGGTGGTGGTCTCCGCCAGTGGCTTCGAGCAGGAGCTCAAGAACGCTCCTGCCTCGATTTCCGTCGTGACCCGCAAGGAGCTGGAAACCAAGAACTTCCGCGACCTGGCCGAAGCCCTGCAAGGCGTGGAAGGCATTGACGTCATGGGCGCTACCGGCAAGACCGGCGGTCTGGACATCAGCATTCGCGGCATGCCCAGCGACTACACGCTGATTCTGATCGACGGCCGCCGCCAGAACGTGGCGGGCGACGTGACGCCCAACGGCTTTGGCGCAGCGCTGACCAGCTTCATGCCGCCAATGTCGGCCATTGAGCGCATTGAAGTTATTCGCGGCCCCATGTCCACCTTGTATGGTTCGGACGCCATGGGTGGCGTGATCAACATCATCACGCGCAAGGTCAGCAAAGAATGGGGCGGCGAAGTCAGCGTCGGCGCTGGCATTCCACAAGACAGCGAGTGGGGCAATCAGTACAAGAGCAACTTCTACATCAACGGCCCCATCAAGCAAGACTTGCTGGGTCTGGCCGTGCGCGGCAGCTACAGTGGTCGTGACGCTTCGGACTGGGTGCTGGCACCGGGTGCAAACCAGCCCGCAGCGGCACGTAACCCCGCACCGGCAGAGAGCCGCCAGCACAGCCTGGGCGCAAAACTGACGCTGACGCCCAGCCGCTATCACGACATCTGGCTGGATGTGGATCAGGCGCGCACCTGGTACAACAACGACGATGGTCGTCTGGGCAATCGTGATGCGGACACGCCACGCAATCCGCCCGGCTACAGGGATGCGCTGCGCTTCAACCGTGATCAGGTCAGCATCGGTCACACCGGACGTCTGGGCTTCGGCACGCTGGAAAGCAGCCTGATGCACACCGAAACCGAGACCATTGGCCGCACGATTCCCGGCGCTGCCGTGCCTACGAACGACCCACGTCGCGGTGCAGACCGTGAGCTCAAAACCACTAACCTGGTGCTGGACTCCAAGCTGGTCGCTCCTCTGGGCGACGCCCATATGCTGACCGTGGGCGGCCAGTTCTGGGACGCCAAGCTCAAGGACGGCCTGTTGCCGCAAAGCCACAAGCAAACCATGTGGTCGCTGTTTGTCGAAGACGAATGGCGTCTGCGCCAGGGACTGACGGCAACGCTGGGTGGTCGTTATGACCACCACGACGCGTTCGGCGGCCAGTTCAGCCCCCGCGCCTATCTGGTCTGGGATGCGACCACAAGCTGGACCTTCAAGGGCGGCGTGAGCCAAGGTTTCAAGGCACCGCGTCTGAATCAGCTGATTGACGGCGTGAGCGGCGTCAGCGGTCAGGGCACGACGATCAACATCGGCAACCCTAACCTCAAGCCCGAGACCAGCACCAATGTGGAACTGTCGGCCTTGTTCGACAACAAGGCTGGCTGGACCAGCTCGGCGACGCTCTTCCACAACGATGTGAAGGACAAGATTGCCTCGGGCGGCTCCTGCCTGACATCTGCCATCTCCAGCTGCGCCTTCAACCCCACGGCCGATTACGCCATCAACGTGGACAAGGCCAAGACCTGGGGGATGGAGTTGAGCAGCCGCGCCCAGCTGGCCAAAGACTGGTCGGTCAAGGCCGGCTATACCTGGACCAACAGCGAGGTGATCGAGGGAGGCCGCAAGAACGGTCAGCTGGCCAATACTGCCAAGCATATTGCCAGTGCCCAGCTGGATTGGACGCCAAGCAGCCAGTGGCGTCTGTGGGCCCGTGGCGAGTACCGCAGCAAGAGCCCTCGTTTCAGCGGCTCCTACGACAACCTGAGCAACGCCAACAAGGCCGTGTTTGACGCCGTGGGCGATATCAAGGGTTATGCGCTGTTCCACCTCGGTGGCAGCTACCAGGTCAACAAGAACCTGAGCATCAACGCCAATATCTTCAACCTGTTCGACAAGGACTTCCGCAAGTACCAGCAGGTCAGCGTCAACGGCACGCCGACCTGGGTGAATAGCTACTTCCAAGGTGGCTCTTCCGTGTCTGGCGTGACACAGGCTGGTCGTACCTTCTGGGTTACGGCAAACATGAAGTTCTGAGGCTGAGACTTCACAGCGGCATGAGCCTGTAAATCAGGAGCTGCCAGCGCAATTGAATCAAGGGTTTCAGGCTTTTTTAGTTCTGAAACTCATGATGAATAAGCGCTGGTAGCTCCTTTTTTCATATCTATCAACAATTGTTTACACTTACTTACATTGTGCTAGGTCTGCATGTTGCAGACCGTCACTCAGTGAGGGAGAAAGTCGCAATGTCAGCAGCTAGAGGCCGCGTATTCATCGCCGTGCTGGGACTGGTCTGGGCCGGTGCTCTGGTGGCGCAGCCTGTCTACAAATGGGTGGATGCGCAGGGCCAGACGCATTACGGCTCGCAGTTGCCGCCGCAGCAGGCCGATGCGTCACAGCTCAAGGTTTCGCCCAATGGCAGCTCGGGAGCGGGCACGGGGCGCTTTGGCGAACAGCGCAACACGGACGGTACGAAGAAACTGCCCAAGGAGGCGCAGGAACTGGTCGATGGCCTGACCAAGGGGTTGAAAAAAGTCGACGGCAAGGAGGTGCCGCTGAATTGCGCACTGGCGGTGGACAATATCCGCAGCCAGATCGAGACCATGCTGGATAACGGCCAGAAAAACCTCAAGGGCGGCTATATCACCCAGGCGCAACATGACGGTACGGCAGGAGGCTTGAAAAACCTGCGCTCCAAAGCCTCGGTCAGTGATTGCAAGGCGGCTACGGGCCGTTCGCACGATATGTACCAGTGCATGACCAGCACGCACAACCATCTGCTTGGCTGCATAGAAAAGCACATGCCTTGAGCATGTGACCGGGCCTCAGGTCCCGGCCCGCATGCGCAGCGGGTTGTGATCGTGGCTGGGCAGGTTCACGGTTTTCGGTGCTTCTCCAAGCTTTGCTCGGCCTGATCCATCTCGAACAGCAGCACACGCTTGGCGTCATCGTGCACCATCCGCTGTGTCCAGAAGAAGGAGCACATGCGCTCGCTGCGTTTCACTAGGCCTGAACGCATTGATGGATGGGCGCTTGCAGCTCTTGTCATGGGTGCATCAACGTGCGATTAATCCGTCACTCGGGCGCTGTTCAATGCCAGTTTCAGCAGCTCGCGCAGCTGGGTTTGCTGCTCGACGGGGAAGTCGCGCAGCAGCTCGGCGGCGATTTGCTCGCGCTGGTTTTTGAGCTGTGAGAACAACTGCAGCCCTTGCGCGCTGAGCTGCAGGCAGCGCACGCGCTTGTCGGCCTCGCTGGCCGAGCGCTCCAGCCATCCCTTGTCTTGCAACTGGGTCAGCATGCGCGCCATCTGGGCTTTGTCGGTGTGGCTGTGCTCCACCAGCTCTTTTTGCGTAATGCCCGGGTGGCGACCTGCGTGCATCAGGATGCGGAACTCATTGAACGTCAGCCCCGGCTGAATGCGCTCCAGCGACTGGAGCAGGCGCGCGCGAAACAGGTGCAGCAGGTCGTGCAGCACTTCAAACACATCGGCGGCAAGGGATGAACTCATGGTGGGAAAGGTTTATTTGTTGACTTAGTCAACTTATTGGTTGATATTTAGTGGACTTTATCAACTTCTTCAGAAAAATGTCCAACACCGAAGTAACACCCATCATGCAACGTGTACGCCACGAATTTCGCTCTCGCCATGTGCAACTGCTGGCACGTGAGCAAATCAGTCCCGGTTTTATCCGCCTGACCTTGGGCGGCCCTGAGCTGGAAGGCTTTGTCAGCGCCGGTTTTGACGACCACACCAAGCTCATCCTGCCGCAGGCCGGTCTGGATAAACCCAATCTGCCGCAGATGGTTGATGGTCGCCCGCACATTGATGGCGAGCGCCCTACCATGCGCGACTACACGCCGCTGAACTACGACGCCGCGCGCAACACGCTGCAGATGGAGTTTGCCGAGCATGGCACCGGCCCGGCCGTGGAATGGGCGCGCACAGCCCCCATAGGCCAGTGGCTGGGTCTGGCCGGGCCGCGTGGCAGCTTGGTCGTGCCTGCTGATCTGGACTGGCATGTGTTGCTGGGCGATGAAAGCGCCATGCCCGCGATTGAGCGCAGGCTGGCCGAGTTACCCGCGGGTAGCCGTGCCATTGTGCGGGTGCAGATCAGCAACCCAGCCGATCGGCGCGCATGGAGCAGCGCTGCCGCGCTGGATTTGCAGTGGGTGACATCGCTGGCTGGCGCTGCTGATGCGTTGACGTTGCCTGCGGGAGATGGCTTCATCTGGGCTTCTGGAGAGAACCGTGCCATGGCCGATTTGCGCCAGCGCATTCTGGCCAAGCCCGGCGCCAACCCCAAGCGCATGCGCATTGCCTCGTACTGGAAGCAAGGGGAAGCGGCTCACCATGAAGAGCTGAATGCCAGTGATTGAGGTGACGGAAAAAGGCTGCTTGAGTCACTCGGCCGCGCAGCCGAGCCGCAAGCTGCACAAGCGCTTTACGCCATTGGTGTTTGCCTTCTACATGGCGCTGATCATGGCGTTTTTCATGTGCAGCATCATCGTGGCTGTCAATGGAGGGCTGGGCGCGGGTTACTGGTGGACGGTACTCAAGGCCTATGCCGTGGCCATGCCTTCGGCTTTTTGCTGTGTGGTGCTGGTGCGCCCCGTGGTGATGCGGCTGGTGGCCGCTACTGTGCATCACTGATTGAGCAGAACGGGTGCGCCAGCTGCGGTGTGCTGCAGCTCGGCAGCTTTGCTGGCGATCAGACCGTCGATCAGACTGTCCAGCCATTGCTGCAATGTCTGCGCTCCGAAGTAGGTCCGGTGCAAGATGCCGAAATAGGGCGTGGCATGAATCCAGTGGCTGAGATCTTGCAGGCTGATGCTTTGCCACTCCAGCAGCTTGTATTTGAGCAGCACTTTGGCCGCATAGCTGGCATGGCGCTCGGGCGATTGCACAAAGCCTGCCAGCCGCTTGCGCGCAATGGTCAGCGCTGCAGGCACATCGGTAAACACGCTGCCGTGGCCAGGCACGACTGTCAGCGGCTGCAATTGCTCAATTACATCCAGAGTGGCCGCCACTTCATCAAAAGCGGCGATGCCTTCAATCTCGGGGAAGACCACGCCAAAGCCGTTTTCCCACAGCGCATCGGCCGAGATCAAGGTGCGGCTCTCGGGCTCGAACAGAATCACCGAATGCGGGTCGTGGCCGGGCGCAGCATGAATCTGCCAGTCGCGGCCGGACAGGCGCACGCCGCTGCCGGGCTGCAGCAGGCCGGTGATGGCAAAGCGCGGGCATTCCTGCCCTGTGGGCGCGTAGCTGAGTGCGGATTCATTCCAATTGCGCACCTGTTCTGCTTCGCCGGGGGCGATAAAGGTCTGCACCTGTGGATAAGTCTGCTGCAGCGCGGCATTGCCGCCGCAATGGTCGCTGTGCAGGTGAGTATTGAGAATGCGCGCCAGCGGCTGGCCTTGCAGCGCGTTGTCGATCAAGGCCAGTGTCTGTGCCGAGTGGCTGACATAGCCGGTATCGACCACGGCCGAGCCTTCCATAGCACCGGGTGCTGCCGCAAACACGATGTTGTTGGCCGACAGCCAGCCGCGCTCCAGCACGGTCATGCCGGCAGGAAGAGAGAGAGGGTCTGAGTGCATGGGTCTTGTCTCGCGGTTTTTATGCGTTCTTCGCTCAAGACTAGCAGAGCACCGGCCAACGCCGTGTCGCGGTCACGTACGGCTAACGCAGAGCCAAGCCAGGTGAGCTGAGCTTTTCCTGGGCGCTTGCAGGGCTATGCCAGGCAGGTGTATCGGGCGGCAACATTCAAATACAATTGAGAACGATTCTCAGTAATGTTGCTGAAAACTCTACGGAAATCCTGAGCCATGGCTGGTGCGCACGCTAGTTCCTCTTCGCTTTTACATACGCTTTATAGCGACCACCATGGATGGCTGGTGCATTGGCTGCAGCGGCGGGTGCACTGCGTGCAGGAGGCTTCGGATCTGGCGCAGGACACGTTTGTGCGCCTTCTCAAGCAGTGCCCGCCAGAGTTGCAGGAGCCGCGCGCTTTTCTTGCCACGGTGGCGCGCAGCGTGCTTATTGACCATTGCCGGCGCATGTCGCTGGAGCGTGCCTACCTGGAGACGCTGGCGCTGATGCCCGAGCCGGTGACCCCCTCACCCGAGGAGCGCGCCATGGTGTTGCAGGCTCTGGAGCAGATTGATCGCATGCTGGACGGCCTGGGGGCTCGCGCACGCAGCGCCTTCTTGCTGGCTCAGCTGGACGGACTGACTTACAAGGAAGTGGCTGCGCGCCTGGGCGTGTCCTTGAGCTCCGTTGAAAAATACATGGCCACCGCCTTTGCCCACTGTTATCGCATCGTTTATCTGGATGTCGTGGCATGAGCGGTTTTGCCCGCGCTGCGCCGAATGAGCCCTCGCCCGCCGTCGTTCAGCAGGCGATTACCTGGATGGTGAGGCTGCAATCCGGCAGCGCCTCGCCCGCAGCCTGGGATGAATGCCTGCGCTGGCGGGAGGCTGCGCCCGAGCATGCCTTGGCATGGGAGCGGCTGCAGGGCATTCAAGGTCGTTTTGCCGCCATGCCGGACGTTCCCTCGGCCTTGGCGCAGCAAACCATGGACGCCGCCCGCAAGCATATGGGGCGACGCAAAGCCATGGGTCTGCTGAGCGTTGCCATGGGAGTCGGCGCAACGGCGCTGTTGCTGCGCCAGCCCTGGTCCGAGAGCGCCATGTTGGCCGATCTGCGCACCGGTGTGGGCGAAGTGCGCCGCGTGGTGTTGACCGACGGATCGGTGCTGCTAATGGATACCTCAACGGCCGTGGATCTGCGCGTTGATGCGGACGAGCGCCGTCTGGTCTTGATTAAGGGGCGGATCGTCTTGACCTCGGGCGCAGATGCCGGCGCTCAGCACTATCGACCCCTGGTGGTGCATACGGTGCATGGCCAGGTAAGGGCGCTGGGCACCCGGTTTCAGATCCATCTGCAGGCGGACGGCACCCGGGTGCAGGTGCAAAGCGATGCGGTGGAACTAAGGCCTCATGGCTCTTCTGAAGTTCGAGTTCTGCGCCAAGGCCAGCAAGCCTGGTTTGATGCCAGCCAGGTGCATGACTTGCAGACCGGTGATGGTGATAGCGACGCCTGGACGGATGGCGTGCTGGTGGCGCGCAGCATGCCGTTGGCTGCGGTGGTGGAGCAGCTGGGTCGTTACCGGCTCGGTCATCTTGCCTGCGACGAGCGGGTGGCGCAGCTGCGCATCTCAGGGGTGTTCAGCTTGAAGGACACCGAGCGCAGCCTAGACCTGCTGCAAAAAACCTGGCCCATAGAGCTGCGCAGACGTACGCGTTACTGGATCACGCTGGTGCCGCGCGGCTGAGCTGGCAGGGCTTGGCACAGGCATCTCAAAAAATTTTGCAAAAACATTACGGGTTTGGCGAACTGCTTCGTCCTTGTTAACAGTAGCGCCTCAAACAGACTCGTCGTTCGGTTGGTCAGATGCGGGGGCTTTCATGAAAGGACTTTGCAATGCCCTCCCGTCGCCTGCCGCGCATGCGTGCTCCTGCCCATTGGCGTCCATCCATGCTCGCCATGGCCGCTGCTGCCGTCTGTCTGGCTTCGGGTCTGACACCGCTGGCTGCCAATGCCCAGCCTGCCACCCATGCCGCCGACAAGGCGTTGCGCTCGTTCTCGATTCCGGCTGCCTCCGTGGAGACTGCGCTCAATCAGCTGGCTCGAGAGGCACAGGTCATGATCGCCTTCGATCCCGAACTGGTTCAAGGCAAGCAAAGTCGAGGCTTCAAGGGCCTGGCCACGGTTCAGGGCGTGCTGGATTCGCTGCTGGAAACTCACCCGTTGCAAGCCCAAAGCGAAGGACAGGGCGCATGGCGCATTCGGTCGGCACCGGCTCGCGCTCAGAAAAATACAGCGGGAGCAGCGGGCGGTGCGCTGGAGCGAAACATGAGCGAGGTGACGGTGGTCGCCAAAAAAGATGCGCGCCAGCAGGTATTCGAGACGGCTGGTTCGGTGGCCGTGGTCACGCGCGAAGAAATTGACCGGCTGCCGCCGCGCAACACCGCCGATGTGCTGGCCGAGGTGCCCGGGGTTTACACCTCGCAAAGCCGTATGGACCCGGGCGTTTCCGTGAATATTCGCGGCATGCAGGACTTCGGGCGCGTCAACGTAATGATTGACGGCACGCGCCAGAACTACCAGCAAAGCGGCCATGGCTCCAACGGCTCGGTCTACCTGGACCCGGAAATGATCGGCGGCGTGGACATCTCCAAAGGTCCGACCTCCACGGTGGGCGGCGCGGGAATGATTGCCGGCGTCGTCAACTTTCGCACCCTGGAAGCCGACGATCTGGTCAAGGAAGGCAAGACCCGGGGCGCTCGCCTGAACCTGTCCAGCGGCAGCAATGGCTATCACTTTGCCGGCAGTGCGGCCCTGGGTCTCAAACCCAGCGAAGACGTCGATATGGTGATGCTGGTCAGCCGAAAAAAAGTGGGCGAGTTTGAAAAAGGTCGACGTGAATCGGCTTCCAGTCGGAAGGATGCAACGACGCATGGCGTGAGCCAGCTGACCTCACAAGACCAGACCTCGGTCTTGCTCAAGGGCAGCTGGCGCCTTGCACCCGAGCAGCAGATCAAACTCAGCTATATCGGCATGGATGCCAAGTTTGGCGAGAAGCCACAGTCGGCCAGCGGCGGCGGCATTCTCAACCATGTGCGCACCGACACCTTGTTGGCCAACTACACCTGGAATCCGTCTGAAAACGCCCTGGTGGATCTCAAATCCAGCCTCTACTACACCCGCACCCGCAACCAGGCCCACCGCTATGCGGGCGGCACGCTGGACTCATACGCCTACGATCTGCGCTACCAGACCAGCACTGTGGGCGGCACGCTGGAGAACACCTCCCGCCTGGAATGGGGGCCCAAGGACGCGGCCCAGGTCAAGACCGGAGCGGAGTTCTTTCATGACTGGACCGATCCGCAGGCACAGGCTCTGTCCGTGGGCGCAGACGCCGGTACGACGGCTTTGTATTCGGGCGCTACCCCCAAAGGCAAGCGCACCGTGGCCAGCCTGTTTGGTGAAGTCAACTGGATGCACAGTGACTGGCTGGAGCTGACCGGCGGCCTGCGCTATGACTGGTATGGCATGCAGGGCGATGGACGCATGCGCGTGGGCTCTCTCATCAATCCTCCGGGCGTGCGCCCGAATGCCACGGCCTTGTACACCCGTTTCAAGGCGGATCGCAACGATGGTGCGTTTGCGCCCCGCCTAGCACTGGCGCTCAAACCCATAGAGTCTGTGCAGCTGTTTGCCAGCGTAGGGCGCGGCATGCGCCCGCCAGCGCTGACCGAGGCGCTGATGTGGGGCCAGCACACGGGCAGCCTCTTCCCTTACTACCCCAACCCGGATTTGCGCGCCGAGCGTTCGCGCAACTGGGAAGTCGGTGCCAACGGTATGTTTGACGACGTTCTCAGCCGCGGCGACAAGCTGCGCGTGAAGGCCGCCTGGTTCAACAACAAGGTCAAGGACTATGTGACCCTGGCGCGCATCATGTCGCCCATAGACACTGCGGGCGGTGGCTTATTGGGGCCGTATGCCTACGTGAACCTGCAGGATCCTTTTCGCAGCAAAGGTCTGGAGCTGCAGGGCGACTATGACAACGGCCGCGTTTTCGGCAGCCTCAACTACACCCACATGCTCGTCAATACCGGCAAAGGCGGGTATGACTCCTTTCCCCTGGGCAGCCTGACGGGCTACCCCAACAACAATCTTGGCGAGGCGGATGACGCCAACATCTGGTACGTGCTGCCACCCAAGAAAACCGCCAGCCTGAGCGCGGGCGTGCGACTGCTGGACAAAAAACTCACGCTCGGCGGTCGCATGCGCTTTCAGGCACCCAGCACCAATAGCAGCGTCTGGACGGCACAGGGCGAGCGCTACAACCAGAAGTCCTGGCGGCTGTTCGATCTGTGGGCCAGTTACGAGATTTCCTCGAATGCCATCTTGCGTGTCGCCATCAACAACCTGCGCGACCTGAACTATTCCGAAATGCAGGGCGGTAGCTACTTCATCGGCCCCGGCCGCACGGCCACGGCCACCTTGTCGATCACGTTCTGATTCGCGGTCTGCGCATGTCAGACCCCATCCCCCATTGCTTTGCTGGAGATCCACATGATGTCCTTTTCCGTTTCCCATGACAGGCCATGGCGTCGCAGCGTGGCCGCCTGCCTGACCGTCGGCGCGCTGTGCGCTGCCTTGCCTGCCGCTGCTCAAACCCAGGTTGGCGATGTGAAGCTGACCACGCTCACCTCGCTACGCCCTGCAGGGGATGACGTGACCACGCCTGACGGAACGATTGGCTGGCCCGGAGCCCGTTACCCAAGTTCGCCGCCCTTGTATGCGGTGCGCCCTGGTTCAAGCGCCGGCTATCTGTTTGGCGGCTTCAACGGCGGCGGACCCTCATTTCTGTCCGCGAAGATGTACAACTCATTCGGCATGTACACCATGCGTGCCGGAGTCTCGGTCTACGAGCGCGTAGCCTATAACCCGGCCAATGATCTGCACGGCCGCATCTCGGGCACGCCGGTGCGCGCATCTGACGGCAGTCTGTACGCGGTGATGACGACCATCAACGGTCAAAAATATGCGGGCAAGAACCAGCCCAGCGATATTTCCTATTCGCCTGTCGTGGGTCTGGGCGTCATTGTTCGCACCGACTATGACGGTGCCAATTCCGCCTTGGTGCAGGGAACACGCGGCCAGCTGTACTCGCCCAATGGCGCGCTGGTCATCGATGCGCAGGACAACCTGTATGGCATCGACAAGGGGCCCAAGGGACAGGGGCGAATTTTCAAGCTCCATATCGCCTCCGGCAGCGTAAGCACGCTGCATGAGTTTGCCGTCGGGCCTTCGGGCATGCGCCAGACGGCAAACGACCTGATTCTGGGCAAGGATGGTGTGCTGTACGGCGTGACCGCATACAACCGCGGAGTGCCGCTGGCACCATCGACGCCGACCGCCGCGACCACGCCCACGGGCACGCTCTACCGCATCAATGCAGCCGACGGCTCGGGCTTTACCGTTCTGCACACCTTCACGCTGGCAGAAGGCGAAATCAACATCCATGACAACGCCAACAGCGAAGGCTTTGTGTTGTACCCCAGCGGCATTCCTTACGAAGCGGGGGTGACGGCGGGCGGGGACGTGACTAATCGGACCATGGGCTCTGGCCAGGAGCACAGCCTGTCGTCGCTGGTTGACGGCGGCGATGGCTATCTCTATGGGGGGACTTCGGTAGGCGACTGCTATGTGCATGCCAACAGCAGCATCACCGGTACTTTTATCAAGAGCGTCACGCGCGACAACCCGTCCTGCGGCTCGCGCAAGTGGGCGCCCAGCGCCACCCTAAGCTATATCAAGGATCTGCCCTATTACGACGGTCCCAAGCCCTATGGCGTGCTGTACCGCATTGCCAAGGCGGGTGGGCCGCTGCAGATACTGCACACCTTCAGCAATGCCGACGGTGCGACGCCGCGCGGCCCCATGGCTCTGGGGGCGGATGGGGCCATCTACGGCACCACCATGTCCGGCGGTGGCAATCTGTGCGTGCCGTCCAGCGCGGCGGCCAATTCCGAGGTCGGCTGCGGTGCGATCTATCGTATCCGGCCGGCAAGCATGGTGGTGAATGGCGACGGCCAGGTGACGCAAAGCGGTTTCGAGCTGGTGCACTCCTTCTCCGGCAAGGATGGTCGCAAGCCCGTAGGCGTGCGCACTGGCGCCGACGGCCGCCTGTATGGCGTGACTGCCATGGGCGGCCACTATCTGAACAGTGCAGGCCTGACCGTGGCCACTGATTTCGGCACCGTTTTCCAGCTCGCGGTGGATTCGGCCGAAACCCCGCGCGCTGACGCCAGTCTGGTCGCCAGCGCCGGAGAGATCAAGGCCGGCGAAGCCTTCTCGCTGACCTGGATCACCAACAACACCAAGCAATGCTCGGCGGCATCGACAGCAGGCGACTGGGTGGGCGCAGTGGCCACGCAGGGCAGCGTCGAACTACGTCCGTCCCGAGGCACTTATCGCTACACCCTGACCTGTGATGTGGCGGGCGGCGCAGCAGGTGCTCAGGTTTCTGCTGCCGCCGTGGTCTATGTCAGCACCCCGGCAACCGCCGAAGACGGCAATCAGGTCTCTTACGGCAATGGCGGTGGCGGGCCTTTGGCTTTGTGGCTTTTGGCTCCCTTGGCGGGCTTGGCGGTTTACCGCCGCCGCACACAGCGCTGCGCAGCAGGCAACTCCCAGACGCTCGGTTGAGCGTGTCCTTTTCTCATCGTTTTTTACACCAGGAAAGTCAATGGCCATGAATTCAATCCAACCTGCTCTGCGGCGTGTTGCACGTGTCGCAGTTCCCGCCCTGGCACTGGCTCTGCCTTTGGCGCATGCCGTGGCTCAGACGCTGCCAGCCGCCTTCAAGCCCACGGTGCTGCACAAGTTTGGTGGCACCAACAACGGTGGTGCCAAGCCGGTCGTGCCACCGGTGCTGGCTGCTGATGGTCGCCTCTATGGTCATACCTTCCTCGGTGCCTCGGCGAGTGCTGGTGGGTTCTGGGGCCAGGGCACGGTTTATGGTCTCGACACCACGGGTGCTAACCACCGCTTCGAACTGCTGGGCAGCATCTACCAAGGGTCGACCCCGCTGGTGCCTACGGCCGATGGCGGCTTTCTTGTTGCTGGCAATGGTGCCGCTCCTCCCGGCGGCTTTCCATGGGAAACCGGGCCTGTAGTCTTCAGTATCAAGGACGGGAAGGCGGTGGCGCTGCCCGCACCCAGCTTCAAGCCACTGGGAAGCATGGCCCTTGACACCGCAGGTAATCTCTACATGGGCTCGGGCGAATCCGCATCGGCTTGCGGCGGGAATCCCACGGCCAATATTCTGTGGCGTATGAATGCCGATCGCAGCTACTCCCAAGTGTTGAATTTCTGCGATTACGAGCAGCAGCAAGGCAACAAGCAGTTGCATCCCAAGGGCGGTGCGCCGGTGGCCAGTGTGTGGAGCAGCAAGGACCAGGCCTTGTATGTGCTGACCGGGGTATCGGCCGATGGAGTGGTGGACAGTGCGCTTACCACGGACTATCAGGGACGCTCGGTGGGAACGTTGGTCAAGCTGAGTAAGGCTGCCATCGAGGAAGGCGTTACCGGCAAAGGTGCGCTCGATGCGTCCAAGGTCGAGCTGCTGCACACCTTTATGCGTGCCCGCGACGGTGAACCCACGGCCAAGGGCGCGCGCATTGTGGGGATGGTGGAGGCTGGCGAATGGCTTTATGGCACGACACAATTCAATGCGCCCACGGCAGGCAATGCGATGGACAACCGTTACGGCGGCACGATCTGGCGCGTGAAGAAATCGGACCCCAAGAGTTTTGCCGTTGTGCATTATTTCCGCGGCTCTGACACGGTGGCGCGCGACGGCACGGCGCAGGCCGATGGCAGTGCCCCATCCGGCCCGCTGGTGCTGGCTGCGGACGGCAATATCTACGGTACGACGGCCACCGATGGTTCGACCATGAATGCGCCAAAAACCGGGCTGGCCACGCCCTATGGCGCAGGAGCTCTGTACCGCATCAAGCTTGGCTCCGCCGCCGATCACGCCGATGACAGCTACGAAGTCCTGCATCGTTTCGACATGGGCAGCGAAGGCGGAACCCTGACCGGCCTGAGCGCAGGCCCGGTCGCGGGCGGTGTGCAGAAGCTCTATGGAGCGGCCAACGCCGGTGGTGATGGCCAGCCGGTGACGACGACGACGAGCGCGCCCGGCAACGGCACGATCTTCTCCATCGACGTGCCCCTGCCCATTGCTGCATTCAGCCAGGCGTTGACGGCTTCTGTGGCTACGGCTGCCGTGGGCTCCACTATCGAGCTGAGCTGGGCGACGAGCCAGGCCAACAGCTGCAGTGCCAGTGGCGCGTGGAGTGGTGCGCAGCAAACCAGTGCCAGCAAGGTGCCGGTGGTGCTGGCAGCCGAAGGAGAGAACAGCTACACCTTGACTTGCAGCAGCCAGAACGATGGCCAGCCTGTGACCAGCAAAGTCAGCGTGCAGGCCACCGCCGTGCCAAAGCCAGACACGGGAACTGGTGGAACTGGCAGCACAGGCAATAGCGGCGGCAGCAATAGCGGCAACAGCAATGGCGGCGGTGGTGGTCCATTGAGCGCGCTGCTGCTGGCACCGCTGGCCGTCCTGGCCTGGACGCGCCGCCGAGTATCTCCATCGTCGCAACACTGAGGCTGAACGGCCAAGCGGTCCCTCAGGTTTGTTGCACGCCGATGCAATGCCTTGGTGGCTGCTTTACCCATTGAATTGAAGCAAGGAAATCCTATGAATGCTCAAACCGACTCCGTGAGCGGCGCCAGACTGTCTCAACGCCTCAGGACCGAAACAGCCCAGCAGCATGAGCGCATGCATGTTTTGATGGAACAGGGCAATCCATTTGCAGATATTGGCAGCTACGCGCGCTTTGTGGCGGCTCAGTATCTGTTTCAACGCGATGTGGAGCATTTGTTTCATGACGCCGCTGTGAAGACTGCGGTCCCCGATCTGGAAGCGCGTGGGCGTGAAGAGGCTTCTCTGGCAGATTTGGCGGACTTGGGTGCTGATGTGCCTCAAAGCGCACTGGCAAGTGAGGGAGTTGGCATGCCCGAGGCTTTGGGCTGGCTGTATGTGTCGGAAGGCTCCACTTTGGGCGCGGCCTTTTTGTTCAAGGAAGCCAAGGATCGTCTGGGCCTGTCGGAAACTTTTGGCGCTCGCAATCTGGCGGCCTATCCTCAGGGGCGAGCCCTTGCCTGGCGTGCATTTGTGGCATCACTGGATGCGCCTGCGCTTAGTGATGTTGCGATCCAGGACCAGGTGATCGCTGGTGCCAATGCTGCCTATGACCGTTTTGGAAGCTTGCTGGAACAGCATTTCCCTCGCTTTGATGAAAGCGCGGATGCCGATCACAGCGAGGCCGGTGAGCCGGCACTTTAGTCCATAGACGGCATGCGATTGCGCAGAACTGAAAGGCCAAAGCCTCCCATAGCCGGTGCGCCTTGGCGTTGGGCTTTGGCTGGTGCACTGGTGGGCGGCTTGCTGTGTCTGCTGGTGTTTTTCCCTGCGCGCTGGGTTGCCGATGCCTTCGCGCTGGCAAGCGGGCAGAGAGTCTTGTTGCAGGACGCGCGCGGCTCGATCTGGAATGGCTCTGCGGTGCTGGTTCTGGCAGGCGGGGATGGCAGCCGTGATGCGCAAGCACTGCCGGGGCGATTGAGCTGGCAGCTGCAGACGGGCTGGAGCACTGGGGCGACAGAGCAAGGCTCGCAAAACCGTGGCTGGGGAATTGGTGCTCGTGTGGAGCATGCCTGCTGCCAGAAGTCAGGGCTGCAGCTGTTCTGGCGGCCTTTTCGGCAAGTGTTTCAGTTGTCCGGTCTGGATTGGCAACTGCCGGCACAGGTGCTTGCGGGCTTGGGAACTCCCTGGAATACCTTGAGTTTGGAAGGCAGCATTCAGCTGTCCTCATCTTTTCTTCAATGGTCAAAAAATCTGGATGCTGCATCCATGCGCGGTAGCCTTGAGCTGAAAGCGCTGTCGCTTTCATCCCGACTTTCCATGCTGCGCCCCTTGGGCAGTTATCGCCTGGTTCTCGATGCTCAGGGCGCACAATCGGGGTCCGGGCTGGGGTTTGAACTGGCCACATTGCAAGGCGCATTGCGATTGAGCGGAAAAGGCCAACAGCTTGCAGGTCATTGGCGCTTTCAGGGGCAGGCTCAGGCAGAACCTGGGCAAGATGCGGCGCTGGCCAATATATTGAACCTCATAGGAAACCGTGGCGGAGATATTGCCTGGAGTATCGTGCGCCCTCAGCTTCCTTGACCCATGACAGATCCTTCTTCCTCGCCCGAAACGCCAGCCGCAGAAAAGCCTGCCAGTCCACGGCCTCTTTCCCTGCCTTTGCGCTGTCTTTTGATGGTGTTCTCCGTGCTGTGCGTGGTACTGGGCTTGATTGGTGCCGTGGTGCCCGGCATGCCAACAACTGTCTTTATCCTGATGGCGGCATGGGCCGCCATGCGCAGCTCGCCCAAAATCCACGGCTGGCTTTATGCGCATGCCACGTTCGGCCCCATATTGCGCAACTGGGATGAGGGCGGACAGGTGAGTCGCCGTGTCAAATGGACCGCCAGCGCAAGCATGCTGTTCAGCTCCGCCCTGATTTTTTATCTGTCTGTAAAACCATGGCTGACCGGATTGGCGCTGACGGTGATGGCCTGCGTGCTGGTTTGGCTTTGGCTTAGGCCAGAACCTGAGGCATGAAGCCCAGCCCTCGTCCTGTTGCACTGTGGCAGTGCGCGCTGGCGCTGTGCATCTTGATGGCGGTGCTGCAGGCCTTGCCCACGTCGTGGCGTGGGCTGCTACGTTATGAGGAGCAAGCCCTGTCTGCCGGGCAATGGTGGAGAGTCTTGACGGCGCACTGGCTACATCTGAGCTGGGCTCACGCAGCAATCAATGCCTGCGGCCTGTTGCTGTGCTGCGCTTTGGCCGATGCCAGCTGGACAGCACAGAGACTGCTGATGCGCATGGCAGCGCTCAGTGTTCTGGTTTCGCTGCTGCTGTGGGTTATTTCACCTCAGATCCCAGACTATGTTGGTCTATCCGGTGTGCTTTACGGGTTGATTGTCTGGATGCTTTTGCCACCGGTACTGCTTCAGCGTGATGCCATGGCTGCCATGGTTCTGCTGGCTGTCATGGGTTGGTTGGGCTGGCAGTCCTGGGTCGGTCCTGATCCGCGTGAACAAAAGCTGATTGGTGGATATATCGTCACCCAGGCACATTGGTTTGGGCTTCTGGGCGGCCTCTTGGGTGCGCTGATAAGCTGTCGCCGCCAGTTGCTTGGCAGGTGAGCTGGGCCCTTTCATCCCTATGGCTTTCCTTTGATGTGGAAACAAGCATCAAAAGCATCAAGATGTGGTACTGGAAAAACAAAAAACCTCTTGAACCGTTGATTCAAGAGGTTTTTATTTGGTGCGCGATACATGGATCGAACATGTGACCCCTGCCGTGTGAAGGCAGTGCTCTACCGCTGAGCTAATCGCGCAAAAATGGTGGGTGATACATGGATCGAACATGTGACCCCTGCCGTGTGAAGGCAGTGCTCTACCGCTGAGCTAATCACCCGAAGACCACGATTCTAGCAGCATCCAAAGTGGCTCTTCGGGAAAACTCGTAAATTCCCTGAAAAAACTCAGCTCGACCGCAGCTCGCGCCGCAGAATTTTGCCCACATTGGTCTTGGGCAGCTCGTCACGGAACTCGATGAAGCGCGGGCGTTTGTAGCCTGTCAGTTGTTCCTGGCAGTAGCGCATGACGCGGTCTTCGGTCAGCGATGGGTCGCTGCGCACCACATAGACCTTGATGGATTCACCCTGCTGTTCGTCTTTGACACCGACAGCCGCGCACTCCAGCACGCCGGGGCACATGGAGATGATGTTCTCCAGCTCATTCGGGTAGACGTTGAAGCCGCTGACCACCATCATGTCCTTCTTGCGGTCGATGATGCGGGTATAGCCCTCGTCGTCCAGCACGCCGATATCGCCGGTGCGCATATAGCCGTCTGCCGTGAAGGCCTTGGCGGTTTCTGCCGGCTGGTTGTAGTAGCTGTGCATGACATTAGGGCCCTTGATGCACAGCTCGCCCGGCTGCCCGTTGGGGACGCTGTTGCCGTCGTCATCCTTGATCGCCACCGAGATGCTGGGCAGGGGCAGACCGATGGTGCCGGTGAACTCTTTGTTGGTGACCGGGTTGTTGGTGCCGATGGCACAGGTCTCGCTCATGCCCCAGCCTTCAATCATGGCGCAGCCCGTGACCTGCTGCCACTGGCGTGCCGTGCCTTCTGAGGCGGCCATGCCGCCAGCCTGTGAGATAAAGAGCTGTGAGAAATCGAGCTGGCGGAACTCGGGATTGTTCAGCAAGGCGTTGAACAGCGTGTTGACCGCTGGGAATACATGGACGGGGCGTTTTTTGAGCACCTTCACAAACTTCGGGATATCGCGCGGATTGGGGATCAGGCTCAGGCTGCCGCCCAGCCGCATGGCGAACAGGCAGACCGTGAGCGCGAAGATGTGATACAGCGGCAAGGCCGCGACGATATGGGTTTCATGGGCCTTGACCCGGCCCTCCAGCGCGGGTGTGAACCAGGTGTGGGCTTGCAGCGTGGCAGCCACGATGTTGCGGTGAGTCAGCACCGCGCCTTTGGACAGGCCTGTGGTGCCGCCCGTGTATTGCAAAAAGGCGGTGGAGTCGAGCGTGGCCGTGCTGGGGATGAGTTTGCGCTCTGCACCTGCCGACAGCGCCTTGCTAAACAGCGTGACCTGGCGCTGCTGGCTACTGGTGCCAGAGCTCGAGCCAAGGGGCAGATCAAAGGCGGGCACCATCTTGGCCAGATGGCGCACGGCAAACGTGATCCAGCTGCCGTAAAGGCCGCCCAGCAGGTCGCCCATGCTGGTCAGGCAGATGTGGCGGATGGCTGTGCGCTCCAGCACCAGGCCCAGTGTCTTCGCAAAATTTTCCAGAATGATGATGGCCGTGGCACCCGAGTCCTTGAGCTGGTGCTCTAGCTCGCGCGGGGTGTAGAGCGGGTTCACATTCACGCAGGTAAAGCCCGCACGCAGCACCCCGGCCATGCTGACGGCGAACTGCGGCACGTTGGGCAGCATGATGGCCACGCGCGCGCCGGGCTCCAGCCCCAGACTTTGCAGCCATGCGCCCATCTTTGTGGATAACTGGTCCAGCTCGGCATAGCTCATCCAGCGGTCCATGCAGACCGAAAACGGCCTGTCTGCATGCTGGGTAAAAGCCTCTTCCAGCAGGTGCACCAGCGAGCGGTACTGCTCGGGATGCACATCGTGCGGCACATTGGGCGGGTAGTTCTTGAACCAGGGGGCTGCAGCGTCCATGAAAGGCACCTTGGAGAGGCCGCTCATGCATGCTGAAGGCGGCAGAGGTTGAACAAAGTGAAGCGTGCTTGCGCTGCGGCTGATTCTGCGGATCGCGTCAGCCAGGGTCTACGGGGGCTTGTCCTAGGCGCTCGCGGCCCGGTTTGCTAGGCTGCACTGGTGGAGGTGTTGAACGTGAATACCTGGTTCTGGCGCTGTGTGGTGATGAGTAGCTGGCTGGCGCTGCTGCTTTGGTGCGGCTACTGGTGGCCGCGATCGGTTGCGATCGCCTTGCTGGGCGTGGGCCTGATTGCCTGCGGTGCAGGGCTGCAGCTGGGCGTGCAGATGCTGATGATGCGTGCGGTGTTGCGCCGCAGGGGGCAGGCGCTGCCAGCAGCCAGCGTCGCCTGGCGCGCATGGCTTGCGGAGTGGCGCTGGGCGGTGCGCATTTTTGGCTGGCAGATTCCGTTTCAGGAATATGCCGAGGCGGATGGCATCCACGCCCATCGCGCCGTGCACACCGATATAGCTCCCCAAGGGCTGGTGGGCGTGGTGCTGGTGCATGGCTATTTTTGCAACCGCGCGGTGTGGAATGGCTGGCTGCGCAAGCTCAAGGCACGTGGCATTCCTTGCGCAGCCATGACCCTGGAGCCAGCCCACGGTAGCTCTGTTGAAGCCATGGTTGAAGATTTGGATCAATGCGTCAAAGCGATTGTGCAGCATGCGGGGGTAGCTCCACTTTTGGTAGCGCATAGCATGGGCGGGCTGGTGGTGCGAGCCTGGCTCAAACGGTTGAGCGCCAGTGAGCGGGCGAAGTATGCCGCCCATGTGTTGACGGTTGCTACGCCGCATGGCGGCACATGGCTGGCGCGGTTTGCGCACCGCCAGCCTGCCGTGGATATGCGTGAGGGCAGTGACTGGCTGCAGCAACTGGGCCAGCCGCCGCTGGATGTGCCGTTCAGCTGCTGGTGCAGCAGCAGCGACAACATCGTGTTTCCGCCCAATCTGGCGACCTTGCCGCAGGCGCAGCTGCATCAGGTGGATGATGCAGCGCACATGCAGCTTTTGTTTGATGCGCGGGTGTGGCGCCATTGCCTGCAGCTGCGTGGGCAGTTACAGGAGGCGGTGGATCAGGCCTGAGGCTCTGGGGTTTGCGGCGCAGGGGCTGCCGCAGCTGCAGAGCTTTCCGGGTCGCGGACCAGGTGGATATCGGTGGCAGATACCAGCGCAATGTTCTGCTCGGCGCAGCGCTGCAGCAGGCCAAACAGCAGATCGCTGCGGGTGCTGTAAACACCGCGTGAGCTGGAGACATGGCCGAAGCTGGTGATGTTGACCACACTGCCGCTGATGGAGTCCACGTACATGGCTGGTGCGGGGGTGGCCAGCACGGCCTCATGCTCGGCGTAAAGGCCCAGCAGCACTTCGCGCAGCTTGACGATGTCGGTGTTCAGCGGCACGGAAAACGCAATCGAGATGCGGCCCAGCGCTCCATCCATGGTCAGGTTCTGCACGGACTTGGTGATGAACTCCGAGTTGGGGACGATGATGGTCGATTTGTCATCGGTCTGAATCTCGGTGGCTCGCACGCTGATGCGGCGAATGTCACCCACCTGATCGCCAATGCGTACCCTGTCGCCCAGCTTTACGGGGCGCTCGGCCAGCAAGATCAGGCCAGAGACAAAGTTCTGCGTAATAGCCTGCAGACCAAAACCGATACCGACGGAAAGCGCACTGGCCAGCAGCGCTACCTTTTCAAAACCAATGCCCAGCGCGGCCAGCGTCCACAGGGCCGAGAGCGTGATGCCCACATAGCGCGCCACGGTGCTGATGGAGTTGCGGGCGCCAATGTCCAGCTCGGTCTTGGGCAGATAGGTCTCGACCAGCCAGTGCTGCAGTGTGCGAAAGATGGTCAGGCCCGCAACCAGAACGACGAGGCCACGCACGATGGTCATGGGGCGCAGCACGGCGTCGCCAATGGACAAGCCCTTGGTCAGCGTGTCGGTCAGGGCCAGCAGACTGCTGGAGTTGCCGAAGGGTGCAGTCAGGGCCAGCATGCCCAGCAGCAGCAGGCAGACTCGGCCCAGTGCGGACAGCAGCACGCCAATCTGCTCCAGCCGCGATGACTTCAGGCCCGTGCTCAGCACAATGCCCTTGCCAATGCGGCTGTCGGCGGAGAATATCCAGCCAAAGAAGTCATCGGTGAACTTCATCAGCAGCGTGGTGGCCAGCACCACGACGGTGATCCACACCATTTGCGTGGCGACAAAGACGGAGAAGTTCAGGTAGCCGATCAGCGCCGCAATCAGCGCGGCCAATACCGTCAGGTGCCCGCCCAGCCAGGCGAACATCAGCCAGTTGCTGGTGGTGGCGGGGCGATGCTCTTGCGGGTTCTGGGCGGCTTTTTCGCGGTCTATGACCTGCTGGCGCTGGCGCTGCTTTTTGATCACCACCAGCACCGACATGATGAGGGCGACATAGGTCAGTGCGATCAGTCCATCCAGCGCCACGCTGCTGATGGCGCTGGTGCGTGCGGCGATGTCTACCGCGTTGAGCATGATTGAAAACCAGGTCAGCGCGGCGGCTCCCCAGGCCAGGCGGGTGAGCTTGGGGGCGGCTTCGTCGTCAATATTCAACAGCCGCCATGAGGGGCGCTTGGGCACCAGCAAGCTGGCGCTGACGGACAGGAAGAACGCTGCCACAAACATGCCCTTGACCCAGGCGTCCGCCACCAGATCCAGTCGCGGCGCAATGGCGTCGATGGAGCGCAGGCTTTCGATAAAGACCATGCCTGCCAGACCGGGCAGGGCCGTGCCCACCAGCAGCATCCACACCGCCAGACCCGAGCGGCGCAAGCGGCCATTGGGCGCGCGCTCAGACGCGGCAAAGCTGCGGCCCAGAGTGCGCAGCCAGATGCGCAGAGGAAACATCAGCACCAGCGCGACCAGTGTGCCCAGCAACGGAATTTTCCAGCCGTGCTTCTCAATGGCGGCGTTGAAGCTGGTTTCACCCTGGCGAATCAGGCCATTGATGCGCTGCAGGTCAAGGGGGATGTCAGCGGCAAATTTCTTCCACAGCGATGGCGACAAGGGCGATGCGACCTTGCGCGCAATTTGCGCGTTGAACTGCTGGGTGCGGATTTTTTCAATGCTGTCGACCGCCTGCTTGGCCTCAACCGACAGCAGCTTGCCGCGTTTGATGGCCGAATCCAGATCGCTGTGCTGCTGCGACAGCTCCTTGCGCTGCTGCTTGATCTCTGGGCTTTCTTCCACGCCATCGGCCACAGTGCCTAGCTGGGCGATGCGGGCATCAAGTTGCTTGAGCAAGGGCTCCAGCGCCGCGACGGCACTGTCCGCATCGCGTTTGGATTGCAGCGCGCTTTCAGACAGGGTTTGCAGGGTATCGGCCGAGTCGGTGTCGTCCAGTGCTTTGCGCATGGCGTCCAGCGAGGTGGCGGCCTGCTCCAGTTGCTGAAGCGATGTGGTCTGCGGATCGGTGGTGGACGACGAAATCTCAGCCGCGATGGCCAAGCCTATACAGAGATGAAGCGCGATGAGCCAGCGCAGCAGTCGGATGCAAGGGTGTTGCATGGTTTGATGAGGAGTGGTTCGGGGCCGCAATGCGGTGCGGATTGGCGGCCTTGTGGGTCGCCAGCACGCCGCAACTATAGGTGCAATGCTGCTATCAGGGTTTCCCCGTGCCTCTCTGGTCTGCTATGCAGAAGATAGCTGTGAGCGCTTGATGTGTAAGCGCTGGAGCCCTGAATGACTTGTTTTTTACAGCAGCTGCTCACCTGTCAGCAACTCCTTAGCGCCTACAGTAGGTTGCTGGCGCAGCTGTTCATACAACGGCGCAAATTCGGTGTTTGCCAGAGATAGCAGTTGCTGCATATCGTCGATGACGAAATAGGTCTGCTGGTAGGTGTCGATCTTGTAGAGAGTGCGCATGGTGCGCTCCAGCTGCAGGGGCAGGCGGTGCGGCTGGGGGCTGTTGACGCTGTATTCCAACTCCCCTACGGAGCTGAGAATGCCCGCACCATAGGCGCGCACCCCGCCATCCTCACGAATCAGCCCGAACTCCACCGTGTACCAGTACAGACGCGAGAGCATCTCGCAGGCGCCCAGATCGGCGGCCTTCAGCCCGCCCTGGCCGTAGGCCTGAATGAAGTCGGCCATCACGGGGTTGAACAGCAGGGGCACATGACCGAACAGGTCGTGAAAGATGTCCGGCTCGACGATGTATTCAAACTCTTCGGGCTTGCGAATCCAGTCCGTGACGGGAAACTTGCGCTGGGCCAGCAGCGAGAAGAAGGGCACCTCGGGGATCAGCCCCGGCACACCCACAATCTCCCAGCCCGTGGCTTTGAACAGGCGATCATTGATCTCTTCAAAGCGCGGAATGCGCTCTTTGGCACCCAGCGACGGCAAAGCGTCGATGAAATGCTGGCTGGCGCGACCCGCCAGCAATGCGGACTGGCGCTCGTACAGGCGGTGGTAAGTGTCGTGCTCGGCTTCGGTATAGGCGGCGTAGTCCTGCGTGCAGGTGTAGTCGGCATGGGCGCGCGTGTAGTCGCCGCGCGGTGGGCGGTCGGATTGACCATAGACAACGGGGGCTTGTCCCATCATGTGCTCCTTTTTGTGGAAGGCCTGGCTAAACCACCGCCCGCAGGCGACGACTTAGCCTGCCTTGATCTTGGTTGCGCTGATCAAAAACTGAAATCTTCGGTTCTCGCGCTTCACAAACTCTGAAAACTCAAGCAGTCGCATGTTTTCCTGGGCGATGCCCATCTTGCGGTACTGGCTGCGGTATTTCGGATCATTCAGTGCGGCCTGAAACGCCTCTGCGTACTTCTGGGCGTCCTTGTCAGGCAGGCTGGCCGGCGCAAACACGCCAAACCAGGTGGCCACATCAAAGCCCGGCACGGCTGTGTTCATCGGCGGCACATTGGGCAGGGCAATGTTGGGCGACAAGGTGGTGACGGCTAGCGGGACCAGCTCGCCCGATGCGATCAGGGGCAGGGCAGAGGCGAGGTTGTCAAAAACCATGTCCACCTCGCCTTTGAGCAAGGCTTTCTGGGCGGCAGATGCGCCCTCGTACTGCTGGTTGCTGATACGCAGATTGGCCAGCGTCTTGAACATCTCACCCGCGATGTGGCCAATGCTTCCGTTACCTGCGGCGCCCAGTTTCAGTCCATTGGGGTGGGCTTTGATATAGGCCACCAGATCGGTGGTGTTTTGCAGTTTCAGCTCGGCTGCGCGGGCCTTGGTGGTGACCAGCACGTTAGGTACGCGGGCTACCAGAATCAAGGGCTTGAAGTCTGTGTTGACGTCATAGCTCAGAGCCTTGCCCAGATGCGGAAGCACGGCATGGGTGGCTACGGCACCCATGACCACCAGATTTTGCTGGGGCTGGGCCTTGGCGATGAGATCAACGCCTGTCACACCCCCTGCGCCGGGCTTGTTCGTGACGGTGATGTTGCCCAGGTTTTGCCGGGCACCTTCGGACAACAAATGCGCTGAGGTATCGAGAGGGCCGCCAGCAGGATAAGGGACGACGAAGGACAGGGGCTGGGCTGCGTTTTGGGCAAAGGCGCTAAAAACGGAAGCGGAGATCAGGGCAGCAAGCAGTAAGGTACGTTTCACAATGGTTTCCGGGAAAAATAGCCCCACCGAGGGCGTCCGGAAGTATAGAAACGCAGAGGACAGCGAAATCCCTGCAGGCGGAATATATTCCGCAGCGTCAGTAAAGGCTTGCGTCGCTTTGGGCGGCGGCGTCAGGGGATCAGCTGATAGTCCTTGAGAATTTTGCCGTAGTAGCTGTGCTCTTGCTGCAAAAAGCGGGCGAAGTCTTGCAGGCGCAAGTCCTCGCGGATCACGCCCATGGCGTCGAAGTATTCCTGCACCTTGGGCCTTTGCAGCGTCTGCGCAAAAGCGTCTGACCAGCGCTTGGCCAGTGCATCCGGTATGCCGGCTGTGGCAAACACGCCAAACCAGGTGGGCAGGTTCAGTCCCGGTACGCTGGGCTCTAGGCTGGGTACTTGCGGCAACACGGGCAACGGTGAGCGCGCAGTCACGCCAATAGCCTTGAGGCGACCAGCGCGCAGATGAATCAGCGCCGAGGCAATGTTGTCGAACATCAGATCGGCTGACCCGTCCAGCAGTGCCGACAGCGCCGGATTGGCCCCGGAAAACGGCAGATGCTGTAGCGGAATGCGGGTGAGTGACTGAAATAGCTGGCCCGCAATATGGCCAATGCTGCCATTGCCCGCTGAGGCATAGCGCAGAGGCTGCTTGGTTTTGCTCATGAAGCGCAGCAAATCGTCGGGCGTGTAGATGCGCCATTGCATGGCCAGATCTGCCCGCATAACCAGCACATGGGGCATGCGCGCCACCATGGTGAGAGACTGAAAGTCGCGCAGCGGGTCGTAGGGCAGTTGCGGGTTCAGCCAGGGCAGGATGGCATGCGTGGCCACCGCGCCCATCAGCAGCATGGGCTCGCGTGCGCCCGCTCTGGCCACCATGGCGGCACCCTTCGCTCCACCATCGCCATGCACATTGAGCACCTGAATGGAACCCAGCGTCGTAGTCTCCGCCGCCAGCTTGCGCGCTGAGCGATCGAGCGGGCCACCCGCTGCGTAGGGAACGACCAGAGAAAGCTCGCTCTTGCGACGGCCGGTGTTTGAGGGAAATTCGCCATGCGTCCCCGCTGCTAGCGCGCTGGAAGCTACTAAAGATGTAGCAGTCGTAGCGGCCAGTCTGAGGGCCTGGCGTCTTGAAAGACCGGGGGCTGCGGCAGGCAACTCCACTCCCGGCGCTCTGCAGGCTTGTGAGGCAGTGGCGGGTAGATGAGGGTGCGGCACGTTGGCTTTCAGGGCGTTGATCAGCGCTGCAGCGGGCCGGTGTCACCTGTGGCTTGACCACAAATGCGGCGATGCAGCATTTGTGAAAGTATAGATATGAAAAATGTAGCGGATATGGTCCGTTTGATCGTTGGTGGCTGCTGGGCAACAGCATCTCGCCCCAGTCTGCTGCAGGGCGACTGGCGCATGCAGAAGGGCTGGGGCGAGGGGTGAACATGGCCGTATTGCCGGTGTGATGGCCGTGGCGGGATCAGCTCTTGAGCACGCCGCGGCGCATCTGGTCGAGTTCCATGGTCTCGAACAAGGCCTTGAAGTTGCCTTCGCCAAAGCCGCTATTGCCCTTGCGCTGGATGAACTCGAAGAAGATGGGCCCCAGCTGGTTCTCGCTGAAGATCTGCAGCAGCAGCTTGCCGGCCACGCCGTCGATCAGGATCTTGCGGTCTTTCAGGGCCTGCAGCGGCTCGCCGTGGCCGGGGATGCGTTTTTCCACCAGCTCGTAGTAGGTGTCGGGCGTGTCGAGCAGGCGCACGCCGCTGGCGCGCAGCGCGTCCACGGTGTCGTAGAGGTGGTCCGAGCCCATGGCGATGTGCTGGATGCCCTCGCCCTTGTACATGTCCAGGTACTCCTGGATCTGGCCGGACTTTTCCTTGCCCTCTTCATTGATCGGGATGCGGATCTTGCCGCAGGGGCTGGTCATGGCCTTGCTCTTGACGCCTGTGACCTGGCCTTCGATGTCGAAGTATCGGATCTCGCGGAAGTTGAACAATCGCTCGTAGAAATCAGCCCACTCGCCCATGCGGCCCCGGTGCACGTTGTGCGTGAGGTGGTCGATGTAGGTCAGGCCATGGCCCACGGGGTTCAGGGCCTCGTCGGCGCTCACGCCGGGCAGGGGTTCGAAGTCCACGTCAAAGAAACCGATGTTGCCAATGTCGCCCGGCTGCGCGCCGTTTTTGCCGCGCCAGCGGTCCACCAGATAAATCAGGCTGTCGCCCACGCCCTTGATGGCCGGAATGTTCAGCTCGCCCGGCCCCGCCACGCCCGCGTAGCCCCAGGCCCCCAGGCCCAGCGCGCGCTCATAGGCGGCCTTGGTGTCGTGCACGCGAAAGGCGATGGCGCAGACGCTGGGGCCGTGCAGGCGGGCAAAGCGCTGGGCAAAGCTGTCGGGCTCGGCGTTGATGATGAAGTTGATCTCGCCCTGGCGGTACAGCGTCACATTCTTGCGGCGGTGCTTGGCGATGGCGGTAAAGCCCATGCGCTCGAACAGAGCGCCCATAGCCACGGGATCAGGGGCGGCGTATTCGACGAACTCGAAACCGTCCGTACCCATGGGGTTGTCCCAGGTCTGGAAGTTGCTGGGGGTGGTTTGGGGCAGGGCTGCGTTCATGGCGGGGTCTCCATCCGGTAGGGGGTCAACACATGAAAAACAGGTGTCGAAGGATGGATTTACTGTAGGGCAGAGCATGAACAGCCTTCATGCAAAAATACCGTGGTCACCGCCACTTGAATGCATGAAAATTGCAAGAAATATTGATTTCATGCAATTTAAGTGGATATTACGGGTTAACCCCGAACGAAACCTGCGCTATTTTTATAATCTGCCGCCATGAGCCCTACGCACACCATCGACAAACTGGACAAGGCTATTTTGCGCCGATTGCAGGCCAATGGCCGAGAAACTTATGACGTGATCGGCGAGCAGGTCGGCTTGTCGCCCAGCGCCGTGCTGCGCCGGGTCAAACGCCTCGAAGAAAACGGCGTTATCGACCGCTATGTCGCACTGGTGCAGCCCGAAAGTGTGGGTCTGGGCCTGACGGCTTACATCAACGTGCGCCTGGAAAAGTACACCGAAACCAGCAAGCGCAACCCCATGGATCTGTTTCGCGCCAGCGTGCAGACCTGGCCCGAGGTGGTGGAGTGCGTGTCCTTGACCGGTGAGATGGATTATTTGCTGCGCGTGGTGGTGGCTGACATGCAGCATTACAGCCGTTTCATCATGGATACCCTGCTCAAGCACCCCAGCGTGCAAGATTGCAAGACCAGTTTTGTGATGGACAGAGTCAAGGTCACAACGGCGGTTCCCCTGTAGAGTGCAAGGGGCGGTGGCGTCCTTCATACGGACCATGGACTAGCCAAAAAATGGCGCTAAGGTGTTGAATTAACGCAAAATCCTTACAAGATTGTTGCGATGCAATATGGAGCTTGTGATGATTCGGGTTTTTACCTATATTTCATGCCATGAACCTCCCCAAAGACTGGTTGAAATCGCCCTGGCAGGCTGGCTCAGGCTGGCTGCGCGACATGGGTAAGCCCCATAGCGCCGAGCGTCGCTCGCCGTCCTTGGTGCCTATTCGCTCTTTGAGCCCGCGCCACCGTGACCGCATTACCAAGCACCTGCTCAAGCTCGATGCGCGGGACCGCTATCTGCGTTTTGGCTATGCCGCCAACGACGAACAGGTGGCGCGCTATGTGGAGCAGCTGGACTTCGAGCGTGACGATATCTTCGGTATCTTCAACCGCCGCCTCGAGCTGATCGCCATGGCCCATCTGGCGTTTGCCGGTCACCCTGAGCACGAAAAATGCGCCGAGTTCGGTGTCTCCGTGCTCAAGACGGCACGCGGCAAGGGGCTGGGCGCGCGTCTGTTTGACCGTGCCGTGCTGCATGCTCGCAGCAAGAATGTGAGCATGATGTTTATTCATGCGCTGTCTGAGAACACAGCCATGCTCAAGATCGCACGCAATGCGGGCGCAACCGTCAAGCGTGAAGGCTCGGAAGCCGAAGCCTATCTGGAGCTGCCGCCTGCCAACTTCGAGACCCATGTGAGCGAGCTGGTGACCGAGCATCTTGGCGAGATGGACTACCAGCTCAAGAAACAGGCCATCAATTTCTGGAGCTTTCTGGCCGGCGTGCAGGAAGTGCGCAAGGGTGTGCAGGAAGGCCGCCACAAGTCGGGCGAATAAGCTGCATCTGCGTCTGTTTTCGATTGCGCTGTAAATCTGTAACAGTGTTCGAAGTTCGAAGTTCGAAGTTCGAAGTTTGAAGTTTGAAATGCCTCGAGCCTAATCCAGTAGGATGCAAGACGCTATCAAAAAGTGACTAATTCAGCGATGGCTGGAATATCGGGTCATGGCTTTTGCGCAGTCGCAAGCTTGTTGTCATCACAATCCGTTATTCTTGGTAGCTTGTTTGACTACCGCACGTCCTGCACTCCAAGACAGTGTCTGACCCCCATCATTCGCGACTTCCTGAGAGGGAAGACAAGCGAAGCTTCCTGCAAAAGGTGGCTGAGTTCATCCATCCGGCTCCGGAATCAACCGATGAACTGATCGAAACCCTGGCTGAGGCCGAAGACAACCAGGTCATCGGCACCGAGTCCCGCGTCATGCTGGAACGCGTGATTCGCATGGCCGATATGAGCGCCGGCGAGGTCATGGTGGCTGCGCCACGCATGGACCTCGTCAATATTGACGCTCCGTTTGAAGAAATCCTGCACCAGGTCATTACCACGGCACACTCGCGTTTTCCGGTCTATCAGGGCGAGCGCGAGAACATCATTGGCATTCTCATGGCCAAGGATTTGCTCAAGCTGCAGCGCTCTCCGACCCTTAGTATCCGCGCTCTGGTGCGTCACGCCGTGTTTGTGCCCGAGAGCAAAGGGCTCAACGATTTACTGCGCGACTTTCGCGCCAACCGAAACCATCTGGCCATCGTCATCGACGAATTTGGCCGCGTGGCGGGCTTGGTGACGATTGAAGACGTGCTCGAAGAAATCGTGGGCGAAATCGAAGACGAGTTCGACATCCCCGAGGACGAGGGCGACATCTTCGCGCTGGCCGACAACAGTTACCGTGTGGCAGGCAATGCCAGCGTCGAGCATGTGAGCGAGGAATTCGAGACCACGCTGCAGGCCCGCGACCCTGATGAGCATTTCGACACCATTGGCGGCCTGATCGCCCATGAAGTCGGCCATGTGCCCAAGCGCGGTGAGCAGATTCATCTGGGCGGGCTGGAGTTCACCGTGCTCCACACCAAGGGCGGCGCGGTGCGCTGGTTCAAGGTCGTGCGCGATCCATCGCCAGACAGTCTGGTGAAGAACTGATATCCCTTATCCTTGAACACACCCAGCCACCCGGTTGGGTGTTTTTGTTAGAGCCTGTCGATTCTTATGACCACAACCGCCTCCACTGTTAAGACCCCCGACGCTAGGCCTCAGGGCTGGATGAGCGGGCTTTTGATGCTGGTCGCGGGCGGCTTGCAGGCCTTTTCTCTGGCCTGGCCCTGGGCGCGTGGGCAGGGCGATGGGCTGCTGACGCTGGTGGGCGGTTATGGTCGCCCGCTGTGGTGGCTGCAGATTCTGTCCCTGGCCGTGCTGGCTCATGCATTGCTGGCGGCGGGCACCGCAAGGCAGGCCGCAGGCAGGGCGTGGCTGTTTGGCACGGCATGGCTGGCCGCTACCTTCTGGTGGCTGTTTATCTCCATGCACACCTACGGCGGTCTGGCCGCACCGCTGGCGGTGGCTGCGGTACTGGCGCTGGCAGCATTTTTGGGCTGTTATTACGCCATTGCCTCTTGGTTTTTTAAGCGTCTATCGCATACACAGTATGCACTGAATGCTATTGCTTTTGCTTCTTTGTGGACGTTGGCCGAGCTGGCGCGTGGTTGGTTGTGGACCGGCTTCCCTTGGGGGGCTGGCGGCTATGCCCATGTAGAAGGCCCGCTTGCCGCGCTGCCGCGCTGGGTGGGTGTCTACGGCACCGGGTTTGTGGCGGCCTGGGTTGCGGCCTGGCTGGCCATGCTGGTCTGGCGCTGGCAGACGCAGCAGCGCGTGCTGCAGCTCAAACCAGCGGTGGTCAGCGTTCTGGCCCTGTCTCTGGCCTTGGGCGGCCTGTGGTGGCTGCGCAATCAAGCCGTTGAGGCTCCCAGTCAGCAGCCCGGCATGAACGTGGCATTGCTGCAGGGCAATATTCCACAAGACGAGAAATTTGAAATGGGCTCTGGCGTGGTGGATGCGCTGCGCTGGTATGCCCAGCAGCTGCATGACGCCAAGGCGCAACTGGTGGTGGCACCGGAAACGGCTATCCCGCTGCTGCCCCTGCAACTGCCCGAAGACTATATGGACTTTGTGCGCCAGCCGTTTGTGGGCAAAAACTCCCAGCAAGCCGCGCTGGTGGGTATTCCGCTAGGCAACTGGGAGCAGGGCTTTACCAATACGGTGGAGGGCTGGCTGCCCGGGCAGGCCCAGCCTTATCAGTACGACAAGCACCATCTGGTGCCGTTTGGCGAGTTCATCCCACCCATGTTCCGCTGGTTTACTGAGTTGATGAACATTCCGCTGGGCGACTTCAATCGCGGCGCTTTGGGTCAGCCATCCATGAACTGGGCGGGTGAACGTCTGTCGCCCAATATTTGTTACGAAGATTTGTTTGGCGAAGAGTTGGCGGCGCACTTTGGCAATGCCGCTACGGCACCCACGGTGCTGGTCAATCTGAGCAATATTGGCTGGTTTGGCGATTCGGTGGCCATTGACCAGCATCTGTCCATCAGCCGCATGCGCGCTCTGGAGTTTGAGCGCCCCATGCTGCGCGCCACCAATACAGGGGCCACCGTGGTCATCAACCACAAGGCCGAGGTCGTCAGCGCGCTGGCACCCTTTGACCGGGCGGTGCTGCATGGTGATGTGCAGGGGCGAGACACTCTGACACCTTATGCGCGCTGGGTACATGCGCTGGGGCTGCTGCCTTTAACGCTGCTGTGCCTGGCGGTCTGTGGCTTTGCGTGGCGCAGGAATCGAAGCGCTGAAGATTGAATTGCATGGGGCAGTGCCCCATATGGGATAAGCACTTCTGTCATCAGGCTTTGCCGTATTTGTGGCAGAGTTTCGATCCAGATAACGGGTATTTTGTCTCGGGTATGGCGGCAGCCTTGATAATGCCGGGTTATGTGCGCCCGTGTGGGCGTAGACCCACCACCCAAATATAGAGTAACGGGTAGCTTGCACAGGCTGCCGTGGAGCAATTGAAAGAATGGCTGAATCTTTTTCCTACGAACAATTGATCGCGTCCGGCGAAGGCAAGCTGTTTGGCGCTGATAGCGGACGTTTGCCCCTGCCTCCTATGCTGATGTTCGATCGCATCACGCACATTGATGAAGACGGCGGTGAGCACGGTCTGGGAAAGATTGTGGCTGAACTGGATGTTAACCCTGACCTGTGGTTCTTCAAGTGCCACTTCCAGGGCGATCCGGTCATGCCCGGCTGCCTGGGCCTGGATGCCATGTGGCAGCTGATCGGCTTTTACCTGACTTGGCTGCGTCTGCCCGGCAAGGGCCGTGCTCTGGGTGCTGGCGAAGTCAAGTTCACCGGTGAAGTGGGCCCGGACGTCAAGCTGGTGACCTACGAAATCAATATCAAGCGCGTCATCAAGCGCAAGCTGAACATGGCCATTGGCGATGCACGCTTGCTGGCTGACGGCAAAGAAATCTACGTGGCCAATGATCTGCGCGTGGGTCTGTTCCTGCGCGAAGACGGTGCCAAGGGAACGCCAGCATGAGCAAGAAGCGGGTAGTGATCACCGGCGCGGGCATTGTCTCGTGCATTGGTAATGACCTGGAAACGGTGGAGACTTCGCTGCGCGAGGGTCGCACCGGTATCAAGGCCATGCCGAAGTTCACCGAGCTGGGCATGCGCTCGCAGGTGGCCGGTATCCCTGAAATCGACATCGAAGCACGCATTGACCGCAAGCAGCTGCGCTTCATGGGCGATGCTGCGGCTTATTCGCAGATCGCTCTGGAAGACGCCATCAAGCAAGCGGGCCTGACGCCTGAGCAGGTGAGTCACCCCCGTACCGGCCTGATCATGGGCTCGGGCGGCGGCTCGCCAGCCAACCAGATTGAAGCGGCGGATACGCTGCGCGAAAAGGGCATCCGCCGCGTGGGACCGTATCAGGTCACGCGCTGCATGAGCTCTACCGTGTCCGCCTGTCTGGCGACCAACTTCAAGGTCAAGGGCATCAACTACTCCATCACCTCGGCTTGCTCAACTTCGGCCCACTGCATTGGCGCGGCTGCGCAGCAGATCGCCTGGGGCATGCAGGATGTGATGTTTGCAGGCGGCGGCGAAGAGCTGTCCTGGGGCATGTCCCTGCTGTTTGATGGCATGGGTGCCATGTCCAGCAAGAACAACGAATCGCCTGAGAAGGCTTCGCGTGCCTACGATGCCAACCGTGACGGTTTCGTCATCGCTGGCGGCGGCGGTGCTGTGGTGCTGGAAAGCTTGGAGCATGCTCTGGCCCGCGGTGCCAACATTCTGGCCGAGGTGGTCGGTTTCGGTGCTACCAGCGATGGTGAAGACATGGTCGCCCCTTCGGGTGACGGCGCTATTGCTTGCATGCAGCAAGCCATGGAAACCATCGATGCGCCCATCGACTACATCAACACACACGGTACATCGACCCCGGTGGGCGATATGCAGGAAGTGCGCGCCATGCGTGCGCTGTTTGGTGACAAGGTGCCTCCGTTCTCGTCCACCAAGTCGCTGACCGGCCACTCCCTGGGTGCCACCGGTGTGCAGGAAGCTATCTACTGCATGATCATGATGAACAAGGGCTTTATCGCCGGTTCCGTGAACGTGGATACTCCTGATCCGCTGCTGGGCGATATGCCTCTGGTCACTCAGACCCGTGATGCCGAACTGAAGACCGTGCTGTCCAACAGCTTTGGTTTTGGTGGCACCAATGCTTCCCTGGTGCTCACGCGCTGGGAAGGCCAGTAAGCTCCGAAGCCTTGATCGCAAGCCCGCTTGACCTCAAGGTAAGCGGGCTTTTTTGTCACCGACGTCACTGACTACAGCCTCCTTCATTAAGATCGCAATTCTTGACCGTGATGGCACCCTGAACGAATGGGGTGCGCAAGGCTTTATCGGAAGTCCCGATGAATGGGTGGCAGTGCCTAGTGCTCTGGAGGCCGTCTCGCGCCTGAATCGCGCAGGCTGGCATGTGGTGGTGGCGACCAATCAGCCGGGGTTGGGGCGCGGGCTGTTTGATGTGATTGATCTCAACGCCGTGCACGCCAAGATGCAGCGTGAGCTGGCGGTCGTGGGGGCCCGGGTCGAAGCCGTATTTTTTTGCCCTCATGCTCCCGATGAAGACTGCCAGTGCCGCAAGCCGGGCGCCGCCTTGTTTGAGCAGATTGCTGACCGCTATGGTGCGGAAGGCCAGGAAATCTGGGCCATTGGCAGCGGTGTAGAGCATTTGCAGGCCGGCAAGGCACTGGGTGCGCATCTGGTGTTTGTGGAATCCACTGCCAGACCCGAGTCCTGCGGCGATGCCAATCTGCCCGAGGGCAGTGAGCGTTATCCTGATCTGGAAGCCGTGGTCAACATGCTGCTGCCGCTCAGTGATGGCGGAGCTCCCGCAGCCGATTCAGCGCCTGCCTCCCATTGATTTCAGGTTTCAGGTAAAAATAGCCTCAACCGCTTGAAAGATCAGCGCAAGCTGCTATGTTTCTTGCAGATTTTTGAGCCCCATTAACGGGTGCCTGCACTCAAGCTTTTCGATTGCCGTCATGTCCCTGATCCGTTCAGTCCTCCACATGCTGTGGATGGTCGTCACCGTCATTCCCTACACCCTCGCTGTGCTTTTGACCAAGTGGGTCAGTGGTTCATCCTCCAAGACCTATCGCGTGGCCCGTGCGTGGCTCAAGCTGTCGGTGGACAGCGCCAAGGTCATCATGGGGATTCAGTACCGGGTGCAGGGTATGGAGAACCTGCCAACCGACCCCAAGCAAGGCGTGGTGTTACTGGTCAAGCACCAGTCCACCTACGAGACCTTCTTGATGCCAGCCATCATGCCGCGCCCGCTGGCCTATGTGTTCAAGAAGGAGCTGCTCAAGGTCCCGTTCTTTGGCTGGTCTATTGGCGCTCTGGACATGATCCACATCGACCGCGCCCAGCGCTCGCGCGCTTTTCACAAGGTGGTAGAGCAGGGCAAGCGCCTGCTCGATCAAGGCACCTGGGTCATCATGTTTCCCGAAGGGACGCGCATACAACGCGGCGAAAAGGGCGAATACAAGACCAGTGCCACGCGCCTGGCCATCATGACGGGTGCGCCCGTGGTGCCCGTCGCCGTGACTTCAGCCAAGTGCTGGCCACGCAAGGCTTTTATTAAGTCGCCCGGCGTGGTGGATGTGTCTATTGGCCACCCCATTCCTTCCGTTGGCCGCAAGCATGATGAGCTGATGGCGGAGGTTGAGGCCTGGATCGAAGCAGAAATGCAGCGTCTTGACCCAGAGGCTTACGCTCACAAAAATTAATCAGCCGCGGAACCTAACCCATGTCCACCGGCGATAGCTTGCAGCAAGCTTGGCAATGGCTGACGCCGCCTGCGGTGGAAGACGGCCAGGGCGGCTTGATACCGCGCAGGCGCTTGCACAGCACAGCGATGGATGCAGAGCAGGCTGCGCTTGATTTTGAGAGAAATACGGCTCAACCGCTTGCTGATAGCGCGGTAGATGCTATTGATTTTGTAGAGGATGAACCGCCGGCGCAGGCGGCCTTGCCTGTGCACCCCGGTGCCAGCCACAGCGCGCAGCTACAAGGGCGTAGCGTGGCTTACCTGCTGCGCCGTTCAGCGCGCCGCAGCATCGGTTTTAGTGTGGGTGCCCAAGGTCTTGAGGTTACGGCGCCGCAATGGCTGGGCATGGGGGATATCGAATCTGCGCTTCAGACCAAGGCCGACTGGATTGTGCGCAAGCTGCAGGAATCGGGCCAGCGTCAGCAGATCAAGAACGAAGCCCGCATCTTCTGGCAAGAAGGCGGACTGCTGGGCTATCTGGGTCAACCCATGGCGCTGCGGCTGACGGGTGATGTAACCCAACCCTTTCGCACCCGGCAAACCCATAGAGAACAGTCGGCAGATGGCACGCAAAGCCTGCACCTGCCGCTGACGGCACAGGCCTCTGCAGCGCAGATTCGTGCCGCCGTTCAGGCCTGGATTTTGCGGGAAGCCCGCACCCATTTCACCGCGCGCATGCTGCACTATGCCGCCCAGATGGATGTGCGCTGGAATGCGCTGCGACTGAGTAGTGCCAGCACGCGCTGGGGCAGCGCCACTAGCGGTGGCATCATCCGGCTGAACTGGCGGCTGATGCAGCACAGCCCGCGAATCATTGACTATGTGGTGGTGCATGAGCTGGCGCATCTGCACCATATGGATCACAGCCCACAGTTCTGGTCCGTGGTCGAGCAGGTACTACCCGACTGGAAGCAGTTGCGCAGGTCATTGAGAGACAAGCCGCTGCCCGCCTGGGAGTAGACGGGCTCCCGTGGCACTCAACAACAAGGATTCAATATGAGCAATACGATGCAAATTCAGCCCGCAACCGGCTATGCCGGCGATGTGCCAGCGGAGCTAGCCTGGCAATGGCTGCAAAGCGGTGAAGCCGTGCTGGTAGATGTGCGCACCGATGCCGAGCGTGAATGGGTAGGCAAGGTGCCGGGCGCGATTGCCGTGGCGTGGAAGCAGTGGCCAAGCATGGCGGCCAATCAGAACTTCGATGAGCAGCTTCGCGCAGCTGTGCCCGAAGGCAAAAAAGTCGTGTTGCTATGCCGCAGTGGCGTGCGCTCCGTCGCAGCCGCTCAGCGCGCCACAGGTCTGGGCATTGAGGCTTACAACATCCTCGAAGGCTTTGAAGGCGATGTGGACGCCAACGGTCAGCGGGGCCGCCTGAGTGGCTGGCGCAAGCGCGGCCTGCCCTGGAATCAGTGATGCCATAGCAGCTACAAACTTAAGCCTCGCGGTAGCCGTTCGGGTTCTGGCTCTGCCAGCGCCAAGTGTCAGCGCACATGGCATCCAGGCTGTGCTCAGCCTGCCAGCCCAGGGTTTTTAGGGCGTGGTCCGGGTTGGCGTAGCAGCTGGCCACATCGCCGGGGCGGCGCTCGGAGATTGCATAGGGCAAGGTTTTGCCGCACGACTTTTCAAAGGCGTGCAGAACTTCAAGCACGCTATAGCCTTTACCGGTGCCTAGGTTGACCGTCAGCAGTTCGGGCTGTGCCAGTCCGGCCAGTTTTTCCAGCGCCTTGACATGGCCCCGGGCCAGATCCACGACGTGGATGTAGTCGCGCACACCGGTGCCGTCCACAGTGTCATAGTCGCCGCCAAAAATTTGCAGCTTCTCGCGGCGGCCCACGGCGACCTGCGCGACAAAGGGTAGCAAGTTGTTGGGAATGTCCGCGGGGTCTTCGCCAATCAGGCCGCTTGCGTGCGCACCGATGGGGTTGAAGTAGCGCAGTACTGCCAGCGACCACTGCGAGTCAGAGCGGTAGAGATCAGCCAGAATCTCTTCCACCATGAGCTTGCTGCGACCATAAGGATTTGTGGCAGAAGTGGGGTGCTCTTCATTGAGCGGCAGATACTGCGGCGAGCCATAGACAGTAGCCGATGAGCTGAACACCAGCTTGCGTACATTCTGGTTCTTCATCGCTCGCAGCAGAACCAGGGTGCCGTTGACGTTGTTGTCGTAATAGTCCACGGGCTGGGCGACGGATTCGCCAACCGCCTTCTTGCCCGCAAAGTGCACCACGCTGTCGATGTTGTGCTCTTTAAGAGCTTGTTCCAGCGCAATCTGGTCGCGGATGTCGCCGCGAATAACCGGAATCGAGCGTCCGGTGATTTTCTCTACTCGCCGAATGGCTTCTGGATGGCTGTTGCTGAAGTTGTCAAAGATCACGACTTCATGGCCGTGGCTGAGCAATTCGATGGCGGTGTGGCTGCCGATATAACCGGCGCCGCCTGTGAGTAGAGCTTTCATGGAAAGCAGTCTAGCGTTGGCGGTATGAAAAAAGCGCTCATCTGAGCGCTTTTTTTGACGTTAATTGTGTTTAAAGCGCAGGGATGCGCAGCTTTTGACCGGGATAAATCTTGTCCGGGTGGCTGAGCATGGGCTTGTTGGCTTCAAAGATGGTGTTGTACTTGTTGGCGTCGCCGTAATACTTCTTGGAGATTGCCGACAATGTGTCGCCGCGCACCACATCATGGTACTGGGCTTCGGGTTCGGGGTTGGTGACGCTCATCAGATTGTCCACAGACTGGACATTGGCGACATTACCGCAGCAAAGAGTGACTTTTTCCTTCGCAGCCTGGGTGGGGGCGACACCTTGCACTGTGACCTTGCCTTGAGAGCCATCGAACTGCACCTGCAGATTGGAGAGGCCCAGATTCTGTGTGTTGATGTAGTTTGCGATGGCTTGAGCCGCCTTGACATTCAAGTCGTCCGATGGCGCTGCCGCATGTGCATCATTGCCGCCAAACAGTTTTTCACCGGCTTCCTTAATGAAACTGAACAGACCCATGGTTTTCGACTCCTCAAAGTGATGGAAGAAATAGGCGATTCACTTTACATGGAAATACAGAAGATTCCTTGCAGGACATGGACTCAGCGATTTTTTGACAATTTCCCATCAATAGGTAATGAATGTTGCAACCGAGTGCCTGCAGCGGGGAAAAGTACTGATAATCCGCCGCATGACATTTTTGGCTATAGACATTGGCAACACTCGTTTGAAGTGGGCCATGTATGAAGATCACCGCCCCGGGGCTGCCTTGCTGGCGCATGGGGCGGAGTTTCTGGAGCATATCGAGCGACTGGCAGAAGGGGCCTGGGCAGGCTTGCCAGCGCCCGATCGTATGCTGGGCTGCGTCGTGGCTGGAGAGACGGCAAGACGCCGCGTGCATGAACAAATTGAACTCATGGTTGGGTGGAACTTCGAGCCGCAGTGGGCCATCCCCTCCACAGCTGAGGCCGGCGTGAGCAATGGTTATGACCATCCTTCCCGGCTAGGCGCTGATCGCTGGGTCGCAATGATTGGTGCGCGCCACCACATGCTGCAGCTGGGTGACGCAAGGCCATTGATTACCGTCATGGTCGGTACCGCTGTCACGGTGGATGCCATGGATGCCCAAGGACACTTCCTCGGTGGTCTGATTATTCCCGGTCATGGCATCATGCTCAAAGCCTTGGAAGGGGGGACAGCTGGCCTGCATGTACCCACGGGCGATGTCAAAAGCTTTCCCAAGAACACCAGCGACGCATTGACCAGTGGCGGCACCTATGCCATCGCGGGAGCGGTTGAACGCATGTACCAGCATCTGGCCGAGCATTGCGGTGCTGAGCCCATGTGCCTCATGGCTGGCGGTGCGGGCTGGAAGATGTCTCCAAGCATGACTCGCCCCTTTCAGCTGATCAATAATCTGATTTTTGATGGTTTGCTGGTGATGGCTGAAAAGCGCTGGGGTTGAGATTCAGATTTGTATCGAGTTGGGGTGAGAGTCACTAACTAGGGGCGTATTCCATGATTCTTGTGACCGGTGCAGCAGGATTTATTGGTGCCAATTTTGTGCTGGACTGGCTGTCATCTGTCGGTGAATCAGTTTTGAGCATTGATAAGTTGACGTATGCCGGGAATCTTGAGAACTTGGCTTGTTTGAGAGGTGACTCTCGTCATACGTTTGCACAGTTAGATATTGCCGACGGTGATGAAATTTTACGTTTGCTGGCAAACTATCAGCCCCGCGCGGTAGTGAATTTCGCTGCGGAAACCCATGTCGATCGTTCGATTCACGGCCCTGATGCTTTTATTCAAACCAATATTGTTGGTACTTTTCGCTTGCTGGAGTCTGTGCGCAACTATTGGATTGGGCTGGCGGGGAAGGCTAAAAAAGAGTTCAGGTTTTTGCACGTATCGACCGATGAGGTTTATGGCTCGTTAGCCCCAGATCAGGCCGCATTCACCGAAACCAGTAACTACGAACCAAACAGTCCCTACTCGGCAAGCAAGGCGGCCTCTGACCATCTGGTAAGAGCGTGGCATCACACCTATGGCTTTCCTGTGCTGACCACTAATTGCAGTAATAACTATGGGCCTCTTCAGTTTCCGGAAAAGCTGGTCCCACTGGTAATTTTGAATGCACTGGAGGGGAAGCCACTGCCTGTTTATGGCGATGGCCTGCAAGTCCGAGACTGGCTCTATGTGGGTGACCATTGCAGCGCAATCCGTCGTATTTTGGAAGAAGGTAAGCTGGGCGAAACTTACAATATTGGTGGCTGGAACGAGAAAACTAATATAGAAATCGTCACTGCTATCTGTCATATTCTCGATGAAATACGACCACGCACTGATGGCTTGCCTTATGCAGAACAGATTAGCTATGTGACCGATCGCCCAGGGCATGATCGTCGTTATGCCATTGATGCGCGCAAGCTGGAGCGTGAATTAGGCTGGAGGCCTGTTGAGACTTTTGAAACAGGTATTCGCAAAACGGTCCAGTGGTATTTGAATAGCCCGGAGTGGATGAAAAGTGTGCAGTCTGGATCCTATCGTGATTGGTTTCAAAAGCAATACAGCGATGGATCCGATATATGAAGTTGCTGCTTCTTGGAAAAAATGGCCAGGTTGGCTGGGAGCTGCAGCGCAGTCTTGCACCATTGGGTGATGTGGTCGCCTTAGATCGGCAGGTGATTGGCGGTGATATTGCTGATTTGGATCGTTTGGCTCAGATGATTCGCACGATGGCACCCGATGTCATCGTTAACGCCGCAGCTCATACCGCGGTCGATAAAGCAGAAAGTGAGCCTGACCTAGCAATGCGTCTGAATGCCGAGGCTCCGGAGATCATGGCGCAAGAGGCACTGAGTCTAGGTGCTTTGCTGGTGCACTACAGCACTGACTATGTGTTTGAAGGTAGTGATAGCCATCCGCACAAGGAAGGCGATGCCACGGCACCTTTGTCTGTCTATGGAAAGACCAAACTGGAAGGTGAACAGCGCATTGTCGCGACTGGCTGCCGTCATCTAATTTTTCGCACAAGCTGGGTCTATTCGGCGCGAGGCTCCAATTTCATCAAAACAATACTGAAGCTCGCTCAGGAGCAAGAAGAGCTGAGTGTCATTAATGACCAGTGGGGAGCCCCGACAGGGGCTGACCTGATTGCAGACATTACGTCGCATGCCATCAGGCATGTGGTCGCGAATAAGCAGGATATGAGCCTTTACCACTTAAGCGCAGGCGGCGAAACAAACTGGCATTCATATGCAATCTATGTCATTCAGCAAGCGCGCAGCATGCGCCCTGATATTGCCTGGGTTACAAAAAATATTGATAGTGTGACAACGAGCACGAAATCGGCATGTGCCAGACGCCCATTGAATTCAAAACTGGATACCGGAAAACTTCAGTCCGCAATGCATTTGCATCTGCCCATGTGGAATTTTGGTGTGGATCGCATGTTGCGCACGATTTTGGATGCTGATTAGTTTGGAGTAGAACTGATTAATGACGAAAGCACGTAAAGGCATTGTTTTGGCTGGTGGTACGGGTACTAGGCTACATCCGGCAACTTTGGCAATCAGCAAGCAGTTATTGCCGATTTATGATAAGCCCATGATTTATTATCCGCTCAGCGTGCTGATGCTGGCGGGTATTCGTGAAATCCTGATAATTTCAACGCCTCAAGATACGCCAAGGTTTCAGCAACTGCTTGGCAATGGAGGTCAGTGGGGACTAAGTCTTGAATATGCAGTGCAACCCAGCCCCGATGGTTTGGCGCAAGCCTTCTTGATTGCAGAAACATTTTTGGCCGGTGCTTCTTGTGCATTAGTACTTGGGGATAATATTTTTTATGGGCATGACTTTCAAGCGTTGGTGAAAAAGGAGAATCAGTCCAGTGGTGGTGCGACTGTATTTGCCTATCATGTTCAGGACCCTAATCGTTATGGCGTTGTGGAATTTGATAAAAATGGTGGCGTTATATCGATTGAGGAAAAACCGCCAGTACCGAAGAGTAACTATGCTGTTACAGGGCTTTATTTTTACGATTCAGAGGTCGTGGAAATTGCTAAATCCATTAAGCCTTCTGCAAGAGGTGAATTGGAAATTACAGACGTCAATCGCATTTATCTGGAGCGAGGAAAGCTCAATGTGACACTGATGGGGCGTGGTTATGCGTGGCTGGATACCGGTACGCATGAAAGTTTGCTTGAGGCCGGGCAATTTATTGCGACTCTGGAGCAGCGACAGGGGCTGAAGGTGGCTTGTCCAGAGGAAATTGCTTATCGCTCGGGCTGGATTGATGCGGTTCAGTTGGAAGCTCTGGCCAAGCCTATGATCAAGAATGGATATGGCCGGTACTTGATGCAATGTCTTGAGGGCGGTATTCGATGAAGGTACTGCCTACAGCCATTGCAGAAGTCAAACTGCTTGAGCCAGATGTGCAAAAGGACACGCGTGGATTTTTTCTGGAAAGCTTCAAGCAGGATTCATTCAACGCGGCAACGGGCACTGACTACGAGTTCATCCAGGACAACCACAGCCGCAGCAGCAAGGGTGTGCTGCGTGGCTTGCACTATCAGTTGCCGCCTCGTGCCCAGGGCAAGCTGGTTCGCGTGACCTCTGGCGCGGTGTTTGATGTGGCGGTGGATATTCGCCGCAGTTCGCCGACATTTGGCCAGTGGGTAGGCGCAGAGCTGACGGCTGAAAATCATCATCAGCTCTGGATTCCACCGGGCTTTGCCCATGGGTTTCTGGTGCTCAGCGATACGGCTGATTTTGTCTACAAGACCACAGCCTATTACGCGCCGGAGTCGGATCATGGCCTGCTCTGGAACGATGCGGATATTGGCATTGTGTGGCCTCAGCTTGATGCGGTGTTCTCTCTGTCCGAGAAGGATCAGAAGCAGCCGACGCTTAAAATGGCTGAAGTGTTCGATTAAATATCGGTTGCTGTGCTATTGATTTAATAGTTGCTTGTGCTTGATTAGTATGAGGTTCATTGAATGAATAATCTGAAACTCAATGAAATCAAGCGCAGGCAGCTATGAAATTAGCTCTGAACCAACATCGGAGCAATCAGCATCAACAGCAAAAGAACCGCCAGAACGGCGAAGGTAATCTTCACCCAGCTATAAGGCCGCTCACCGGCAATCTGCCCGGTATAGCCATTGGCCACGATCTGGTAGGTCTTGCTGCCGTAGGTGTAGCCCACCAGCCAGGCGGGTACCAGCGTGTGTTTGAAGGTGCGGCCTGAGTACTGGCGCTGCACCTGCAGGTTACGCTGGGTATCGCCCGGGACCTGCTGTGAGCACAGGTTGCGTAGCTGGCTATCCATATCTTCTTCATTGAGCTTGGCGGCTTTGTTCAGGTCCACCTGGTAACGCTCTACCGTCCAGCCACGCACAAACTCGGGGCTGTAGGGCTTGAGGTCCGTGGTGGTGGGGAAGGGCTCAATCTGGCGTAGCAGATTGGGTTGCACGCCGACGGTGCCAGGCACCAGTTCGTCGTCAAAAAAATGTTGCAGGCTGCCTGATGCAGGTTCCCAGCGCACATGCTGCACTTGGCGGGTTTGCATGTTGCCGTTGCTGTCGCGATACGACTCGGTGGTGTAGTAGTAATAACCGGCCTCGGCGTGCCACTGGGCGGCGGCGTGGGCGTCAAACGTCCAGTAGGGCAGGTATACGCCGTGCAGCGTATCGGTCAGTGCAGCGCTTTTGAGTTTGCTGGGCGCAAACCAGCGGCTGCCATACCACTGGCGAATCTTGTCGCGAACCTGCCCGTCGCTGATCTTGAATGGCAAGATGCTTTGCGGCGTGATGGCGTCATTGCGCTCTTCGTGGGCCACGATGGCGGGTGAACCGCAAAAGTCACAGCGCTGGGCTGTTGTTTTTTTCAGAAAGACCGAAATGGCACGGCAGTTCTGGCATTGCACCTCGTAGCGCTCATCCGTTCCCCAGCCGCGGCCATTGGCGGGGTTGCGCAAAGCCTCGGCTAAATCCTGCTCCAAGACGGCCTGCCCTAGTTCAGGCTGCGTTTCCTCACTCCAGGGCACCACCGTGCCGCAGTAGGGGCACTTGAGCGACTGTGCTTTGGCATTCCACTCTAAATTGCCTGCGCATTCCGGGCAGACATGTTTGCCGACCATGGCGGGCGGCGCGGCTTCAGTGGCAGGGGAATAGCTGGAAGAGGGGGCTTTGTCGGTCACGGCGTGCATTTCTCCAAGGCACTGCATTGGACCTTGGACACCGGCGCAACCAATCAAAGAGACGCCGGGAAAGGGCCGCCCCGCAGCAAGAGGGCGTCGTCCCCCTCCCGCGAAGCGAGAGAGGGGAAGCCGCGTCGCGGCTCAGGGGGCTCTTAGCCTCTCAAGAACTCGTCAAGTGCCGCCTGCGCAATACGCCACTGGCTGCCGATCTGGCGGGCTTTGAGGTTTCCGGCCTGAATTTCGGCCAGTACATCGGCCTCGGCTACGCCCAGCACCTGCGCTGCTTGCGCAGGGGTCAGAACTTGCAGTCCACCAGCAGCAGGGGCGGCCGGTGTTTGCGCGGCCTGTGAGGCAGCAGGCGAGAAGGGATCTGCGGCAGTTGCTCCTGCTGCGATAGTGCCGCCGCCAGACTGCATGCCCTTCATCATCTCTTGTGCCATACCAAAGCCCATGGCCATGGTGGCGGGAATGGTGGCCGCAGCCGCACCTTCGCCGCCGTTGGCCATGGCTTGGCCCATCTGGTACTTCACATAGTCGTTGAGATTGCCAATGGCGCCCATGCTCGAGCGCTTGTCGATGGCTTGCTCGACTTCGGGCGGCACGGAGACGTTTTCCAGCAAGAAGCTGGTGATCTCCAGGCCGTATTTTTCTGCGACAGGTGGGTTGATGAGCTGCAGCAGCGCATCACCCAGCTCGCTATAGCGCTGGGCCACGTCGAGCGCGGGAATTTGTGCCTTGGCCAGCGCTTCAGAAAAGATGCTGACGATGCGCGAGCGCATGGTGTCGGCAAACTCGTCCAGACGGAAATTTTGATCAGTGCCCGCTACTTCCTTGAGGAACTTGGCCGGGTCCACGATGCGGAAGTCATAGGTACCAAAGGCGCGCAGACGGATCACGCCAAAGTCCTTGTCACGCATCATGATGGGGTTGGACGTGCCCCATTTGTTGCCCGTGAACAAGCGTGTGTTGATGTAGTAAACATCGCACTTGAAGGGCGAGTTGAAGCCGTACTTCCAGCCACGCAGTGTGGACAGGATGGGAACGTTCTGCGTGGTCAGCTGATAGCGACCCGGATTGAACAGGTCTGCGAACTGGCCTTCGGAGACAAACTGAACCTGTTGCGACTCGCGAACGATCAGCTGGGCGCCGTTCTTGATTTCCTTGTCCTCATCAGGCCAGCGGTATGACAGCGTGTCGCGCGAATCATCGGTCCATTCGATGATTTCAATCAGTTGCTTGGTGATGATTTTCATGAAATCCATGGCGAGCTCCGGAAGTGGATGACGGGAAATGAAACATTCTAGGAGGCTGGCAGGCCGCATAACCTCGCTATCGCCAAGGAACGGCAGGGAAATTGTTAAAAAAGTGAGCGTCTTGCGCTTGATTTATATGGGCGAGGTGCCTGAAAAGCCTGATTTCAATCGCATTGGCGCGGAAACCGCGCTGTAAGAACTTTCACATTTTGAAATCTCATCCGCAGTAGCACCCTTGGAGAATGCATTCCGTGGGGCCGCGGATACAGCCTACGCCCAGCGTAGGACTCTCAGACTTAGAATCACTGTCTACGCGGCTAGACCGCCCAGACACTCCTATATACATAAGCGACAGATTATTTCTGCCGCGTGAACGTACCTTTTGTCATGCTGACCTTCCAACAAATCATTCTGAAATTGCAGTCCTACTGGGCCGAACAAGGCTGTGCACTGCTCCAGCCCTATGACATGGAAGTTGGCGCCGGTACCTCGCACACCGGCACATTTTTGCGCGCCATTGGCCCAGAGCCATGGAAGGCCGCCTATGTGCAGCCCAGCCGCCGCCCCAAGGATGGCCGCTTTGGCGAGAACCCCAACCGCCTGCAGCATTACTACCAGTTCCAGGTCGTTCTGAAGCCGGCACCCGACAACATTTTGGAGCTGTACCTGGGCTCGCTCGAAGCGCTGGGCTTCGATCTGAAGAAGAACGATATCCGCTTTGTGGAAGATGACTGGGAAAACCCAACTCTGGGCGCATGGGGTCTGGGCTGGGAAGTCTGGCTCAACGGCATGGAAGTGACCCAGTTCACCTACTTCCAGCAAGTGGCCGGTATTGACTGCAAGCCCGCCACCGGCGAAATCACCTACGGTCTGGAACGTCTGGCCATGTACTTGCAGGGCAAGGAGTCGGTGTACGACCTGGTCTATACCGATGGCCTGAAGTACGGTGACGTGTTCCACCAGAATGAGGTGGAGCAGTCCACTTACAACTTCGAGCACTCGAATGTGGACTTTTTGTTCAGCGCTTTTAACGCCCACGAAGGCACGGCCAACCAGCTGATTGAAGCCCAACTGGCTCTGCCCGCCTATGAGCAAGTACTCAAGGCCGCTCACACTTTCAATCTGCTGGACGCCCGTGGCGCCATCAGCGTGACCGAGCGCGCTGCCTATATCGGCCGCATCCGCAACCTGGCCCGTGCCGTGGGCAAGAGCTATCTGGACAGCCGTGCGCGTCTGGGCTTCCCCATGGCACCCAAGGCCCATGCCGGTGAAGTGCTGGCCGAGCTGGCCAAAGCCGCAGAACAGGCCGCCAAGAAGGCCGCCTGAGTCGCGCTTCACTGAAGTCCTATATACAAGCAATATCTGCCGCTAGCCCTTATCTATTAAGCGCTAGCAGCTATCAAAATATCATGAACGCATCGAATCTACTGGTTGAACTGTTTGTCGAAGAGCTGCCTCCCAAGGCGCTGCAAAAGCTGGGAGATGCTTTTGCCACCGTCATCTTCGATCAGCTCAAGGCCCAGGGCCTGCTGGCTTCCACCGAATCGCGCCTGACCGCCTACGCATCGCCCCGCCGTCTGGCCGTGCATGTCACCGAAGTGCTGGCGCAAGCCGAAGACAAGGCCATCTCGCAAAAGCTGATGCCTGTGGCCGTGGCTCTGGACGCTGAAGGCAAGCCTACCGCCGCATTGCTCAAGAAGCTAGCTGCGCTGGGTGCCGATGAATCTGCTGTTGCAGATCTGAAGCGTCAAGGCGAAGGCAAGGCTGAAGCCTTGTTCTATGAATCCACCGCCAAAGGCGTGATGCTGACCGACGGCGTGCAAAAGTCGCTGGACGAAGCTCTGGCCAAGCTGCCCATCCCCAAGGTCATGCGCTACCAGCTGCAAGACGGCTGGAGCAGCGTGCACTTTGTGCGCCCCGCTCACGGTTTGGTTGTGATGCACGGCACCGAAGTGCTGGTCGGTGTGAAGGCTCTGGGCCTGACCGCTGGTGCTGCAACCCACGGCCACCGCTTTGAAGCGGCTGTGGACCCGGTGGTAATTCAAAACGCCGACAGCTACGCCGAGCAACTGCGCAGCGAAGGCGCCGTGATCGCCAGCTTTACCGAGCGCCGTGGCGATATCGCGGCTCAACTCAAAGCGGCTGCAGAACGCATTGGTGGTGGCGTGCGTGCCATCGACGATGAAGCTCTGCTGGACGAAGTGACAGCTCTGGTCGAGCGCCCCAATGTGCTGGTTTGTGAGTTCGAAAAAGAATTCCTGAACGTGCCGCAGGAATGCCTGATTCTGACCATGAAGGCCAACCAGAAGTACTTCCCGCTGCTGAGCGCCGACGGCAAGCTCACGCACCAGTTCCTGGTGGTGAGCAACATCAGCCCCCAAGATACCTCTGCCGTAACTGGCGGCAACGAGCGAGTGGTGCGCCCCCGTCTGGCCGACGCCAAGTTCTTCTTTGACCAAGACCGTAAGAAAACGCTGGCCAGCCGAGTCGAACTGCTGGACAAGGTTGTTTATCACAACAAGCTGGGTACCCAGGGCGAACGAATCGCCCGCGTGCGCGCCATCGCCAAGAGCATTGCCCAGCAGCTGGGCAACTCCGAGCTGGGTCGTCTGGCCGATCAGGCCGCCATGCTGGCCAAGACCGATCTGGTCACCGACATGGTGGGCGAGTTCCCCGAGCTGCAAGGCATCATGGGTCGCTACTACGCCCAGAACGACGGCCTGGATGTGGCCGTGGCCGATGCCATCGAAGATCACTACAAGCCCCGCTTTGCCGGCGACGAACTGCCGCGCGGCGATGTGGGCGTGATCGTGGCCCTGGCCGACAAGCTCGAAACCCTGGTCGGCATGTTCGGTATCGGCAACCTGCCCACCGGCGACCGCGATCCCTTCGCCCTGCGCCGCCATGCGCTGGGCGTGATCCGCATGCTGGTCGAAAAGGATCTGGAGCTGGATCTGGAAACCCTGCTGGTCAGCACCTTGCCCGCCTTTGGCGACAAGATCCAGGACGCCACGCCCCAACTGGTCGAGTTCATCTACGACCGCCTGGCCAATATGTTCCGCGAACAAGGCTACAGCGCCCAGGAAGTGGAAGCCGTGCTGGCCCTGCAGCCCCAGCGCCTGTCCGACGTGCAAAAGCGCCTGGAAGCCGTGCGCGCCTTTGCGACCCTGCCCGAGGCGGCTGCATTAGCTGCGGCCAACAAGCGTGTGGGCAATATCCTGAAGAAGGCCGAAACCGAGGTTCAGCCCCAGGTGAACGAAGCGCTGCTGGTGGAGCAGGCTGAAAAAGACCTGTATGCGGTGCTGCAGCAAGTGGCGCCCAAAGCTCAGCAACAGTTTGCAGCAGGTGATTACACCGCCAGCCTGCAAACACTGGCAGCATTGCGTGCTTCGGTCGATGCGTTCTTCGAGCAAGTCATGGTCAATGCTGAAGATTCGGCGCTCAAAATCAATAGGTTGTCTATATTGAGAAATTTGCATATCGAAATGAATCGAGTAGCAGATATCTCAAGAATAGGCGCTTGAATTCAAGTGCTTTTGTAAATGGCATTGGAATCAAGATTCCAATGCCATTTTTGTTATTAAATAATATAAGATCGGAAGAGCGTCGTGTAGGGAA
>ERZ724504.35-NODE-35-length-77644-cov-6.341659_pt1 | contig 77644 bp, 70 predicted proteins | sample MGYA00376037_ERZ724504 | MGnify/ENA primary metagenome ERZ724504 (study PRJEB28724, sample SAMN07190888) | wastewater metagenome | isolation source: influent of sewage treatment plant in Hong Hong | place: USA: Christiansburg, Virginia | collected 2016-03-01 ... | reverse complement strand
GGGGATTTGAACCCCCGTCCGCAAGCCTTCTTCGAACAGTTCTACATGTGTAGCCGTCTGATTTGAGTCTCGCCTTCTACATCGCGCAGTGGCACGCTATGCAAAACGCCAGCAACCTATTTTCTCGACCCACCCTAAGTTACCCAAGGCAGGCCCAGCCGAATGAAATTACCCCACAGCCTGGACGGCCCGATCTTGCGATCTGACCACCCTTGCCCAGCCTATCGGCTTGCTGTTGTGAGGCTCACGCGCAATTAAGCGGCGAGTGCGAAACGTTCGTCGTTTGCAGTTAGTTTTTTTGAATCTGTTTTACGAGCGCATTCAGCTCGACATGCCCTGCTGCGCGTCCGAACCCACGTCGAAACCAGTGCAGCCCCTGAGTGGTCTATTTTAGGCGCATCCCAGGCTTTTCAAGTGACTTGTCAAAGATATTGGCTACGCAGCCTTGCGCAGGCGCTCAAACACCTTCCAAAACGTGGCGTCCTGCGTGGTTGCAAAGTTGATACGCATCAGCGTGCCGGGTTGGCGCTCAGCATGAAACAGGCTGCCGGGGGCCAGCAGATAACCTTCATCCAGCATGCGCTGGGACAACGCGTCGGTGTCGATGCCCGTATCCACCCAGCCAAACAAACCCGCAGGTTCTGACACCATGCGGCAGCCTGCGGCCACGGCAAGCTTGACACTGCGCGCGCGGGCTTGGTCCAACCGGGTGCGGATGCGTTCGGCGTGGCGGCGCAAATGGCCTTGCTCAATGCATACGGTCAGCGCTTGCTCCAGCAGGGCTGGCGTTGTCAGGCTGGACAGCAGCTTGGTGTCTAGCATGCGCTCCACCAGATTCGTCGGCGCTGCTAAGTAGCCCACACGCCAGTTGGGCGCGAGTATCTTGGCAAAACCACTGACATAAATGGTGCGCTGCAGGCTATCTAGCGCGCTGAGGCGGGTGGCATGGTCCGGGGCGATGTGGCTGTAGGTGTCGTCTTCGACGATATGAAAATCATGCTGCGCGGCCAGTTGCAGCACGCGGTGGCCCGCACCAGGCGTCAAGGAATAGCCGGTGGGGTTGTGCAATACGCTCACGCTCACGTACAGCTTGGGGCGGTGTTCTTCACAGTAGCGTGCCATCACTGCCAAGTCGGGGCCGTCAGGCAAGCGCGGAACCGGCAAGATGCGCATGCCCAGCGCCTGCAAGCGGGCAAACTCAATCGCCCAGCCGGGCTCTTCCACCATCACCGGGTCGCCCGGGCGCAGCAGGGTTCGGCTGACGATGTCCAAAGCATGCGTGGCCCCCACGGTGGTGATGATTTGCTCTGGCGTGGCCATCACGTGCCAGTTGCTCAGCTTGTGCGACAAGGCGCGGCGCAGGCCCGAGTCCCCAGCGGGTTCGCCATATTGCAACGAGAACGCCCGAAGGTTTTGGGTGCTGGTCACTTTGCGCACAGCGGCTGGCATGAAGGTGGCGTCAAGCCAGTCGGGCGGAAAGACGCCCATGCCAGGTTGGGGCTTGTCGCTGATCCGGTGGAACATGCCGCGGATCAAGGCGGTGGCGTTCACTGGTGCCTTGGGCGTAACCGCTATTGAATCAGTAGCTGAATCGCCATATGCAGATTGCCGAAACCCCGATTTTTGTTGCAAATTTTGCTGATCGCGCACAAAGAAGCCTCGGTTCTTGCGCGCTTCCACCAGCCCTTGGGCCAGGAGTTGGTCATACGCCGCCACCACAGTGGATGGGCTCACGCCTTGGCTTTGCGCGCATTGGCGCACAGACGGCAAGCGCGCGCCGGGTGAGAGCAAGCGGTCGCGTATGCGTTGGCCAAAGCGGGTGGCCAGTTGCTCAGTCAATGACGCGTCGGCAGATCGGATCAGCATGATGAGGGATGCAGGGGTGTATGGCTTTGCAGATCAATACAGTTGATGCAGTGATACGGCAATCTGTATTGGTAGTGTGTTGGTTAGCAGGATAAAGTGCAGTCCATGACTTGGCAAGAATTTTCTGCACTGCTGGCGCTGGCAACGGCGATGAGCTTTAGCCCTGGCCCCAACACCACGCTGTCCACGGCGCTGGCGGCGAACCGGGGCCTTCGCGTGGCCTTGCGATTTGTGTGCGCGGTGCCGGTGGGCTGGGGTGCCTTGCTGCTGCTGTGTTCTGCCGGACTGGGCGCGTTGATCGTGGCCGCCCCCATGTTGCGTCTTGCGATCAAAGTAACCGGCATTGGTTACCTGTTGTGGCTGGCCTACAAGCTCAGCCGAAGCGCACGTCTGGCGGAAGCCAACGCTGCGCAGTTGAACGTGGGTTTCTGGCAAGGGGCCGCGCTGCAGTTTGTCAACATCAAGGCCTGGATGCTGGCACTGACCATTGTGGCGGGCTGGGTTGCGGGACGCGATGATGTGCTGACACGCTTGGCGATTGTGGTGCCCGTGATGCTGGCTTTCGCCCTGGCTAGCAATTTCGCGTACGCCGCCATGGGTGCGCTGTTGCGCAATTGGCTGGCGCAGGGAAATCGCCTGCTGTGGTTTAACCGCTGCATGGCACTGGTGCTGGTGGCGACCGCCGCCTGGATGGTGAATTCATGACGCATCACACCCGCAATGAGAACCTCGGACTGTGGTTGGGCGTGCTGGGCGTCACCTTTTTTGCCATGACCGTGCCGATGACGCGCCTGGCCACGGGAACCGCAGACGCGCCACAGCTGTCACCTTGGTTTGTCACTTTTGGGCGTGCAGCCTTGGCAGGATGTCTGTCAGCCGTCTTTTTGGTGTTGACCCGTTCGCCTCGGCCTCAGCCCCAACATTACAAAGCGCTGGGCATGGCTGCGCTGGGCAACGCCATAGGCTACCCGCTTTTCTTGGGCCTGGCGCTGCGCCATGTCACGGCCAGCCATGCCGCCGTGATCACTGCCACGCTGCCGCTGGTAACAGCAGCCATCGCCGCCTGGGTGATGCATCAGCGGGCCAGCCTGGGGTTTTGGGCCTGCGCGGCTTTGGGCTCGCTGCTGGTGGTGGTGTTTTCAGTGCTGCGTGCACATCAGTTGGGACACGGCTGGGTGCCGCAATGGGCAGATGCCTTGCTGCTGGTAGCTGTGGTAGCGGCGTCGCTGGGCTATGTCTATGGTGCGCAAATCACGCCTGCCCTGGGGGCTGAGCGGGTCATTTGCTGGGTCTGCGTGCTGGCGCTCCCCATCACTGTGCCAGGCATGTTGCTGACCTGGCCCGCCAACGCCGTGGCGACGTCGGCTTGGGCCGGATTTGTCTACGTGGGGGTGTTTTCGATGTGGATCGGGTTCTTTGCCTGGTACCGAGGGCTCGCCCTGGGCGGGGCACTGCGCGTGAGCCAGATGCAACTGCTGCAGCCGTTTTTGTCCATTTTGTTTGCCATTCCAGTGCTGGGCGAAGTGCTGGACCCGGTCACTTTGCTGTTCGCGGCTGGCGTGATAGCGACCGTCTTCCTGGGTAAGAGATTCTCTGTGGCAAACGCACCTTCTAAATCGAATTAAACCTGCCTGAATTTGACTGAAACTTGACTGAGCCCGCCTAAACCATGTCCCCATTACTCATTGCTGCTTCGCTTTTCGCTTTCGTCAGCTCTATCACACCCGGACCCAACAACACCATGGCCCTGGCCTCGGGTGCCAACTTTGGATTTGCGCGTTCGGTGCCCCACTGGCTGGGCATTGGCCTGGGCTTTGGCGTGATGCTGATTGCAGTGGGCTTGGGTTTGAACCAGGTGCTAGCGCAGTTTCCTGCGGCTTATGACGTGTTGCGCTGGGTAGGCGCTGCCTATTTGCTGTATCTGGCCTGGAAGCTGGCGACCGCAACTGGCATGGGCGCAGAGGCTGCAGCCAGCGCTCGCCCCATCAGCTTTATCAGTGCGGCAGCGTTTCAGTGGGTCAACCCCAAAGCCTGGGTGATGGCGGTGACGGCCATGAGCACTTACCTGCCTGCCCACGCAGGGATTTTTGATGTTTTGTTGCTCACCGTTTTGTTTGTGCTGATCAACCTGCCCTGCGTTGGCGTGTGGGTCGGTTCAGGCATGGCCTTGCGCCGTTTTCTGCAAGACCCCAAGCGCCTGCGCGCCTTCAATATCGGCATGGCTGTCATGCTGGTGGCTTCGCTTTACCCCATGTTGGCCTGACATGATGCATGCCAACATGGTCGATTTGCTCACCAGCTTGCCCGGCAAGCCCCGCCACGACTACCCAGAAGGCTTGCCCTTTGCCAGCGCCTTTGCTCACGGCAGCATGCAACTGGAGCTTTACGCCCCCGGCAGCAATGCCGATGGACGCGATCGCCAGACACCGCATACACAGGATGAGCTCTATTTGGTGATGCGCGGCACGAGTCGCTTTATGCTTGAGGGTTTGCGGCGCGACGTGAAAGCGGGGGATGCACTCTTTGTGCCTGCCCATGCTGAGCACCGATTTGAAGAATTTTCAGCAGACTTTGCCACCTGGGTTGTGTTCTATGGCCCCAGTGGTGGTGAAAAATTCACATTGACAGGAGAGACCTTATGACCATGCACTGGACCCAGGCGCACCGCGCCGCCAAGATGAACCCTTCCGTGATTCGCGAGATCCTCAAGGTCACCGAGAAACCCGGCATCATCAGCTTTGCAGGCGGCCTGCCTTCTGCCCGTACTTTCCCCAAAACGGAATTTGCAGCGGCCTGCGCTGCCGTGCTGGCCAACGATGCCGATGCCGCGTTGCAATATGGCGCGAGCGAGGGCTACGCCCCCCTGCGCCAAATTGTGGCCGACATGCTGCCCTGGGACGTGAACCCAGACCAGGTCCTGATCACTACCGGGTCGCAGCAAGGCCTTGACCTGATTGCCAAGATCTTGATCGATGAAGGCAGCAAAGTGCTGGTTGAAACCCCCACGTACTTGGGCGCGCTGCAGGCCTTCACGCCGATGGAGCCGGACGTGCACAGCGTCAATAGCGACGACGAGGGCATCGACATTGCCGACCTGACAGCAAAAGCCAAAGACGCGCGCTTCTTGTATGTGTTGCCCAACTTCCAGAACCCCACAGGCCGCACCATGACCGAAGCGCGCCGCGCCGCGCTGTCTGCCAAGGCCCAAGAGCTGGGCCTGCCGATCGTGGAAGACAACCCCTATGGCGACCTGTGGTTTGACACACCGCCTCCACTGCCGCTGACGGCGCGCAACCCCGATGGCTGCGTGTACTTAGGCTCCTTCAGCAAAATCCTGGCACCAGGCCTGCGCCTGGGCTTCTTGGTGGCCCCCAAAGCGCTTTACCCCAAGCTGCTGCAAGCCAAGCAGGCTGCGGACTTGCACACCCCCAGCTTCAACCAGCGCATGGTGTCGCATGTGATGCAAGGCGACTTTTTAAAGCGCCATGTGCCCACCATCCGTGCACAGTACAAAGAACAGCGCGACGCCATGCTGGCCGCTCTGGAGCGCGAAATGAAGGGCCTGGACTTCACCTGGAACATGCCACTCGGCGGTATGTTCTTGTGGGCGCGCCTGCCAGAGGGCATCAACGCGGTGGACTTCCTGGAAAAAGCTGTGGACAAAGGCGTGGCCTATGTGCCAGGCGTGCCCTTCTTTGCTGAAGGCGGCGATCCGCGCAGCTTGCGCCTGTCGTTTGTGACGCCGTCGGTGCCCGAAATCAATCGGGGTGTTGCCGCATTGGCTCAGGCGATTCGCGAACACCTGAAGTGACACGGCGTCCATGAAAATCTGGGGCCGACTCACTTCCATCAACGTCCGCAAGGTCGTCTGGACAGCACAAGAGTTGGGTCTCAAATTTGAGCGCAGCGATGCGGGCTCGAGCTACGGCGTCGTCAAGACCGATGCCTACCGAGCCATGAATCCCAATTCGCTGGTCCCTACCTTGGTGGATGGGGACTATGTGCTGTGGGAGTCAAACGTCATCATGCGATACCTCTGCGCAAAGCAGGGTTCGCCTTTGCTCCCGACCGACCTGCAGCAACGGTTCAATGTCGAGCGCTGGATGGACTGGCAGCAGACCACGCTCAACCCTGCTGGCCGCGAGGCTTTCATTCAGTGGATCCGCACGCCAGACGCACGGCGCGACGCGGCGAAAATTGCCGAGTCTGTTGGCCGTATGGCACCGCTGCTGTCCCTGCTGGATCGGCATCTGTCCAAGCAAGCCTTCATGTGCGGAGCCGCCTTCACTTTGGCGGACATCCCGGTGGCCTGCGACATTCACCGCTGGTTTGCGTTGCCGCAGCCAAGTACAGCCAATCAACACATCCATCCCCACCTTGATGCCTGGTTTGCGACCGTGCTTAAGCGGCCGGCCACCCTTGGCGTGCTAGACATCCCCTTAGCCTAAAACCGATCACCATGACCGTTCGCCCTTTTAAACAAGTCGACGTATTCACCGCCACGGCGTACAAAGGCAATCCGCTGGCTGTGGTGTTGGACGGCACGGGCCTCAGCAGCGACGAGATGCATGCGTTCACGCGCTGGACCAATTTGTCTGAAGCCGCTTTTTTACTGCCCCCCACTCAGAGCGGCGCGGACTACCGCGTGCGCATTTTTCACCCGGGTGGTGAGTTTCCGTTTGCGGGCCATCCCACCCTCGGGTCTTGCCATGCTTGGCTACAAGCAGGTGGTCAACCGCAAGACCCGCGAATCGTCGTCCAGGAATGCGGTGTTGGCTTGGTGCGCATTCGGCGTGATGGCGATCGGCTGGCATTTGCCGCCCCCCCGTTGATACGCAGCGGCCCGCTCGATGAGACCGATGTTGCGCTCATCGCACGTGGCCTGGGTGTGACGCGAGCGGACATCGTTGCCCACAGCTGGTGTGACAACGGCCCTAAGTGGCGCGGCGTGATGCTGAAATCGGCAGAACAAGTGCTGTCGATCAAACCCGATGGCGCCCTGCTGTCAGGGCTAGATGTAGGCGTGGTGGGGCCGCGCTGCAAAGTGGGCGTAGTGGGTGCGCATGCGGAAGGCACCGATACCGCTTTCGAAGTGCGCGCCTTCTTCCCAGGCAACAATGGCATGGCCGAAGACCCGGTCACGGGAAGCTTGAACGCCGCACTGGCACAGTGGTTGATCGGCACTGGCTTGGCACCTACAAACTACGTGGCTGCTCAGGGCGCCGCATTAGGACGCGCAGGCCGGGTACATGTGCAGCAAGACGGCGCAGACATATGGATCGGTGGCGCGTCTGTCACCTGCGTTAACGGTACGGTGACACTTTGACCCACACCCCCACGCAAGCGAATGACCCAGAGCGGAGCGTGCTGCGCATCTTGGCGACAGTGTTGCTGCCCTTTGCGTTGGCGCACTTTATTTCTTACCTGTACCGAAGCGTCAACACGGTGGTCTACCCAGACTTGGTGCGCGATTTGGGTCTGACCGCCAATACGCTTGGCCTGCTGACAGGCGCCTATTTCATCGCATTCGCAGCGGCTCAGTTGCCCATTGGCGTGGCTTTGGATCGATTCGGGCCGCGAAAGGTGCAGCTCTTCATGTTGCTGATTGCCACAGCAGGCGGTGTGGTGTTCGCAACGGCCCAAACGCTAACAGGTCTGATGCTGGGGCGTGGACTGATTGGCTTGGGTGTGGCGGCGTCGCTGATGTCGGCCATCAAGGCTGCATCGCTGTGGCTGCCGCCGTCTCGCCTGCCTTTGGTCACCTCCATTTTGCTGGCATTTGGCGGCCTGGGCGCGGTGGTATCTACAGCGCCCATGCAGTTGGCACTGACCCATATCAGTTGGCGCGAAGCCTTTGGCGTGCTGTCTTTGGCTACCCTAGCCGTGGTGGGTTTGATTTTTGCCAGCGTGCCAGAACACCCGCAAAAAAATGAAGTCAAAGTGAACGAAGCCTTGCGCTCTGTAGGCCAATTGTTTCGAACCGGATCGTTTTGGCGATTGGTGCTGTACACCTTGTTCTCCAACGCCGCCTACATGGCGGTACAAGGTTTGTGGATTGGGCCTTGGTTGCGTGATGTCGGCCACTTGAGCCGCAGCGGCGTGGCCGATGTTCTGCTGCTCGGCACCCTGGGCATGGTGGCGGGATCATTGTTTTTTGGTTGGTTCACAGACCGCATGCGCCGCCACGGTGTGCGTCCCATCACCGTTTGCGGCAGTGGCATGGTAGTCTTTTTGCTCTTCCAGGTCATGATGATTCATGGTCACTTGGCAGCTCCCTGGATCGTGGCACTTGGCTTCAGTTTCTTCGGCACCGCGTCGGCCATGAATTACGCCATCGTGGCGCAAAGCATGCCGCCCCACTTGACCGGGCGCGTCAGCACCAGCTTTAACCTGTTGATTTTTTTGGTGGCCTTTGCCATGCAGTGGGGCGTGGGCGCACTGATCAACACCTGGCCTTCAGTTGAGGGTCAATACCCAGAGGTGGCGTACAGCGTGGCACTGGCCTGCTGCCTGGGCCTGCAAGTTCCGGGATTGCTGATTTGGTTGAGTTTTAAGCCGTGGAAAAAATGACCCCAACGCTCATCACTTCGTTTGGCTCACGTCCCGCCGAGGCGGCAGTACCTTGCTTGGGCCGACCCAGCTCTGCAGCATGACCAAAGTCGACCACCTGATCGTCATGGCCAGTAGCCTGGATGAGGGCGTCGCCTGGTGCGAAACCACTTTAGGCATCACACCCGGGCCCGGCGGTGAGCATGCCTTCATGGGCACACACAATCGTCTTTTCAAAGTCGCCAGTGAAGCGTTTCCGCAGGCCTATTTTGAGATCATTGCTATCAATACAAAAGCAAACAATGCAGACAGGACATGCCGAAACCGATGGTTTGACATGGATTCTTCAGCCTTGGAGGCAAAGATTAAACGCACTGGGCCGCAACTGATTCATTGGGTGGCCAGCGTGCCACAGCTGCCACCTATGCTCGCAGCCCTCAGGTCGCTAGACATCGAGCGCGGCAATGCCGTGCAGGCTTCGCGCAACACGCCAAACGGCCTGCTGCAATGGCAAATCAGCATCCGTGAAGACGGCCAACGCCTGTTTGACGGCTGCCTACCCACCCTGATTGAATGGGGCACTGTGCATCCGAGCGACAACATGCCCGACAGTGGCGTTGTGCTCAAGGGTGTTCACATCACCCACCCTGACGCAACAAAGCTAGAGAATGCCCTGCGCAAAATTGGCCTGCCTGTTTCTGTCGAGTCGGGCATCGCCTGTTTTTCTGTTGATCTGCAAACCCCAAAAGGCCAAAGCCGGCTATCCACATCATGATGAACCTGCCTACGCTAGCCGACATTGAAGCCGCTGCCCAGGTCGTCTATCTGGACTTTCAAGCCACGCCGCAATACCGCTGGGGTTTGCTCAGCGAGCGCTTGGGCGCAGACTGCTGGCTCAAGCACGAGAACCACACCCCCGTGGGGGCCTTCAAAATACGGGGTGGACTCACGTATTTTGACCAACTCAAGCGACGCGGTGAAATGCCTCCAGTGGTGATCTGTGCCACGCGCGGCAACCATGGCCAGAGCGTGGCATGGGCAGCGCGCGCTCACGGTGTTCCTTGCTCCATCGTTGTGCCGCATGGCAACTCATTAGAAAAGAACGCCGCCATGCGAGCGCTGGGTGCCACCTTGATCGAGCATGGCAATGAATTTCAGGAAAGCCGCGAACACGCCATGCGACTGGCCCAGCAAACAGGGGCGCACATGGTGCCCAGCTTTCACCCAGATCTGCTGCGCGGCGTTGCCACCTATTGGTGGGAGTTCATGCGCGCCGTGCCGCAGCTGGACGTGGTTTATGTGCCCATTGGTCAGGGCTCTGGTGCCTGCGCAGCGATTGCCGCGAAGCTGGCACTCAATCACCGGGCGCGCATTGTCGGCGTGGTCAGCGCTCATGCCACAACCTACGCGGACTCGCTGGCGGCAGGCCGAGTCATTGAAGCCCCGGTCAGTACAGTGCTGGCAGACGGCATGGCTTGCCGGGTAGCGGATCAGGCTGCACTGGACATTTTGCTGCTACACCTAGATCACATCGTGAAGGTAAGCGACGGTGAAGTGGCCACAGCCATGCGCGCCATCTATACCGATATCCACAACGTGGCCGAAGGCGCGGGGGCTGCCGCCTTTGCTGCCGCATTCCAAGAGAAAAGCCTTCTACGAGGGCTGTGCGTTGGCCTGACGCTGAGTGGTGGCAATGTGGATGCGGATGTGTTTGCCCAGGTTTTAGAAGGCAAAACCGTGCAATGAGGCGGATGATACTGAGGGAGTCCCCACGCCTTACCACGGCATTCGATCTGTGTTAATTTCCTGTTCAACTGCACAAATGCACTGTGTGCATCGTCCCACCTATAACGCAGAACCTACCGGGTGCCCCTCGACAAAGAATTTGACCAGAAGCTGCTGATTGAGCAATTGCGGCTGCACAAAGCTGCCGCGCCGCAATCGGTCTTAGTGGCTGCGCTTGCTGGTCTGTCAATTTTGGCCGTCCTGTGGAACCATATCGTCGACAGATCGTTTCTGGCGTGGATGGGCTGCCTTCCCGTTGCATTGATCGCCCGCATCGGTGTTGCCTGGGCTCATGGCCATTCGATCAACCCAAGCTGGTCAGCTCGACGCTGGCTATGGGCTTACCGCGCAAGCCTCGCGTTTCACGGCCTCACCTGGGCCGTCATGAGTCTGCAGATCTGGCCCTATATCGACACCACTTTGCACAGCGTGCTTGGACTCGCATTATTTGCGGTTGCGATTGTTTCCTTGATGGTCATTTCTTACGACGCGGTAGCTGCATTCCTCTTTGCCGTACCAGCGCTTTCGCCGTTGTCTGTCCTGTTGGTGTTTAGAGGTTTGCAATACTCGTCAGAGCTACGTTTGACGGTTCTAGGCCTTCTTGCCATGACCTTGCTTCAAGTCTGGCGCGCGAACCGGGCGTTTTACGCAAGCACCCGGCAAACCATGCTTGACGCGCAAAACCTCATTGCGTTAAATGAAAAGACTGCTGAAGCTTTAACAGCACAGCGTGCACTTACGGAAAAGAGTGCACTGCTTTCGCTCTTGATGGAGACGTCTCAACAAGGTTTTTGGTTTCTGGATACTGAGGGCATAACGCTGGACATCAATCCAGCCATGTGCAGGAAACTCGGCCACGAGCGCGACTCCATTCTGGGTAAGAATGCCTGTGACTTCTTTGCGGCAGACGACTTGTTGCTGATGCAGCGGGAGCTTGCTGCGCGCCGTCAGGGGACTTCAGGTCGCTTCGAAATTGGATTGACCCAACCGGCTGGCGAGCGTGCCTATTTTTTGGTGAATGCTACGGTCATGTATACCAGTGAGGGCACAGTTACTGGGTCAATTGGCGTTTGGACTGACATCACACAACGCAGGCGCGACAACTTGGCGCTACGGATCTATGAAGTCACCGTCAACTCGATCACGGACATGGTGAGTGTCGTCGGCGAGGACGGTATCTATCGGCTAGCCAACGACGCATGGTGTCAAAAAATGGACTTGCCACTCTCCAGTGTGGTGGGCCATACGATCAGCGAGATTTTTCCGCTCGGCAGCACACCGCGCCGACGAAACGCCCTATACACCTGTATCGAAACCCAAGAAGTTCAAAGCGTCGCCGACACCGTTAATCGGCCGAGTCTCATCGACAAAGTTTTGGAGACCACGTATTACCCCTATACCGACGAAGTTGACGGTGCGCGCTGCGTCGTGTTGGTCACCCGAGAAATCACAGAGCGAATTGCGGCGGATGAAAAGCTCCGGGCAATCAGCGAGGAATTGATACAAAAATCAGAGGAGTTGAATGTCGCCCTTGAGAACATTGCCCAAGGCTTTATTTCATATCAAGCTGATGGACACATCACGGTTTATAACCAACGCGCGCTGGATCTCCTTGAATTACCGAACTCGCTGATGACACCTGATGTCAGCTATCAAAAGGTACAGCAGTTTCAGCTTGAGCGAGGCGACTTGGTAGGCATGCGTTCCTTCGTGGACAGTGCAGGCATGCAGCGCTATTACACCGAGGGGCAAAGCAACTCACCCCAGACGTATGTTCGCCAAACGCGATCCGGAGCAATGGTCGAAATACGCACACAGACCTTGGAAAACGGGGGATGGGTTCGCACGTTCACCGATGTGACCCCCTACCTTCAGGCGCTACAGGCTTTGCGGGAGAGCGAATCAGAGCAAAGCGCCATATTGAATTCTTTTCCAGGATACATCAGCACCTTTGACCACGAGTTCAAGTACACCTATGTCAATAATGCGTTTGCCTCCTATTTGAATTGCAAGCCTGAGCAAATCGTTGGCCGCCATGTTGCCGATGTGCTCGGACGAACGACTTACCTTGCCACCGTACAGGAAATCGCGCTAGCCCGCGAAGCAGGCATTTCCCGCCGGGAAGTCCGAATTCATAAAACACCTAGCGGCAAACTACTCGACATTGAGGCCACGCATGTTTGTGGCCCGCACAAAGCTGACGGCACTCAAACATACTATTCGTTTGCTATCGACATCACCGACCGGAAGAACGCCGAGGCCAAAATCACTGAACTGGCATTTTTTGACCAGCTGACGGGCTTGCCAAATCGTACGTTGTTGATGGACAGGCTAAAGCAAAGCATGGCGTCAAACACGCGACATCCCCATCAGGGAGCCTTGCTGCTGATTGATCTGGACAATTTCAAAACACTTAATGACACATTGGGCCATGACATTGGGGACCTTCTGCTCAAGCAAGTTGCCGCGCGGCTTCTCGACTGCATCAGAGAGGGAGACACCGTTGCACGACTGGGCGGAGATGAATTTGTCATTGTTCTGGTGGGACTTGAGCTAGACATGGCCATCGCGGCCAGCGCAATAGAGGTGGTCGCTCAAAAAATTGGGCATTCCCTGGCACAACCATACCTGCTGAACCATGTGACTTACCACTGTTCCGCTAGCATTGGAGCGACCCTGTTTTCGGTCCAAGAGTCGTCCATTGACGAGTTGCTCAAGCAAGCAGATTTGGCCATGTATACGTCCAAGGACAGTGGGCGAAATACCTTTCGCTTCTTTGATCGGTCCATGCAATCGGTCATGGCGGAACGATCTGCGCTGGAATCGGATTTACGCCGCGCTTTGGCGGCCTCAGAGTTTGTGCTGTATTTCCAACCTCAAGTCGACCGAAACGGCAAAGTTAGCGGCTGCGAAGCATTGGTACGCTGGCAACATCCTGATAAAGGCTTGCTAACACCTGCCGGGTTCATCCCCATGGCAGAAGAGTCAGGATTGATTTTGCCACTGGGTGCCTGGGTCCTCGAGCAAGCCTGCGAGCAACTGGCAACTTGGTCGAGGCAACCGACTTATAGCAAGTTGATCATTGCCGTCAACGTCAGTGCCAAGCAGATGCGACAAAGCCAGTTTGTTGCAGATGTGGTCGCGACACTGGAGCGAACAGGTGCAAATCCAAGTCTGTTGAAATTGGAATTGACAGAGAGCGTTTTGATCGCCAATCTTGAGGATGTCATTGGCAAAATGAGCACCTTGAAGGCCATGGGCGTTGGCCTATCGCTCGACGATTTCGGCACAGGTTTTTCGTCCCTGTCCTATTTAAGTCGTTTGCCATTGGACCAAATCAAAATTGACCGATCTTTCGTCAGCAACATCGAGACCCGCGACGATGCTGTCGCCATTTGCGCTGCAACCATCAGCTTGGCACACGCCCTCAAACTGCAGGTCGTAGCAGAAGGCGTTGAAACTGAACCACAGCGTTACTTTTTAAGCACAGTGCATAAGTGCGATTACATTCAAGGCTACCTTTACAGCCCTCCAGTTTCGTTAGCGTCGTTTGAGTCTTCGTATTGAGCCGACGATCATCACGACAGCCCTTCAGCGTGCATCTCATGCCATTCCGACGTCACCGCAAACATTACTTGGCTTTGTTCGCGCTTTGCGCACTTCATATCGGGCCAACTGAAGCAGAACCCACTTTGACGGTACTGCCTGAAGGGCGCTTGCTTTTTTCGGGCGATACAGCCCGATTTTCGCTTGGCTACATTTCGGGTGGCCATTTTCAAGGTGAATTGGCAGGCCTTATTCATGAGAGTCCAACCGCAAGCTTGCTAGGAGAAGCTTGGGTTTCTCGTGCCGCAGGTGGCGCCAAAATCAGTTTTCATCAGATGGCAGACGGCATCGTCACGAAGTATTTTGTCGCCCATGATCAAAACCAAACGCGTGACAGAAAGCTAACCTTTGGTTATGGATTGGAGCGTGAAAATTGGTTTGGCAATCTGAATGTCAGCCGAGGATTGACTGACCGCCGCTTGATGGATCAACGCAATCAAGTCAGTACTTCTCAGGAAAGTGGGAACGTTGGAGACATCCCCTATCTGGATACCATTACGCGGACCAATACTGTTCGAATCTACGAGAAGGCGTATGACCTAGGCATTGGCTTAAGAGCGGGTCACTATTTCGGAGCTACCGATACGCGGGTTACGGCTGGCTTGGATTACGAATGGGGTCGAAACAATGCAAGACAAACCACGCTTTCATTGTCAACTGAAAAGGCTTTCGTGGGCACACCTCATAGCATTGGATTGCAATTGGACTTTGCCCAAAAATCCGGCGTTGCAGAGGTCAATAGGCGTAACGCTCGATTCACTGTCCAATATCGGTACAGCTTTGGCGCAACCCCGAACTTCCGGCCACAGCAGTTGTACCGTCTTGTGCCTGTGAAACGTTCTGGCGTAATTTCGAAAGCTGAGCCCGCCGAATCAATCGTCATTCCTGCCCGAATTGAAAAGCGCTGGGTCAAAAGCAAAGCAACGATGACGGGAGACGCATTTTTTGAATTTGACAGCGCACGTCTTACGCCAGTTGCAATGTCCCAATTGGATCGTGTTGCTGTTCGATTGAAAGCTGGCGGACGCGAAGGTAACGTTCGAATTGTTGGGCACACCTGCGACATAGGTTCCGACAAAATCAATGATCGCCTGTCACTCAAACGCGCTCTATCGGTGCGTGATTATCTGGTGGCACAGCATGCACTGAGTGATGATGAAGTCTACGTGGAAGGCAGGGGTAAGCGCGAACCGGCCTATCCCGTAACACCTTCAACGCGCGAAAAAAATCGCCGAGTTGAATTGGAATTTTTCCGTCAAATTGATCTGGAAGAATCGTATGAAATTCCTGAACGAATCGTCCCTGGAAAGCCTGTTGCACCTCAGGAGACCGAGATCACGTTTGTCAGGGAGTATGTAGATCAACCGTCTGCATGGGCGCAGCGTGCCATGCGAACAGCAGCAGTTCACAAACGGGCAGTCGACGTTTATCGAAGCAAAGAAGAATCAACTGTCGAAACTCGCAGCCGGGAATTTATCAATCGCGCTCCATCAGCAAGAGACGATTCGTTCGATGTGGTTGGCGGTACGCCGACTGGGCTGGCTGTCTTGAGCAATGATTCGGATCCAGACGCTGGCGATTCGTTGAGCATAGCGTCAGTGACGGCATCATCAATTGGTCAACTTCGCATTGATGGTCGGCAAATAATTTACACGAGCCCGGTCAACTACAGTGGGCAAGATCGCTTTAGCTACACCGTAAGGGACAGCCAAGGTCTTTCATCTATGGCCAACGTAATCGTCACCATAAGAGCGCCCAATCAAGCCCCACTGGCGCGTGACGACACCTATACAGTCGGGTCATTGCCAGCGACGTTGAATGTGCTTGCGAATGATTCCGACCCGGATGGCGATCCAATCAGCATCATTTCAGTGACAGCGCCAACCGGAAATGTGGGGAAGCTAGAAGTCGCTGGAACACAACTGGTTTTCACCATGTCGGAAAGATTCTTGATGTCCACCTTTACCTATACCGTCTCTGACGGCAAAGGTGGTCAGGCAAGCGCACTTGTCACGTTAATTGATCCCTAGTACTTGCGAAAATCGTTGCACTGCGGTCATGGAATCATGGCACGTGTCGCATCCTCCACCCAGTCGCACAACACCATCCGCGTCTCGCGCGGATCGATGATGTCCAGCACACCGAATTTTTCGGCGGTGCGAAACGGTGAAGTCAAGTCCAGGTAATAGGCTTCCAACTCTGCCCGCTTGGCAGCGGGATCAGCGGCTGCTTCGATTTCTGTTTTGTGTGCAGCCATCACGCCGCCCTCAATAGGGATGGAGCCCCAGCGGGCGGAGGGCCACGCGAAACGGTGATTCAGCCTATCGCCATATTTCGGACCATGCAAAGCGCCGGCCATGCCAAAGCAGCGCCTGATCAGAATGGACACCCAAGGCGATTTGCACTCGTGCAGCGCTTCGCCCAGGCGTGTTGCGCCCAGCAGGGTGCCTCCGGTTTCAGCTTCCAATCCGGTTTGATTGCCAGGTTGATCGACGAAGTTCACGACAGGCAAACCAAAGAGACTGCACAGCTTGACATGACGCTCCATCTTGTACGCAGCTTGCACGGTCATGGCACCGCCCTGGATTTTTGGATCGTTGGCAATGATGCCGACGGGCACGCCGTTCAGCCTACCCAGCAGGGTCAATACGGAGCCCCCCTGGTAGCGGCCAATCTCGAACAAGGAGTCCAGGTCGAATACCGACGTCAGAATCTTGCGCGGGTCATAGATCTTGCGGCGGTCGTGGGGAATCGCATTTTTGAGCCAATCGTCGATGCGGTTGGGATCGTCTTCCGTCGGAAGCACCGGTGCCGCTTCATACACACTGCGGGGAAGATAAGACAGAAAGCGCTGCACCTGCGCAAAGGCATCGGCCTCGTCCACCGCTTCGTTGTGCACCAAAGCGCTTTTGCGGTGAACCTTGTAGCCACCCAGATCGTTCTTGTCGACGTCAACCCCGTAGGCTTGGCGCACAACATGGGGGCCCGCCGCCATGACCTGTGCTTGGTCCCGCACCATCACCGAAAAGTGCGACGACAGTACCTTGATGGCGCCCTGCCCTGCGCAAGCCCCCAGCGCCACACCTACCACGGGCACGGTTTTGAGCAAGTCATTGGCTGGCCATGTCGTGTATTCGGGAATTTTGGTGCCCCCGAGCTGCATGAGCAGTTTGACGCTGCCACCGGCTGAATCGACCAAACGCACCAATGGCATACGCAACTGGTACGCCAGTCGCTCGATGTAAATCCACTTGTCAGCGATCGTGCCCTCAGAAGAACCCGCCTTGATGGTGAAGTCATCCACGTGCAAGGCCACCTTTCGCCCAGCAATGCGAGCCGTGCCCACGATGGCATTGGTCGGGTCCAGCCGTTTGAACGCGCCTTGCTCGTCATAGTGGCCTTTGCCTGCGATCCGGCCCATCTCATGAAAGCTGCCGACGTCGGTTAAGGCGGCAATGCGTTCGCGGGCATTTTGGCGACCAGTAGCCTTGAACTTGGTGAGCGCTTCTGGCCCACCCATCGCGAGGGAACTGGCGCGCCTGGCCTGCAGCTCTGCCAGCTCGGTGGCCCATTCCCCCGAGGCGTCAAGTTCGGGATTCCAGTTGATACTCATTTATTGCCTTTCAGGCCCAGGCTTGCCGCAAGTTCATGCGCGGCCAGCCATTCGTCGCTCAAATACCGGTACGAATCCACGTAGCCTCTAAAGATGGGCTTGTTGCCGGATTTCTCCACCAAGTTGATCCAGTCTTTGCTGAGTGCAATTTTTCTCAGCGCGGCCTCCCAATACCGGATTTGATCTGCGTTCACGCCTGGGGTCAGCAAGACACCGTTGTAGCTGACGTAGTCCGCAGGCACCCCCTGCTCGCGCCAGGTCTTGACCTGTGCCAGCGGCCCGGTGCCATGCTCGGCTGCAGCCGTTGCAATGATGCGCAGCTTGCCTTCGGCGACAAAGGGCAAAACCACCGGTGCCGTGGCCGACACCACATCCACATGCCCACCCAGCAGTGCCGTGACCGATTCGCCCGAAGAACGGAAAGGTGCAATGGTCAGCTTGTCCACGGCCACGCCTGCCACTTTCAAAGGTTTGGCAATGGCCACGTGCGTGTTTTGACCGAGTGCCGGGGCCACGGCAATTCGAAGTTTTGTGGGGTCAGCCTTCAAGGCATTCACCAAATCTGCCCCTGATTTAATGTGCGAGTCCCCACGCACCGCAACGACTGAAGTCTCTTCCACCATCATGGCCACCGGCACAAATTCGCGCAGATCAGTCTTGATCAAGCCCGAGGCTGCGCCTGCAATGCCCCCGGTGTGAAAGGTGCCCATCCAATGCGGGTTACCAGCCATGCTTTTGAGTTGCGCCATGGCAATCGCTCCCCCAGCGCCGACTTTGTTCTCGGCGATGACAGGGTGGCCATTGGCCAGATTGAGATGCTCTAGGCCATCCCGAATTCCACGCGCATATAAATCGACAGTGCCACCTGGCGCTACACCTATCACGTAGTTGATGCGCTCTGTGGGTCGCCACTGTGCATGCGCTAAGCCTATGCATGCCGTTAGGGCCACAAATGCGAGCTTGGCAAAAGAGCGTTTCATGGGGGTGCCTTATCGATAGCTGTCTGTGCTTGTATTGCACCATTTGATGGCAAGATTGTCAACAATCTTAATGTTCACTATCATTCACGCATAAATCTTCAGGAGTAAGCACATGGCGATTACCAAAATTGAATCTGAAATCAGTGGACTGGTCTGGAAGCTGGAGGTCAAACCCGGTGATGCTGTGGCGAGCGATCAGGTTTTGATGATTCTGGAGAGCATGAAGATGGAGATCCCCGTTCAAGCAAGCTGCGCCGGTACGGTTCAGGAAATCCGGGTCAACGAGGGCGAAGCGGTTACTGAAGGCCAGGTTCTGGTGGTGTTGGCGTGATTGCCGGCGCCATGATCACCTGGGCCGCGGCCCAGCATGGCGACTTGCCGTCCCTGGTTTTCAAGGACCAGAGTTTTAGCCATGCCGAGGTCGAAGCCCGCAGCAACCGCATGGCCCATGCCCTCATCGGCCTAGGTCTGCAACCCGGTGCACGAATTGCGGTCTTACTGGAGAACTCCGTTGAAAGCGTGGACAGCGTCTTTGGCGCTGACAAAGCCGCACTAACCTATGTGGCCCTGAACGCCCGGCACACATTGGCCGAGCATGTGGCCATCCTTGCCGATGCGCAGGTCAGTGCCGTGCTGCTGGGGTCGCAGTTCGCTGCCATCGGTAATGCCCTGGCGCAAGGTGAGAAGCGGTATCTGCCAGATCTCAAACACATCCTGTCCATCGGCTTCGGCGGGGACGGGGTTCAACCGCTAGAACCTTTGCTCAACAAGGCCGTCGCCAGCGCACCGGCCATTGAAGTTGGTCCAGAGCACATTGCCCGCATTGCATATACCTCGGGCACCACCGGTCAGCCAAAAGGGGTGGTCTATACCCAAGAGCGCCTATTGGCACGACTGAACGCGCACTTTTTGGCCATGGAATACAGCCTAACCCACGAGGATGCGATGCTCCATGTGGGGCCGCTGACCCATGCCGCTGGTGTCTACCTGTTTCCCTGCTTTTTGCGCGGTGCCCGCAATATCGTCCAAGACCGGTTTGACCCGGCGGCCATGTTCGAGTCCATCGCGAAGCACCGTGTCTCACACCTGATGCTCGTACCCACCATGATGACCAGACTGGTAGAGGCGTTGGAGAATGGTGCTGAAGCTAACCTGTCTTCGCTCAAGCGGATTCACTACGGCACAGCCCCTACACCGGTGTCGTTGCTGCGCCGCGCCATGCAAGTGTTTGGCCCTATATTGCGTCAGCAGTACGGCATGACGGAAGCCGTACAACCGCTGACCGTGCTGTATCCGCATCAGCATGTGGGCAGCAGCGAAACAGGAGCCGACGAAGCCATTGGCTCGTGCGGGCGCCCCACCATCAACGTCAACATCACCGTTAGAGGGCCAGATGACCAAGCGGTGGCCCAAGGCGACGTCGGCGAAATCGCCATTGCGCACCAAGGCCTGGGGGCCGTGGCGTTTTGGCGCCGCCCCGACCTGACTGCAAGTAGCATACGAAACGGCTGGTTTTACACCGGTGACCTGGGCCGCTTTGACGTCCAGGGCTATTTGCACATTGTTGGCCGTAACAAGGACATGATCATCACCGGTGGCTTCAATGTTTACGCCAAAGAAGTTGAGGACGCGTTGCTCACCCATCCCAGCGTAGCCGAGGCTGCGGTTGTGGGCTTGCCAGACAACCAGTGGGGCGAGATCGTCGCGGCTTTTGTGGTGCTTCGCCTCGGCATTCACGGCGATATCGCCGCACTGCAGAGCCATTGCGGCGAGCGCATAGCAGGCTACAAGAAACCCCGACACCTGGAGTTCATCGACGCGATGCCGCGCAACTTGGCGGGAAAAGTCGTGAAGGCATCCCTGCGCGACGCTTACCTTACCCGCCATGCGGCACATTCGTAACTGTTGCTCGCCCCGGTCAAATCCAGCGATTCAGTGAATAAATCGACTGGCCTCACCAATATTTGCTGCACTGCAACATTTTTCTTGCATTCGTTCCGGGATAACCCTAAGATACGCTCCATGCTGCACTGCAACATTTATTGCAAACAAGTTGTGGAGCGGTTCTTTTTTAACCTTTGGAGCTCTTCATGACGACTACTTTCAACGCTGAACAAATTCTGGCCGCTAACAAGGCTGCTGCCGCTGAAGCCACTGAATTGGCAACTTCTGCTTTCGCTGGCTTCGAAAAGCTGGCTGCTGTGAACATGGCTGCGGCCAAGTCCGCCATGGCCGAATCAATGGAATCTTTCAAGTCCATCCTCGGTGCCAAGTCCCCACAAGAAGTGCTGGCTGCACAAACCGCCATGGTTCAGCCTTTGGCTACCAAGGCAGCTGCTTATGGCCGCACCGTGTACGAAATCGCTTCTGAAACCAGCGCTGAGCTGACCAAGTCTGCCGAAGGCAAGATTGCAGAAGGCCAAAAGGCTTTCGGCGCTGCCATCGACTCCATGACCAAGAACGCACCTGCTGGCACTGAGTCTGCTGTTGCTGCTTTCAAGAGCGCAGTTGCCACTGGCCAACAAGTGATCGAGTCTGCCCAAGCCGCTGCTAAGCGCGCTGTGGCCCAAGCTCAGCAAAACATGACCGTTGCAACTGACGTTGCAGTCAAGGCCGCTAACAAGGCTACCAAGAAGTAATCAGTCATTAAAAACCAACCAATCCTTGGTTGGTTCTTTCTGATCCTAACGGGGTCAGCCTTACGGCTGACCCCGTTTCTTTTTGTCTGCACTCATGGGTCAGGCCAAAGAGCGTACCGCTTCAGCGCCCGAGTCAATGATGCGCTGTTGCGATAGCTTGACCGCCGTTTCCACGTCCCCACGCTTGAGGGCCTCCAGCGTGTCACGCCAAAGTTTTGCCGATTTCAGGCGGCGCTCCACACTCGCCAAGCCTAATTTGCTGTAACGCAGAGTCTGCAAGGACAAGGCACTCAGCATCTGCTGCAAACGCAGGTTGTCACAGCTTCGTGCCACCACGATCAGTAACTTATAAACCGTCTCGGCATACGCATCGCCGCCATCGGGCACCGTAGCCAAAGCATCCAGACGCTGTGTGCCAGCTTCTAAGGTCGCCAGTAAATCCGCCGGCAAGGTCGTCGCAATTTTTTGTACCACCAGCGCAAACAAGGCTGTGCGGATTTCAAAAAGCTCGCCTACCTCATGCGCTGTTAACTCTGTCACCACGGCACCCCGGCGTGGCAACACCGTGGCCAAACCTTCGCGCTCCAGCAATCGGATGGCTTCGCGCACCGGGCCACGGCTGACCTGAAACTCATCTGCCACCTGCTGCTCGGCGATGCGCTCGCCTGGGCCGAGCTTTCCCGTCAAAATGCGCTGCGCCATCTCAGCCGCGATTTGCTCGGGCACACTCAAGGTCAGCTGCGTTCGTTCTGCAAAAAGTTCAAAACGAACAGCATCCTCCCAGGATGAAAAGGCAGCTTGACCAGCCGGATAGGTAGAGGAAGGCACAGTGGGCATCAGACAGTGGCAACACGCCGGAAAACCCGGCAGCGCACATTATGGTCCCGCTGTGGCGCGACCTTTTGGCGGCTCTGTTCCATGGCGAGCGCGGGGGCCTGCACCCAGGCTGATCGCGGTACGCGCCTTGAAAACAACGCGCTTCAAGCCGCGCCAGATCAGGCCAGCCCATGACGGTACCACTTCACAGCACAACACAGCATCCCGCCTCGCCAGTATGTCGTAGCAGGCCGTGAACTCGATGAAATGGGCTTCGCCCTCGTTCAGTTGCTGACTGATCCGCAGGCTTGAGTCCAACACCTGCAGACATTGACTGAACGTGATGTCACCGCTTTGCATATAAACCACAGTTCCCCGGCGCCAGATGGCGCGCTCAGATGCGCCACGCAAAAGCTGAATCTGCACCGTGTTGCTCGGCGTGTCGGATGGACTGAATGTACTTGTCATGGGGCTCTCCGCTGGGGTTAAAACGAAGATGAATCGTAAAAAATCGCCCCGATTTGCAACAGCCACAACACTTGGTTTTATGAAGCAGGACAGCGGCAACACACCCCATCTGTTATGGTCCGTTTTCGCGTCTTTTGTATCTGTTCTGGTTGGCCAAAGCCGGACATGATCTCGCCACATGCCACTGTCCCAACACCCCAGTTCGCTTTACCAAACCATCGCCGCACACTACCGCAGCGCAATTCAGGCGGGCTCCCTCCGCCACGGTGACCGCATGCCCTCGTTGCGTGACCTGGCGGTGCGTCACGGTGTGAGCTTGTCCACTGCAGTTCAGGCCTGCCGCCACCTGGAAGACGAGCGTTGGCTCGAAGCGAGGCCTCGCTCGGGCTACTTTGTGCGCAAGCCCGACCCAGCGCCCAGGCTAGCGCCAGTCAACGATCCCCCCATGACCGAGGCGCTCGACCCTGCCCAGTACGTTGGTATCAACGCAAAGGTATCTGAATTCTTGGCATTGGGACGCTTGCAGCGTTTTAAGACCAATTTGTCAGTCGCTCGCTGTGCGCCAACTTTGTACCCCGGCCGGGCATTGCAGCAACTGTCGCTGCGCAGTCTGCGATTGCAACCCGACCAATGGGCGCGCGCCTGCGCACCCAAGGGCCACAGCGGCTTTAGGCATGTGGTCGCCAAGCTGGCATTGAAATCAGGCATGCGCCTGTCGCCCGACGATGTGCAAATCACCCAGGGTTGCACCGAGGCCTTGATGCTGGCCTTGCGAGCCGTCGCGCAGCCCGGTGACACGGTTGCGGTGGAGTCGCCCACCTTCTATGGCCTGTTGCAAATTCTGGAAACGCTGGGCCTCAAGGCCTTGGAGATCCCCACCAGCCCGGCCACTGGCATATCCGTCGAAGCGGTAGAGCTGGCCCTGCGCACCGACCGCCACATCAAGGCCATTCTGGTGGTGCCCTTCCTGCAAAACCCTTGCGGCGCCCTGATGCCTGATGCCAACAAACAGCGACTCTTGGAGCTCGCGCAAACGAACGATATAGCGCTGATTGAAGACGATTGCTACAGCGCCCTGGTCAACGAGCATCTGCCAGACGGCACCAGTATGCGCGCCATCAAATCCTGGGACAGCAGCGGCCATGTGATTCACTGCGCGTCATTTGGCAAAAGCCTGGCACCCGGCATGCGGCTGGGCTGGATCACCGGCGGGAAATGGCAGCAGCGCATAGAGATGCTCAAGTTCGCCAGCTCTCGAAACAACGAAGATTTGTCACAAGTGGCCGCCGCCGCGTTCTTGGCCTCGCCCGCCTATGAACGCCACCTGCAGCAACTGCGCAGCAAGCTCAACACGCAAAGGGCGGAAACCGCCCAAGCCATTGCACAGTGTTTTCCTGAAGGCACCCGCATGACCATTCCGCACGGTGGACTGTCGCTGTGGGTGGAACTGCCCCAAGGCATTTCAGCCACCCAGCTCTTCCACGTCGCCTTGGCAGAACACCTGCTGATTTCACCCGGCGCCATGTTTTCCAACTCGGACCGGTTTGACGCCAAGCTGCGCATCAATTGTGGTTGGCCCATGACGCCTGAATTGCGTAAAGCCTTCGAAACCTTGGGGCGTCTTGCCACCTCATTGGGTCATTCGCCAAAGGGATCCACTTGAGCTAGCATGGCTTCAAAACAAACAAACAAACAAAAAAGAGACATGCAACCTGCCGCCCGCGCACAACCTACGGAATTCTTCACGCCACCAGAATGGGAACGTCTGTGTGAACGCTCAAGCTGGAAAGGTTTAGCCCTGGTGGCGCATTGCTGGCTGGCAGTGGGTGCAGCCATTGCCATGGGTGTGCATTGGCCCATCACCATCCCCTTGGCGATCATGTTGGTGGGAAACCGTCAGCTTGGCCTGTTCATCCTGATGCACGATGCTGCGCATGGCGCTTTGCACCCGAACCGCAAGATCAACGACTGGGTCGGCAAATGGTTGTGTGGGTTTGACTTGCACCCGTATCGCGCCTATCACCTCAAACATCACCGCTTTGTGCAGCAAGACGCCGACCCTGATTTGGTGCTGTCTGCGCCCTTCCCCATTTCACCGACATCGTTGCGGCGGAAGGTGGTGCGAGACCTGACGGGTCAAACGTTTTACAAGCAACGTGTAGAACCCTTTTTCACCCAGCTCAAGCAGCGCGGTAGTGACACATCTGTTTTGACCGTGGTCCGCCGAGAACTTTCCTCTAACGGTATGTTTTGGCTTGGCAATGCCGCTGGCTTAGCTGTGTTTTCTGCGCTTGATCTTGGCTCGGCATGGCTAGCCATGTGGCTCTTGCCCATGGCCACCTGGCTGCCGCTGATATCGCGCATTCGTAATATCTCAGAGCATGCGCTGGTTGCCCACAACGAGCCCAACCCCCTTAAGCATGCGCGTACCACCCACACCAACTGGCTGGGGCGCATGCTGATTGCACCCTACTGGGTCAACTACCACTGCGAACACCATATGTTCACCCACATCGCATGTTGGAAGTTGCCCGCAGCGCACATCTTGCTGGCTCGACAAGGTGCCACCCAGCGCATGGAAACCCAAAGCGGGTATCTCAAAGTCTTGCGGCTGGCAACCACGCCGCGCGCTGCCCATTGATCTGTCACTAGCAAGACACTTGCTACATAATTTGTAGCTATCGTCGCCCTAGCGACATACCGTAGCAGCCCTTTTTGCCACAATTTCCGGCATGGGAACCTTATACCTTGTGCGCCACGGCCAGGCCTCGTTTGGCGCGGACAACTATGACCAGCTCAGCGAGCTCGGCATGAAACAGTCTGAACGCCTGGGTGCCTACTTCGCGGCCAAAGGTTTGCAATTTGATGCCGCCTTTACCGGCACATTGCAGCGACAAATTCAGACGCTGGCAGGAATCTGTAAAGGCGGTGGATATTCACTCGCGGGTGTCCAACGCCCAGGTCTGAACGAATACGACAGCGAGGCGGTGATCGGTGCCATTCACCCCCATAAGTTGCACAAGCCCACGTCGAAGGAAGAGTACCGAAACCACTTCCGCCTGTTGCGCGATGGCTTGGCTCAGTGGATGGCGGGCGTGGTCACGCCCAAAGGCATGCCCGAGTACGCTGATTGGCGAGACGGCATCGTTGAAACGCTTGATCTGGTACGCAACAGTTCGCATAGCAATGTGCTGATCGTCTCCAGCGGTGGCCCCATCTCTACCGTGGTCGGGCATATCCTGGGCACCAGCCCCGAGACCACGATTGACCTGAACATGCGCATCCGCAACAGCAGCGTGACAGAGTTCGCGTTCACACCTAAGCGGCACATGCTGGTCACCTACAACACCCTGCCTCATTTGGATGACAAATCACTCGAGAGCTGGATCACCTACGCCTGACACCTTAGCCTGACACCAAGGTGTGCGTTGTGGCCTTGCAGGCGCGCTTGTGTAGCGGTTAGCGGTATGCTTGGCGGCAACTGGAGCCCTCAACCATGCTGAACTGGAACACTGTTCTCACACTCGCCAAAAATGGCAACACCGCGCCTGACAGGCGTGTCGAAAAGTCCGATGCCGAATGGCGCAGTCAGTTGACGCCCTTGGCCTATCAAGTCACCCGTCAGGCAGGAACCGAGCGCGCCTTCAGCTCCGAAATGTGCAGCTTGTTTGAGCCAGGCCGCTATGGCTGTGTCTGCTGCGGCAGCCTGCTGTTTGACGCCAGCGTGAAGTTTGAATCTGGCACCGGTTGGCCATCATTCACCCAGCCCATCAAAGACAACGCCATTGACTACCGCGCCGATCACGCGCACGGCATGACACGGGTAGAGACCACGTGCAGTGTCTGCGACGCGCACCTGGGACACGTGTTTCCAGATGGCCCGCCACCCAGTGGCCTGCGCTATTGCATGAATGCCGCGGCACTGGCCAAGGCAAGCGACTGATCCTGGCGCATTTACTCAATTCACCCTTGGTGGCAAGTCGTGTAAGTTGCGCACGTCAGACGCGGTGATCACTATCGCCTGCACGACAAATCCTGCCAATGCCAGTACCAGGCAAGCCGACTCACCCCACGCCGCGCCCACAATCCCACCAAGGGTTGCACCAAGGGGGCGAGCACCCATGTTCACGGTCAGGAACAGCGCCGACACGCGGCCCAGCATGGCACTGGGCGTGACCGTTTGGCGTAGCGTCATGGAGGTGATCGTCCAGATGATGGGCCCCACACCAAAGAAGAAAAAAGACAAGCCCGCAACAAAAGCGTGCGGCCACAGCAAAGTGCTCACCATGGTGGCCATGGCCAATACCGAGACAAAAGGACCCAGCATGATCGCCCGCCCAAAGGGCAGAGCTCCCACGATGCGTGGCGCCAGCAAGGCACCCAAGATCATGCCCACGCCGTAGCTGGCAAGCGTCATCCCCACCGTGCTCGCATTCATGCCCAGCGCGCGAATGGCATAAGGCACATAGGCCGCCTGCATCACAAACCAGGAGATGTTCCAAGCAACGGAAGTCCACAAAATCGGCTTGAGCAGGCGGTGGTGCCAGATCAAACCAGCGCCTTCTTTTAAATCCACCCAAGGGTGGCGCACTGGCCCGGGTGTGCGTGCGGGCTCAAACAGGCGCGCCAGCAAGGCCACCGCAGCGCCAGACAAAATAGCCGCCAACACAAAGGCTGACGATGCGCCCAACCATGACACCAACGCTCCTGCCAGTGCAGGCCCTGCGGCATAGGCGGCGCTGCGCGCGAGTTCCAGCCGCCCATTGGCCCGCGCCAAGGCGTCGCCTGACACGAGAGACGGCAGAAGGGCTGGTGCAGCTACGCTATAGCCCACTGTGCCCACAGCGCCGACAAAGCCCAGCACGGCCAACAAACCAAGCGTTGCGGTTCCAGTCACCAAGGCCGCCAGAATCGCCAACAAGGACACCGCACGCACGACTTCCGCCAGCACCATCAGCCGCTTGCGCGAGCCCCGGTCCGCCAGCAGCCCAAGCGGAATCGACAACAACAAGAACGGCAGCGTTTGCGCCGTGGCCAGCATGCCCACCTCACCCGGCCCGGCGTTCAAAGCCATCACGGCCACAATGGGTACAGCGGCCAGGCTGAGTTGCTCGGCAGACTGCGCAGCCAGGTTGGACCAGGCCAGGGATCGAAAGGCAGGGGGAAGCGGTGTCGTCATGTGCACTTAAAACCAAAACCCCATCCTAGGTCATGGCGACCTTTGGGGCTAGCCGTTTGCGGACGTTTGATTCACGCGGGCGACAGCACGCCCCAAGCAAGGGATCAACCCAGGGCCATCGGTGGTGGCGTGTAGCCGCACCAGGCCTGCTCCAGCCACTGCGCGAATCGCAGGCATTGTGGGTCCCCCAGGATGGGGCCAATCACTTGCGCCCCCACAGGCAAACCCTGCGGCGTCAGCCCCAGCGGAATGGCCGTGGCGGGCAAACCCACCACGCCAGGGTAGCCCGCCCAAAACAAGGACTGTGTTGTCGGTTGCGGTTGCCCATTGACCATCACCATGCGCTCCCAGCGCTCACCTTGCTGGTTGTGCGGGAACGCGGGCGTGGTACCGATGGGGCAGATCAAGAAGTCAAACTGTTCAAAGAAGCTCGCCCACTGGCGGCGCATCAAAGCGCGCTCCTGGTCGATGGCTACCCAGTCGCGGTGGGTTAGCGTGTTACCTCGGTGCATCCAGGCTGGGTAGCTGGTGTCATCTGCGGCAAAGGACTTGGTTTTGTCCACCGACTGCGCAAAACTCGCGTCGTCCATGCTCGCCCCGGTGGCCGAACGCAGCAAGTGCACATAAACGCGGTGAGCTTGTGCGCTGTCCACCGGGCGCACGCCTTCATGCACCTGCACACCTTGCTGGCGCAGGAAGTCGGCTAACGCTGTAAGTCGCGCCTGCACCATGCTGTCGACTGGGGCTTCGCTATCGTCCAGCAGAATGGCTACCTTGGCTCGGCGTGGGTGAACGCGGTGTTCGCGCCAGCGGGTCGGCACCCAGCCATTGGGGCCGAAGCTTTGCAGCGGCGTGGTCAGGGCCTCCATGGCGATTTGCAGATCAGTTGCGCTGCGGGCCAGCGGGCCGGCAGCGGCGATGTCCAGGCTGTCAATGCATTCGGTACCCGGTAGCTGATGCCCTTGCATGGTGACAACACCCCAGGTGGGCTTGTGGCCATAGACACCGCAGTAGTGCGCGGGGTTGCGGATGGACGCACCAATGTCGCTGCCCAACTCCAGTGGCGTGAGGCCTGCCGCCAGCGCTGCTGCCGAACCACCGGAAGACCCACCGGGGATGCGTGACACATCCCATGGGTTGTTGGTGGTGCCGTAAACGGGGTTGAATGTTTGCCAGTCCGCCAATGACACGGGCACATTGGTCTTGCCAAAAATGATGGCCCCTGCATCCATCAAACGCTGGACGGCGACCGCCGGCTTTGCGGCGATATTGGTCTTGAACGCCGGATAGCCCCATGTGGTGGGGTGCCCGGGCAGATCAAACGACTCTTTCACCGTCATCGGTACGCCGTGCAATGCACCCCACGACTCGCAACGCGCCAGGGCCGCGTCTGCCGCCTTGGCGCGCTCGATTGCGGCTTCGGCATCGAGCACCACAACGGCATTGATGGCAGGATTCAGGCGTTCAATGCGGGTCAGGTGATGGTCAAGCAGTTCTACCGACGAAACATCTCGGCGACGGATGCGAAGGGCAAGTTCATGCGCGGGCAAAAGGGCGAGATCGGTCATGGGAAAAGTTCCTTTCAAACGATCTTAGAGCGACCTGCCCGCTGATCACGTTACTGCGGTGACAGGTTGATGGATTTGAAGATGGCCTTGTAGCGATCGACTTCGCTGACGTACAACTTATCGAGTTCAGCCACGCTCATGCCCTTGGGCACCGTGCTGCCAGTCGCCTCTTGTGCCTTGCGCACCTCAGGGCTCTTGATGGTTTCGTTCATCGCCTGATTGATGCGATTGACCACCGCCTCTGGCGTGCTTTTAGGTACTTGCACACCGATCCAGATGTCAAAGTTGAAGTCTGGCAGCAGCTTGTGCTTGCTCATCGGTGGCACATCCGGGAACATGGGATGCGGCGCAGGTGAGGAGATGCCAATCGCCTTGACGCGTCCCTCTTTCACCATGCCAGGCACAGGGCCAGCCAGCGGGAAGAAGGCCACATCCACCTGACCACCACCCAAATCCGTAATCAATGGGCCACCACCTTTGTAGGGCACGTGCAGCATCTTGATGCCGGTCATGGCACTGAACTTTTCACCCATCAGGTGATACAGCGAGCCTGGGCCCACGCTGCCGTAGGAAGGTTCTTTGTCCTTGGCCCAGGCAATGAATTCGTCCAGGTTCTTGGCAGGGATGTCTTTGCGGATCAGAAACAGCACGGAAGTTGCCGCGATCATGCCGGCCATGCGCAGGTCTTCGGGCTTGAATTTAACCGCCGACATGGCCAGAGGCGCGAGCACCAGCTCCATGGGGGTGGCCAAGACCTGCATGTGACCATCAGCAGGTGCTGACAACACTTTTTGCACGCCCAAGGCACCGCTCACGCCACCAATGTTTTCAATGATGACGGTTTGCCCGAGCTGCTTTTGGTATTCGACCTGAACGCTGCGCGCGACAAAGTCAGATGCACCACCCGCTGGATAAGGCACCACAACAGACACCGTCTTGCTGGGGAATGTCTGCGCACTTGCAGACAGTGCCACCGCACCGGCTGCAAGGACAAGTGTTGCGCGGCGCGAAATACTGGAAATTGCCATGTTGCTTCCTGTCAAAGTTAATCCGTTCACACGGTCCCTTGACCGCGACGGCACGCGTATCAAGCGCGTGCACAAGTATGGTCAGCACATGGCTTGTCGAGTTATCGAAAACGGGCAAACGCAGTGCCGGGCTTTCCCCGACAAGTACCCGTCAAGCGGGCGACTGAAGGCACTGGACAGCTTGTTGGCATGCCTCGAACGATTGAGCCCAGATCATCTCGCGCCAGTCATCGGCATCGGGATAGAACGCGGCCATCAAATCTGCTTTGATCTGCTTCGCCTGCTCACTCGGCGCATGGGGATGCAGCTGCAACCACTGTTCCGCTCGCAAGACTTGGTGCATCTGCGTGCTGGGCACCGTGCCAAACTCCAGGCAAATCCCGGTGTATTCCACCTGCGGGCATTCCGTATCTATTGCCATCTGGATAGGCCCGGTCATAGGAATGCTAGTGGAGCTGCCCGTATTAACTGACGTGACGCCTTCGCCCCACCAGCGCCGTGCACGCGCTAGACTTACGTGTGGGTCATTCGACGCAAAGATGCGCTCACCCACACCATAGGGGCCAAGACCGGTGTGGATGTCGATCCAGGCCAGTCGCCGACATTGCACTGTGGCTTGCCGCAGAACAGAGCGAAAGATGCGGTTGCTCCAGCTCTCCTGAATCCCACCATAGAACAAACCGTCTGCATGGCTGTGTTGACCACCCGTCACGGCTAACTGTGAGCGGCGCGCACCCCAGTCGGTACAAAGGGATTGCATGGCCGCCTCATTGTCGGGCGTTGGAGGCCACTGCCCGGGTAACAGTAATGAATGCAAAGCGGCGTAGTCAGGCTTATCGGGCAGGGGTTGGCTGAAATCGACAAAGTTCCGATTCAAGTCAATGTTGTCTTCGTTGACCCTGCGCCCATACGAGAAGCCATAGGGGTTGACTGCGTGTACATGCACGATGGCGGTATCTGGGGCATTTTTGAGCAGGTCTGCCCCCTCGCTGATCAAGCCGCATTGAACGCCGGAGCCACAATAACCCTCCACACCATGAACCCCGCTGGTGGTCAAGAGAACGCGGGATGCATCGGTTGGTCCGTCACAGACCACGTCCATGGCCAAGGTTTCTCCGTCGCGGCCTGGTGTATTCAAGACATACGATGTCACAGCCAACTGCCGCTGCTTAGCCATCACCAAAAACCGCCGCCTCGCCTCTGCATAGCTGGCAGAGAAGACTGCAGGCTCGCAGGTCAAGATTTCACTCCCAGCAACTGCAAGGCCTGCGCATACGAATCTCCGGGTTGCATCACATCAAAGTGAACAGTCTGCCAACCCACGCGTCGCGCGCCCTCTATGTTGCGTAACTGGTCGTCCACAAACACACACTGGTTTGCGGCCAAGCCGAGTTGTTCCTGGCAGACTTGGTAAGCACGCGGATCAGGTTTGAGGATGCCGGTGTAGGTCGCATCCACGATCACATCAAACAGGTTCAACAGCGGCAATTTGGCACGGAACGCCGCGCCGTAGAACAGGTCCAACTCGTTCGACAGCACCGCCAGTTTGCAACCTGCGGCCTTGGCGGCATGGATGGCGGCCACGGCCTCCGGCCGAGTCACGGCCTCGGGGTCTGCGCCGCGCGCGCGTTGCACCAAGGTCTCCATTTTGTCCCACTGCTCGCCCACCAAGGTACCCACCTCTCGGGTGCGCTGCATCCAATAGCCGCGCTCTGAGATCTTGTCAGCTTGCATGTCGCGCCAAAGCGCATCTTTGGCAGGATCAAACGGCCCCTGCCAGGTGAGCGTGCCTGCAGGCAAGCCCAGCGCAGCTTCGGTCAGGTGATGAGTCTCGAACAGGGTGCGGCTGATCACGCCGCCAAAGTCCAGCACCAGGGCGAGGGTTTTGGGGTCTGTCATGCGGGCGATCCTTTGGGCACCAGGCCCTTGGCCACCCATTCATCGAAAACCGCTAAGGCAGCATCGCAAAAGGCTTTGTCGTTGATATGCAGCGGCAAAGCCTTGAGTTGCGTTGGCGTGACTTGGGTTTGGATCGCCTCCACAAACGCCGCCAAGGCGGGGGCATCGTGCAAAGGCTCGCCCGGTAAATCCCAGGCTTGTACGCCCTTGACGGGCATCAGCAGGCAGGTTGGGCCTTTGGCCTCGGCCAAGCGAGCGGCAATTTCTCTGGCAATCTGCCGACGCAATTCAGCGCTGGCCGTGGTGGATGCGATCAGGCGATTGTGTGCGTGCGCGGGCGCGTCCTCATAGCCTGCGGGCGGTGCACCCCAGGTGGGAAAGTCAATCATGTCGGCCGCACCCGGTGCCACCAGTTGCGGCACGCCGGCACGCCCCGCCCCACGCAGGCGGTCTGGACCAGACGTGACACAGGAGCCCCCCAGGTGGTTGGCCAGCTCCTGCAAACTGAAGTCCATCACCGCCACAAATTGACCTTGTCCTGCCAGCGCCTCAAACGCCCGGCCGCCCATCCCGGTCGTATGGAACACCGCCACCTCATAGCCGCGCGCCTCCAGCGCAGGTTTGAGCGTGGTCATGTACGACAGGCAACTTTTACCCAAGGAGGTCATCCCAACCATGGGACGAGTGGCTTTTGGGGGCTGTGCAGTCAGACACGCGCCGACCACCGCGCCAGCGGCTTGGCTCAGCGCAGATTTGCACAAGCTGTTAAGCCCATAAAGTCCGCCCGCCCACAGCACCATCATCAAATCGGGCGTGATGCGTTCGGGGGGAATCAGGTGCGAATACGACACTGTGGAGAGCACAACTTTGGGAAAACCCAAGGGCAAAGCGGCAGCCACATCCAACGCCAAATCCGTGCCCATGGTGCCGCCCAGCGCCAGCATGCCGTTGATCAATCCATCGCGCTGCAATTTCGCAGCCAAGGTGCAGGCACCCAGGGCCATGAGCGTCATGGCCTTGTTTTCGTCACCCGCGTTCTTCACCAAGTCAATTGTGCTGCCCGCCGCGACCGCCACATCGTTGTTGGAGATTTCAGGCGTAAAGCTGCCGGGCTCAAGAACTCCCACGTCCATCACCAAAACCTTGGCACCCGCGGACTGCATGCGCTCGCGCAGGTAGAGCAGTTCATCGCTCTTGGTATCGGCCGTGCCGATCAGCAGAATCGTTGGAGTGGCCATGGCTTACTTGCCTTCCACTTCTGCGAACGACGCCTCCAGAACGTCGACCATGAAGTCCACTTCTTCGCGGGTGATGATCAGCGGAGGAGACAAAATCAAATTCGGGCCTGAGATGCGCACCATCAAGCCACGCTGATAAGCCGCCTTGGCCACACGCGCGGGGACATCGCTGCTGCGCGTCATCGGCGTGCGCTTGGCCTTGTCGGTGACCATCTCAATGCCCGCCATCAGGCCGACACCGCGCACATCGCCCACCACCTTGAACTTGTCCACAAAAGTGCGAAGCCGCGCCTGCAGATGCGCCCCCACCTTGGCTGCGTTGCCAGGAATGTCCTGTGCGACCAGTTGATCCAAGGTGGCGAGTGCCGCCGCTGCCGCCACCGGGTGCGCACTGTAGGTATAGCCGTGTGTCACCGCAGCCATACCGGTTTTGTCGGCATTGAACACGTCCGTCACCTTGGCAGTCATCGCCGTGGCGCCCAGCGGGATGTAGCCCGACGAGATGCCCTTGGCCAAGCACCAGATATCGGCATTCACACCCCATAGGCGCGTGCCAAACATCTGCCCGGTTCGGCCAAAGCCAGTGACCACCTCGTCGGCAATCAACAAGATGCCGTACTTGTCACACAGCGCCCGCACCATGGGCCAGTAGTTGGCCGGTGGCACGATGACGCCACCGGCGCCCTGCACGGGTTCTGCAATGAAGGCAGCAATGGTGTCAGGCCCTTGAAACACAAATTCGCGCTCCAGCATGTTCACGCAGAGCTCTGCCAACTTCTCCGGGTTGTCTTCGCCGAAGGGGTTGTGGTATGTCCAGGGGGTGTCCACATGGAAGCAGCCGGGCAGAAGGGGCTCATAAGCGCGACGGAAGTTGCTGTTGCCGTTGACCGACATGCCCCCGAAGTGCACCCCGTGGTAGCCCTGGCGCAGGCTCACGAACTTAGTGCGGTCGCCTTGGCCGCGCACCTTCCAGTACTGGCGTGCAATCTTCAGTGCGCCTTCTACCGCGTCAGAGCCGCCGTTGCTGAACATCACGGCGGTCACGCCTTCGGGTCTCATGAGTTCGACCAGCTTTGTAGATAACTCGATGGCCCGCACGTGGGTTGTGCCACGGAAGGTGTTGTAGAAGGGGAGTTCGTCCATCTGGGCGATGACGGCGTCGCGCACGCCCTGGTTGCTGTGACCCAGATTGCTGCTCCACAGGCCGCCTACACCGTCCAGCATCTTGTGACCGTCCACGTCCCAGATGTAGCAGTCTTTGCCTTTGGCGATGATGTCGGGTGGGGAGTCCATCATGGCTTGGGGGTGGGCCATGGGGTGCCACATGTGGCGGGCGTTGTTGGTTTTTAGTTCTGCGTTTGTTTGAGACATGGTGAGTTTTCCTTTTGTCTTTTGCGTGTGTTCGCTGTTCATTGGTATGCCGGGTGTGCGCCCGGCAGCGCAGTAACTTTCTTTTGCTTGCCCAAAAGAAAGTCACCAAAGAAAAAGGCAGCCGGATTCGTCGTCCCTCCGCTGCGCTGCGGGCAACCTGCGCTACTCGGTCTGGCCGGGGTGCGCCGCCAACTCGCTTCGCTCAAACATGCGTCACCCCTGATCCGTCCAGCCCTGCGTTGCTCGGCTTCCTCATAACGGCACCAAATACCCGACGGCGCATCGCTGCGCCCGGCGCTCGGCAAATGCTCGTCGCCGCGACCGCCTTTCGCCAACCACTGTCGCGGCTGTCCGATCCCGCCTGCGCCGTGTAGCGTCGCTGAGCAGCACAGACTTTTTCGGATAAAGGGCGTGTGCCTGTTTGAGCGAAGCGAGTTTGCACATGCCCCCGAAAAAGTTGAGCAGCGCAAGGTGCCCGTAGCGCAGCGAAGGGACGACGATTTCGGCTCGCCTTTTCTTTGGGTACTTTCTTTTGGCGAAGCAAAAGAAGGTACCTCGGCCGCCGGGCCGAGACCCGGCCAACCCAAATAAGCAAAACCAAAAAGATTCAAGAAGGCACCCCAACAACAATCGTCTTAAGGTCCGTATAAGCCAAAAGCCCTTCCGCCCCCATCTCCTGCCCATGCCCACTTTCCTTCCAGCCACCAAACGGCAACTCAGGCTGCGACACCCCAAAGTGGTTGATCCCAACCATCCCCGCTTCAATCTCTTCGCCCAGCCGATGCGTGGTCACCAGATCCCGCGTAAACGCATACGCCCCCAGACCATACCGAGAAGCATTTGCCAAACCAATCGCCTCATCCAAAGTATCAAACGCCGCCAACGTAGCAATCGGCCCAAACGGCTCTTCACGAGAAAGACGGCAACCGTTTGGCACATCCGTCAACACCGTCGGCTCAAAGAAGTAGCCCGCCCGCGCCGCGCGCCTGCCGCCGCACAACAGCCGCGCACCCATGCCCACCGCCTCGTCCACAAAGCGCTGCATGTCCTCCAGCCGCCCGGCGTGCGCTAATGGCCCCATCTGGGTATCGGCATCCATTCCTGCCCCCAGCTTGAGCGCCAGCGCACCCTTGACCAGGCCAGCGGCAAACGCATCAAAGTGGCTGCGATGCACATAAAAACGGATGGGCGATGCACACACCTGCCCCCCATTGCGGAACTTGGCCGGGATAGACGACTTGATCGCAAAGGCCAGATCAGCGTCTTCACAAACGATCACCGGCGCATGCCCGCCAAGCTCTGGCGTGTAGCGCTTGACGCCTCTGGCGCATTGCTCGCCCAATAGCTTGCCCACGGCCACCGACCCGGTAAAGGACACCTTGCGAATCGCCTCGTGCGCAATCAGCGTGCTCGACACCTCAGCCGGATCGCCACACACCATGTTCAGCGCATCTGGCGGAACGCCTGCCTCCAAAAAGCAGCGGACGATCTCCATGCAGCTCCCTGGCGTTTCCTCTGCGGGCTTGATCACCACACTGCACCCCGCCGCCAAGGCACTGCCAAGCTTGCGCGAAGGCAGGTTGACCGGAAAGTTCCAGGGCGTAAAAGCTGCAACCGGGCCCACTGGCTGGCGGATCACCGTTTGTGACAGGATGCCGGGAACGCGCGGTGGCACGGTGCGACCATACAGGCGCTTCGCCTCTTCAGCCTGAAAGTCGATGATGTCTGCCGACAGCGTCACCTCGCGCAGGGCTTCGGCCTGAGGCTTGCCCTGCTCCAGTGTCAGCACGGCAGCGATCTGCTTGGCACGCGAGCGCATCAGATCGCTCGCGCGGCGCAGGATGGTGAAACGCTCCAGCGCGCTCAAGCGTCGCCACTGCTTAAAGCCCCGTGCTGCCGACTCAGCCGCAGCAGCCAATTCGGCCTGACCCGCCAAGGGCAGCATGCCGAGTACGGATTCGTCCGCCGGATTGATCACGGCGCGTTCACCACCGCTGGCCTGTGTCAGCCACTGGCCGGCCACATGCAGGGCGAGTTGGGGATAAGTCATTTTTCCAGGGTTCCAGGCATCAAGAGAATGGCGCAAGTTTGGCCCGAATGACCTCACAGGAGTTATCAATTTCGGGCAATCCCTGGGGTGGGTATATGCGAAGGCGAAAAATCTTGCATAAAAATGCCATTAAGGCATATCTGTATTGAATAGTTTGCTATTGTTTTTGAATATTTTGTGGGTATCCTTCAGCACCGACATTTGACCTTTCGCAAGCTGGGGAGAATTTGCTTGCGCTAAGCTTTATTGCCAAGCGGTGATGGCTATTGCAAAGTAATCCGCCAAATCGCAAGCTGACCTGACCGACGACGCAAAAGACCTTTTGATGCACCTTTCCAACCCAAGCCAGCCCGCATGAAAACCCCCATGCTTGCAGGCGTCAGTGATGCTGACATCCAGATCGAAAGCCTTCGCCAAACGGCGGACAGAGCTTCCGCCTCGGTGTACAGCACCTTGCTGGGCATTGGTTTTGTGTTGCTGACCCAATGGGACACTTCACACACATCATGGTTGGTGGCGTTTGTGACGGTCAGGCTGTTTTTTGTAGCGCATAACCACTGGGTCGAGACCCGCATTCGAGCCTTTGGCGCGCGAGAAGCTATCCGCCGGGGCTATGACCATCGCTTGGTTTTTGGCTTGGCTGGTGGTGGTGTTTCGTGGGGGCTGTTGGTCGGCCTTCTGGCGCCGCCCGCGCAGTGGTTGCTGAACGACCACCTGATCGCCATCATTTTGGTCTTGGTGTCAGCCTTGGTGCTGGTCACCACGGCCTATATGCGCAGCGCCATGATCGCCTTTACGGCGTCCCTATGGGGCACCACATCGTTCTTGCTTTTTACACTGCACTGGCCGGTGCCCTGGCAGATTTTGGCGGGTGTGCCAGTGGTGGGTGTGGTCTTGATGATTTACGGCATGCAATTGCACCGGCAATCGCGAGAAGGCGTGATTTTGGATTTGATCAACCGTCGCCTGAACGCGGAGCTGGAGAGCGCCAACGGTCAGCTCCACGACGCGTTAGGCAAGGCCGTGGAAATGGCCACGCAAGATTCGCTGACCAAAGCGCTGAACCGCCGAGCCTTTTTGGAGCGAGCCCAAGGCGAGGCTTCGGCCATGCGCCGCCAAGGCGAAGCAGCCTGTGTGCTGATTTTGGACATGGACCACTTCAAACGCATCAACGACCATCACGGCCATGCCGTGGGCGACAGCGTGCTCGTTAACGCAAGCGCCACCGTGCAAAGCTGTTTGCGTGACATCGACACGATGGCCCGCTGGGGTGGCGAAGAATTCGTGGTGTTGATGCCGCGCACCAGCCTGGAAAGCGGTGCGCTGGTGGCCGAACGCATCCGCTTGGCCGTGGCCAACCTGAGCCACCCGGACTGGCCCATTGGCCTTGCACCCAGCGTATCCATTGGTATGGCAGCTTGGGCCCCACATCAAGCTGTAGAAGCGGCTTTGCACCAGGCGGACGGCGCACTCTACTTGGCCAAAGACGGTGGGCGCAACAGGGTGTCTGTGGCGCACATCAGCTGACTTTGGGCACAGTGCGCCCTTCGATCATGTTGACACGATTGAGCCATGTTTGAACATTGCCCCAAGTGCCAGCACACACCGCTTCCTGCTGGTACGACTGATAAGCCCTAGCGCAACATCCGTAAAAGCTACTTTTTCAATAGCAATAAACCTATACCAATAATGCCGAAACAGCTATTTTGATTCACACCATGCGCGAATGCACCTTGTCGTAAGCCTTCCACAGCTTGTGATGCATCTCACAGCCTTCCATCGCCAGTCCAGGCGCTGACAGCCCCATAAATCGATCGGTCTGCATGATGAGCGCATGGGCCTGCTCCACGGCACCTGCGCCATACAGTTGGCGCAGCGCTGGCAAATAAGGCCCCGTGTCGCCCATGTCCGCCAAGTTGATCAGGCTCTCGACACAGGCATACACCTTGCGGCGCTGTGGGTTGACCTGGTCAAAATGCTTGATCCAGTCGCAGCCTTCCAGCGTGGCGGCTTCGTCACCCACAGCCAGGGCCAGCAGGGTTTTCAGTTCGCCCACACGCAGATCAGCCCAAAATGAGCCGGCATCTGCTGCCATGCCAATGATGGCGGCCACGGGGCGCTGGTCAGCCAGACTGGATTCGTTCAAGGTCTCCAGCAAGTCAGTGCATTCCTCGTCGTCCAGATCACTCAAATTGAGAATGGCTTCGCGGATGCCATTGCCCACGCTGTTGTTCTCGAACTCCAGATCGTCCACAGGGTAAATCTCGGACATGCCCGGCACCAGGATGCGGCAGGCGTAAACACCCAGGTGCGTAAAGTCCGCCACGTAGATGTCAAACCCATCTTGATGAATGCGGTTCACGGCCCAGGCGTAGTCTTCGGCGGTGGTGTTGGAAAAGTTCCAGTCCACAAAGGCGTGGTCCGGCTGCTCGCCCAGGAACTTCCAGTGAATCACGCCACTGGAATCGACAAAGTGAATTTCAATGTTGGTGGAACTCGCACACTCTTCCAGATCAAAGCCCGGCGCAGGAAAGCCGCCCAGCGAATCCAGCGCGCGGCCTTGCAGCAGTTCAGTCAAGGCACGCTCCAGCGCCACCTCAAAGCGTGGGTGCGCCCCAAAGCTGGCAAAGCAACCCTGGTCTTCCGGGTGCAGCAAGGTCACGTTCATCACCGGATACTGGCCACCCAGTGAAGCGTCTTTCACCAGAATGCCAAAGCCCGCAGAACGCAGCGCCGCAATGCCAGCAGCGATGCGCGGGTAGCGTGCGATCACGGCCTCGGGCACGTCGGGCAGGCAAATGCCCTCACTGATGATGCGCCCCTTCACATGGCGCTCAAAGATCTCCGACAAAGCCTGTGTGCGCGCTTCGGCCTGGGTATTGCCTGCCGACATGCCGTTACTGACATACAGGTTGCCGATGATGTTGACCGGAATGTAGGCCGTGCTGCTGTCGCGCAGTCGGGTGTAGGGGATGGCGCAAATGCCGCGGTCCACATTGCCCGTGTTGAATTCGACCAGGCTAAACGCGTCGATGCTGTTTTCAGGGTTGTAAAACTTCATCAGCTCCGCATTCAGCAGGCCGCTGGGCCATTTGCCGTCTGCGGCAGGCACAAACCACTTTTCTTGTGGATAGTGCACATGCTTGCGGTCTGCCACGTCGGGCCCTAAGTAAAAGTGGGTCCAAAAATAGTTGGTGGACAACCTCTCAAAGAATTCACCCAAAGCACTGGCCAAGCAGGCCAAACGGGTCGCGCCCTTGCCATTGGTAAACAAAATAGGGCAGTCGCGGTCCCGCACGTGGACGGACCAGATGCCGTCTACCGGGTTCAGCCAGCTTTTCTCTTCCAAGTGAAAGCCGCAAGCCTGCAACTTGGCCTGCATGGTGGCAATGGTGCTTTCGAGGGCGGCATCTTTGCCAGGGATATGGGTTTCGGTAGTCATAAGGCAGCATACCTCACCGCCTTCCATAAGACACGGCGAATACAATCCTGGCCATGCTGTGCCGCCCTATACCCTTGACCCTTGGCGTGCATCCATGAAACGGATGCTGACCCCTCTTTTCCTGTTGCCTCTGCTGTTGGGCCACAGCCTCGCCGCGTGGGGCCAGTCCACTGCCGCGCCTATGCACATCCCCGACACCATGGCCCAGCGCATGCTGGCATGTTCAGCGTGTCATGGGCCCGAGGGGCGCGCCACCAACGAAGGTTTCTTTCCACGCATTGCGGGCAAGCCTGCAGGCTACATCTACAACCAGTTGATCAACTTCCGAGACGGTCGCCGGGTCTACCCCGCCATGACACGTTTGATTGATCCGCTGTCTGATGCTTACCTGAAAGAGATTTCCACCTATTTTGCGGGACTGGATCTGCCCTATCCCGCCCCGCTGCGCAGCACCGCATCGGCACAAGACATGGCGCGTGGTGAAACGCTGGCCAAAAAGGGCGACGCACGTTTGGACATCCCCGCTTGTACCGAGTGCCATGGCGACGCATTGACCGGACAAGGTGACACCATCCCCGGCCTGTTGGGCTTGCCTGCCGACTATGTCAAAAAACAGCTCGGTTCCTGGCGCACCCACCAACGCAAGGCGGCCGTGCCTGACTGCATGGCCAGCGTGGCACGCCGGCTACCCGTGGCAGATATCGAGGCCGTGGTGCACTGGTTATCCGCGCAACCCTTGCCTGCACATACCAAGGCGCCCCCGATGCTCGCCAAGAAGTTACCCATGGACTGCGGGAGCGCGAAGCCATGAGCACAACGCCCACCAAATCCCTATGGCTGCCCATTGGCCTCAGTTGCGCGGCGCTGGCCATGGGCGTGTTGATGCTGCTGGCTTGGCTGAATGTACGGGGCGAAGAGCCCTTAGATTTGACGGGCAATGCCGCAAGCCCCCTCGCGCAAATTGAGCGCGGTGCCTACTTGGCTCGCGCGGGAAACTGTGCCGCCTGCCACACGGCGCGCGGTGGTGCGCCCTATGCAGGTGGGAAAGCCATTCCAACCCCCTTTGGCAATGTGTATGCCGGCAACTTGACGCCTGCCGCGACGGGCCTAGGCGAGTGGACTGCTGCAGAGTTTTGGCGTGCCATGCACCATGGCAGGTCTAAGGACGGGCGCTTGCTTTACCCTGCATTCCCATACCCCAGTTTCACATTGGTCACACGGGAAGATTCGGACGCGATATTTGCCTACCTGCGCAGCTTGCCTGCGGTGGAGCAGCCGCCCCGTCGGCATGAGCTGGAGTTTCCGTACAACACGCAACTGGCCCTGGCCGCTTGGCGCGCGCTGTATTTCAAGCCCGCTACTTTTGAGGCTCAAGCCTCGCAAAGCACCACCTACAACCGAGGTGCTTACCTGGTGCAGGGTCTGGGCCACTGCGCGGCTTGCCACGCCAGCCGCAATGCCATGGGGGCCAGCGCAGGTAACGGCGTCATGGACGGCAGCGTGGTGGCCACCCAAAACTGGTACGCGCCACCGCTGGGCCCTGTTAACGGTGACAAAAGCGGCGACAAAGCCACTTATGCTCAATCGACGTTCGCCTTGCTGAAGAACGGCATCACACCGCATTCTTCCGCCAAGGGGCTGATGGCCGAAGTGGTGTCCACGAGTACCCAGCACCTGAGCGAGGACGATCTCAAGGCCATCGCCGAGTACTTGAGCAAGCTACCCGCGACGCCTGTCAGCGCCCCGGTGGTGAGTGAACCCAAGCCCGACACGATGAAGCTGGGCGCTGATATCTACAACAAGCATTGCGCGGACTGCCACGGCAAGCAAGGCCAAGGCGTGCCCAACATCTACCCTGTGCTGGCAGGCAACCCCCATGTGACCCAGCCGGACACCACCAATCTGTTGCAAATCGTCAAAGGTGGCGGCTTTGCCCCCAGCACTGCGGCCAACCCACGCCCCTACGGCATGCCACCGTTTGCGCAGACGCTAAAAGACGATGAGTTGGCGGCTGTGATCACCTATGTGCGCAACAGCTGGGGGAACCAGGGCAGTTCGGTGACGTTAAGAGGCTTGCCGTAACAGGCTTGCCGAAATAGCAAGTTCGGCAAGCTAACTGTCAACAGTGAAGCAGTCGAGCCATCAGTCTGGCAACGCGTCGCTTTCCAGAATGACCCTGGCTGCGGCATGCAAGTCACCCAGCAAGGCAGCACTTGCGGCTGCGCCGTCGCGTTTACGCAGCGCTTGAATCACGGCGGCGTGATGCTGCACCGAAGGCGCTTCTGACACTCTCTTAGAGCCTTGACGCATGTCAACATTGAGCACGGGGCCCACTTGCAGCCACAGCGTCTCGATCATGCTGAGCAAGGTAGGCAGACGCGCTGCGCGGTATATCGCGAAGTGCAAATCCTTGTTGCTCTGGATCACTCGTGCCACATTCAGCGTCTTCGCTCCCATGGCATTGGCAAATCGCTCAGCCGCCGCCTCGGCCAGGTCCAGTTCGGAGTCTGTCATGTGCAGCACCGCTTGCTCGATGGCCAAACTCTCCAAGGATGAGCGGACCAGCAAAAGCTCGCGAAACCGCGTTTTGCTCATCACCGGGACGCGCACAGATCGGTTGGGCAAAAACTCGAGCGCCATTTCAGCACCCAGCTGACGCATGGCCTCGCGAATGGGCATAGCACTGGTCCCCAGCGCCGTTGACAGGGCTTTGAGCGTGAGCTTTTCGCCGGGTTGCAACTGACCGGACATCAACAACTCACGCAGGTCGTTGTAGACCCGCCGTGACATGGTTTCGTGCGCGATGGGTTGAATTTCAGACAGCGCTTGTGCGGCCGTCTTTCTCATTCGCTGGGGAGGTGATTTGGGCTGGGGCATGTTGGAAATGAGCTCTGGCGCTATTTTCGCAGAACGGGCGGGTCAACAGGGTATTCACCGATCTCCGAAGGCTTTGCAAATTTAATCTTTGATCAAATATCAGATACTATCGCAGCGCCATGCCGACAGTGCTGGCCGGGTTTTGATTGAACGCACCTTTACCAGAGGAGACATCGAATGAACGAAGCAACCCCTACTGCAGGCACCGCCCTGTCACGCCGCCAACTGCTGAAGACCCCCGCCGCGGGGGCGCTGGCCTTGGCCTTTCCGGCCATCGTCAAAGCACAAAGCGACAAGATCCGCATTGGTCACTTGACGCCGCTCACTGGCTTTTTGGGGCCACTAGGCGAATTCGGCACCCAAGGCATCAAGCTGGCGGTGGAAGAGATCAACAAGGCGGGCGGTGTGCTGGGGCGTCAAGTGGAGCTGATCACAGAAGACTCCGTTAACCCCGCCACGGCGTCAACCAAAGCACAGCGCATGTTTGAGCGCGACGGCGTGGTGGCGCTGCTGGGCGAGATCAACTCGGCCTCTGGCCTGGCCATCTCACAAGTAGCCGCACGCAATCAGAAGATTTTTATCAACACGGGCGGCAACTCGGACGAGCTGCGCGGCAAGAGCTGCAATCGTTTCATGTTCCATGTGGAGTGCGCCAACTCCATGTACGTGCGCGCCTGTGGCCGTGCGCTGCTGGCCAACAACATGGTCAAGGGCAAGAAGTGGTTCATGCTGACCGCCGACTATGCTTTTGGTCATGACTTGTCGCGCGTGGGAACAGGCTTTCTGAACGCCAATGGCGGCAGCGTGATCGGAGACGAGAAGGTGCCGACTGACGCCACTGACTTCTCCCCTTTCCTGCTCAAGGTTCGACAGGCACGCCCCGATGTGGTGGTGTCCAACCTGGCTGGAGGCCAGATCACCAACTTCATGAAACAGTACACCGAGCTCGGCTTGCAGTTTCCTGTCGCAGGCTTCGGATTTGACACGGCACTGGCATGGGGCGCGGGTGCCGACAACTTTGTCGGGACATGGCCAATTCCCTGGCACCACAGCATCAACACACCAAGCGCGCAGACCTTTACCAAGGCGTTCACGGCCAAGTACAACCGCCCACCCGAGAACCAGGCCTGGGGCGACTATCTGGTGATGAAGATCATGGCCCAAGCCATGGCAGAGACCAAGGGCACTGACAGCCGCAAGATCATCGAGATGCTGGAAAAAGGCGCGCAATTCGATGTCATGAAGTCTCGCAAAGGCTACTTCCGCGCCTGGGACCATCAGTTGATGCAAGAGATGTACACCATGACACCCAAGAAAAAGGGCGAAGCCAAAGACCAGTGGGACTTCTTGACCGTGTCTGCGCCAGTCCCTGGCCCCAATGAGTCACTGGAGATTTTGGCGCCGTCCAAAGAAGAAAACGCCTGCACTTTCCCCGCTTGACGAACATGGAGTTGGTGTTTGTACTTGAGCAGGTCCTCAACGGCCTGCTGGTCGGCGGCTACTACCTGCTGATTGCCCTGGGCCTCTCGCTGATTTTCAGTCTGGGGGGCGTGGTCAACTTGGCGCACGGCGCGTTTTACGCGCTGGGAGCCTACGGGGCCGTGGTGCTAACACCGGCTTTGGGGTTTGGGGGGGCGTTGATTGCCTCACCCCTGCTGGTTGGGCTGATAGGCGTCGCCTTTGAGCGTTTCTTGCTGCGTCGCTTTTATACCGAAGACCCCATCCTCGGCCTGCTGCTGACCTTTGGCCTGTCCATGCTGGCAGAGCAGTTGATTCGCATGGTGTGGGGTGCTACACCATTGCAATACACCGTACCTGCTGCGCTCAAGGGCCAAGTGGTGATCGGTGAGTTCATCTATTCGCGCTACCGCCTGGGCATGATCGTGGTCGTCATCACTTGTCTGACCGGCATTTGGCTGCTGCTGAACAAGACCGCCTTTGGCCGCGTGGTGCGTGCGGGCACCCAGTCGCCCGACATGGTGGCAGCTTTGGGCATTCGCCTTGCACCCTACATGACTGCGGTGGTAGTCCTGGGCGTGGGCTTGGCCGCCTTGGCAGGCGTGCTGATGGCGCCACTAGCGGGAGTACACCCTGCCATGGGGGCAGAGATCATGACGGCGGCCTTTGTGGTGGTGGTGATTGGGGGACTGGGCAGCTTCTGGGGCGTCGTTGTGGCCGCCTTGCTGGTGGGTGTGGTGCGCGGGCTGGTCGCTTACTTTTACGCGCCGGCCTCTGAAGCCTCTATGTATGTCCTGATGCTGCTGGTGCTCTTGTTGCGCCCCCGTGGTTTGTTCGGCGAACGCATCCAGAAATTCGAATAATGCAAAGTCATCACTCTCCCTACCGTGCACTGGGCATGGCCGCGCTTGGCCTGGCCGTGCTGCCTTTGGTACTCAGTGCCGTGGGCCTGACGCCTGCGTCTGCCACCGATGTGGTGATCTTCGCCATTGCCGCACTGGGCCTGAACATGCTCGTGGGCTACACCGGCCTCACCTCGTTTGGCCATGGCGCGTTCTTTGGCCTAGGCGCCTACGCTGTGGCCTTGTCGCAAACGCATTGGTTTGGCGGGCAATTTGTCGCCCCGCTGCTGTTTTGCATTGCATTCTCTGCCGTGCTGGCCCTGGCCGTGGGTGCCTTGATTTTGCGGCGGCGTGGCGTCTATTTTTCGCTGCTGACACTCGCGTTTTCGGCACTTACTTTCAGCGTGGCTTTTCGCTGGACATCCATGACCGGCGGCGAGAATGGCATTGGCAATCTGGTGCGCCCCAATATCGGTCCGCTGAACCTGGAAAGCCCTATCACCTACCTGGTGGTGGTCAGCCTCGTGGGCTTGGCGGTGGTAGCACTATTGCAGTTGGTACTCCGCTCTCCCTTTGGGCACGCCATGGTGGCGATACGCGAGAACGAACAACGCGCCCAGTTTCAGGGCTTTCACACAGAGCGCGTCAAGCTGGGTGCCTTTGTGCTCTCCGGCACCGTCACCGGGCTGGCAGGTGGATTGCTGGCTTTTCATCACCGCTTTGCGTCTGCCGACCCCACCTCGGTGGCATTCTCGGGTGAGTTGTTGGCCATGGTGGTGATTGGCGGCATGCGCGGCCTGCTCGGCCCGGTGCTCGGTGCGCTGTTCTACATTTTGTTCCGCGAGTTGCTCTCGATCTGGACACCCAACTGGCTGCTGTACTTTGGTCTGGCGTTTGTCGGCTTTATCCTGTTCTCGCCCACCGGGTTGATTGGTGTGTGGGCGCGTATTCATCAAGCGCTGTGGCCCGCCCCCAAAGACGCCGCCGCCATGAGCGCACGCAAAACCTATGCAGGCCTGCCCTTACCTGAGTTTTTGCGCCATGCACAGGGTTCTCCCATGGCGCTGGAGGTCAAGGACATTGCCAAACGCTTTGGCGCGGTCAACGCAGTGCGCGATGTATCGCTGAACTTGAACAGCGGTATTCACGCACTGATTGGCCCCAACGGCGCGGGGAAGACCACGGCTTTCCACATGATCTCTGGCATGTTCCCGCCAGACCAGGGCAACATTACGCTGGGTGGTGAATCCATTGCAGGTATTGGTGCACATGCCATCTGCAGACGCGGCCTGACGCGTTCGTTTCAGATCACAAACCTGTTCAAGGGTCTCTCGATCTACGAGAACATCCGTTTGTCGGTCCAGGCACGGCACCAGGGCGCGATGACTGTGCTGCACAGTGTCGAGAGCAACATCGTAGTTCACCGGGAAACCCGCGAGCTGATCAAGTTTCTAGGCCTGGAAGGCATTGAAAACGCACAGGCCGGTTCGCTGTCTTACGGCGGCCAGCGTCTGGTAGACATGGGTATTGCCCTGGCCAGCAAACCGCGCGTGTTGCTATTGGACGAACCCTTGGCAGGTCTCGCCACCGCTGAACGTGAGCGAGTTTGCGCCTTGATTGAAACCGTGGCCAAGTCGGTGCCTGTGCTGATTGTTGAGCATGACATTGACCGCGTCCTGGCGTTTTCACAGCGCATCACGGTGATGGCCGATGGTGCGGTGCTGATGTCGGGCAATGCCGAACAAGTACGCAGCGACCAACAGGTACAGGAGATTTACACCGGTACAGGCGTGCCCATGGTGCAAGGCAACACGGCACACGCACAGGCCAAAAGCGAAGGCCCCTTGCTACTGGACTTCGCAGGTGTGGATGCCTACTACGGCAAAAGCCATATCCTGAACCAAGCCAGTCTGCAAGTGCGCCAAGGCGAAATTGTTGCGCTGCTGGGCCGCAACGGTGCGGGCAAATCCACGCTGCTCAAAACACTGGTGGGTCTGGTACAAGCCCGCAGCGGGAAGATATTGCTGGGCACCCAGCCGCTGCAAGGCATGGCTGCCCCCGATATTGCCCGCCTGGGTGTGGGCTATGTCCCACAAGGACGCGGCCTGTTTGCCGGCATGACCGTGGCCGAGAACCTGTCGCTGGGCCGACTGTCTCGCCCCCAGGACGGCAACACCTGGACCGACGAAAAGATCTTTGAATTCTTCCCTCGCGTGAAAGAACGCCTGCAACAGCCCGCCGACTTGCTGTCTGGTGGCGAGCAGCAAATGGTGGCCGTGGCCCGCGCATTGGCGGCCAACGTCAAACTGCTGCTGCTCGACGAACCCTTTGAAGGACTCGCCCCCGCTGTCACTCAGGATCTGTTCCGCGTGTTTGACAGGCTACGCGCTGAGGTGTCCATCATCATTGTTGAGCACAATTTGGATCTGGTGCTGGCGCTGGCCAACCGCTGCTACGTGCTGGAGCGTGGCGCGGTGGTGCACGAAGGCCCGGCCCAACCGCTGCTGACCGATCTGGACTACCGCAAGAAAATACTCTGGTTATGACTCGTGAAAAGGAAACCCTTGTGACTCAAAGCTTGAAAGGCCAGCGTGCCGTGATCACCGCAGGCGCTGCGGGCATTGGACTCGCCATAGCCAACTGCTTCGCCAAGGCTGGCGCGCAAATCGTGGTCTGCGATGTAGATGAACGCGCGCTGGAAAGTTGCCGCGCGGCCCACCCAGACTGGACCGTGCTGCGCTGCGATGTCTCAGTGCGTGCTGATGCTGACGCCTTCATGCATTCCGTGCACCAGCGCTTTGGCGGTCAGCTGGATGTACTGGTCAACAACGCAGGCATTGCTGGCCCGACCGCAGGCATTGAAAACATTGACCCAGATGATTGGGACCGCTGCCTGGCGGTCAACCTGACCGGCATGTTCCTGATCATCCGCCGCGCCGTGCCTATGCTGCGTGCCGCTGGCGGGGGTGCCATCATCAACCTGTCGTCCGCTGCAGGCAAGCTGGGATTTCCCAAGCGCGCTCCCTACTCTGCGACCAAATTCGGCATCATTGGTGTCACCGAAACCCTGGCCATGGAGCTGGGGCCTGACCAGATTCGCGTCAACGCCATCCTGCCCGGCGTGGTGGCGGGCGACCGGCAAGAACGTGTGCTGGCCGCCAAGGCGCAAGCCAATGGCATCAGCATCGATGAGCAGCGCAAACGCGCCGTGGCCAGCGTGTCCATGCGCACCATGGTCGAGGCCGAAGACATCGCCCAAGCTGCGCTCTATTTGGCAAGCCCAGCAGGCCGCTATGTGAGCGGTGAGCGCATCAGCGTGGGCGGTAACGTCGAAAATCTGTCATGAATACCTCTAAAGCCCCCATCGCCATCGTCGGCACCGGCCTGATTGGGCGTGCCTGGGCCATTGTGTTTGCCCGCGCAGGTCACGAGGTTCGCCTGTTTGATGCGCAGCCCGCTGCCATCGCACCCTGCCTGTCTTTCATTCAAGACCGGCTGATCGATCTGAAGGAACACGGCTTACTGAACGACGAACCCGCGCAGGTGATGGCACGCATCCACGCCAAAGACAGCTTGGCGCAAGCCCTGGACGGCGTGGCCCTGGTGCAAGAAAACATCCGCGAAACCGTGGAGGCCAAGCAAGCCATCTACGCTGAGATGGATGCCTTGGCACCGCCCGATGCGGTGCTGGCCAGTTCAACCTCTTGGATTCCGGCCTCGCAATTCACCGAAGGCCTGAAAGGCCGTGCGCGCTGCCTGGTAGCCCACCCCACCAATCCCCCTTATCTGGTGCCGCTGGTGGAGCTGTGCCCCGCCCCTTGGACCGCGCCCGAGACCATGGACCGTGCCCAGTCCCTGTATGCAGGTGCAGGCCAAGAGCCCGTGCGCATGACGCGCGAGCTGCCCGGCTTTTTGCTTAACCGTGTGCAGGCAGCCGTGCTGAACGAATGCTTTTCGCTTTACAGCCAAGGCATTGCCAGCGGTGAGGACATTGACAAGGTGCTGAAAGAAGGCCTGGCGCTGCGTTGGTCCTTCATGGGGCCGTTTGAAACCATTGACCTCAATGCCCCAGCGGGTGTGGTGGACTACGCCGCGCGCTACGGGCCATCCAACCAGCGGGTCAGCAAAGACTTTGAAGCCTTTGACTGGAACGCTGACACCCTCAACCGGCTGGACAGTGAGCGGCGCGAACAACTGAGTCTGGCTGATATCGAGAAACGATCCGCCTGGCGAGATCGCCGACTGATGGCCTTGGCTGCGCATAAGCGTCAAGCCCCTAAGTCTTAGTTTTCAATTCGCCTCCCTACTCCCGATTACCCCAAACCCAAGGACTCTGACCATGGCACGCAAAGTCATCATCACCTGCGCTGTTACCGGCGCCATTCACACCCCTTCGATGTCACCGCACCTGCCGGTCACGCCCAAGGAGATTGAAGAAGCCGCCCTGGGCGCCGCCGCAGCAGGCGCGGCCATCGTTCACCTGCATGCACGCAACCCGGTTGACGGCAGCCCATCGCAAGACCCTGAGCTGTTCAAGCAGTTTTTGCCGCAGATCAAGGCGCAAAGCGATGTGGTGATCAACCTCACCACCGGTGGCGCACCCACCATGACCCTGGCAGACCGGCTGGCCCCGGCCCACCAGTTCAAGCCCGAGGTGGCTTCGCTCAACATGGGCTCGATGAACTTCGGCCTGTACCCCATGCTGAACCGCTTCAAAGAATTCAAGCAACCCTGGGAGCTGCCTTACCTGGCCAATAGCGACGACCGTGTGTTCAAAAACACATTCAAGGACATTGCCCACATCTTGCAAAGCTGCAGCGACAACGGCACACGCTTTGAGATTGAGTGCTACGACATTGGCCACCTGTACACAGCGGCACACTTTGCAGACCGGGGGTTGATCAAAGCACCGTTCTTAATTCAATCGGTGTTTGGCATTCTGGGCGGCATTGGTGCTCACCCCGAAGATGTGGCCCACATGCGCCGCACGGCGGACCGTCTGTTTGGGGACACCTACCAATGGTCAGTCTTGCCAGCTGGACGCAACCAGGTGCCTATTGGGGCACAAGCCCTCTCCATGGGCGGCCATGTACGCGTGGGCCTGGAAGATTCACTGTGGGACGGCCCCGGTCAGTTGGCACGCAGCAATGCCGATCAGGTCAAACGCATGCGCGGCATCATCGAAGGCATGTCGCTCGAAGTGGCTACGCCCACCGACGCACGGGAAATCCTGCAGCTCAAGGGCCGCGATCAGGTCGGGTTTTAAGCGGCAAGGTATCGCAGGTGAAAAGGCTGATCCGCCTGCAGGAAGGCGGTTTCAGTCTGAATTTGTTATTGAAAATGCCGGTTTCGGCAATACCCACGGGCATTTCTTGCTATTGTTTTTGACAATCTCAGAGCGTTATCCCAAACCTTACTGTGCAGGCACATGCACCACCAAACCCTCCAGGGCCGCGCTGGCGGTGATCTGGCAGCTCAGGCGGCTGGTGGCTTTGCGAGGCGCAGTCACGATGTCCAGCATGGCGGATTCGTTGTCGCCTGCGGAGCCGGTGCGGTCGATCCAGCTGTCGTCCACATAGACATGGCAAGTGGCGCATGACAGGCAGCCACCGCATTCGCCGTCAATGCCGGGCACGGCGGCGTTTGTGGCCCCTTGCATCAGGTTCAAGCCGAGCATGACATCGGCGCTAATCGTTTGGCCGTCGGCCAGTTTCCAGTGAATCGTTGGCATGGTGGGTCGTGCAGATCAGATGAATCGAATGTAGAAGTCGCGCAGTGCGTCGCCTTGCAAGGCGGCGGTCTTTTCGACTTCGTTGCGGCGGATGGCGATGTGGTTGGCGACCAGTTCAGCGCCCAGGGCATTGCCCAGAGCGGTATCGGCTTCCAGCGCGTCCAAGGCAGCACCTAAATTTTCAGCCACGCCTTGCTTGGCATCCACCTCCACAAAGCCGTCGCCATGCTCGGCATCTGCCAAAGCGTATTGATTGACAACGCCCAGGCGCGCCGCTTGCAGCACCGTGGCGGCCAGCGTGTAGGGGTTGGCGCTGCCGTCACCCATGCGGTGTTCCAGGCGGCCTGCTGCGCCGGATTCGCCCGACACACGGGTGGTCACGCCCCGGTGGTCCACACCCCAGTTCTGCCAGTAGCCCGCCATGCTGGCAGGTTGTAGGCGCTGGTAGGAGTTGACTGTGGGTGCCACCAGCGCAGCCATACCCTGGTGGTGGTGCATCAGGCCCGCGATGCAGCCACGGGTCAGCTCGTTCATGTTTGTTGCCGCTTGCGCGCCAGCGGTGATGGGGTTGGCGCCTAGGTTGTCCTTGAAACTGAAGTTGGCATGCAGGCCGCTTCCGCCTTTGGTCAGGATGGGTTTAGGCATAAAGGTGAGCACGATGCCATGGGCCAGAGCGGTCTCGCGGGCCAGCAGGCGGAACAAGAAGTGATCGTCCACCGCCTTCAATGCATTGGCGTAGGTCAGCGTGAATTCAAACTGGGGCGAGTCAAACTCCGAATGCATGCTCTCCATGGGGAAGCCTGCGCGCAGGGCTTTCTCCCAAATCGCGTCCATGAAACCTTCGGGGTCTGAGAACGGCCCGGTGCTGTAGACATGCGCGCCAGGGGTGTCGTAGGGTTGCAGGCTGCCATCGGGTTGGATGCGGAAGGCGTAGGCCTCCATCTCCATGCCCAGCATGGGGGTGTAGCCCAAGTGCTGCCAGTCGGCCACGGCGCGTTGCAAGGCGCGGCGGCCGCACATCGGCAGGGGGCTGCCATCATTGGCATTGAGGCTGGCCACCACCACATGCGAATTGGAATCCCAGCCCGTGCGGATGTCGCTGGCCAAATAGTGTGCCTCCATGTCGGGCAGGCCACCCGTCACACCTGCACCGGGGGCCGGGATAAGGTCTTTGTCCAAGGTCACGCCAAAGGTGCTGCGGCAAAAGCGCGCCGCGCCGTCATGGCCGATCTTGCTGCTGTGCAAGACCTTGCCACGGGCCAGGTTCAGGTGATCGCAAAACAGCACGCGCAGGCGATCGGCTTGGGATGGATTTGTCATGTTTATCTCCGGTTATTGTGGTCGGACAGGCTTGCGGATTCAGTGGGGCGTGACGCGCACGGGCATGCTCTTGATGCCGCCCACAAAGTTGGAGCGCAAAAACGCGTGCGGCGCGGTCTGCTCGACACGCTTAACGCGCTTGGCAAACTCTTCCAGCAGCACCCGCACCTCCAGCCGCGCCAGCCACATGCCCAGGCAGACATGCGGGCCGCCTTGGCCGAACGACACGTGGCGGTTGGGCGTGCGGCGCAGGTTGACTTCAAACGGCTTGTCAAACACGCTGTCGTCCCGGTTCCCAGACACAAACCACAGCAGCACCTTGTCGCCCTCCCGAATGGTTTTGCCGTGCATCTCAAAGTCTTGCAACGCGGTGCGGCGAAAGTACATGGCCGGGCTGGCCCAGCGGATGACTTCATCGGGCACGGTATCCCACAGGCTCGCGTCACCGGACTGCAACTGTGGCAACAGCTCAGGCTGGTTGGCCAGCGCATGCAAGCCTGCGGCGATGGAATAGCGTGTGGTGTCGTTGCCGGCGGCCACCAGCAGGCAAAAGAAATTGCGGAACTCCAGCTCCGATATCACCTGCCCGGTGGAATCTGGCTGGGTAATCAAATGCAGCACGCCCGAGGTATCGCCCGCAGCGTTCTTGCGCGCCATCAGGTTCTTGGCATAGTCAAACAATTCCGCCCCGGCGGGAGAGCGAAAGGGCATCAGGCGATAGGCGTCGGTGTCGGCCTTGTCGAGCACATGGTCGGTGAAGTCGCTGTCGGTGTTGGCGATCAGCGCATCGCCTTTGGCCACCAGCCATTCCAAATCCGATTCTGGCGTGCCGATGATGCGGCCCAGCATGCGCATGGGCAACTGGCGGGCCACTTTCTTGACAGCGTCGAACTCGCCCTCAGCCATCACCTTGTCGAGTATCTCAACGCACAGCTCGCGGATCTGTTCTTCAAACAAGGCCATCATGGGCTTGGAGAAGGCCTTGGCCACCAGCATGCGGGTACGGGTGTGGGCGGGAGGGTCGGTCTCTTGAAAGGTCGCGCGGGCCACGACCTCTTCAGGCGTCTGGTCTTCCATGCGGATGCCATGGGCGGAGCTGAACGCGGCAAAGTTGCGGTTCACATCCAGGATGTCTTGATGGCGGGTGACCGACCAAAAACCCTTGCCACCGGGGTACTCGCACCAGGCCAGCGGATCGTCACGGCGCATGCGGGCAAAGGTGTTGTGCGGCGCGCCATTCACAAAGCTGTCGTGGCTGGAGAGGTCAACGTGGCCGTTGTCGGTGGGATGCCAGACGGTCATAAAGTTTGCTTTCTTGAGAGAGGTGAATCCGCTGCTGCAAAGTCAAGCCGTGCGGGGCATTTCCAGAAACTGGACGATCCATCGAAACATCAGTTCGTCGTCCAGTGGGTTGTTAACCTGCGAGCGCGCCTGAGCGATCAGCGCTGCGTCCAGCTTGCCATCCAGATACACCAACAAATCAGTCATGAACTGGCGTGAGATTTCTGGGTGGTATTGGCTGGTGAAGAAGTGCTGACCCACAGCGAAAGAACCCACCGGGCAGAAATCGGATTGACTGAGCACGCGGGCCTGCGCGGGCGGCGTCAGCACCTGCTCGTTGTGCGCGGCAAATAAGTTCAGGTGTGATTTTTCGGGCTGCATCCAGCCCTCAGCGTGCTTGACATCCGTCTCCGCCACGCCCAAGCACCAACCGCCTGGGTTGTGCCCGACCACGCCGCCCAGCGCCTTGGCGATGGCCTGGTGTCCAAAGCACAAACCCACGGTGGGCACCTGAAAGCGGTCCAGTTCACGGATAGAGGCCATCAGTGGCTCCACCCAAGGCAAGGTTGCGTTGTTGACCGACGCCGGGCTGCCAGTTATCAGGTAACCGTCGTAGGCTGGCGCGCAGGGTGGAAACACGCCGTCCTTCACGCTCAGCACCTCGTAAACCCAGTCTGGACGCAAGGCGCGCAGGCGCGCTGCAAACTTCTCGCCGTCGTTGGGGTACGCCTGCGCAAATGCGGAATCGTCGTCGTTGGTCAGGAGGATGGCAATGCGTCGCGTCATGGCTGGCAATGGTAGGAGCAGCACCTTGGTACGTGTTATCCATTTTGAGCACCGAACGGGGCAGGGTTTTCACGCAGAATGGGGTTTTGGCCTGTGCACTGCATGCCGATAAACTGGCGGCCCCATTGAAAATCGACCCGTGAACCTCACCCCTGCCCCCTTTACCCCAACACCTGCGCAAGCACAGGCGGACTGGATTCACGCTGTTGATACGAACGACATCGATGTGCTGGCCGCTTCGCAAAGTGGCTGGCAGCTGCAGTACGAGCAACTCTCGGGTGGGCCGTTTCAGGGCTGCATACGGCACATTCAACTGCCTGGCGTGCGGCTGGTGTTTGAGAGCGCCAGCCAGGCCCTGCGCCAGCGCGGCCACATCGGCAGCGCTGACTATGGCTTCGCGATGGCGTTGGATTTGAGTGGCGAGGCCATCTTTAACGGGCAGCGCTTGGATGCCAACACCGTGATGGTGGGCAAAGGCAACAAGCTTGACTTGTGCACGCCGCCTGCGTTTTCGATGGTGGCCGTGGTGGTCAGCGCCGATTTGCTGCAACCCCTGTGGGAGCGCATGTACCAAAAGCCCCTGGCCAGCTGGCTGGATCAGCAGATCGTGCTGCATGCGCAAAGCGCTGCCGTGACGGCGCTGAAGACCCTGCACATGGACACCATGCGCCGCGCCGCTAACTTTGACACCTCCGAGCTGAACAGCCCCGCCTGCCTGCGCCTGCGCGACGATGTGTTGATGGAATGGATTGAAACCCTGCCGCCGCAGGTCAGCACGGCCGAGCTGGAGAGCGTTGCCGCGCGCCAGCAGATCGTGGACCGGGCCTGCGAGATCATGCTGTCGGAGCCATCAGAAACCCTGTCCATGCTCACCCTGTGCCGCCAGGTGGGTGCCAGCCGACGCAAGCTGAGCTACTGTTTTGCCGACGTGCTGGGCACCAGCCCCGCCAAGTATTTGCGTGCCTCGCGGCTCAACGGCGTACGGCGCGATCTAAAAGCCGCACGCGATGCCACGGTCACGGTGCAAGACGTGGCCACACGCTGGGGCTTTGAGCACCTAAGCCAGTTCAGCCAAGATTACAAACACTTGTTTGGAGAGCTGCCTTCAGCCACTTTGAGAGCCGCCATTGGCGCAGCTGTCAGGTTGGCTAAATAACAGGCCAGTCGATATCGTCTGCAGCACTTCGGTGCTGCAAGGCCGTCAAGGCCTCGGCATCGGTTCGGTACATCTTGAGCCAGGGTGAATCGGGCAATTCACCGGCTGTTTTCAGCAGTTTTTCAACGGGCAGCTTGATGCCGCTGATGTGCAAGGTAACTTTGGCATCGGCCAGGGTTCGGCGCATCTGGCCAAAGACTTCAGCACCGGTGGCGTCCATGTGATTGATGGGCTGGGCAAACAGGCAGACATGGGCCACGTCTTGGTGCTGCGCCAAATATTCGGTCACGTTGCGCTCCAAGGAGGCAGCAGACGCAAAGTTAAGTGCCGAATCCATTCGCAGGGCATACAGGTTTGGGGCCAATGGCGGCAGATTCCAAAGGTGCCGGTCACGCAAGCTGCCATCGGGGTGCAGACCCACCTCAATGATGCGGGGGTGCAGGCGCTGGTACAAGAAGTGCGATAAGCCCAGCAACACCCCGGCAATCACGCCCCAGTAGATGCGTGGTGCGGTCATCAACGTCACCACAAACGTGATGCCCGCAATCGCGCCCTCCACCTTAGACAAGCGCCAGACCTTGACAAAGGATTGCGGTTTCATCACCCCCAGCACCGCCGCCACCACCACGGCAGACAGCACGGCCTTGGGCACATAAGACAAAGCTGGCGTGAGCCATAACAAGACCACCAGCACCATCAACACGGTGACGACGGATGACCAACCCGAGCGAGCGCCCGCAAACAGGTTCAAAGCCGAGCGCGAAAAAGATGAGCTGGTCGGAAAGCTGCCCGTAAAAGCCGACGCCAACTTGGCCATGCCCTGGCCAATCAAATCCTGGTCCTCGTTCCAGGGCTGGCGCGTCTTTTGGTTGTCGGTCTTAGCACTGGATGCTGTCTCCATAAAACTCACCAGTCCAATCACCATGGCGGGCACCATCAGCACACCCAGTTCTTGCATGCTGATCATGGATGGCACATACAAGCCCGGCAGACCAGATGGCAGCGCGCCGATGATGGCCCCGCCCGCCCCCTCAAACCCAGTAGCCCAACTGGCCACCCCCGCACCCACCACGCACAGCAACACCATCGGAAAATTTGGCGCCACCTTCTTGCTGACCAACAATGCTGCCAAAGCCAGCACACCATACAAGGCGGCTGGCCAATACACCGAGCCCAAAGGCCACAGGCTGGTGGTACCGAAAAGCGCTGGCAGTTGCGACCAGATGATCAACACGGTGGCCGCCTGGGTAAATGCCATCAAGACTGGCGCATTGACCAGTTGCACCACCCACCCAAAACGCGCCACGCCCAGCACAATTTGCAGCACCCCACTCAGCAACGCCAGCCAAACAGCCAGGGCCACCCACTGCGCACTGCCAGGTTCAGCCAGCCCCGACAACGAGGCATAGACCAGCAAACAACTCAGTGCCGTGGGCCCCACCGAGACGCGCGGCGTACCCGCAAACAGGGCGGCAATCAAGGTGGGCAAAAAGGACGCATAAATGCCAGCCACCACCGGCATGCCGGCCAATGCGGCATAGGCCACGGCTTGTGGCACGGCCACCAAGCCAACGGTGATGCCGGCCATCAAATCGGCACGCAGCAAATCGCCCGTGGGCGCGGGCCATTTGAGGAAGGGAAAAAACCGGGACAGGGCTTGGCGATTCAGCATGGCGCAAGAGCTTAACTGATCAGACCAGGTGCGAAAATCAGCCCCTATGCGCCCTCCCCGTTTTCGTACTTTATGCCTTCGCCTGCCAGGCACGCTTCCCTTCATCGCCACGTTGACCCTTGCCTTGCTCAGCCAGGTGGCGATGGCACAAGCTGTGGCACCCACCCCCCCCCCCCCCCCCCCCCCCCCCCCCCCCCCCCCCCCCCCCCCCCCCACCCCCACCCCCACCCCCACCCCCACCCCCACCCCCACCCCCTCCACACAGCGCCCCAAGATCGGCCTGGTGCTGGGCGGCGGCGGCGCGCGTGGCGCGGCCCACGTGGGCGTGCTGCAGGTGCTGGAAGAGTTGCGCGTTCCGGTGGACTGCGTGGCGGGCACCAGCATGGGCGCACTGGTAGCGGCCGCCTACGCATCGGGTATTGCGCCAAAGCAGATGGCCGATGAACTGGCGCAGGCCGACTGGGTGGACATGTTTCAGGACAGCCCCGGCTTTGCCGAGATGCCCTACCGCCAGCGCCGCATTGCCCAGCGCTTTGTGCCGGGGTCCGAGATGGGCTTGGGGCCAGACGGTGTGGTGGCGCCGCCCGGTGTGCTGACTGGCCAAAAGATCAAGCTGTTCTTTAACCAGCTCGTGCGCGCCAATTTTGACGAGCGCAACATTGATACCCTGCCACTGCCTCTGTCCATCATCGCGACCGACATTGGCAACGGCAACCGCGTCGTGCTGCGCGACGGCAGCGTCACCCAAGCCATGCGCGCCAGCATGTCGGTGCCCGGCTTGATGGCACCATTGGACTACCGGGGCCACAAGCTGGTGGATGGCGGCCTGGTAGACAACGTGCCAGTCCAAGAGGTGCATGCGCGGTGCCAGCCTGATGTGGTGATAGCCATCAATGTGGGTTCGCCCCTGCTGCCGCCGGAAAAGGTCGGTTCGCTCCTGAGCGTGTCGGCGCAGATGATCAACATCTTGACCGAGCAAAACGTGACGCGCTCGCTGGCGCTGCTGCGCGACTTTGACATTTACATCCGGCCCGAGCTGGGCAACTTGAGTGCGGGTGACTTTGACCGCAACAAAGAGGCGGTGGCCTTTGGTCGCAATGCCGCGATGGCCGAGGCAGAACGGCTCCGGCGGCTGACGGTCAGCCCCGAGGCGTATGCCCAGTGGTGGAGCCAGATTGCATTGACCGCCAAACCCGCACCGGTGGTGGATGCCGTGGAATTTGCCAGCCTGGCACGCACGCCCAAGGAGGCTGTTGCCCAGCACATCAGCCTGCGCCCAGGGGACGTGCTCAATACCGCAGTATTGAACCGCGACCTGCTGCGCATCTTTGGCGAGGGCAGCTTTCAGACGGTGGACTACCGGCTGGTGACTGAGCGCGAGCGCAAGATTTTGCAGATCACCCCGCTGGAAAAACCCTGGGGGCCAGACTACCTGCGCTTTGCTCTGAACCTGAACAGCGAAATGCGTCACGGCTCGTCTTACAACCTGCGAGCATCATTGCACCGCACGGGCCTGAACAGCCTGGGGGCCGAATCGCTCGTCTCGGCCGAGCTGGGTACCCAAACCAGTTTGATGGGCAGCTTTTACCAGCCGCTGAGCTTCAACCAGCGCTGGTTTGTCGAGCCCATGGTGCGCGCTTCCAATGTCAGCACGCCGATTTACCAGAATGGCACCCGCATTGCCGAATACAGCCTGCGCACCCTGACGACCGAACTGGCCGCCGGCATCAACCTGGGCCGCTACGGCCAGGTGCGCACGGGCTTTACCACGCTGAATGGATCGGCATCGCGCGACACCGGGGAGCTGGTGGTGGCAGAGCGCACCGACGCGCAACAGGGCTGGTTCACCAGCATCGACATCGACCGACTCGATCACCTGTATTTCCCCCGAAACGGTTGGTCCACCCAATGGCGCTATGCCAATTACCCGCGCAACGGCTACGACAAGCTGTCGGCCAAACTGCAAACGGCCTACCCGCTCAATCACTGGGTGTTCAGCACGGCCTTGGCCTACACTGGTTCGCGTCGGGGCAATGCGCCGCCGTTTGATGCCACCTCGTTGGGGGGTTTCCTGAACCTGTCTGCCTATGCCCGTGGCCAATTTGTGGGCGACCAGGTCACTTATGCCCGCATGGGCATCGAGCAGATACTGGGCAGCGCACCCGTGGGCCTGCAAGGAGACATGCGCTTGGGCCTGGCTTTTGAAGTGGCGAAAGTTGGCCAACGCATCACCGAGACACAGGGGTCGGGCGCACTCAACTCAACCGTGATTTACCTGGGCGGTGAAACACCGTTTGGCCCTGTTTACCTGGGCGTGGGCATGGCCAAGGGCAGCAGCAACCTGTATCTGTCGCTGGGGGTGCGCTGAGGCCTGCCCTGGACTTTAACGCTGCGGCATGTCCTTGACCGAATAGCCCAGGCTCACCGTCGCGTCTTCGGGGATGGGCGGCATGGTGGCGTTCCAGGCTTCCCAGGCGGCACGCATGGCCTCCAGCCTGGCAGGTTCGCGCTTGCCCAGGTTGGCGCGCTCTCGCTCATCTGCGGGAATGTTGAACAGGTAGTCGTTGCCATCCACCCGCAGGTATTTGTAGTCGCCGTCGCGCATCGCGCGTTGGCCCCGGTGGTTCATGCGCCAATGCAAGGGGCGGTGAAACTGGTGGACAGGATTCTTCAGTACCGGCAGCATGCTGACGCCATCCAGCGCGTAGTTGGGTTCAGGTTGGACGCCAGCGGCATCGAGCATGGTGGCAGACCAGTCCATGGTCAGGCAGTGCTGGGTGCTAACGCTGCCCGGCGCGATGGCCGCAGGCCAATGCGCAATCCAGGGCACGCGGATGCCGCCTTCGGTCAAATCCATCTTGCCGCCGACCAGAGGCCAATTGTCCGAGAAGCGTTCGCCGCCGTTGTCGCTGGTGAAGACCAGCAATGTGCTGTCGGCCAGGCCATGCGCCTCCAGGGTTGCCATCAGTTTGCCAATGCCTTCGTCCATGTGGTGGATCATGCGCTGGTAGGTGTGGATATTGCCGCCGTGCAGATGGAACAAGTTGTCTTTGACTTCCTGTGCCAGGGCTTCGTCGTCGCGTGTCTCCCAGGGCCAGTGGGGTGCCGTGTAATGCACGCTCAAGAAAAACGGTGTGCCAGCCTTGGCACCCTCTGCCATGCGCTGGATGTAGTCCGCCGAGCGGTCTGTGATCAGATCGGTCAGGTAGCCCTCTTCGGCCTTCTCTTCCTCACCAAACCACAGGTCATGCACGCCGCTGGACGAGTGGTGGGTGAAGTAGTCCACGCCCCCGGCCATCGGGCCAAAGAATTCCTCGTAGCCTGAGCGCAGCGGGCCAAAGGTAGGTGGGTAGCCGAGATGCCATTTGCCCATCAGCGCGGTTCGGTAGCCACTGCCTTTGAGCAGCGACGGCAAGGTGGGATGGTCGGTCGGCAGGCCCAGGGTGGTGCTGGTGCGGGCTTTGCTGTTGATGGGTTCCTCAGCAGCACCACGCAGACGGTACTGGTAGCGCGCCGTCATCATGGCAAAGCGGGTGGGCGAACACACGGGCGAATTGGAATAGCCTTGGGTGAACTTGATGCCCTTGGCGGCCAGTCGGTCGAGCACGGGTGAGACTTCGCCAAACTTGGCGGGGCGGCCGCCGTAGCAGCCGAGATCGGCAAAGCCCAGGTCGTCTGCGACGATGAAGATGATGTTGGGGCGTTTCATAGTGAGCTTTCTTATTCGACTTTCATGTCGGTGGTGCGAACGACCTTGGCGTAGCGGTCACTCAGGTCAGCCAGACGCTTGATGGCGGCAGCCCCCGTCAAGCCCTCGTAATGCAGATCGAGGTTGCTCAGGCGCGACTGCACTTCTGGTTTAGCGAGCGCATCGGCCACGCCACGCTGCAGGTTTTGGACCACGGCATCCGGTGTACCAGTGGGCACCATTGCGATGTAGAGCACTTCCTGCTCCAGGCTCTTAAGACCCAGTTCGGCCACTGTCGGTACTTCCGGCGCCAGGCGTGAGCGGCGCTGACTTGTCACGGCCAGTGCGGTGATCTTGCCTGCCTTGACGTGCGGCATCATGCCCGGCGTGGCCAACACACCCGCATCCACCTCACCTGACAGCACAGCCATTACGGCAGGCGTATTGCCCTTGTAGGGGATGTGATTGACCTTGACGCCTGTCGCCTCATCCAGCACCTCAATCGCCAGATGGCCTGGGCTGCCTGCACCAGCAGAAGAGAAATTAAGTGGTTTCTTTTTGCCCGCAGCAATCAAGTCTGCAAGGCTTTTGAATCCCGTGCCGGGGTTGACGCCCAGCAGCAGACCGCTAGACGCCATCACCATCACAGGCTTGAGGTCTGCAGCCTTGAACGGCATGCCCTTGTAAATATGCGGGTTGACCGTCAAGGTGGAGTCAATACCAAACAGCACGGTATAGCCGTCCGGTGCACTTTTGGCCACTAGGTCTGCACCAATATTGCCGCTGGCGCCGGCCTTGTTCTCGACGACAAAGGCTTGTTTGAATGTGGCTTGAAGCGCATCGGCCACGGTACGGGCAATGATGTCAGACGGGCCGCCTGCAGGAAAGTTGTTGATCAGTCGTACGGTGCGACTGGGCCAATCGCCCGCTGAGGATGAAGAAGCCATCTGAGCGCTGGCACTGCCGGCAAACAGCAGCCCCAGGGAAAGCAGAAACGACGTGACGGGGCGGGATTGAAAGTTCATGGTGTCTGCTGCGGTTAGTATTTTTTTTGGTGAAATATGCCGTTATGGCATGCTGTACATCAATCTGATGCTACGAAATTAGTAGCTTTCATGATCTTGGCCCAGCGCGCGGTATCGTCGCGCTGGGTCTTAAGAAACGCCTCTGGGCCGTCTCCCACTGGGTACATGCCATTGATCAGTAATTGTTGGCGAACTTCACGGCTGTTTACCGCTTTGGCAAATTCAGTACGCAGCTTCTCCAGCACGGCGGGTGGTGTTTTGGCTGGCGCGAAGTAGGCAAACCAGGCCGACGCCACCACATCTTTGTACCCCAGTTCGGCAAAGCTTGGGGTGCCAGGCATGGGCGGAGACCGCTTGGCACCACTGGTGGCCAGCACCTTGACCCGGCCTGTGGGCAGCATAGAAATGGCTCCGCCCACGGTGTCAAAGTACACCGGGATGTTGCCGCCCATCACGTCTTGTCGTGCTGGCGTAGAACCTTTGTAGGAGATGTGCAGCATCTGAAGCCCCGCCGCACGGTTCAGCATCTCGCCAAGGAAATGTGAAGGTGTGCCGGCCCCATAAGACGCAAAGCTCAGCTTATTGCCTTGCGTCTTGGCCCAGGTCACAAATTCGGCGAGGGTATTGGCAGGCACGTCCTTGTGCACGCACATGGCCAACTCAAAACTGGCGGCATTAACGATGGGTGCAAAGTCTTTCACCGGGTCGTAGTTGAGCTTGGCGTAAGCGCTTGGGAACATGGCCATCACGCTAGCGGGGCCTAGCAGCAGTGTGTGGCCGTCCGGCTCTGCGTTCTTGACAGCTTCAGCGGCAATGCGACCTGCCGCACCCGCCCGGTTGTCGATGATGATGGGGCCTAAGCTGGAACGCACCGCATCGGCAATGGCACGGGTCAGGATGTCTTGCGTGCCGCCAGCGGGAACGCCAATCAACACTTTGATGGGCTTGCTGGGAAAGCTCTGGGCATGCGCCGAAGGCAAGGCGGCGAATCCACCCACAGCCGCCATGCGTGCAAGCAAATCACGGCGTAGGATTCCGCTAGGCCCAGGCTGAGGGGATAAGTCCTTGATCATGGTGGGATCCCCTTATGGTTGAAAACCCGAGCGCTGCACCACGGGTGCCCACTGCTTTTGAAAGTCTTTGAGCATGGCCTGGGTTTGTGCCTGCGTGGCCACGACCGGGTTCATCTTGGCATCGGCAAACTTGCGCTGCGTGTCGGGGTCTTGCATGACTTCGGTGATGGCTTGCGCCAAGGCCTGTACCTTGTCCTGCGGCATGGAGGTGGGGGCAAAGAAAGTGTTCCACCCCGTGGCGACCAGATTCAAGCCAGCTTCTTTGAAAGTCGGTATGCCAGGAGCCATGGGCGAACGCTTATCGCTCGAGATCGCCAGAATTCGCAGCTTGCCGCTTTCATGTTGGGGAAGAACGGTGTCGAAGGTGTCAAACGCCACGGGCACTTGCCCACCGATCAGGTCGGTCATCAAGGGTGCTGAGCCCCGGTAGCCGATGACCTGGGCCTTGACCTGTGCTTTTTCTCCGGTCATCAAGGCAAAGAAATGCGGCAGGCTGCCTGTGGCGGGCACGCCAAAGTTGGCCTTTTCGGGATTGGCACGCAACCAGGCGACCAGGTGGTTTAACTCGCGCACGGGTACCGCTGTAGACACCGCCAGTGCAAATTCGTAGTTGTTGACCTGCGACACAGGCACAAAGTCGCGCTCCGGGTCGTAGCCGCTGTCCTTGAAGACAAGGGGCGCCACCACCATGACAGCCGGGTTGGCCAACATCAGCACGTTTTTGCCTGCTGGCGCAGCCTTGACCTGCTGAGCGGCCAGACGGCCACCTGCGCCGGTTTTGTTCTCGACCACCACGGCCACCTTGAGCTTGGCCTGCAATTTGTCGGCCACGATGCGGGCGACGCGGTCTGACGAGCCCCCAGGGGCATATCCCAGCACGATGCTTAAGGGGCTGTCCCACACGACTGGTGCAGCCTGCGCCGCTGGCGTCAAACAAACAGCAGCCAATGCTGCGATCAATAAGGGACGACGGCGAAAAGGATTCATCATGCAAAAGCCAGAGTGAGTTAGATCTTTCGCAATGTAATCGCTGCACAATTGATTGTTCAAATCAATCACCTTCAGGATTTACCCGCACAACATGACCAATCCACTGAAAGATCCCGCCAGTATTGAGGACCTGCTGCTGTTTCGCATCAGCCGCATCCTCTCCATGGGGGGCGCGCCAGTAATCCGTTTGTGTGAAGGTCAGTACGGCATTACGCGGCGCGAATGGCGGGTGATTGCGTTCCTGGCTTCGGGTAAGCGGATGCTGTCATCGGCGTTGGCAGAGCACATTCAGCAGGACCGTGCGCGCACTTCGCGCGCCATTACCTCGCTGGTGGCCAAAGGCTTGTTGCAAAGGCACAGCGTAGAAAACGACAAGCGCAAGGCAGAAGTCGAGATGACGGCCAAGGGCCACGAGCTGTATGCCAAGCTTTTCCCGCAAGCGGTGGCCATCAACGCTGGCCTGCTCAGCACACTCAACGATGGGGAGCTTACTTTGCTGGATCGATTGCTGAGCGCCGTGCAATCTCAGGCTCAGCGTGCGGGCACGCTCGATGGTCTGCCCAAAGCCGACAGACGCAGGGGCCGCAAAGCACCCCTGGTCTGACTCAAGCAGCGATCAGCCGCAGAAGATCGCGACAGACTTGGTGTTGATGTAGGCTTCCAGCGCTTCTGGGCCACCTTCGGAGCCGTAGCCAGAATCCTTGACGCCACCAAAAGGCATTTCTGGCCACGCCACGGCAGGCTGGTTGATCCAGAGCATGCCGACCTCGATCTTCTGCGCGATCAGATGGGCGTTTTTCAGCGATTTGGTATAGGCGTAACTGGCCAAACCAAACGGCAGGCGGTTGGATTCAGCGATGGCTTCTTCCAAGGTGTTGAAGCTTTGGATGGACGCCACGGGGCCAAAGGGTTCTTCGTTGAAGATGCGGGCGTCGCGGGGCACATCGGTCAGCACGGTCGGGGCAAAGAAGTTACCCACAGTGCCAATGCGTTCACCACCCGCAGCCACTTTGGCGCCCTTGGCGACAGCGTCTTCCATAAAACCCGCCATGGCCGTCAATCGACGTGCATTAGCCAGAGGCCCCATGGTGATGCCAGCCTCCAGGCCGTTACCCACTTTTAGGCTTTGGGTGTACTTGACCAATGCTTCGGCGAACTGGTTGCGAATGCTTTCGTGCACCAAAAAGCGCGTGGGCGAAATACACACCTGGCCTGCATTGCGGAACTTGGCGCCACCTGCCGCTTTGACGGCCATTTCCACGTCAGCATCTTCAGCCACGATCACCGGCGCGTGCCCGCCCAGCTCCATCGTGGCGCGCTTCATGTGCTGGCCAGCCAGCGCCGCCAGTTGCTTGCCCACAGGGGTGGAGCCTGTAAACGTGATCTTGCGGATGACGGGGTGGGCAATCAGGTAGCTGGAAATTTCGGCGGGGTCGCCGTAGACCAGGCCAATCACGCCTGCAGGCACGCCTGCATCGGCGAACGCGCGGATGAGTTCAGCGGGGGATGCGGGGGTTTCTTCCGGTGCTTTGACGATGATGGAGCAGCCCGTTGCCAATGCTGCGCCCATTTTGCGGACGATTTGATTGATAGGGAAGTTCCAGGGTGTGAAGGCTGCCACGGGGCCCACGGGCTCCTTCAGCACTTGCTGCTGGTTAGCCAGGTTGCGCGAAGGCACGATGCGGCCATACACGCGGCGGGACTCTTCGGAGAACCATTCGGTGACTTCGACTGCCATGCCGATTTCGCCCTTGGCTTCAGCCAAAGGCTTGCCGTTTTCTTGGGTCATCAAGGATGCAATGGCGTCGGTGCGCTCACGCAGAATGCCAGCCGCTTTGCGCAACACCTTGCTGCGCTCCACCGCTGGCGTGTTGCGCCAGATGTCGAAGCCTTTTTGGGCGGCTTCGAGTGCGCGGTCCAGGTCAGCAATGCCTGCATGGGCCAGGCGGCCAATTTCCAAACCCGTCGCAGGGTTAAAAATGGCCATGGTTTTGCCGCTGGCAGCGTCGCACCATTGGCCATTGATGAAGAGTTGGGGATTCGCGTAGGTCATCTCGGATTTCCGTCAGTTTGAAGCAAGCAGGATGGCTATTGTGGTGGATTTTCAGTGCTGCCCGCACACAGGGCAGCTTAGGTTTCGGTTAACCCGCATTTCAGTAAACGATAAGCTGCCGCCGTCCAGCAGCATGAGTTTTCCGCTCAGGTTGGCTGATGTGCCATTGATCACCTGCAAGGCCATGGCAGCTTGCATGGTGCCCACAATGCCCACCAGGGGCGCAAATACACCCATGGTGGCGCAACGGGTTTCTTCGGGCAAATCAGCCGGGGGGAACACGCAGGCGTAACAGGCGCCGCGCTGGCCGTTAGCGTCGGGTCGCGTGTCGTAAAGTGCAATTTGTGCATCCATTCGGATCGCGGCACCTGACACCAGCGGTACGCCATGTTTGACGCAAGCCGCATTCACCATTTGGCGCGTGGCGAAGTTGTCTGAGCAATCCAACACCACTTGGGCCTGAGGCACCCATTCTTCAAGCAACGCAGCATCGGCACGCTGTTGCAAGGCATTGACCTGAACTTCTGGGTTGATAGCAGCAATGGCGGCTTTGGCAGACGCAACTTTGGGCATGCCAACGCGGTCCACTGTGTGTGCGACTTGGCGCTGCAAGTTGGTCAAGTCAACCACGTCGTGGTCAACGATGGTTATCTGCCCTAGGCCAGCCGAACCGATATAAAGCGCCACCGGAGAGCCTAGGCCCCCAGCGCCAATCACCAGCGCATGTCCAGCCAGAAATTTCTCCTGGCCGTCAATGCCAATCTCGTTGAGCAGGATGTGCCGCGAATACCGCAGCAGCTGGTCATCAGTCATGCTCAAAAGCGCTTCAGTTTTCTTTCTTTTCTTCTTTGCGCTCGGTCAGGGTTTTGCTGACGATCACAGGTTTGCCTTTGAGCTGGTTGATGGCTTGCAAGAGCGGAAAGTCTTTGTCGCTGCCCAACTCTGGTGGCTTGGTTTGCTCAGAAGGTTTCTTCTTGGCTTCCTCTTCGAGCTTCTTCAAAGCCGCTTCGCGGGCTTTTTCGCGCTCGGCGTCTTTCACCTCGGCACCTTGCCCGCTGTTCAGGTGTTTTTCGAGATCGGCCTCACGTGTGCGCAGTGCTGCAAACGGGCTGCCGCCTTCTGTTTCGTCCACCATCACGTCAGGCACGATGCCCCGGGCTTGAATGGACTTGCCGGACGGCGTGTAGTAGCGCGCTGTGGTGAGCTTGAGGCCAGAATCCGGGCCCAAGGGTCGAACGGTCTGCACCGAGCCTTTGCCAAAGGTCTGGCTGCCCAACACTTTGGCGCGCTTGTGGTCTTGCAAGGCACCGGCCACGATCTCGCTGGCGGAGGCGGAGCCTTCGTTAACCAAAACGACCAATGGCACTGTTTTGTAGACGCCTTTTGTAGCCTCGTTCAAGCGTCTCAGGGGATCTGGCGCCCCACGGCGCTGGTAGAACTCTGGCGACGCCTTGTAGGTGTATTTGCTCTCCGCCAACTGGCCGTTGGTGGATACCACGGTCACGTTCTCGGGCAAAAAGGCAGCAGAGACGGCCACGGCGGCGTCCAGCAAGCCACCCGGGTCATTGCGCAAGTCCAGTACCAAGCCTTGCAGCTTGGGGTCGGCCTTGTAGATTTCTTCCAGCTTCTTAGCGAAGTCTTCAACCGTGCGCTCCTGGAACTGCGACAGGCGCAACCACGCGTAGCCTGGCTCAATGACCTTGCCACGCACCGAAATCGTCTTGATTTCTTCACGGACGATGGTCACTGGAAAGCTGCGGTTTTCGTCCTTACGGAAGATAGTCAGCACCACTTTGGTATTGGGCTCACCACGCATGCGCTTGACCGCATCGTTCAGCGGCATGCCCTTGACCATGGCGTCGTCGATCTTGGTGATCAAATCATTGGGCTTAAGTCCAGCGCGGTAAGCAGGAGAGCCTTCAATGGGCGACACCACCTTGACCAAGCCGTCTTCTTGCGTGATCTCAATGCCCACGCCCACAAAACGGCCAGACGTGCCTTCACGGAATTCCTTGAAGCTCTTTTTGTCGAAGTATTGGGAGTGTGGGTCGAGGCTGGACACCATGCCCGAGATGGCATCGGTGATGAGCTTCTTCTCGTCCACTGGTTCGACATAGTCGCTCTTGACCATGCCAAACACGGCCGCCAGCTGCTGCATTTCTTCGAGCGGCAGAGGTGCCAAGGCACCACGAGCAACCGTTTGCAGCGAGACCGTCGTTAATGCGCCAGCAATGGCGCCGACTGATACCCAACCTGCAATTTTCAATTTTTGACCCATGTTCGAACCACCTTTGATTGCGTCCTTTATACACCTAGGACTAGGCGCTGGCCGGGAGGTTCCCTGGCAAGCGCCGACAGATGCCAGCAAATTTCCGATCACCCTCTACCCCGTCTGGCCACCGCGTCAGCCGAAGCCACATTTGTCCAGCCCCTAAAGCAGCTTTGCAGAAGCTCGGCGGCATCAACGTGGCGCATCAGAACACGTTTGCACATGGCCATGAGAAGGAAGAAATGAAGATTTGAGCTTGAATTGCGATTGAATTTCTTCAGGCAAACCCATAGATTCTAGAATGGCGGACTTAAATCTAAGGAACCTCGCGTGAAATTCATCATTGATAACTGGATGCTCATCGCTGTTGCGCTGGCGTCTGGCGGCCTGTTGCTGTGGCCGCAGTTTGTGGGTGCCAATGGTGCCGGCTTGAGCACGGAACGTGCTATTCAGCTCATTAACCGCGAAAAAGCAGTCGTCATCGACGTGTCTGAGCCCGCTGAATTTGCGGCCGGCCATGTCAATGGCTCAAAGAATCTTCCCGTGTCAGAACTGGAAAAGCGCCTGCCCGAAACGGTCAAGAACAAAGCTTTGCCCATCATCCTGACCTGCGCCTCGGGCGCCCGCGCCGCACGCATGGCGGCTGTGGCCAAAAAACTAGGCTACGACCAAACGCACGTCTTGGCCGGCGGCATGGGCAGTTGGCGTGCCGCCAACCTGCCGATTGAAAAAGCTTAAAGGAGCCATGAGCATGCAAGCCGTGAAGATGTACACCACAGCCGTTTGCCCTTATTGCATCCAGGCCAAGAAAATCCTGACCGCTAAGGGCGTTGCGCAAATCGAAGAAATCCGCATTGACGCGTCCCCCGAGGAGCGCATGAAGATGATGGAAATCACGGGGCGGCGCACTGTGCCGCAAATCTTCATTGGCGACACGCATGTTGGCGGCTGTGACGACCTGATCGCACTGGACGCTCGTGGCGGCCTGGTGCCCTTGCTGGCCGGAGCCTGAGCACGGGCGCAATAAAGGCGGCATTCCATACAGCGATAATCCTGGGCGAGGCATTTAGCGGCCCACCCCACCCACCTTTGACTCACCTACGCCGCTGTGGCGTGGTGAGTGACCTTTTTGAAAGTAATCATGGCAGACAACCTAGAACCCGTTTTTCAGATTCAGCGCGTTTATCTGAAGGAAGCCTCGCTGGAACAGCCCAATTCCCCCGCTATCTTGCTGGAGCAAGAGCAGCCCACGGTGGACATTCAGCTGGGCGTAGAAGCGACCCCCGTGGCTGAAGGCATCTTTGAAGTTTGCGTGACAGCCACAGTGCAAACCAAGATCACGGATCGCACAGTTTTCTTGGTGGAAGCCAAACAAGCGGGTATTTTCGAAATCCGCAACCTGTCTGAAGAGCAAATGGCCCCGATCATGGGCATTGCTTGCCCACAAATCGTTTACCCCTATTTGCGCTCTAATGTGGCGGACATCGTTCAACGTGCGGGCTTCCCACCAGTGCACCTGGCGGAAATCAACTTCCAACAGATGTACGAGCAGCAGCAAGGTGGCGGGGACGGCTCACCAACCATCACGCAATAAGCACGACAGTTTCTGCCAAAAATTGACGCTGCGGCACATGCCTATCTGTCGTCGCCAACAGAAAGCCCGTACATGAACGTGCTGATTCTGGGCGGTGGCGCTTTTGGAACGGCCCTGGCGGTCAATTTAGCGTCGAATGGCCAAGCCGATGCGGTGTCGCAATCGCATGCGATCACGCTTTGGGTGCGTGATCCTGCGCAGTTGTCTGTACTGGCTGCAACGCGGGAAAACGCGCGCTATCTGCCAGGCGTTCAATTGCCTGCCAACTTGCTTTTATGCAGTGGCAAATTGTCTGAATTAGGCCCACAGATTCAATCCAGTGACGCGATCATTGTGGCAACCCCAGTTGCCGGATTGCGCGACACTTTGAATGCCCTGGGCACTGCCGCACCACCCGTCGCATGGCTCTGCAAGGGTTTTGAGCCGCCTGCATCCGCAGCTTATGGCCTTTTGCCGCATGAAATTCACGCCCAGATCAGCTCAGGCCCCAGCGCCGTGATCAGTGGCCCCAGTTTTGCGCAAGAGGTAGCACGCGGTGCCCCAAGCGCCTTGGTGGCGGCCAGCGCCGACGCTGGCGTTCGACAACTGTTTGTGGACATCCTGCACAACCCTACCTTGCGCGTCTATGCCAGCGACGATGTCGTCGGGGTGGAGGTAGGTGGTGCCGTCAAGAACGTGCTGGCCATCGCCACAGGATTGTGCGATGGCTTGCAATTAGGTTTGAACGCACGTGCCGCCCTGATCACCCGTGGTTTGGCCGAAATGACACGCATAGGCGTCGCCTTGGGCGGTCGTTCTGAAACCTTCATGGGCTTGAGCGGCCTTGGCGACTTGGTGCTGACTGCCACAGGTGATTTGAGTCGAAACCGCAAAGTCGGCCTGATGCTGGCAAGCGGCAAAACACTGGCAGAAACCGTCGAATCTTTGGGCCACGTGGCCGAGGGCGTGTACTGCGCTAGAACGGTTGCACAGCGTGCCGCCTTGCTGGGCATTGACATGCCCATCACAGACAGCGTGGTGGCACTGCTGGACGGTCAATCCAGTCCGCAGCAAGTGGTAAGGCACCTGATGGGCCGCGAGCCCAAATTTGAAGCCTTGTAAAGTGCCTCAGAGCGCCGCAGCGCCGATTTAAAGCGCTTCGTCTCGGTACATCAGGTGCATGGTGCCGTTGCCAGCATGGATGCGCTCATTGCCAATCATCAAAGCAGCGGAATGAGCATCCCGCAGGTGACGTGTCACGCTGTAGGGCGAATCATTGCGGTAGCCCGTGGTGCCCGTAATCCGCAGCGCCTGGGTACAAATCTCGGCGACCAGCTCAGAAGCGGCCAGCTTCAGGTGATTGGATTGAATCGCAAAATCAATCGAAGACAACACATCAATGCCGCCATCTTGCCGAGCCACCAGTTCGTCAAAATGGCGTGCGCGGTCTCGCACTTGCACCCGCATGAGTTGCAGCAGCGTGGACACTTCGCTAAGGCGTGCTGCTGTCGGCGGCGTAGAGGCCATCTTGCGACCGGTATCCCGGACAAAGGCACGCGCCCTTGCAACGGCATCGGTGGCAATACCCAGCCAAGCTGAGCCCCACAAAATATGCGCCCATGGCACCATCGTGTGCGCATTGATGTCGCCAAAGCTGGCGGGGACGATTTGCTCCTCGCCAAAGCGCGATGTCACGATGTAACCCAGGCTGCAAGTTCCCCGCATGCCCATGGCATCCCAAGAGCTAAGCACTTGCATGTCGCCTTGACTCTTGCGCACCAACACCATCGCCTGGTCGTTCGACGCCGCATCTGCATTGCGGCGCACAGTGATCAACAAATCATCTGCCGCCTCGCCATAAGACACGACGGTGCCGACTTTGCGGATGCTGCAGGCCTCGCCATCGCGCTCCACCGGACAAATGCTGGTGCGCACCGAACCGCCTACGCCCGCTTCGGACGTCACGGAAGCGATCACACGCTGGTCTTGGACCAGTTCTTTCATGTAATTCTGAAAGAAGGGTGTGGTTCCGTGCCGGACCACGCAAGCCACCTGAATCTGATGCATGGCAAACACCATGGCAGCTGACGCGCAGCGCTGGCCCAGTGCTTCGCACATGTGGCCTAGCTCCACCAGAGTGGAACCAAATCCCCCCAAACTTTGCGGCACATACGCAGACAGCAGTTTGGCTTCTTTCAAGGCCTGCATGGCTTCTGCTGGATAGCGGGCCTCTTGGTCAACCGATTTAGCTGCCGGACCAACGATCTCATTGGCAATTCGCCGCACAGTTTCAATGCGGGCCTGCGCCTCTGGCGACAAGTGAGAGTAAGCGGTGTCTTTGGATGTGGTCACGTTCAAGTCCCTATTGGTTGGCGTTCTAGGGCACCGTAAACAATATTGCAACAGGTGCCGAACCAGCACTGAGCCTCAAACGCAAGACTCAACAATGGCAAAGGGCCTTATTTTCGAGGCGAAGCAAAACCGGGATTTGACGTGGGTCAACAAAAATTCCGTGCTTTCTCGAATTTTTAATCAAATTCAAGAATATGAAGAACGATAGGAAGGGAGGGAATTTGCCAAGAGTCCGCCGCTGGCGGGGTAGGCCTGATGTGGCCTTTTGGCGGAAGCTGTGAGAAATTTACACACTCCCCCATGAATTCAATTAAATCAATGACTTAGGTGCGTTCGAATTTTGCAAATTGGCACACCTCTGTGACACATTGCAGAGGTCATTGTAGAGTGTGCGCAACTCGAAGCGCAACGAGGTATCCAATCCACGAGAGGAGCGCGCTTCCCAAGGCTGTTCAGCTCCAGCTTCAGAAACGGCCACCTTCGGCCAAAAGTTAGGGGGTCATGTTGCGTCAGTGCGCACGGTTTCAACAAGTCCCATAAGGGTATGTCGAACTTGTGTTGTTCCATTTTGCCGAGTAATTGAACGAGATTTCAAACGAACCATCCAATCGCGATTCACAATCTCTTCCACGCCAACCCTCTCAAGATGCGCACGCGTGAATTCGCTCGACACATTTCCGTGAATACTTTCACCGGTACCAATAACTTTCAGCTCAAATTTTCGTGCGGCAGGTAGTAGGAACAGACGGCCAGAAAACCTAATGTTGTCGTCATCATTCACGATTGCGGCATCAGTCCGCTCTCGTCCTCGGTGAACAGCTTGGGAGTCTAGTGAAATGTCATTTTGACTTTCAACCAATCGAACAGTTGCATTCGATTCGTCAAACAACTTAAACAATTGACTCAAGGTGGCAAAGTATCGAGCGTCAACTTCACCCAACATCTCTTCAAATGCCGTAGCGTCAACTTGCGCGGTTCCTTCGATGTCTTGGGCCACCTTTGCCACGGCAACTCGCAATTCTGATTCCGTAAGTGAATCATTGCTCTCTGCTTCTTCGAGGATTACGCCAAATGAACCTCGGGCTACATTTGTCAAAAGCAAGTCTGAGTTTCCACGCAAAGGTACAGGACCAACATTTGCCATGGCCCCGCGTTCCAGAGTTGCAAATTGTTTAGAAACTAATTCCTGAAATAGATTAACGGCCTTCCCCGCGAATCCAGCAGCAATTCCCCGAGAACCCTGGACGGGTGCCCCTGCAAAGTAGACTGCCAGACTGGCTTTATTTTCAGGAAGACTTTCAACTTCTTCAAGCTGCCGTTCAATTTGTTCAGCCCTGCTCGAGTACTGCAAGAATCCAATAGGGTCGGTCTCAGGAGTGCGGCGGGCAATCAGACCGCGCACTGAAGCAAGGTCACTTTTCAGTGCCTCAATTTCAAGCTTACGGACCATTAGAACCTCCTGAAATAGAGGCGAGCAATGCTCGGGCCGCTATGTCGTCCGCCATTAGTGGAATTCGAAGCATACCTTTCCAGGTAGCAGTTATTTTCTGATGTGAAAACAGACCATGCCAGTAGAACGTTTCATCAATTATGAGCTCAGTTGCCTTGCCCATGTCTACAAAATAGGCATCACAGCCGTACGTCTGTTTGGTCAGGGCACTGATAAACAGTCCGGAATTCGATTGCACAAATTTAAACACGTCAGCGGGGCCCACTGGCAAGTGGGCATAAGTGAGAAGGTCAATATCACTTGGCGCTCTTCCACGCAGAATTTCACAATTCTCAGTGAAGCTTCCATCAATGAGTTGGAATCCACTGGTAATTCCAACTCCTCTCATTGCCGCTCTGTAATCCAGTAGACCAGTCAGAAGTTGCCGACGTTCAGGTGTAGTGCCCAAACCCGACACTAACGTGCACAAGTCCGTAATGTATGGCGACCCATCATTCTGGGTCGGGTCAGTCCAAAAAGGCGGAATAACGCCAGAATGATTGAAGCTTGGGAACACTCGTTTTCTCCCTTTTCCCATCAAAATATTGTTCTGTCTAGGTCAGAGTCTACACACAAGCAAAAAGTAAGCTTCGTGCGCTCAATCCGATGGATTCGAGGTCCAACCTTCCAAGAATGAATCATTCTGATAGCTGAACAAGTCTGCGCCAAACGGGCTGCCGCCAGTATCAATCCCTCCAATCCCGTTTTCCAGGGGCAAGCCAGTAGATGGATTTATGACCAACAACGACGTGTCAACCGTATGCGTGGCGAACTTGCTATCGCCGCAAAAGATGAAGTTGAAAAAGCCAAAATTCATTCGTACCTCGTGTGAATTTGCGTTGGTGAACTGACCGTAAGCCCTACCGCTTTTCTGACGGTAGCCCATGCTCGTCGTGCCATGCATGATTTTGTCGGTGGTAGTTTGGTCAACTTCCATCGCAAATATCAGCGCTTATGGTCGATTCGAAGGCATTACTGATTACCCTCTCTCTGACCTGGCGCATTCCCCTTTGGGGGACGGGAGGGGGTGGACTTCTGGGCATAAGAAAGCGGACTCTTTAGCCCGCTGCTTCATCACCCCCATAAAATCCCCGGCATAACTGTTCGGGCGTTTGCGTGGGGGTGCTGGGCTAAAGTGTGCGTTTTGGTATTCGTTTGGGGAGCACATGCGACCGAAACCTCTATGACACGAAACCAGCGACTGGCACAGAGGTTTTAGCTGGTGCGAATTTGCATCGAAGCCGCAACGCTGCGTGATGCCGGTGCCTGATTTGGTGCGATTATTGACATTTCACTGAGTTCTTTGCTGTTCAGGCTGTAACCTACTGACTTCATCGGCCAGTACCTTCAAGATGCATCCATCTAAAGCGCAGGAGACCTTCAATCAGTCGATACAAGATGCGGAGAACCTGCTCGCGCATTTCAACAAGCTGAATACGCAACCACCACCTGCTGAAAATGAAGTATTGAAGCGTGCGGGGCTTATCATGGCAATGACTGCGTGGGAGACATACGTGGAAGACAGGGTGCTGGAGGCAGCACTTCATCGACTGGCAGCTCTCACAGATAGCTCCATCGGGAACTTCGTCCAGTCGAAGTTAGACGAGGAGATAAAGCGGCTTCACAACCCAACATCCGACAAGTCCATCCAGCTGTTTCGAGACTTCGCCGGTGTTGATTTATCCGAACACTGGGAGTGGAACAACTATCCTGCAAAGCTAGTCAGGGAAAGGCTTAATCAATACATGAAACTGCGGGGTGACGTTGTGCATCGGTCCCGCGCTGTGCAGGCTGGGCAGAATCAAGCGCACCCCGTGCGCAAGGAAGACTTAGAACGAGTCATTAGCTTCTTGAAGGATTTGGTCAAAGCAACCGAAAAGGGCCTGGCTCTCGGATAGCAGCCTCCGTCTGCACTGCCTTGATGCGGGTCTGCAAAGACCTCCAAGTTCCGGGCATCTACGCTGGACTTTTTTTGTTCACTGCTTACACAGTGGGGAGCGTTCCCCGGCACGTGGGATACTTTGAACATCCCCAAAACTGGGTTCCGGCGTTCTGCCCTTTTTTGGCAGTACGCTTGACCATGTGCGACGCGCAAACAGGGCACGCAGGGTCACTTGAAGCGGTGACTATCGAGGACATTGACGGTGGAGCCTTCGGCTGGGCAGCAAGTGATTGCTTGGCCTGCTTTACCATGCCGAACAATTGTTGTCCGTCTATAAGCTTCACATTGCGACCGTCGGAAAACGCCCTGGCGTCATTGGTGTAACTGCCGGACGTAACGACAAATCCGCCCGCAGCGCCGCTGGCGGCCATCACACCGTAAAGCTCTCGCACCACGTCAACTCCGACTTTAAATGCCTTCCACTGTTTGCACTGTACAAGGAACTTCTCAGCGCCCTTGGTAAGAACCAAGTCAACGCCACCATCAGGACCGCCACCACCGGTTTCGGAAACCTTGTAGCCTTGCAGGCGAAAGGCTTCACCCACAAGAATTTCGAACTCGCGCCAAGACATACCGTCCAGCGAGTCCGCCCCTTTAGCGTTTGCAACATCAGCAACAAGGAGCTGACGTTGACGCCTTTTCCATACCGACATTGCGGCACCGGCCAAACAAATCAATGGCACAAGATATTGGCCGAAAGTTGCAAGCCCGGCCACCATGACATGAACTGCTAACCCCGCCATTTGCCCTGCCTGGACCCCAGCAGGAGCTGCTGGTGCGGCCATTCGATGCAGAACCACATAACTTACCAACGCTAAGGCAACACCGACCCACCACGGCATCAGCGTGACCAGTCCGAGCAAATCCTCTACTGGACTCGATTTCTTTCTTGCCACAATCCGCTTCCATTTCTTCATCGTTGTAGTTAAGGTTGGCCATCTTTGCCACCTGACTAAAGTCAATGATAGTGCTTGATGCACTAGACAGTAATTCCTATACGGGAAATTACTTCTGGAGCACTCATGAAAATTTCAAGCACCGAAATGACCGGCATGTTGTCGGTCAAGCCCGCATCAGCGCAGGCAATTGTCAGAGCAAACCGCAGTGCTCATGTCAAGCGGTACGGGCGTGATGTTGCGAAAGTGAACGAACTCAATTGCATGACAGCAGTCGCAAAATTCGGACATTTGCGCATCATCGAATTGGCGCGAGCAGTATGGCCGACAGCCAAATTTGGTGAGCAAGTCGCAGGTCGCACAGTGCTTCGACTGGTCAAACAAGGGCTGCTGTTGGAACGCAGAAATGCACTTGGTTCAAGAAGCCTATGCCTGACACGTGTGGGAGCTGCATGGCTTGGCGTGCGCGGCATCGAGGCCCAACACACTCTCGATTTGTCGAGCGTCAGCGGACCTACGTTCTTTCATCGGACCCTGGCAACACGCTTTCTCATAGAGCGCGAGAACGCGGGTCAATACGTCGCAGGGGAGTACCGGATACTGCGACGCAAGTTGCCATTTTCGATTGAAAGCCTATCCAAGGCTTTGAGAAAGCTGCCCGATGGTTTCACTTGGAGCAGTGCACCCGACGGCACAATGGCCGTCGAAATGATAGAACTAGAGGCAGCATCAAAGGCCAGAGGTGAATTGGAAAAATGTCTACGTGCAGCTGAATACGTCGGCATCAGGCTTGCTAGTGATGTCGTCTTCAGGTTGAGAGCTGTTGTGTTTGTTTTCGACGGCTCATTGAACCACGCGCGCCGCATCTTGCTCGCCGCAAATACCTTGTGGGGCGACAAGCCACCGCTAGTACGAATTAGGCTCGAAAAACGGGTGACGCTTGTGCATGTCGAGCTGCGTCCACCGTTAGTGTGGGTCAGTCAGCGCGTTATGACGCTGCACGATTTTCGTGGGCAAGTGATTTAAGAACGGTGACTACACTGGTCAGAACCACTTTAGTTTCAACAAAGGCAA
>ERZ724504.34-NODE-34-length-78001-cov-7.356478_pt1 | contig 78001 bp, 65 predicted proteins | sample MGYA00376037_ERZ724504 | MGnify/ENA primary metagenome ERZ724504 (study PRJEB28724, sample SAMN07190888) | wastewater metagenome | isolation source: influent of sewage treatment plant in Hong Hong | place: USA: Christiansburg, Virginia | collected 2016-03-01 ... | reverse complement strand
GTCTGAGTCGGGTGAAACCGGCCGACCGGCGATGACGCGGGGCCGGACGGCCTGACGTTTTGGCGCTGGGGTCGCACCACCTCGGTGCTCCGGTAGGATCGGCGGTTATGGACATCACGCCAGAGCTGATCGCCGAGATCGATTTCCCCGACGCCTTGAAGGGGTTCGACAAGGATGCGGTCGACGACTTCCTGGGCCAGGTCGGTACCGAACTGGGTCGGGTGCGCTACGAACTTCGTAAGGCGGAGCGACGGGTCGCCGAGCTGGAGGAGGATGCGACCCGGGCGAGCTCGGCGCCGGCGCCGGCATCCAGGGAATCGGATGCGGTGAAGGCGACCCGCACGATCATGGCCGCCGAGGAAACCGCCGACCGGATCGAGTCGGACGCCACCGCTCAGGCCGAGAAGATGCTGACGGAGGCCAAGACCGAGGCCGATACTGCGGTTGAGGTGGCCGGGTCGGAGGCCAAGCGGCTGCTGGCCGACGCTCACTCGTCCGCCGAGCGGTTGGAGGGGGAGGCTCGTCGGGAGGCCGACGAACTGCTCGTGGCCGCTCGCCGCCGCGCCGAGGATGAGTACGACGCACGGGTCGCCGATTATGAACGCGTGCTCGGCGAGCAGGAGCAGCGCTCCGATGCCTTGGCCAACGACGTCGATTCCCTCGAGGGCCGTGTGGGCGAATACCGCTCGGTACTGGAGCGCCTCGCCGAGGAGGTGCGCCGGGTGCTGGACGATCCCGACGAGTTGCGCTTCCGCCCGACGCTCGAGCTGACGGCACCCGCCGCGCCGACGGGCGTTCCAGCGCCGGTCCCCGGTTCGGTCGTACCCGACGACACCGGGGTCGAAGGCGACTCGGGTCCCACCGGTCGGGCCGAGGAGTGGCAGCCCGGCAGCTGGTCGCCCGACCTGGAGGCCACCGAGGACGGTGCCGCCGATGCGTCCCTTTCCGAGCAGCCGGCCGAGCGGGACGACCTCGTCATCGACGAGGGTGACGATGGTTCGGCCACGGACGACCCACCGACGCGCGAGGTTGAACAAGCAGCGTCCGAACCGGCGGACACCTTTGATTCCTCCGGCGCCGACGCCACTGACACGTTCGACGCCCCGCCGGCGAGCGACCTCACCGGCGAGTATCACGAGGTTGATGTCGATGACGGATCGGGGGCCGACGGTGGTGAGGCACCCAACCAGCTTCAGGCCTTCTCGGGCGCCGTCGACGCACCGGTGGCTCAGCCGTACGTGCCCAACAACGTCCAGGAAGCCACGGGCATCGTGCCGCAGACCTCACCGGGCTTTGACGTGGCCGACGACGCGTTTCCCGAGCCTCCGCCCTCCTGGGCGGTCGAGTCCCAGCCCATGGCGGGGGGCGTCGAGTTCGTCGATCTGGGTGACGACCAGCCCGGAAACGCAGCGTTCTCGGTGGACCCTGCAGCGTTTGCGCACGACGACGAGGATGAGGATCAGAAGGGTCTCCGCCGGTTCTTTGGCAAGTAGTCCGGCCGTCGCTCCGCCAACTGGTTAGTCTGTCGGCTCCTCAGTACGCCTCGTTCGGAGACCAACATGGCCCCCTCAGTATCCTCGAAGTCCTCAAAGAAGGCCTCGTCCAAGGAGTCGGCAAGCACGGAGGCTCCCGCCGAGCAGCCTGCGCCGACCACGGCCGAGCCCACACCGGTTGTCTCGGTGGTCAGTCGCGTCACCCGCGCAGGTGCCCCGGATCTCACCGAGGAGCCCCCGTTCGACGATGAGTTCATCGAGGTTCAGCGCCAGGCGCTGGTCTCCGAGCGTGCCACCTACCTCCGCCAGTCGGAGGTTCTGCAGGCCGAGGCCGACTCGTTGACGGAGAATCGCGAGCAGGGCGACACCCAGTTTGACGAGGAGTCGGGTGAGGGCGACGGCGTGGCGGTGGAGCGCGAACGCGACCTGGCCTTGTCCCAGCAGGCCCTCGCAGCGGTCGAGCAGATCGAGGCCGCCCTGGAGCGGATCGAGGCGGGTACCTACGGCATCTGTCGCGTGTCCGGCATGCGCATTCCGCGTGCTCGCCTGGAGGCGATCCCGTGGGCGACCGAACGGGTGGAACACAAGGTCGGCGGGTTTGGCCGTCGCTGAGCACGCATCATCCGGCGGCACGCTGGAGCAGCCTGCGGAGGCGACGCACCCGGTGGCTGCGCGCATCGCCGTGGGAGCGTCGGTTGCGGCGTTGGTGGTCGCCGTCGATCGGATCACCAAGGTGTGGGCACTCGACAACCTCGCGCCCGGCATCGTCCGGGACTTTCTTGGACCGCTGAAGTTGACGCTGGCCTTCAACGACGGGTCGGCGTTCAGCCTGGGGTCGGGTTCGGGCTCGGTGATCGCCGTGCTTGCCATCGTGATCGTCGGCGTCGTGGTGTGGGCGGGCCGGCATTACCGCTCATGGCCGGCCGTCATCATTCAGGGTCTTGTCGTCGGCGGTGCCATTGGCAACCTGGCCGACCGGGTGTTTCGAGCCGAGTCCGGCTGGTTCTCGGGTTCGGTGGTCGATTTTCTGCGATTGCCCAACTGGCCCATCTTCAACGTGGCCGACATGGCGATCACCGGCGGCGCGCTGGCCCTGGTCTTCCTCATCGGGCGCGATCGAGGCGAGGCATGAGTTGTTCCGGGCCGGTGGCCCCATGAGCGTGGAGGTCCACGCGGTCGGTGCGCCCCTCGAAGGCGAACGCCTGGACCGCGTGGTGTCGATGTTGTTGGGGTGCTCCCGATCCGAGGCGTCGTCGCTGATCGCTGCCGGTGAGGTGAGCCTGGGTGACGAGGTGGTCACCACCAAGAGTCGTCGGGTGACCGAGGGCGACACGGTGACGCTGGACCACGAGGTGAGCCCGGGGCAGCGCCCGCCTGCCGCCCAGGCCGAGTTGGGCCTGACCGTGGTGTTCAGCGACGACTCGATCGTGGTGGTGGACAAGCCCGCAGGGGTGGTGGTGCATCCCGCCCCGGGGCATGCCGATGGCACGCTGGTCAACGCGCTGCTGGCCCGATACCCCGAGTTGGTGGACGTCGGCGAGTCGCAGCGTCCCGGCATCGTGCACCGCCTGGACCGGGACACGTCCGGGCTGATGGTGGTGGCGCGCACCCAGGCTGCCTACACCACGCTGGTGGCGGCGATGTCGGAGCACCGTGTTGACCGGCGCTACGTCGCATTGGTCCACGGCCGACCGGAGACCACGCAGGGCACGATCGAGGCGCCGGTGGGGCGATCCAGGCGGGACCCGATGCGCATGACCATCACCCAGGCCGGTCGCGATGCGGTGACCCACTATTCGCTCAGCGCATCCTGGAACGAACCGGCCATCAGCCTGCTGGGCCTCGCCCTGGAGACCGGGCGAACACATCAGATCAGGGTGCACCTGGCCTCGCTGGGTTGGTACGTGGTCGGTGACCCCACCTATGGGCGCCCGCTTGCCGGTCATGTGTTGAGCCGACCGTTCCTTCACGCGGCGCAGCTCGCCTTTGTTCACCCCGAACACGGCGAGCACGTGTCGTTCGAATCGGCACTTGCACCCGAGCTCGAGGCGCTTCTGCAGGCGCTCGGTCCACCCGATGAGGTCCGCTCGTGAACGACGCCGGCAAGCAGGTCGTGCCTCCGACCGCGGCACGAAACCTTCGTCGCTAACCCGATGGGCACCGAGGTCCGGCTCATTCGGGCGCTTCGCCTCCGAAACCAGGGTTTGGCACCGGGCGCGCGTCCGTGGGCATCGGCGCCCGAAGTGGCACGCGGCATGCTGGCCATGCAGGCCCAGGACCCCCTGGGCGTTTTGTGGGCACTCTCGGTCAGGGCCGGGGGCCCACGTGAGGGGTCCGCGACGGCCCCCGACCGGCCGTCGGAGGCAATGGTTCGTTCGGACCTGGCCGACGGGCGCATCGTGCGCAATCGTCCGTCGAGGGGCACGCTTCAGGTCACCGCACCCGAGGATCTGCACTGGCTGACCGACCTGCTGTCGGTGCGCTCCAACGTCGCAGCAAAGAAGCGACGTGCACAGCTCGACGTGACCGAGGCCATGGTCGAGACCGTTGGCGAGGTGTTGCGACGGGAGTTGGCGGGTGGACGCGTCATGACCCGGCCGGCGTTGGTGGAGGCCTGCGCGTCCGCCGGGGTGCCCCTTGACGGGTCTCAGGCCGGGCATGTCCTGCGCCACCACACCGAGGCGATGACGATCGTGTTCGCCGAACCGAAAGGTCGAACCGACACCTTTGCGCTGGCCGACGAGTGGATCGACCAGCGGCGCAGCCTCGATCGCAGCGAGGCACTGGCGGAGGTGGCCATCCGGTACTTCGAGTCCCGGGGGCCCGCCACGGCGCAGTGCCTGGCCTGGTGGGGCAACCTGACCATGGGAGATGTGCGGGCTGCCATCGAGGGGGCAGGCTCTGCGCTGGAACAGGTGGAGCTCGCAGGCGAGACGATGTTGATGGGGGCCGGTTTGGCCGGACTCACCGACGCCGAGGTGGACGCGGCGCTGGCCGAGCCGTTGCTGTTGGCTCCCTTTGATGAGTACCTGCTGGGTTACCGCAGTCGGGACGCGGTGATCAGTCCCGATCGGCAGGACGCGGTGGTGCCGGGCCGCAACGGCATGTTCAAGCCGATCGTCGTCGTCGATGGTGAGGTGGTGGGGTTGTGGTCCCGTGCGGCCACCTCACGGGCGGTCAGCGTGAAGATCCTGCCCTTTGAGACGCTGGGGGGCGACACGATCGAGCAGCTCGCAGGCCGGGCCAATGACTATGGGGCGTTCCTGGGGCGCGAGGCGACCCTGACGGTCACCTCGACGCGCTGACGGGAGGCCATGGCGCGTCGCCCTGTGCCATGGCCGCCATATCGGCCAACGTGTAGCCGGTCAGGTACTCCCGCATGCGCTCTCCGGCGTCCCACCACACCGCCAGCAGCACACATTGACCCTCGTGCTCGCAGGCCCCGTCGGTGTGTGGCAAACCGAAGTCGCCCGCCTGGATGGGCCCGTCCACCGCCGAGACGATGTCGGCCAACGTGATCTCCTCGGGACCCCTCGCCAGTACGTAGCCGCCACCCACCCCCCGCTTGGAGCGCACCAGGCCCGCACCTTTGAGGGCCAGGAGGATCTGTTCAAGATACGGCTGGGGCAACGCGGTCCGCTCGACGATGTCGCGCACCGAAGTCGGCCCGTCAGCTTGATGCAACACGAGCGACAACAGCGCGCGGCTGGCGTAGTCGCCCCGGGTGGAGACCTTCATGGGTGGCACACTACGGCCCGGGCGCCTCGGGTGTCGGAGTTGAGTCCATGTTGGAATCCACCCGGGGCCGTGTGATCGACTGGCGTCAGTCGGGCACGCAGGGCCGGGCACCAGGGCAACGCAGCATGCTGAAGGCGACGGGTGAAGACGACATGATGAAGACGACATGGTGAAGACGACATGGTGAACGAGACGGCACCGGTGTTGCCGGACTACGCCGGGGCGTGCGTCACCGCCATCGTGCCGACGCTGCTCGACCCGTCGGGCGAGGTACCCGCATGGATGCCCCAGGAATTGGTGGGCGCCCGCCAGAGCGCCCTGTTGGTGATCGACGGGCTGGGCTGGGACCAGCTTGAGGAACGGGCACACCTGGCCCCCACCCTGGCGTCGCTTCCCCGGACTGCCATCACCACCGTGTGCCCCACCACCACCGCCACGGGTCTCACCTCGATCACCACGGGCCTGGCCCCCGGGGCACACGGAGTGATCGGGTACCGCATGGCGGTGAACCGCCAGATCCTCAACGTGCTTCGGTGGTCCACGCCCAGGGGCGACGCCCGCGAATCGATCGTGCCCAACGGCATCCAACCCAACGATGCGTTCGGGTCGGAGCGACCACCGGTGATCACGCGCGCCGAGTTCATCGCCACGGGCTTTACCGAGGCCCATCTGCAGCCCAGCCGATTTGAGGGCTACCGCATGCCCTCAACCATGGTGGTCGAGATCACGGCGGCGCTCGACCGTGGCGAGCCGTTCCTGTACGCCTACTACGACGGCATCGACAAGGTGGCCCACGAGTACGGGATGGGCGACCACTACGACGCCGAACTGATGGCGGTCGACCAGATGGTGCGGGCCATCATCTCCCGCCTGCCCCAGGGCGCAGCCCTGGTGGTCACCGCTGATCACGGCCAGGTGCAGGTGGGTGACAACACGATCACCCCTGACCGCGACCTGTTGAAGCTGGTGGACTTCCAGTCGGGCGAGGGCCGGTTCCGGTGGTTCCACACCCGCCCAGGATCGGCGTCCGAGCTGGTCGCAGGGTTCAACGAACGCTACGGGGACCAGGCGTGGGTGGTTACTCGCGAGCAAACGATTGACGAGGGTTGGTGGGGGCCGAGGCTGACCGATCAAGCTGCCGCCATGCTTGGCGACGTGGCCCTGGTCGCTCGCGAACCGGTGGCGTTTTTGGATCCGGCGGACACCGGGCCGTTCGTGTTGCAGAGCCGTCACGGGTCGTTGACCAGCGCCGAGGTCATGGTGCCGCTGGTGGTGGCCAGGGGCTGGTAGGTCGGTACGATGGGCCATCATGGCCACTGATTCAGACACATCCCAGCCGGTCGACTCCCCGCCGGTCGCCGACAAGGGCCCAGGTGAGCGCCCCGAGGTTCTGGCCCGGGGCGTGGGCACGGCATCGGGCGGTGGGGCAGGGGGATCCGACGGCGGATCCGACGACGGCGAGCGAATCGATTCGCCGGCCAAGATCATCCGTGTGGGTTCAATGGTGAAGCAACTGCTGGAGGAGCTGCGCAACACGCCGCTCGACGAGGCGGCTCGGGATCACATGGTGGACATCTACGGTCGTTCCGTCGACGAGTTGCAGGCGTCGTTGTCGCCCGACCTGGCCGAGGAGCTCGATCGCCTCGCCCCCGATTTCGACGGGGACGAGGTGCCGTCGGAGGCCACGCTGCGCATCGCTCAGGCCCAGCTGGTGGGCTGGCTGGAGGGCCTGTTTCACGGCATTCAGGCCACGCTCGTCGCTCAGCAGATGGCGGCCCGTCAACAGTTGGAGGGCGTCCGCGGTCAACTGCCCGGTCCCGGCGGCATCCAAGGCCAGACCGAGGGCCCGATGGGCGGCGGCCCACCGCCCGGCGCTCCGGGTCGTGGCCCCACCGGCTATCTGTGATCGGAGTCTCGGGGTTCCGCGCGGATCACAAGCGTGTAGTTTCGTCGGTACATGCCTGACTCCTTCGTTCACCTTCATCAGCACACCGAGTTCTCGATGCTCGATGGTGCCTCGCGTATCGGGGAGGTGGTGGCGGCCGCCGCCAAGGACGGCCAACCGGCACTGGGCATCACCGACCACGGCAACATGTACGGGGTGCTCGACTTTTACAAGGAGGCGCGAGCCCAGGGGATCAACCCGATCATCGGGACCGAGGCCTACATGGCCTACGACAGCCGCTTTGAGCGTCCGTCACGGCGAGGTCGGGTGGACGACTCCGGCGGCGAGGTTGAGGGCGGCAGGAAGCTCTACTACCACCTCACGCTGCTGGCCGAGAACCTCACCGGCTACAAGAACCTCATCCAGCTGAGTTCCAAGGCGTTCCTCGAGGGGTACTACTACAAGCCACGGCTCGACTGGGAGTTGTTGTCGCAGCACGCCGAGAGCGTGATCGCCACCACCGGCTGCCTGGGTGGCCATGTGCTGCAGGCGCTGATGAACGAGAGCTTCGACGCGGCGCTGGAGAAGGCCGGTCGCCTGCAAGACATCTTTGGACGCGACAACCTGTTCGTCGAGATCCAGGATCACGGCATCCCCGAACAGCACAAGACCAACCCTCAACTGATCGAGATCGCCAAGCGCCTGAGGGCGCCGCTGCTGGCCACCAACGACGGCCACTACGTCACGCGTGAGGACGCCGAGGCCCACGACGCTCTGCTCTGCGTGCAGACCGGGTCGCTCGTCTCCGACGAAAAGCGGTTCAGGTTTCACGGTTCGGACCACTACCTGAAGTCGGCCCAGGAAATGCGACACCTGTTTCGCGAGGTGGAGGTGTCGTGCGACAACACCCTGTGGATCGCCGAGCGCTGCAACCTCGAAATCGAGTTCCCCGAGCCGGAACTGCCCCAGTTTCCGTTGCCCGAGGGCTACGCCACCGACACCGAGTATCTGAAGGCGCTGACCTACGAGGGCGCCCACATGCGTTGGGGCGCAACGCTCACCCCCGAGGCACGCGAGCGCATCGACTACGAGCTCGACGTCATCGACGAGATGGGCTACTCGTCGTACTTCATCATCACCTGGGACCTGATCAAGCACGCCCGTGACCTGAACATCCGGGTGGGTCCGGGCCGCGGCTCCGCGGCCGGCTGCGCGGTGGCCTACTGCCTTCGCATCACCGAACTGGATCCGATCCGCTACGACCTGCTTTTCGAACGGTTTCTCAACCCGGAGCGCGTGTCGATGCCCGATATCGACATGGACTTCGACTCTCGTTACCGGGACGAGATGATCCGCTATGCGGCCGAGCGGTACGGCCGCGAGCACGTCGCCCAGATCGTCACGTTCTCCACGATCAAGGCCCGTGCCGCGGTGCGCGACTCGGCGCGGGTGCTCGGCTACCCGTACTCGCTCGGCGACAAGGTGGCCAAGGCCATGCCGCCGCTGGTGATGGGCCGTGACACGCCGCTCTACGCCTGCCTGGAGGAGCACCCCAAGTACCTTGGCGGCTACAAGGTGGCCACCGAGCTGCGGGACATGTACGCCACCGATCCCGACGCAAAAAAGGTCATGGACGTCGCCAAGGGCATCGAGGGGCTGCGGCGCCAGGACGGCATCCACGCCGCCGCGGTGGTGATTACCAAGGGTCCGCTCACCGACTACCTGCCGATTCAGCGGAAGCCGGAATCCGGCGGCAACCCCGAGGATGCCCCGGTGGTGACCCAGTTCGAGGGGGGTACCTGCGAAGACCTCGGCCTGTTGAAGATGGACTTCCTCGGCCTGCGCAACCTTGACGTGATCTCGGACGCGCTCGAGCTGATCAGCGAGCATCGTGGCGTGGACGTCGACATCGACAACGTCGCGCTCGACGACCCCCCCACGTTCGCCATGTTGGCCAAGGGCGAGACCATCGGGGTCTTCCAGCTGGAGTCGCCTCCGATGCGGGCGTTGATTCGGGCGGTTGCCCCGGACAGCTTCGAGGACGTCGCCGCGCTCATCGCCCTGTACCGGCCGGGCCCCATGGGGGCCAACATGCACTACGACTACGCCGACCGCAAAAACGGACGCAAACCGGTCGACTTCTTCCACCCGGCGGCCGAGGAGGTGCTCAGCGACACCTACGGGCTGATGATCTACCAGGAGTCGGTGATGCGGGTGGCCCAACGCTTCGCCGGGTACTCCCTGGCCCAGGCCGACAACCTGCGTAAAGCCTGCGGCAAGAAGAAGCCCGAACTGATGATCAAGGAGCGGGCCAGCTTCGAGGAGGGCGTCGAGGCCACCGGTTTTGAGCGCTCGCTGGGTAAAGAACTGTTCGACATCATCGAGCGCTTTGCCGATTACGCCTTCAACAAGTCTCACAGCTACGGCTATGGGCTCGTCACCTATCAAACCGCCTATCTCAAAGCGAACTACCCCGAGGAGTACCTGGCGGCGCTCCTCACCTCGGTCAGTCACACGCTGGAAAAAGCCGCGGTCTACCTGGCCGAGTGCCGCTCGATGGGCATCACGGTCGAGGTGCCCGATATCAACCGGTCGGCGGCGTTTTTCACCCCGGGTGATCAGTCGATCATTTTCGGGCTGGCCGCGGTGCGCAACGTGGGGGAGGGGCTGGTCGACCTCATCGTCGCCGAGCGAGAGGCAAAGGGGCCCTTCACGGCCCGGGCGATCGACGGCCGTCCCATCGACGCGTTCGACGACTTCTGCCTGCGGGTGCCCTACGAGGTACTCAACAAGCGCACGATCGAGTCGATCATCAAGGCGGGAGGTTTCGACCGCTGTGATCTACCCCGCAAGGGTCTGCTGTTGCGCATGGAGGAGCGGATCGACCACATCGTCGCCCGCCGTCGCGAGCACGACATGGGCGTGATGTCGTTGTTTGGTTCGGGCGGTGACGAACCCACCATCGACGAACATCCGGTGACCGACGTGGAGTTCGACAAGGCCGAACGCCTCAGCCACGAAAAGGAGATGCTCGGCCTGTACGTGTCGGATCACCCCCTGATGGGCTACGAGGAGGCGCTCGGCCGCAAGACCGACGGCCCGCTGTCGGAGCTGTCCGAACTGTCCGACGGTGCCTCGCGTTCGATCGGCGGCGTCGTCACCAACCTGCAGCGCAAGTGGACCAAAAAGGGCGACCTGATGGCCATCTTCCAGCTGGAGGACCTGCAGAGCCAGATCGAGGTCATGGTCTTTCCTCGCACGATGACCGAGCACGGTCACAAGCTGGACGACGATGTGCTGGTGATCGTGAACGGTCGGGTGGATCAGCGCGACGACACCCCCAAGTTCATCGCCTTCGACATCGAGGTGTTCGATGGTGCGGAGGCCACCTCCGACAACCCCCTGAACCTGAGGATCAGCCCGTCCAAATTGGACGACGCGCTGGTGGAGGAGCTTCGCCGGGTGATCCTGGAGTTTCCTGGTCGGTCCGAGGTCCACATCGACCTCGGCGGCTCGTCGGTGCATCTGCGACCGCCGTTCTGTGTCAACCATTCAGCTTCGTTGATCTCCGAATTGCGCGTGTTGTTGGGCACCTCGGCAGTGGTGCTCTAAGGGCTTCGCCAGTCCATGAACTGAGTGTTTCGGTTTGCAAATCTCGCAGTTTGACGCTGAACTAGTGCGGCCACCACTGCGGCCCAGACGGGGGAACACATGGCGTTTAAGACCTACACGAAGGACTGCACCGCGCTGAGCGATGCCGAGTTGACCGAGATGGCCGACCTGGCGGCGGAGTGTGAGCGCGGCTTCGATGTCGGCCTGCTCTCCAAACAGCGTGAGGAGTGGGTGCTGGTCACCCTCATTCGGGAGGCCGACGAGGTCGAGTCGCTCGTCGGTTACTCGTACTCCACCCTCGAACGCATCGGAGGAACTCCAGCGGTGCTGCTGGGATTGGCGTACGTGCGTCGTTCCGATGACCGGGACGATGTGCTCAATGCGGTGATGTCGGCCAACTACCACCGGGCCCTGATGGCCTTCCCCGACGAGGACGTGCTGTTGGGGTGCCGCATGGTCAACCCCGGGGCCATGGCCGGTTTCGAGCGGCTGGAGGACATTCAGCCCCACCCCGATGTGGAGGCCGGGGGCGAGGAGCGTCAGTGGGGGCGACGCCTGGCCAAGCGTTTCAGCATTGGCGCCTCACGCTACGCCGCCAAGGCCTTTACCGTTGAGGGTGATGGCTCGTTCCCACCCTGTCTCGATTTCAAGCCACTCGATTCGGCCACCATCGACCCCAAGGTGGCCGAGATGTTCGCCCATCTCGATGTCGACAATGGCGACTCGCTCATCACCTACGGGTGGGCGATGGAGGAAGAGCTGCGCGGCTACACCAAGCCGGACTGAGGCCACCGATGCCCGGCAACCTGGCCGACGGCTCGCTGGCGGTCGTGATGGGTCGGCGACGCATGTGTCGAGATTTCTCGGATGAGGCTCTGAAGCCCGACCAGTTGGAACGACTGCTCAACCTGGCCCGGCGTGCGCCGTCGGCGGGTTTCACCCAGGGAGTCGCCTTCGTCAGCCTGGAACGATTCTCCGACGACCGCGCGGGGGCCGGTCGCGCCGACCCGCGTCGCGCCGATCCGGTGGAGGCCTACTGGAACCTCACACTTCCGCCGTCGCGTCGAGCTTCGTTCGCCTGGCCGGGTCTGCTCGATGCTCCGGTACTGGTCACGTTGTGGGTGCGACCGGAGGCGTGGGTTGAGCGCTACGGCCGTGATGACAAGGCACGCGCCCACCTTGGCGACAACCAAGAGTCCTGGCCGGTGCCCTACTGGTGGGTTGATGCGGGTGCCGTGGTGCAAAACCTGCTGCTGGCCGCCGAGGCCGAAGGCCTGGGCGCGCTGTTCTTCGGGATGTTCCACCATGAACCGGAGGTGGCCGAGCGGTTGGGAGTGCCGGCCGGGTGGCGAGGCGTGGGCACGGTGGCGCTGGGCCACCCGGCCCCCGACGGTCGGCGGCCGTCAACATCAGCACGAGCCGGCCGTCCGCCATTGAGCGATCAGTGGCATCGCAACACCTGGGCCACCGACACCTGAGCCGAGCGACTGCGCCCGTATCCCAACCCTCCTCCAGGAGACCCCGCGTGAGCCCCGACATCAGAGATCTGACCACCGCCGACGACGCATCGCTCCTGGCGCTCAACAACGTCGAGGTACCCAGGGTGACCGCCCTGGATGAGGCTGCGCTGAAGCGATACAGGCCGGTGTTGCGCGATGCGCTGGCCGTGGGAGCCGAGGGCGACCCCGACGGCTTCTGCTGGACCGTTGGCCCGGACGCCGACTACTGGTCGGCCAACTATGCCTGGACGTCCCGGCACTACAGCCGGTTTGTCTACCTCGATCGTGTGGTTGTGGCGCCCCGGGCGCGAGGCCGTGGCGTGGCCCGGGCGCTGTACGACGCGGTTTCCGCCCGTGCGGTGGGCACCGCCGATTGGTTCGTGTTGGAGGTGAACACCCGGCCCCGCAACGACGAGTCGCTCGCCTTCCACGCCAGGTTGGGTTTCGAGGAGGTCGGCCGGGCGGAGCCGTACGGCATCGACCCCGCAACAGGCGTCGCCGCCGAGGTTGCCTACCTCGCTCGTCCGGTGCCGTCGCCATGAGCACTTCCGGTGGCGAGGGTTCCTACGGCGCCAAGCTGGCCCGCATCTACGACCTGAACTACTCGGGCATGGGCAAGGACTACGCGGCCGAGGCCAGGCAGGTGCGCACCATGGTGGCCAGGGCGGGCAGCGCCGTGCCATCGCCCAACGCCCCCAGGACGCTGCTCGATGTCGCCTGCGGCACCGGGACCCACCTGGCCGAGTTCGCCCGGTTGGGCTATCGGGTGGCCGGCACCGACCTCAGCGAGCCGATGCTCGAGATGGCCCGAGCACGCCTCGGTGGCGACGTGCCGCTGGTGGCAGGTTCGTTCGAGGACCTGCCCGGTGCGCTCACCAAGATGGCGCCGTTCGACCTGGTGACCTGCCTGTTCTCTTCGATCGCCTACGCGGCCAACGTCGAAACGCTCCAACGGGTACTCGGCGACCTGGCCGCCCTGCTGGGCCCCGGTGGGGCGCTGGTGGTTGAACCCTGGATCGCTGCGGAAGACTGGGTGGTGGACCACATCGGCCACGACACGGCGACCAGCGACGGCACCACGGTGATGCGCATGGCGCACTCCGGCATCGACGGCGACCGGGCGACGATCCATTTCGAACACCTCGTCGGCGACGCCGACGGAATCTGGCGATTCGCCGAACACCACCGCCTGCTCATGGCCCCAACCTCGGTGTACGTCGGCGCGATGGAGGCGGTCGGGCTGACCGTCACCTTCGACCCGGAGGGGTTTGAGTTCGGCGCCGCCCGCCGCGGCCTGATCGTTGGCGTCAGGGCAGGGTCGTGATGGTCCCGGCGGACACCAGGCCCTGATAGGTGGAGCCACCCGGGTAGAAGGTGGTGTTGCTGGTACCGGCAAACTGGTCGCCGAACCAGCCGAGCGTCAGCGTTTGCGTGGCCGACGTGTTCTTGGCTTGCGGCGTGCCGCAGGTGGTCGCACCCAGAGCATTCTGAGCGGGGCCGAAGATGTCGCCGTGGGCCCCGGAGGTGACCTGCGCACCGTGGAAGCTACGGCTGGTCAGGGCCTTGATCACCGCCTGGGTTCCGCTCTGATCGGAGTTACAGCTGTACTTGGGGGAGGCCAACGCATAGACGGGCAGGGAGGTGTTGTTCAGGCCCTTGGCAGCGGTGTCGGTGTTGCTGCCGACGATTGACTTCACCGGGTCCTGCAGCACGACCCCCTTCAGTTTGGCGAAGGTGGAGGCGTCCGAACCGCGCAGTTGGTTGGCCACATACAGCACGGCCTCGCCGCCGGCGGAATGACCTGTGAAGGCCAGCTTCTGTGGCAGTGCCTGCCCGCTTCGGCCGGCCTTCGTCGCTGCATCGGCGTGGCTCGTGCCCAGGGCACTGGAGGGACTGCCAAGACCGCCGAACAATGTCGCCAAATTCTTGAGGAAGGCGGTGTTGTTCCCGATGTTCTGCACGGTGCAACCCTGGACATCGGCGGTGGGCAGGGTGGTGGCCATGGCCAGGTAACCGTTGGCGGCCACCTTGGGACCAAAGTCGGCCCAGTCGTCTTTGGATTCTGTGAATCCGTGCTGAAGCCAGACCAGGCCTTTGGGGGTGCCGGTGGGAAAGTACCAGTCGACCGGCACGTTCTTGCTGCCCAGCCCACATGCCACCTTGACGGTGTTGGAGGCTTTGGCGACGGCGGATGGGGGAGCGGCCGCGCACGCGGCGGCGGCCATCAGGCACAGCGCTGCTGTCGCTGAAATGATGATGCGTCGAACGGAGGAGTGCATGGTCTGGCTCCCGAGGTGTTGGAGAGGGTATGCCAAACGGCACAATCTCAACGTAACCCGACAGCGTTTCCCGTTACCGGTCGAGGAACCCATCAATCCTGATGAGAAAATGCAGCGAGGCCTAATGTCCCAGCAGCTGGTGACGGAGCTCCTCGGGTGTCGTCGCCGGTGGTGAACACACCGAGCCCCGACAGACATAGGCCCGTCCCGCATCGTCACCCTCACCAAGACCGCCCGACTCGTTGCGCCCCTCCCACAACGGGCTGTCGCCGGGCTGACCCCAAGCCAACACGACCGCCGGCAGCCAGTGCGCCCGAACCTCCTCGACCAGGTCGGGTCGGTCGCCGGTGATGACCACCTCGGTCATGCCGCCCGCGTCGTCCTCTGCAGCCGCCAACAGGTGGGCAAACGACATGCCCCGGCCCTCGGCCAGCGGGGCGACCGCGGCGATGATCGCTCGTCCCGCATCGGCGTAGTGGGTGGCGCCGGTGAGCGCGGCCAGCCTCAGCATGGCTCCGGCCGCGACCGAGTTGGCCGAGGGGATGGCCCCGTCCACGACATCGCGTGGCCGCCCCACCAACGTCTCGCCGTCGTCGGGGGTGGTCCAGAGCGTTCCCGTTGACTCGTCCAGGTGGTTGTTCAGCAACTCATCGGCCACGTCCCGGGCTTCAGCCTCCCAGCGGCGCTCGCCGGTGAGCTCACCCAGTCGCACCAGCGCATCGATCAATGCCGCCAGATCGTTGGCCACCGCCCGATGGGAGGCCTCCGCAGCCTGGGCCGACCACGAACGGTGCCAGCGGCCGTCCCGCCGCAGGTGTTCCAGGAGGAACTCGGCGGCGCCCACGGCAGCGTCGCCCCAGCCGGGTTGATCCATGGCGGCGGCCGCCTCGGCCAGCGATGCGATGATCAGGGCGTTCCACTCCACGAGCACCTTGTCGTCCAAACCCGGCTGGGGCCGGTGGCGACGAACCTGCAGCAGACCGGCACGAACCTCGTCGAGAACCCGATCGCGCTGGGGTTCGTCGAGATGCCCGATCCGGTGGGGGATCGACCGGCCCTCAAAGTTTCCAGCAGCGGTGATTCCCCAGTAACCGGCCACCTTGTTTCCTCCATCCTCGCCCATCACCTCGATCAGCTCTGCCGGGGTCCAGGTGGCAAATCGACCCTCCCGACCCGGACCGTTGGGGTGATCGGGTTCGGCGCTGTCCGCATCCTGGGCCGATGCAAACCCACCGGCGGGCAGACGGAGCTCGTCGAGCAGGTAGACAATGGTCTCCTCGACGATCTGGCGGTAGCGGTCCTCGCCCGTGAGTTGCCAGGCATGCAGATAGGGGCGGATCAGCAGGGCGTTGTCGTAGGCCATCTTCTCGAAGTGGGGCACCAGCCATTGGCGGTCGGTCGAGTAGCGAGCAAAACCGCCACCGATGTGGTCCCAGATGCCCCCGGTGGCCATGTGGTCGAGCGCGCTGCGGGCAACCGACAGCGAGGTCTCCGACCCGGTGCGGCGGGCGTGGCGTAGCAGCAGATCGATCGCTGCGCTCTGCGGAAACTTGGGTGCCGACCCGAACCCACCCCATTCGGCGTCGGCGATGTGAGCCAGCCCGAGGACGGCCTCGTCGATCGCCGTCAGGTTTGGGGCGGGGGCGCCGGGATCCAGCGGTTCCGATCTGCGGATCGCCTCGGCCAACGTGTCGGCCTGTTCCTCCAACTCGCCGCGCCTGGTGGTCCATGCGTCGGCGAGCGCGTCGATCAGTTGGGTGAACCCGGGCATGCCCTGACGCGGTTCGGGCGGGAAGTACGTGCCGCAGAAGAAGGGGCGCCCATCTGGGGTGGCCAGCACGGTCATCGGCCAGCCGCCGTGGCCGGTCATCGCCTGGGTGGCCAACATGTACACCGCGTCGATGTCGGGACGTTCTTCGCGGTCCACTTTGACGTTGATGAAGTGCTGGTTCATCCTCGCCGCCACGTCGGGGTTCTCGAAGCCCTCGTGGGCCATCACGTGGCACCAGTGGCACGACGAGTAGCCCACCGAGATCAGCAGCGGCACGTCGCGCTCACTGGCCGCGGTGAAGGCGGCGTCTCCCCACGGGTACCAGTCCACCGGATTGTGGGCGTGCTGGCGCAGGTAGGGGCTGGTGGAGTTGGCGAGACGGTTGGCCATCACCTCAAGGTAACGGCGGGCGGCCCGGCCATAGGCTCAACCTGTGAACGACACGATCGGAACGAGCCTTTTGCCCGCCCCCCCCCTCGTGGGGGGGGGGGCGGGCGTCGGGCGACCGGGCGATCACGAGGCGCCGGACGCCGTCGGGTGGATGGAGCGGGCGCTGGTCGGCGCGCTCGACGATGCGGCCGGGCCGGGTGGGTCGGCGCGTGTTGAGCTGGCCGCCGAGGTTGGCTGGGTCGGGGTAGCCGAGGGCACCTGGCGTTGCAGCGATGCCGGCGCCGTCCTGGCCGAACGCCTGGGGTTGGGAGCAGGCGGGCCCGTGCACACGGTGCGCGCCGACATCGGCATCCTCCAGCAGCGGCTGATCGCCGAAGCGTGCGGGGCGATTCTGCGAGGGGAGGTGGAGGCGGCCGTGGTGGTGGGCGGCGAGGCCCGGGCCCGGGACCGGGCCATCGCCAGGCGCGGCGGCGTGCCGACCGAGACCGCCGGTCCCGAGGGCGCCCAACCGGACGAGGTGATCCATCCGGCCGCCGACCTGATGAGCGACCTGGAACTGGAGCGCGACCTGGCCACCCCGGCAACCCAGTACGCGATCATCGAGGATGCGCTGGCCGGTGCAGACGGCATCGACCGGGCGGCGCTTCGGCGCCGGCTGGGCGACCTGTGGGCCGGGTTTGCCGCCGTGGCCGCCGACAACCCCACCGCCTGGGATCGGAGCGAGCCGCCATCGAGGGCCATCGTGTCGACCGAGGGCGGAAACCGGATGGTGGCCGACCCGTACACCCGGTCGCTGTGCTCACAGTGGAATGTGGATTCGGCATCGGCCCTGGTGTTGGTGTCCACCGGGTTGGCTGAACGCCTGCACATCCCGCCTCGACGCCGGGTGACCGTTGAGGCGACGGCCGAGTCAAACCTCATCGTGCCGTTGCCGCAGCGGGCCGCTCCCCACCGTTGGCCGGCATTCGAAAACGTGGTCGAGGCACTGGCCGCCCACCTTGGGGTTCAGGTTGAGGAGGGCCTCGGTGCGGAGTTGGTCGACCTGTATGCGTGTTTCCCGTCGGCCGTCCAGGTGCAGGCCCGGGCCCTCGGTCTGCCGCTGGATGCCACGAGGCTGACGGTCACCGGTGGTATGACCTTTGCCGGCGGGCCGCTGAACAACGCCATGCTGGCCTCGGTGGTGGCGATGGCGCAGCGGCTACGTCGTCTGGAGACGAACGACGGATCGGCGAGGGGACTGGTGACATCGATCAGCGGGATGCTCACCAAGCCCGGGGCCATGATGCTGCGCATCGGCCGGGGCGAGCCCGGCGTCCCGGGCCATGGGTTGCCGGACACCGGCGTGAACACCGCGGGGGCTCCGGCGCCGTTCGTGGCGCTGGACGTCACCGAGGAGTCGAGCAGGCACACCGAAGCGGTGGACGTTGATGCCAACCTGACCGGCCGGGCCACGGTGGTTGGCGCCACCGTGATCCCCACGTTCGAGGGACACGATCGCGTGGTGGCGGTGTTGCGAACCCCTCCGGTGGGTGGTCCGGTGTTTCACACGGTGGCCACCAGCGATGCGGAGGCCGACGCGGTTCGGGTCCGTGCATTCGGCGGCGCCGGGGCGACGGCCCACCTGGATGGCCAGGGTGGGTTCACGCTGCTTGAGGCCTGACGTCCCAGGCTGCGGACGGGCATGGGGACGAGCTACGGGCCACCGAGGGTGGTGGGGGTGGGCGTGGGCGGTGGGCCCGCCTGGGCCAACGGAAGGCGCCGGGCCAACGCGTCGGCCAGCGCGGTCATCAGCGGTTCCGCACCCGGGTCGGTGCGTGAGAGTTCCACGCGGGCGGTGACCGTGTCCGTGCGCACCCACAGAGCGCGACCGTCGGTATCGGCCCGACCGGCAACCGACACCGCGCCGACGCCCAAATCGACCACGGTGGCACCCTCCACCCTGCGCTGGGCACCCTCGGGCAGGGCCTCGGGGTCTCGGGGATGTAATTGGATTTCCAGCACCGTGCCGTCGGCGGACTTCCAGATGCAGCCCCCGCCCAGAACGGGCAGTTGCTTTGGAGAGCCGGGCTTGGAGCCGAGCAGGTCGGTGACCTCGTCGCCGGGCACCAGCGCGCATCCGTCGCGGAACTCGCTCTGGTCGCGCAGATCCACCTTGGGGTCGGGCACGTCCTCCCGGCCGAGCACGGCGAACGACATCACGCCGAGCACGATCGTGAACCCGGCGATCACGCTGCCGATCAGCAGGATGACCGCCATGCCTCGGCCCAGCCTCCGCCGTTCGGTGTCGCGTCGCTCCGGCCTCGGCGACGGGGACTGGTCGCCGATCGGGTTCGCGGGTGCGTCATCCACACCGAAACCCTAACGGCCATGCTCGAAGCGAAAGCCGCAGCGATCGGTGTGTGCCCCAAGGCCGAGGGCCGGGCGACAGGCTCGATGCGATCGCGCAGCCTCGCTATTCTCGGATGGTGATCACACGGCACAATATCCACCGATCGATCCAGGTCCCTCGATGAACCCATTTGTGTTGGGCGTGGACCTGGATGGCGTGTGTGGTGATTTCACCGAGGCGTTCAAGCACGTGGTCGCCGACGAACTGGGCGTCCCCGTCGAATCGTTGCCGACCAATCGGTCGTGGGGCTTCGACGAGTGGGGTCTGGCCCCCGACACGTTGGGGGAACTGCTGCGCACCGCAGCGGTGAAGCATCGCATGCTGGCGAAGATGGAGCCGATCGTCGGGGCGGTTGAGTCCTTGTGGCGGCTGTCCGATGCCGGGGTGTGGATTCGTATCGTCACCCACCGCCTCTACGTCAACTGGAGTCACGCGGTCGTGGTGGCCGACACCGTGGCCTGGCTGGATCGGGTGCAGATCCCGTACCGCGACATCTGCTTTCTCGGCGCAAAACCCGATGTGGCCTGCGACTGCTACATCGACGATGCCCCCCACAATGTCAAGGCGTTGCGTGCCTCAGGCAATCAGGTGATTTGCTTTGGCCAGCCCTACAACACCGACATCGCCCAGCCACGGATGGACAGCTGGGATGAGGTGGAGGATTACGTGTTGCACCTGGCGGCCAACGGCGGTCATCAGGTACAGATCCAACTCCCTGGCTTCCCGGTGCACGTGGACAGGTTGGCCTCGGTGCAACGACCCGATCCGAGCTGACGCCTACCGCAGTCGGGACCGTCGCAGCTTGCCCAGCTCGGTGCGGGGCAGCTCGTCGACCAACGTGAGCTGCTGCGGGGCACAGTAGGCGGGCAGGTGTTCCTTGACGATCCCGCGCAGTTCGCCAAGCGATGGGGGAGCCGAGGGGTCGGTCGGTACCACCAGCGCCTCCACCGCCTGGCCCCACTCCGGATCCGGCCGGGCCCGCACTGCGGCATCGGCCACCCGGGGGGCGCCGCGCAACAACGCCTCCACGGGCTCCGGCCACACTTTGTGCCCGCCGGTGACGATCACGTCGTCTGCCCGGCCCTGCACGCTGAGGCGCCCATCGGGGCCCATGCGCCCCAGGTCGCCGGTGGCCAGAAACCCCTCCGGGTCGAAGGGAACGGTGCCGTCCCGGTAACAGCGCATCATCGTGGGCGACGAGATGCGGATCTCGCCGAGACCGTCGTGGTCGGGTGCTTCGATGTGGACGGTCACCCCGTTGAGGGGCAGGCCGTCGTAGACGACTCCTCCTGCGGTCTCGGTCATGCCGTAGGTGGCGATGCAGTTGTCCGGCCGATCGGTGGGGATTGCCGAGCCACCCAGCAGAATGCGACGAAACAGCGACGGGTCGATCCGGGCCAGGGCCGTGGTCACCAGTGAGGTGTGGGTGGCGCCTGCTCTGGCGGCGGCCTCGACTGCGCCGGCCTCGAACCGGGGCAGGAGTTCCAGCCCGGCGCCGGTGTGAAGTGCCCGAGGGATGATCGAGAAGCCGCCGATGTGGTTCAGTGGCAGCGCCACCAGCCACCGGGTGTCGCCGTCGACTCCGAGCGCCGTGGACGTTGCGAACGCCATGTACTCGAGTGAGCGGTGGGTGTGGACGATGCCCTTGGGTCTCCCTGAGGTGCCCGAGGTGGCAATGATGAGCGCATCGCCGACGGCGATCGGTCGTCCACCGGTGAGGGTGGACGGGTCGCCGGCGGCGTCGATGAGCACGTCCGGGGCCAGCGTCGCCAGCAGGGTGTCGAGATGGGGTTCGGGCGCATCAACCGGAAGCGGGGCCACGGCATCGCCCTCGTCCCAGATGCGTTGTACTTCACGAAGAAAGCGGAGCCCGCCCTCCATCTGCAACGCCACGAGCCGTCCGGTCACGTTGGCATCGTAGAGGCCCCGGATAAAGTCGCCCGGGTGCCAACCGATGCAGCGACCGCTCTGACGACCCAGAACCGGTGGGTGCTCGGCGCCCGCCCGCGCACCCTGCCTGCGGCAATTGCGCCCGTGCTGGTGGGAACTGCGGTGGGGGTGTGGACCTCGGTTGGGGTTGAAGCGCAGTTTCACTTCATCGCCTGGCGCTTTCTGTGTGCCCTCGTCGTGGCGCTGGCCGTTCAGGTCGCCACCAACTACGCCAACGACTACTCCGACGGCCGGCGGGGCACCGATGACCCGGGACGGCGCGTGGGCCCACCCCGCCTGGTGGGCGACGGCCTGGCCACACCCGCCGAGGTCAAGCGGGCCATGCTGGTGGCGTTCGGGGTGACACTGGTCGCCGGCGCACCGTTGGTGATCCTGGTCGACTGGCGTTTGGCCCTGGTCGGTGTGGCGTCGGTGGCCGCCGGGTGGTTCTACACCGGCGGACCCAGTCCGTACGGCTACGCGGGACTGGGCGAAGTGTTCGTGTTCGTGTTCTTCGGCCTGGTGGCCACGGTGTTCTCAGCGTTTGTGCAGTCGGGACAGATCACGCTGCTTGCCATCGGCGCCGGTGCCGCCATGGGCCTGTTGGCCACGGCCCTGCTGGTGGTGAACAATCTGCGCGACATCCCGGGCGACACGCTCTCGGGCAAGCGAACGCTGGCGGTTCGGCTGGGACCGCCGAAGACCCGTGTCCTCTACGCCGTCTGCATGCTGGGACCGTTCATCCTGTTGATGTTCATCGCCGGATGTTCGGGTCGCCTGATCGGTGCCGCGGCGTTCGTCGCGCTGCCCTTGGCGAACATCGCCTTGACCCAGGTGTTTCGAGGGGCCGAGGGCCAGGGGCTGATCAAGGTGCTGGGACGCACCGGCCAGGTGCAACTGGTTTTTGGGGTGCTGCTGGCGATTGGCCTGGCGATCGGGCCGGTGTAGGCGCCGGGCGCTACAGGTCGGCAATGATGCCGGCGCGAATTGTCTGGTATTCCTCTGGGGTGAGGAGTCCCTGCTCGAACATGGCGGCCGCACGCTGCAGGCGGGCGGCCGGGTCGGGCTGCGCCGGCATCGTGCGGGGCGGCTCGGGCCGAACGGCGATTGCGGCCGCCTGATGCGGCAGGTAGCGCTCAAGGATCGGAATCAGGCCGGCCTTCAGCTCCACGAACGACAAACCGGGAACGGCGAGGATCCAGACACCGTCGGCGTCCTCGATCTCGATGAAGCTGTTGGTCATCGACTTCTTTGCGACGACCGCCAGTGCGCCGAGCAACATGACCCTCGTGGCCGTGATCTGTTCGGTGACCTGATCCTGGTCGAGAACGTCCACTCGTTTGATCGATGCCCACGACAGCCTCACCCCCGGGTTGCGACCCTCCGAGATGCTGATTCCCGCCGGGAAGAACGTGAGGTCAAGGCGGTCTTTCTGCCTCGGGATCTTCGAGTGGCTGCCCAAGTATCGAACCTTGCGGAGGCGCGAGATGCGACGACTCCAACCATGCGTGTCCGGGTAAGCCATGGGCCTCACTCACAGTCGATCAATGTTCAGATCGCCAACTCGGTCTCGGGGGGCTCAGGCGTCGAGCACCTGGGCGGCGATGAGGCGCTCGAGGTGCCGGTCGTCCCACCAGTTGAGCTGGAGGGACTTGGCCCGACGGAAGTACAGCTGGATGTCGGCTTCCAGGGTAAAGCCGATGCCGCCGAAGATCTGCTGACCGATTGCGGTCACGTCTCGGAACGTCTTGGCGGCAAACAGCTTGGCCATCGGCGCCAGCTTGGCAATGTCCCGACCGGTGTCGTGGCTCCATGCCGCCTCGTAGGTGAGCACCTCGGCACCGTCGACGGCGGTTCGGCAGTTGGCCATGTCGTGGCTGAGCGCCTGAAATTCGGCAAGTGCCTTGCCAAACTGCTTGCGCTCCTTGGAATAGTCGGCCGTGATCTTCAGCGCCTGGTCGGCGCCACCAACCGCCTGGGCGGCCAACAGGATCATCGCCTCGGTCAGGGTCTGGTTCCAGTTGTTCCAACCGGTGCCGGCGTCGCCGAGGCGCACAGCCGGGGTACCGGCCAGGTCCACCTGATACTGGGTGTCCGAGGCGATACTCATCTGCTGGGTCAGCGTCATCCCCTCAGCGCCGGCGTCGACGACGAACAGGTCGACCCTGTCGTCCGCAGCGCGGGCCGCCACCACCAGATGCTGAGCGGCCGAGGCGAAGAACACGTGGCGCTTGGTGCCGGTGAGCGCGAACCCGGCGTCGGTGGTGACCGCCTTCGTGGTGATGCCGGCGTCGGTGAACCCGCCCCCGGGCTCCTGCACGGCGACCGTCCAGACCGTCTCGCCCGAGGCCAGCGTGGGAAGCCATTGGGCCTGCTGGTCCTCACCGGCACCGCGGGCGATGAGCCCGCCGGCCAGCACCGAGCTGACCAGGTGCGGGGAGGGCACCAGGTTGCGACCAAGCTCCTTGTAGACCACGACGGCGTCCACCATCGACATGCCGGAGCCGCCGTGAGCCTCGGGAAGCAGCAGACCGATCAGGCCGAGCTCGCCGAGCTGAGCCCACAACTCGGGCGAGTATCCGGTGGGATCGTCCTCCAGGTCGCGCACCCGCGTCAGCGGGCTGAACCGGTCGGCCACCCCGGCGACCATCTCGGTGAGCATGTCTTGTTCGCTGCTGAGGTCAAGATCCAATGGCATGGTTCGGTGCTCCTAGGTGTATCGAATGAGAGAGGGGGGTTGGCGTGGCGGGGCGGGATTGCCGGTTCAACGACCGGCGGTGGGTTGCCAGGCGTCGCCTTGGCGGGCCCACGGGTTGTCGTTCCGGTCGTTGGGCAGGGCGATGCGAGCCGAGCAGGTCGACCCGACCCGCGCGGTGTCTTCGGATGCGTCGGGGCCTCGGACCATGAGGGCCACATCGACGCTCACCCAGCCGCAGCCGGCGTCGTCGGTGTTGACCCCGGTGACCGTGCCCGAAAATGTCATCGTGTCGTCGGGGAACACCGAGGTGCGCATGCGAAAGGTCATCGAGCCCAGGCGTGCGTGCGGGCCGGCCCAGTCGGTGAGGTAGCGCTCAAACCAGGCCGCCTGGTTGGGGGTGTTCAAGAAGATGTTGGCCACGCCGTTGCGTTCGGTTGCGAACTTGAAGTCGTGGTGCATCGGCCGCCAGTCGCGGCTGGCCACTGCGCCCAGTACCACTGTTGTTGCGGTGACCTCGATGGCGAGTTCGGGCAGCAGGTCGCCGCTGGAGACATCACCGTGCAGCAGCACCGGTGCTGCGATGTCGCTGGATACGGGGCTCATGAGTCACTCCCGGCGGTTTCGGCCTCGTCGCGCCGGTAGCCAAAGCCGGTGTAGCTCTCGATACCGACCAGGTCGTGGTTTTGATTGTGGTATTCCAGGTCGATCACCCAGAATCGGCCCGATCCCAGCTTGGTGGTTTTGGGGCCGCTGACCGACTTGAGCACCTGCGCGTGGCTGATCACATCGCCAGGGCGAACCGGGTCGTAGAAGGTGAGCGTGTTGTCGGTCATCACCGCCTCGGGAAGATCGAAGGCCGCTTTGAGATCGAAGTGCACCTGAAGCGCCAGCTGTTCGCCTTCGGCACCCGGTTCCCAGTAGTGCGGTCGGATCCACAGCGAGAGCGTGGTCGGCGGGGCGATCGGGCCACCGGTCAGTGCCTGGGCCACGCCCTCATCCCAGTACAGCGGGTTGCCGTTGGCCGTGGCTGCGAGCGTGTTGAACCCGTAGGCACGCTCGACCGGAAAGTTGGCGGTCACCGGATACTGACGCTCGCCGATCAGCGCTGCGATCTCCGAAGGCACCCCGGTTTCGAGAGCGGCCTGACGGGCCTGGTCGGTGTGGGTGGTGTCGCTCATGCGGCGGCTCCCTCGGCGATGGCGGCGGTGATCTCGGTGCCGGTCCAACCTGCATCGGCGAGCAGCTCGGCCGTGTCGGTGGATGAGGTGTCGGGTAGCGACTCGGGGGCATCCCTGCGCACGGTGCCCGCCCAGATGCGGTCGAGCTGTGCCAGGTCGCCGTCCGTGGGGTGAACCGCCCGCCCGACGAGCCCTCGGGCCTCAACGTGTGGATCGATGGTCATCTCGGGGATGGTCATCACCGGGGCGACACAGCAGTCGGCGTCGCCGAGTTGCCCGGCCCAGTCGCCGCGGCTGCGGGTGGCGAACACCTTGGTCATGGCGGCTCGCAGATCGTCCTGCGCCTCGTCCTCGTACTGCGCGGATCCAAACCGCTCGGAGTCGAGGTCCAGCTCGCGGAGCAGGTTGGCGTAGAAGCGGGGTTCGATGGCGCCAACGCTGATCCAGCCGTCATCGGCGCACCGATAGATGCCGTACCAGGCGTAGCGGCCGGTGAGCACGTTGTGGCCGGGTCCGGGCTCGGTGCCGGTCACCAGGTACTCGTCGACGTAGAGCGACATCATGGCCACCACGCCATCGACGATGGAGACGTCGAGGTAGCGGCCCTCGCCGGTGTTACCCCGGCCGATCAGTGCGGCCATGATCGCCATCGCCGCCTGCATGCCGCCGGCGGCGATGTCGGCCACGGTGGCGCCTGGCAGGGCCGGGCCGCCATCGTCACGACGGCCGGAGCAGTCGAGAAAACCACCGACTGCCAGGTAGTTCAGGTCGTGGCCGGCCCGCTGGGATGCGGGACCGTTCTGGCCGTAGCCCGATGTGGAGCAGTACACCAGCCGCGGGTTCTGCGTTGACAGTTCGTTCCAGCCGATGCCGAGGCGGTCGGCCACGCCGGGACGAAAGCTCTCAATCACCACGTCGGAGGCGGCGGCCAGCGCCTGTGCGGCGGCCCGTCCCTTGTCGGCCTTCAGGTCCAGCTGCACCCGGCGGGTGCCGCGTCCACCCGAGTAGGCAAACGCAGGGGGGGTGATCGTCACAGCGCCGGCGCGGGGCACGGCCCCGACCTTGGTGATGGTGGCGCCGTAGTCGGCCAGGATCGCCGATGCCCGCGCCGCGGGGCCCACGGTGCCGAAGTCGAGTACGGAGACACCGGCGAGCAGGTCGGAACTCATCGGCGCGCCGGGTTGCTGGGCGTGCTGGTCACGGGATCCATCGAGTCGGGCCCTAGAAGTTGCGGGGCAGGCCGAGGCCGCGTCGGGCGATGATGTTGCGCTGCACCTCGGAGGCGCCGCCACCGATCGTGTCGATCACCGTGTAGCGGTAGGTCGACTCGGCCCGGCCCGCCATCGGGGCCTCGGCGGTCTTCACCCGCAGCTGGCTGCCGGGGGCGCCAAGGTCCATCGATGCATCGGCAAGGCGTTTGGAGTATTCGGTGGTGAACAGCTTGTACTCCGAGGCCTCCACGGTGGGCGGCTGAAACTCGGTGGCCCCTTCGCGGTGGGCCTTTTCCACCTTGACCGCAGCGGCCACAAACTTCAGGCCGATGGCCCGGGCCACGGCGGCCTCGGTGTGCAGGTGGGCCATTTTGGCCCGGGTGACCTCGTCGTCGATCAGCGGCTCGCCATCTCGGGTGGCCTCCTGCACGTACTCGGTGAGCACGTCGAGGCGCTGCTTGATCGGCGCGTAGGTGAACATGGTGAAGCGCTCCAGATCGAGCGCCTGGGAGATGTACTGGAAGCCCTTGTCGATCTCGCCGACCGCGTAGTCGCCCGGCACGAACACGTCGTCGAAAAACACCTCGTTGGTGCGTTCGTCGCCCATCGTCCAGATGCCGGTGATCGTGATGTTCTCGTGGTTCATCGGCACCAGAAACAGGGTGATGCCATTCCACTTGGGTGCATCCGGGTTGGTGCGGGCGCCCACCCAATACCAGTCGGCGAAGTGGGCCGAGGTGGTCCAGGTCTTCTGGCCGTTCAGCATCCAGCCCTCGACCCCGTCCACCGTGGTGGGCTCGGCCTTCAGCTTCATGGCGGCGGCATCGGAACCCGCGTCGGGCTCCGAGTAGCCGACGGCGAACTCCACCTCGGCGTTGAGGATCTGGGGCAGGAACTCGGCCTTGAGCTTGTCGGAGCCGTGGGCGATCAGCGTCTTGCCGATGATGCCGATGCCCTTGCCGATCTGGGGGCCGCCCCGCCCGGCGAGTTGTTCGTTCAGTAGGTACTCGTACACACCGTCGCCCTCGGTGCCGCCGTACTCGGTGGGCCAGGTGATGCCCAGCCAGTTCTTCTTGGCCAGCTTGCCCATGAACGCACGGCGCTCGGGGGTGTCGACGATCTGGGCCATGTTCTCCCGGGTGACGTCGAAAACCTCGGGATCATCATGTGCGTCGAGAAACGCCTCGACGTCTTTGGCGAAGGTCTGCTGCTCTTCGGAGAACTCGAAATCCATATCGCTCCCAAATCTGACGGACCGTCAGATTCTACGGAGACGCCGCCCCGGGTGCACGTTGCCCCTCCGCCGCACGCAGCTCGGTTCCTACGAGCCGCCGCTGATGACGCCGTCGGTGACCAGGGCGTCGAGCTGTCCGACGGTGAGTCCCAACAGCTCGACAAGCACGTCGCCGGTGTGTTCGCCCACCCATGGCACCCGCCGTTCGGGTTGTTCGGGAACCCGGGAGAGCTTCACCGGGTTGCCGGGGGTCAGCACCGGCGCGTCGACACCGTCGGGACGGTCCATGGCCACCAGCATGTTGCGGGCGGCAACGTGCGGGTCGGTCAGGACCTCGGTGGGGGTGAGCGCCGAACCTGCCACCACTCCGGCGTCGGCCAGCGCCACGGCGGCCTCCTCCCGGGTGAGCCCGGCAGCCCAGGCTTCCAGCGCCGGGCGGATCACGTCGTCCAGGTGCTCCCCCCAGCCGGTGCGCTCGGCAAAGCGGGGGTCGCCGACCCACTCGGGGTAGCCGATCAGCTCGGCCAACCTCGCAAACTGGTGCTCGCGCACCAGTTGGATGACCAGCGAACCGTCGGCGGTCCGAAACGAGCTCAGCACGTAAGGCGCCGGGTCGGGCTCGCTGGCTTGGCCGAGCGAGGCAAAGTTGGTGACCACGTCGGTCATCGCCAGCACCGAGTCCAGCATCGCCACGTCTACGTGCTGGCCCTCTCCGGTCACATCACGTTGCCGCAGGGCCGCGAGCACGCCGATCACCGCAAACAGTCCGGCGGAGATGTCGCCCAGGGCGCCGACCGGATTGACGTGCAGCGGTTCGTCGCCGTGGCGTTTGAACTCGTAGATGCCGGACATGCCTTCCACGATGGATGCATACGCCGGTCGGGTGCGGTAGGGGCTGGCCGGGTTGCTGCCGAAGCCCGACACCGACACCAGCACCGCACTTGGGTTGGCATCGGCCAACACCTTCGGTCCGAGACCGAGGCGGTCAAGTGTGCCCGGTTTGAAATTTTCGGCGATCACGTCGGCGTGGGAGGCCAGCTCGAGCACCAGCCGTCGACCGGCCGCCGACTTGAGGTCGATACCAACCGAGTCCTTGCCCAGGTTGGAACGGAGGAACGTGGCGCCAACCGTTCGCCCCTGCGGGTCGGTGATGGAAGGTTGTGATTGGCGGCCCGACTCGCCATCCACCGGATGCTCAACCTTGATCACGCGGGCACCCAGCCGGCCCATCAGCTGAGTGGCAAAAGGCAGGGCCGCCATCTGCTCCAGTGCCAACACCACCAGCCCGTCCAGCGGCCGGCCCGCAAACGGCGACCGCCCGTCGGCAGCATGGTGAGGCGACCTTGGGCCGGTGGTGTGGTCGCTGTGCTGCTGGCTGGTCATGTCCCGAGTCTGCCGCAGAAGCTCCGCCGGACCGCTGGTCAGGAGTTCAGCCAGGAGGTCACCAGAGTGGCCGTTCGGTTCGGACCCTCCAGGTGGGTGGCGTGGCCCGCACCGGGCACCGAACGGAACTGGCCCTGCGGGAGTTCGGCCGCCAGGCGCTGACCGATCGAGGTGAACTTCTCATCGTGTTCTCCGGCCAGCACCAGCACCGGCGTGTCGATTTCGACGAGTCGGGGCCACAGGTTGTCCTGAGCGCCGGTTCCGGCCAGCCTCAGTGAGCCCGCCAGCCCGGTGGCGGTGTTGGTGCGGCGCTCCTGACTGAACTTGGCCCATTCCGGCAGGCCCGCCCACAAGGGCATCGCCAGCCACCGCTCGACAAATGCGTCGACGCCTTCGTGTTCGATCCGCTGGGCCAGCACCTCGTCGGCGGCCGCTCTGGCTCGACGCTCGGCCGGGTCTTCGATGCCGCCGGTGGCCCCAATCAACACGGCGCGACGAACGACCTCCGGGTGGGCCAGCAGCAGGTGCAACAGCATCCGCCCACCCAGTGAGTATCCGAGCCAATCGGTCGCTGGGGCTGAGCCGAGCCGATCGGCGGTTGTCCACCCGTCGGCTGCGGGCCCGCCCGCCCCATGACCGGGCAGGTCCAGGGCCTCGATGACCCGACCGGTGGCGAGGAGGCCTTCAACCGGTCCCCAACAGGCTCGACTCTGAGCAAATCCGTGCAGGAGCCGGAGCGTTGGTTGGTCCTCGATGGTCATGGTGAACCGATGCTGCCACCCGAGCGGCATCAGCTGCTGCTCCCTGCGCCCAACGTCCTGTGATGAGCTACAAATGCTGTCCGCCGCAGTCGTGGCGACTTTGAGCCTGATCGGCGGGTGCGGGTGCGCACCGGCTCCGCCACCGAACACCACCGTCTACTTCGTTGAGCAGTTGTACGACGGCAACGTCCTGCTCCCGGGAATGCGTGACGATGGCAACTGGACGGCCAAGGCCACGCCGGTGGTTCGCCCGGCCGGAATCAAGTTTGGCTCGGGAGAGATGTGGAGGGTCGACCGGTGGACGGGCTGGGGCACCGCTCGAGCGGTCGGCGCCGGCAGCTACGGCAACCATGGGACGCGGGTGCGGGGCAATGTGGTGCTGACCCAACCCAAGAAATGCGCCGGTCGTTGGATGTATACGCAGTTGGAGGCGAACTACACCGAGCGGGTTCCCTCCAACCTGAGGCCGTACGTCCCGACCGTGGTCCGCATCACCACCTGCTGAACCACCCAACCCACAGGTGCCGAAAACCCGGATCGGTGGGCATGTCGGCGCGCCCATAGTCTGCTGGGGTGTCATCCGACGATGGGCCCGTCCCGCATGATCCGGATGTGGCGGTTACTTTTGCCGCCACGTTGATCGATCAGTGGCGACGCAGAGGGGTCCGTCACGTGATCGTGAGCCCGGGGTCGCGCAGCACCCCGCTGGTGCTTGGCTTGCAGTGGGTGCTCGACCAGCAGGCAGCCGACGCCGGTGATGCGCTCCGGGCTCACCTGGTACTCGATGAGCGCAGCGCCGCATTCCAGGCGGTTGGCGTCGCCCGGGCCGGCGGCAGGCCCGCCGTGCTGATGTGCACCTCGGGTACGGCGGCGGTGGAGTACCACCCGGCGGTGGTGGAGGCGCACCTGGCGGCGTTGCCGCTGTTGATCTGCACCGCCGACCGCCCCCCGGAACTCCAGGGCACCGGTGCGCCGCAAACGATCGATCAACGAAACCTCTTTGGCACCTCGGTGCGCAGCTACCTGGAGCCCGGGCCACCGACGCAGGCCGGCAGCCGTGGCTGGCGCCTGCTGGCCGACGAGGCATTCCGCACCGCCACGGGACTGCGCCCCGGGCCGGTGCACCTCAACCTGGCGTTCAGGGAGCCACTGGTGGGTGCGGTGGGGCATCTGCCCCCATCGACCGATGTCGACGTGGGGGATCACCAGGTCCCGATGCGCGCCGCCCCGCTGCAGGAGCCGCTGGAGCGCTCGGTGCTGGAGCGTCTGGTGGAGCGCTGCTCGGGCCGACGGGTTGTGGTCATGGCCGGCGAGCGTGCCGTGCCCACTGACGCGCCGACCGACGTGAGGCAGCGAATGCTCGATGGTGCCGCGTTGTTGGGGTGGCCGGTGTTGGCCGACCCGCTGTCGGGACTGCGGCTCGACCACCTGGCGGTTGTTCCCAACTTCGACCCGATCCTTCGGTCGGAGGTGGTGGCTCGGTCCTTGCTGCCCGATCTCGTTATTCGGCTGGGCGGGCTCGTGTCCTCGAAGGTGGGCAACCGGTGGTTGGCTGGGGTTGCCGAGCAGGTGGCGGTCGATCCGGGCGGGTGGTTTCCCGACCCCGACCAGGTGGTGGCCGAGCGCCTGGACGCCGAGCCGGCGCTGCTCATCGAACGTCTCGTTGAGACACTCGATCACCGGCGCGCCGGGGTGACGCCCGAAGGTCCGGATCGCTCAGCGGCCGGTCACAGGCTGAAGGTGGCGCCACCGGACTGGACCGATCGGTGGCGCCGCGTGAGCCAAGCGGTGGCGGAGGAGCTGTACCGGGCACGCCCCGACGTGGTGGAGTCGGCGGCGTTGGCCGCCGCCCTCGACGGCGTGCCCGCCGGTGGGCACCTGGTGGTGTCGTCGTCGATGCCGGTGCGCGACCTGGAGTGGTTCGGACCGCAGGTGCCGGCCGGGGTCACCGTGCACTCCAACAGAGGTGCAAACGGCATCGACGGGGTGATCGCCACGGCCGTCGGGGTCGCTCACACGGGTGCACCCACCGTGGCGGTGGTGGGTGACCTGGCCATGCTGCACGACGTCGGGTCGTTGATCTCGGCGGCTGCGGTATCCAACCTGGCGGTGGTGGTGATCGACAACGGAGGTGGTGGCATCTTCTCGTTCCTCTCGCAGCATGAACTGCTTCCGGACGACCAGTTTGAGCGCTGGTGGGGCACCCCCAGCGGGGTTGACGTGGTTGCCGCAGCGTCGGGGCTTGGCCTGGAGGTTGCCGACGTGAGGCCGTCAGAGCTGGCGGGCGAACTCCAGCGGCGCTTGGCGGCGGGCTTGTCTGAGGGGACCGCTGCAACCGGCGGTTCGGTGGCGCCGCGGCGCCGCACGGCGCTGTGTCGGGTGGTGTCCAACCGTGAGACCAACCTGGTCCAGCATCAGCGTCTGCTGAGCAAACTGGCGGCATCCGCCGAGGCGGCCTTGGGCATCGACCCCTGACCCGTATCGGCGCTGCGGAGTTCCGCGTCGTCGTGCCAGGCCCGAGCCTGCGACAGCGACCAAGTCAGCGGGCGTTGTGGATGATTGCCCGGACGCTTCTACGATGGAACCAGTCAGCGAAAGCCGCTTCCGTGGTTGGGAGTGCAGGGGAGGAACCAATGCCGGAATCCATGCTTGAACCGCAACCCGACCCGCACCACGACGAGGGCACGGTGAAGTTGCCCGATGGGCGTCGGCTTGGCTGGGCCTCGTACGGCGATCCCGACGGTGATCCGGTGCTGTGGTTTCACGGCACCCCGGGCGGCCGTTATCAGGTTCCGGTCGGGGTCAACCCCACCGGCCGATCAAACGGGCTTCGGGTGATCACGGTCGAGCGGCCGGGCACGGGCAACTCCACCAACCACGGCTACCGGTCCCTCAAGGGTTTCGCCGCCGACATCGACGCGGCCGCCGACCGGCTGGGTCTGGATCGCTTCGCCGTCGCCGGGCTGTCGGGCGGCGGCCCCTACACGCTGGCGGTGGCCCACGAGTTGCCCGACCGGGTGGTCACCTCGGCGGTGCTGGGCGGGCTGGCACCCAGCATCGGGCGGGGCGCCGTGTTCAGCTACACCCAGCTGACCACCGTGGCCCAGGCACTGCTCAGCCCGCTGCGGCGCACGGTGGGTGCCATGTTGTCGGTTGGTTTGGAGGGCGTGGCCGAGTACAGCCCGGCGGTCTACACCGCCTATGCCAAGTTCAACGGCCGAGCCGACCTCGAGGTGATGATGCGCCCCGACGTGATGGCGATGTTCCTCCACGACATCACCCAGACCGGTCCGCTGCGGGCCCCCTTTCACGACCTGACGCTGTTTGGTCGCCCCTGGGGTTTCGATCCGGGCAACATCGAAGGCCCTGTGCTGATCTGGCATGGCGATGCCGACCACATCGTGCCGCTGGTACATGGCCGACGCCTGGCCAAGTCGGTGCCCAACTCCCGTCTGATGCTCATGCCGGGCAAGGGCCACTTCGGAGGGTTTTCCGAGGTGACCGACGTGTTGGAGACCATCCGCGGCGTCTGGGACGGTGCCGATCAGGTGACCGGCCACCAGCGGCGCGACGCCGACGGCATGATCACCGATCGACGTCCGGCCGGGGGGACCGTCGACCACCCAACGGTTCCAACCAGCGCGGCGTCATGATCGACGGCTTTCGATGCCCCCGCTGCGACGTGGAGGTGGACGAGGAGTTCTACGGCCCATGTGGCAGCTGTCGCTCCGAGTTGCGGTCGGCGCACTCCGGCGAGGGTCGCACTGTGGAGTTGGCCGATTATGAGCCCAAGATGAACGTGACCCCCAACGCGGTGGCCACCAAGGAGTAGTGACCGGGCCTTACGGGCGGATGAGGTGGGGCAACACTGCGGCGAACTTGGCCCGTGTCTCCTCCAACTCCGCCTCAGGGTCGCTGTCGGCCACGATGCCAACTCCGGCCAGCAGCCGGGCCGTGGTGCCGTCGAGGAGTGCCGAGCGAATGGCGACGGCAAACTCGCCGTTCCCGTCGGCGTCAACCCAGCCCACCGCTCCGCCCACCCGGTCGCGGTCCAGGCCCTCCAACTCGTCGATGAGTTCCAGCGCCTCGGCGATTGGCCAGCCACCCACGGCGGGGGTGGGATGCAGCGCAGCCACCAGGTCCAGCACCGTCGGGGCCGGGTGGCTGAGCCGCCCCTCCACCAGTGTGGCCAGATGGAGGACCGCTCCTGCCTCTACCACCTGTGGTTCCGGTTGGGCGTCCAGGTAACTGCACCAACCCAGCAGTGCATCGTGGGCACGTTCGATGGTGACGGCATGCTCGTGCCGCAGCTTTTCGGAGCGCAGCAGTTCACCGGCGCGTCTCAGGTCGGTTTGTGGGTCGCCTGAGCGGGGCAGCGTGCCTGCCATCGGTTCGGCCCGCACGGTGTCGTCGATGCGGCTGACCAGCAGTTCGGGGCTGGCCCCGACGAAGCCGTCCAGACAGAACACATACCCGGCCGGCGCAGTGGGGAGGAGGCGGCGATACAGCGCGATCGGATCGAGCGGAGCCTCCGACGTGAGTCGCAGCTCGCGGAACAGCACCGCCTTTTCAAGTTGGCCGGCGGCCATGCGGCGGGTCAGCTCGTCAACCTTGGCCATCCATTCTGCGTCGCCGATCGATGCGCGCAGGCGCAACTCGGGGGGCGGCCCGCTGATCGCCGCGGTGTCTCCGCCCAACTCGGACCCTGTCGGGTCGGTCGCCAGGTGGTTCGTGGACCGGCCAGATGGGAACGGCGGGGAAGGCGTCGTTCCGGCGGCGGGATTGGCCGGAGAGATCGTGGTGACCCAGGACGACCCGTGCACGTCTCGCCCACGGACGAGTCGGGGGATGGTGACGGCGGCGGTCCGACGGCGGTCGAAGGGGAGGGCACAGAAGGCCACCGGGCCAGACGCCGGCTCGCCGTCACGCCCCTCGCGGTCAATGGCGGCCAAAGCCTCGCTGATCGCGGCCACGTCGTTGGCCCAACCGCCGGTCCGGCCCAGTTCGACCCTGCGGGCAACCCCGTGCGCCACCAGCGTGCGGTTGGGGGACCGAAACGCCATCGCCCCAGCGGCAAGATGATCGAGGGGGTCGTCGCCGGTGCCCGCCCGCGTCGTGACGGCGTGCAGTTCGTCGGCCTCGGTGCGACCGTCAGCCACGGTGGCGGGTGGCGGTGAACAGCTGAGCGATGCCGCCGGACAGTTGACGGTGATGGCCGCGGTCGAATCCGGCAGCACCGATGAGGCTCAACGTTTCGTCGGGCTCCGGGAGGTACTCAACCGAGCGGGGCAGGTAGGCGTAGGCGCGGGCGTCGGAGAACATGGCGCCGATTCGGGGCACCACCCGGCCGAAGTACTGCTCGTAGCCAAACTTCAACACCGGGTTGGATGGTTGGCCCACTTCGAGCAGACCGATGCGGCCGCCGGGTCGCAGCACCCGGGCCAGTTCCTCAAAAAATGGCGGCAGCGACTCGAAGTTGCGCAGCGCGAACCCGCAGGTGACCCCGTCCAGCGAGCCGTCGGGAAACGGTAGGGCCAGGGCGTCGCCCTGCGCCCGGGGAAACGGCCGCGGCGCCGCCGACAGCATGCCCATGGAAAGGTCCACCCCGACGGCCGACATGCCGTGACGTTCCAGTTCGTACACCAGGTCGCCGGTACCCGCGGCCAGGTCGGCGATCAACGAGGTGGGCGCCAACCCCAGCGCATCGACGGTGGTTCGCCGCCAGCGCACATCGAGGCGCCCGGTCATGATGCGGTTCACCTTGTCGTAGTTGGGGGCGATGGTGTCAAACATCGCCCTGACCGCCACCACCTTGTCGGGCCCGGTGGGAAGGGGCTGATCGCTTCGGGGGATCAGCTCGGAGGAGTCGTGCCGGGTGGCGGCTGCGCGCTGGGTTGCCATGGGCGAAGGCTACGGGGTGGTGTGGACACTGCCGAAGGCGAGGGTGGCGACCGTCCGCCGGCGAAGCCCGGCCGGTCGGTTCAGCCGGTGAAACGCGGTGCCAGCGGTTCGGCGGCGCCGCTGGGGCCGGCCGCCGGATCGTCGGCCAACGAGTCGGCCCCGTCGGTGCCGGATGTCGGGTTGTCGCACACGCCGGTTTCGCCAGGTGGAGGCTCGACGCAGGGCTCGAAGTTCACCATCACCAGGTCGAGCTCGTGGGCGACCCCCTCGTCGTCGGTCTGGGTACCCCGGTAGCTGATGCCGGATGTGAGGTCCAGGGCGACCGTGCCCTCCAGGTCCAGTGGTCGACCATCGCCTCGGTCGTCCAGGTGCAGCCGCACCTTGACCGCATCCAGGCCACCCGAGATGTCTGCGGTCAGGTAGCCGCCATCGAGCTCGACGCGGTCGGAGAACAGGCAGAACCGCGTGATGGAGAACCGCTTGCCGTCCACCACCAGCCGACCGGCGACCGCACCGGCCACGTCAAAATCGTTGGGCAGCGGGGTGCGCGGCCCGTCGAGACGGGAGGTGGGCACCGGGACGAAGTCGATCCGCTCGTACGGGTTTCGGTCGCCCGTCTCCACGACGAGACCCAGGGTGTCATCGTCGACCGCCACCAGGTCGCTGTAGGCGGCCGGTCCGGGCACGATCAGCGGTCCGGGAGCCCAGTCGGCGCCCGTCGTGGAGGTCCACAGTGCCAGGCCGCGTCGATACGTGGGATCCGAGGGCGAGGCGAAGACGGCCCGGTCGCCATCGGGGGTGGTCAGCAGCGACCCCTGCACGACCGGCACGGTCACGGACGGGTCGACTTCGAGCGCCTGCCCGGATGGCCACCGGTCGAAGGAGGCACCACCGTCGCTCGACCGGGCGAAGATGCGGCCGGAGGCCTTGCTCGACGCGTTTCTCGATGACAGCACGAGCGTGCCGTCGGCCAGCTCGGCGATCGCGGTCTCGTCGGGGATCGGCCCGGAGTCCGGATCGGAGATCAGGGTGGCCCCGATCCGCCAGGACCGGCCGCCGTCGTCGGACACGACGAGCACCAGCGTCGCCTTGCCGTCGGCCGACGTGTCCGCAGCCGCCACCAGGCGTCCGGCCGAAGGGCCGACGGTGAGTTCGACGCCGTGGCCGGGTCCGGGCCGGAACCGGTCGATGACCGACTGCGGCACCTGCGGAGTGGTGCCGAGACCCAACGGTTCGGGCGGGCTCCAGCTTGCGCCGTCGTCGCTGGAGCGGCTGATCCTCAGGCCGCTGCCCTCCCGGCAGTGGTGGATGATCAGCACCTCGCCGGCGGTCGGACCGGTGGCGGGCGCCAACAGCACCGGGTCGGAGGGGATGCAGCCGACACCTTCGGTGAGCACGGGCGCCACCTCGGCCTTCGCACCCCAGGTTCGGCCGCCGTCGGTCGACCGGCGCGACACGAGGGAGTGCGGGTCGCTGTCCAGCGGGGAGAGCGTCCGCTGCTCGGCCGCCACCACGATGGCGCCCGTCGGCGTGGTGGCGGCGCCGGGAATGCGGTAGGTGTCGACCCCGTCGGTGTCCCCCTGAAAGATGGTGACCGCACCCTCGGCCCGGGGGGCCGGCACGGCCGGTCCGGTTCGTTGCGGCGCGTCGGTCGTATCGCAGACGGCTGCCGAAGCGGATTGCCCGAACAAGGCCAGCAAGGCGAGGGCCGGTCCGACCAGGGCAAAGCGCCGGACACCACGGGGAGCGTCTGTCCGGCGCCACGTCGCTGGATTGATCATCGAGTTCATCTCCTGGTTGACCTGTGCGGTGAGCGTATCGGCCCTTGCGTCTCAGCTTGGGTGGCCTGCGCTCAGCCCTCGGTCGCCTGCGCTCAGCCCTCGGTCGCCTGCGCTCAGCCCTCGGTCGCCTGCGCTCAGCCCTCGGTCGCCTGCGCTTTGGCCCAGCGGTAGTCGGCCTTGCCGGCGGGGGAGCGCACGATCTCGTCTCTCCAAACGATCGCCTTGGGCAACTTGTATCGGGCCACGTGCTTGGCGGCCTCGGTGAGCAACTCGTCCTCGGTGGCCGACGCGCCCTCGGTCAGCTTGACGATGGCGACCACCTCGTTGCCCCAGCGCTCCGAGGGTCGCCCGCACACCACCACGTCGATGACCCCCGGATGGGCGGAGATGGCCTGCTCCACCTCCTCGGCGAAGATCTTCTCGCCGCCGGAGTTGATCGTCACCGAATCGCGGCCGTACAGCTCGAGCGTTCCGTCGGCCAGGATGCGGCTGCGATCCCCCGGCACCGCATAGCGGACGCCGTCCAGTTCGGGGAACGTGCGGGCGGTCTTGGCCTCGTCGCCCAGATAGCCCAGCGGCACTCGGTTTCGCTGTCCCAGCCATCCCATCTCGTCGTCGCCGGGTTCGAGGACCCGGGTGAGGTCCTCGTTGAGCACGACCATGCCGGGGTGGGGCGAGAAGCGCCCGGTGGAAACATCGCCGCCGGCGCTCGAAACCTGTCCGGCCTGGGTGCCCGTCTCGGAGCTTCCCAGCCCATCGATCAACATGATGTTTGGGAGCGACTCCAACAGACGCTCCTTGATGGGCGCCGACAGGATGGCACCACCGGATGTGAGGACGAACAACGCGCTCAGGTCGGCGGGTTTGCCGCTCGCAGCCGAGGCATCGACGGCGTCCAGCAGGGGGCGGGCAAACGCGTCGCCCACCAGCAGCAGCACGTTGGCCTGCTCCCGTGCGAGCAGGTCGACCACCGAGGGCGCATCGAAGCGGTCGACCACGTCGGTCACCACCACGGTTCCCCCATTGGAGAAGGCGGTGAATGCCGCCCAGTGTGCCGCGCCGTGCATGAACGGCGGTGCGGGCACCGTCTTGGTGGGGTTGGCGGCTGCTGCGGCCGCCACGAGGGCGTCAACCGATTCCCATTCCTCGGGTGCACCGAAGGGCCTGCCGCCAAGCGAGGAGACGTAAATGTCGGCCTGGCGCCACATCACGCCCTTGGGCATGCCGGTGGTGCCACCGGTGTAGAGGATGTAGAGGTCGTCCGGCGACCACGAGGCGCGAAGCGCCGGGTCGAGGTCGGTCGATGCGTCTGCCAAAGCCGCCTCATACCAACGGGCACCCTCCAACAGCGCGTTGCCCGAGTCGTCGTCCACCTGCAACAGCACCGTCAGATGGGGGAGCTGCGGCAATACCGCTGCCAGTGTGGGGGCGAACGCCGAGTGGTAGATAATGGCCCGGGCGCCGCTGTCCCTCAGCAGGTACAGCAACTCCTCGGCCACGTAGCGGTAGTTGACGTTGAAGGGGGCGGTGCGGGCCATGTAGGCGCCGATCATGCCCTCCAGGTATTCGTTGCCGTTGTGGAGGTACAGCGCCAGGGCATCCTGGCCGATTTCGTGGCTGGCCAGTTCGCCACGTTCGGTCTGGACGCCCAACCCTGCATCGGTCAGGACGTTTGCCAACTGATGGCAGCGATCCTGCACCTGGGCGTAGGTGAGGCGGAGGTCCCGAAACACGATGCACTCTCGGTCGGGTATGGCAGTGGCCAACGACTCGAACACCTCGGCGATGTTGGTCTGCAAGCTGGGCATGGGCACGCGGTCCCCCTGGTGCGACGGTTGAGCGATCGAGCCTAGGTGAGCAGGGGCTCCGTGCCGAAGAGAGGCGACCCCGGCGTGGGTCGAGCCCTCAGTCGCGGCAGACGGTGCCGTCCTCGGGCACGTCGAGGTGAACCAGGTATGCAGCGGTGATTTCGTCCACGCAGGGGTTGCCGTAACTGGTGTGTCCGGTGCCCTCATGGGTGAGAAGCACCGCGTTGTCCAGGTTCTGCGCCATCGCCTCGGCTTGGGCAAACGGCGTGGCTGCGTCCCCGGTGTTGCCCACCACCAGGATCGGGTTTGATGCGACGGCCTTGGGAAAGGGTCGGGGTTCCACCGGCTTCACGGGCCAGTTGGCGCACGGCAGCAGTTCGTTGCCGATGCTGCCCCCAAGACGGGGGGAGGCCTTCTCGAGTCGGGCGACGAACTCGGCCCACTCCTTGTCGCCGTCCGGGTGAGCCTGGTCGATGCACTCGATCGCCAGGTACGGGGTGTACTCAGCGCCTCCGTAATAGCGGTCGGCCAGGTTCAACAGCGCACTCGGGTCGCCGTCTTCGGCCTCGGTCAGGGCCTCTGCAAATGCCGGGCCCTCGTCGGGCGAGTAGGTGGCGGAGATGGCGGCGGTGGCCAGTTCGGCCGGGCCCAGGGTGAGGTCACCCGACCCGATCGGTTCGGACTCCACCCGCTTGGCCAACCTGTCGTACAACTTGGCTGTGCCGCCTTTGGGGCATGACGATCCACACGATGCAAAGATGGCGTCCAACGCGTCCTCGAAACCCTGGGTTTGGGCGGTGAGGAACTCTTCCAGATCGGCGTCGGGGTCGACCACGCCATCGAGCACGATCGCTCGGACCCGATCCGGGAACTCGTCGGCGTAGAACGATCCCAACGCGGTGCCGTAGCTGAAGCCGTAGTACGTCATCTGGTTTTCACCGAGCGCTCGCCGGAGCGCATCCATGTCCTTCACCGAGTCGCTGGTGGAGACATGAGGCAGCAGGTCGGCCGACGACGTCTCGCAATCGTTGGTGATCTGTTGGGCGGTGTCGTTGAGCGCCTTGGTTTCGGCAGCGTCGTCGGGTGAGGGGTCGAGTGCCCGGAAGTCGTCGACCGAATCGTCGCAGCTGACCGAGTCGCTGGAGTTGGTGCCGCGGGGGTCCCATCCAACAACATCGAACCGATCGTTCAGTTCGTCAAATGCCGGCTCCTGAAACACCCACTCCACCGTCTCCACCCCGGAGCCGCCCGGCCCACCGGGGTTGACCAACACCGAACCCTGTGATCTGCCGCTTGATGGTCGACGGGAAACGGCCAGGTTGAGGGTGTCGCCCTCCGGTTTGCTCCAGTCAAGCGGCACCACAAGGGTGGCGCACTGGAGTTGGCCGCAGTCGCTCCAGGACAGAGGTTCGGGGGCGTAGCCGCCGAGCGGGTCGTCCTCGACCAACACCGTGGTGGTGGGGCCGGAGGGTCTCGGCGACAGCACCGTCGTGCCGGATGCCTCACCCGAACCGCCGTCGCTGCGTCCGCCTGCCGCGTCGCCTCCCAGACCGGTGGAGCAGCCGCCAAAGAGGAGCGCAGCAAGCAGCACCATGGTGGTCGGCAGCCGAGTGGGTCGAGCGCCGTTGGCCGTGATCACCGAGATCGAGTGGATTGGGTCACTCGTAGTAACGGAAGATGATCTCGGCCACGCAGCTGGGCTTTGGCGCGTCCTCCACCTCGAAGGTGAACGTCATCGTGACCTGGGCGCCGTTGTTGGGCAGGTCCTCCAGCGAGTCCAGCTTGGCGCCGAGGCGCAACCTGGAACCGACCGGCACCGGCGAGGGAAAGCGAATCTTGCCCGCTCCGTAGTTGACGCCCATCTTCATGCCGGTGACGGTCATGATGCTGGGCATCAGCGCCGGGCCGAGTGACAGCGTGAGGTAGCCGTGGGCGATCGGTCCGCCGAAGGGGCTCTCCTTCGCGGCGCGCTCGGGGTCGACGTGGATCCACTGGTGGTCGCCGGTGGCGTCGGCAAACGTGTTGACGCGCTCCTGGGTGATATCGAGGTACTCCGAATAGCCGAGGTGCTGCCCGACGAGTTCCTTCAGTCCTGCAATGCCATGTACTTCGGTAGCCATGGGCGAGAGTCTGCCACGCGCCGCCGGCGTGCCGGCAGCGGAGCCGGCTACTTGAACCAGGTGCTGACGTATCGCTGCGACTGGGAGTGCAACAACAGTGCCACCAGGGCGGCCTCGAAGAGCAGGTTGAGCGGTGAGCGCAGACCGATGATGTAGAGCAGGTCGAATCGTTCGACGGCGAAGGAGATGTATGCCCGAAGGATGAACGGGCTGAACGATGCCACCACGGCGAGGATGTAGCCGCGTTTTTCCTCGTTGGCGAGGCCGAGGCCGCCGACGAGGTAGGCAACGACGGAGAGGACCAGCAGAAGCATCCCGATCCCACCAAACCCCTTGGGACCGCCCAGGATGCCGATCACCAGAAAGAAGGCGTCGATATAGAGCAGAATGTTGGCGATCTGAAGTGTTTGGGGGAGTGACCGATTGGTCCAGCGACGTACTTCCATGAGGGTAAGTGTGCCAGGCGCGACGCAAACCGATCTGGTCGGCGTGTGCCTGGCGGCCGGCGCCGGCAGTCGGCTGATGCCGCTCACCCTGGAGCGGCCCAAGGTGTTGTGCCCGGTCGGTGGCCGCCCGCTGCTGTCGTGGGCGCTCGATGCGCTGGTGGGGGTGGTTGAGGAGGTGGTGGTCAACGTGCACCATCACCCGGCGATGATGCTGGAGTACCTGAGCTGGGCGGTCGACACCGAGCGGGCTGGCGGCGGGCCGACGATGCAGTTTTGGCGGTCGTTTCATGGTCAGCGCCACGAGCGGCCGGTGGTTTCGAGCCTTCGGTCGCTCGGCTCGCTGGTGGGCGCGGCTCGGTCGCCCGACGTCTCCGGAATGCCTGCCGGCACCGGGGCACCGTCGCCGACGATCCAGGTCGTCGCCTCGGTGGAGGGTCCGGACGCGTTGGGTACGGCGGGGGCATTGGCCAACCTGGCCCATCACCTTGACGGCCGCTCGGTGCTGGCCGTCAACGCCGATTCCGTCTTCGACGCCGATCTGGCCGACGTGGTCACAGCCTGGGACGGCGAGCGCCCGCTGGTGGCCCACGGCGGCCGGGATGGGTTCCGGCCCGGGGTGCCCGTCGTCGCCTCGATCACGCCGTGGAGTGCGATCGAGGCGTTGCCACAGTCGCCGTCGGGCCTGTTTGGCCACCTCTGGCGGGACGCCCATGCCGAAGGTCGCCTGCAAAGCGTGCAGTTGGATTCGCCGGTGTTGGACTGCGGCACTCCGGCGTCCTACCTGTCGGCCAATCTGGCGCTCTTCGGTGGCGCCACCTCGGTGGAGGTCGGGCAGGTCGACGCAACCGGCGCAGGTGACATCGCCCGAGATAACCCGGGCGACACCGTCGAGCCACACGAGGGTGTGACGCGCAGCGTGCTGTGGAGCGGCGCCAGGGTGGGTCCGGGGGAGCGCCTGGACGGAGCCGTGCGTACGTCGGACGGACGCACGGTCCTGGCACGACCGGTGCCGTCAGCGCCCTGGTGAACGGGTGGGCGGCGCCACCTGAACCGCTGTTTCGGAGCTCGATGAGTCGGGGTTGGAGCGCGTGTGTGTCGAGGTGGCAACGGTCTCGGCCTGCTCGCGGCTGCGAGAGGCGAGCTGCCCACAGGCCGCGTCGATGTCGTCGCCACGGGTGTCGCGCACGGTCACGGTGATGCCGGCGCGGTCGAGCCGATCGCGTGCGGCGCGAACCCCGGCCGGGGCCGTGCCGGTGGTTGGCCATCCGGGCGTCGGGTTGAGCGGAATGAAGTTGACGTGCGCCCGGGCACGACGCGCAAGTGTAATGAGGGCGTCCAACTGCTCGGGGGTGTCGTTGACGCCGTCGATCAGCGCCCACTCGAAGCTGACCCGTCGCCCGGTGGTTGCCCGCCATGCGACGGCGGCGTCCACCAGCGATTTCAGGTTGTGGCGCCGGTTGATCGGCACCAGCTCGTTGCGCAACTCGTCGGTGGCGGCGTGCACGGAGATGGCCAGGCTGACCGGCAGGCCTTCACCTGCCAGCCGGGTGATGGCGGGCACCATGCCAACCGTTGACACGGTGAGGTGGCGTGCCGACAGCCCGACCTCGTCACGCAGGCGTCGCACAGCCGCCACCGTCGGTCCATAGTTCGCCAGCGGTTCACCCATGCCCATGAACACCACGTTGGACAGTCGCCGAGGCGACGCCTGCCGGGCCACCATCACCTGCTCGACGATCTCGCCCGCTGTGAGGTGCCGGGTGAAGCCGTCCTGACCGGTGGCGCAGAACCCACACGCCATTGCACATCCGGCCTGGCTGGACACGCACACGGTGGTACGGTCTCCGTAGATCATGAGGACCGTTTCGATGGTGGCGCCGTCGTGAAGACTCCAGAGCCACTTGGTGGTGTCCCCACCGTCACCGACGCTGCGACGAACCTCGGTGAGTCCGGAGGGGAAGGTCTCGGCAAACCCTGCCCGAAGCGACTTCGGCAGGTTGGTCCACGCTTCGGGCGGCGTTCCCTGCGTGTACAACCCGTCCCAAACCTGGTCCACCCGGTAGGACGGCGCCTTCGTAGGGCCGCGCCCCACAGCGGTTGCATCGCCCGAAAGCCAGGCGGCGATCCCGGCCCGGTCGACGTCGTAGGGCCCGATCGGACCCACCACACGACGGCTCATGAGCCGGCCCCCGGCCCGTAGGCGACATTGGTGTGGTGCACCGTGTAGCCGAGTCGTTCGTACAGCTTGAGCGCTCCGGTGTTGTCCGATTCGGTCCACAGCATGGCCTGCTCGGCGCCCCGAACCCGGTATTGATGGTCCATGCCCGCCTGCACCAGGGCCTGGCCCAGCCCCCGGCCCCGAGCGGAGGGAGCCGTTGCGATGACGTACACCTCGCCGAGCGCCACATCCGCGCCGGAGGCGTCTGTGGCGGAGGTGGCCGGGTGAAACTTGGTCCAACAGAAGCCCGCCAGCGCGTGGGTGGTGTTGGGTGGTCGGGTGCCATCTTGGATCGTCGCCGCCTCGAACTGCGCCGCATCGACGACGAAGAACCCGTCCAGGTCGACCCACGCTGCGGTCAACGTGGCAGCCATCCCGGCGTGGTTCTGGTGGCCTTGTTCGGGGTGCCACGAGAACGCCTGGTTGTTGAGTTCCAGCCAGGCATCCACATCCCGATCGGGGTCGAAGGTGCGCAATCCGGGAATGGGAGGGGGCGCCTCTATGGGAAGCGGGCGACGGAGCTGTACCAGGGTGCGGAGCCTCACCCATCCGGCCTTGGCCGCCACCCGTTCAACGACCTCTGGAGGTGCCTCGATCCACCACTGGATCTCCCCGCCGTCGTTCGCCAGTTCGCGCAGGTCCGCCGTCACCCCGGCCGCCTGCTCGGGTTGGTCCCAGGCGATGGCCGGGTAGCTGACGCGCAGGCCGGAGTCGGTGCGTTCCTCGGTGCGTGTGATGGGACCCATGCCATCAGGGTAGGTCCGACGTAGGGAGAACGACCCATGTGACCAAAGTCATAACTAGGTCGTTGGACGCGAAGAGTGGCCAAGGCCGCCGGCCAAAATTGAGAAGTCTCACCGCAGGACAGGCGTGTTTCCCCACGTCGTGGGGCGTTGGCCGCGGGGATGGCTCGCAGAGGGACTGAGATGGCCGGTCACGGCACAAAATGCACTCTGAGTGGTCGGTAGGGTCGGTCCATTCCTCACTGTGGGTGTGGATTTGGCGCGGTAGAAAGGTGGACACCGGGCGACGGGTTCGTTACATTTCTGCTTCGGCCAGGCTCCCGCCGCCTGGCCAAGCGGCGACATCGGGATCCCGCCACCCGGTTCGCCAACTGGAGCCCCTCCGGGGGCTCCAGTTTCTTTTTGGGTCATTGTGCTCAACCTTGGTGCAGAGGGCGCCATGGGTGGAACTGCCCACGACGGTGCCGGCCCTCCTCCCTCCGGCCCCCTCCCGTAGCATCGACCACATGCGTGCTGTTGTGCTCAAGTCGTACGGAGGCCCCGAGGTTTTGACCATTCGGGAGGTGCCTGATCCGACCCCCGGACCCACCGAAGTGGTGGTGGACATCGCCGCCACCGCGCTCAACCGGGCCGACCTGTTGCAGCGCCGGGGCCTGTATCCCGGCCCGCCGATGGATCACGAGATTCCAGGCATGGAGTACGCAGGCACCGTGCGGGAGGTGGGCAAGCGGGTCCACCAGCTTGCGGTGGGCGATCGGGTGATGGGCATCGTCGGTGGCGGGGCCTATGCCGAGGCGATCGCGGTCGACGAGCGCCAGGTCATGGCGGTGCCCGACGCGGTTGGGCTGCCCGCTGCGGCGGCGATCCCCGAGGCGTTCCTCACCGCATTCGACGCGTTGGTCGTGCAGGGCGGGCTGACGTCGGGCCGTTGGGCCTTCATCCACGCCGGGGCCTCCGGGGTGGGTACGGCAGGCATCCAGATTGCCAAGGCCATCGGTGCCCGGGTGATCGTTACGGCGTCGGAAACCAAGCTGGAGGCCTGCTCGGCCCTGGGCGCCGATCTGGTGATCGACTACCGCAACGACGATGTGGTCGCCCGCACCAAGCAGGCCACCGGCCCTGTCGGCGTCCACACCGTGCTGGACGTGGTCGGCGCCGACACGCTGGCCGCCAACCTGAAGATCGCAGCGATCGGGGCCCGCATCATTCAGGTGGGCACCATGGGGGGCGGCAGCGGCGACATCAACCTGGGTGCGCTCATGATGAAGCGGGTGGCGCTCATCGGCACGGTGCTGCGATCCCGACCGGCGGAGGAGAAGGCCACGCTCACACAGCGGGTGGCCACCGAGCTTCTCCCCATGTTCGACAGCGGACTGCTCAAACCGGTGATCGACACCACCTTCGCGGTTGAAGACATTGCAGCCGCACATGAACACATGGAGGCCAACGCCAACGTGGGCAAGGTGCTGATCACCATCGGCCCTGGGGCGTGAGCACGCCGCACATCTCGGCACCCGACGGCGCGTTCGCTCCGTCGGTGCTGCTGCCGGGTGATCCCCTGCGTGCCCGGTGGATCGCCACCGAGTTGCTCAGCGACGCTTCGGAGGTGACCGAGGTCCGGGGCATCCTGGGCTACACCGGCAGCTGGCGAGGCCGACGTGTGTCGGTTATGGGCACCGGTATGGGCGTGCCCTCGATGAACATCTACGCCACCGAACTGGCGCGCCACTATGGAGTGACGCGCCTGGTTCGCATCGGTTCGTGCGGCGCCATCGACGACAGGGTGGGCCTGCGCGACCTGATCGTCGTGTCGGGCGCATCAACCGATTCCAGCGTCAACCGTCGCCTCGTGGCGGGCCACGACTTTGCGGCCACCCCCGACTTTGCGCTCACCCGGGCTCTGGTGGAACGCGCCGAGACGTCGCCTGCAAACGCCTCACCCGAAGGCGGGTCGACATCGATCACGCACGTCGGACGGGTGTTCACCTCCGACACCTTCTATGGCCAGCCGGCCTCGGAGCTCGACCTCCTGCGTGCCAGTGGCCACCTGGCCGTGGAAATGGAGGCTGCCGGGCTGTTTGGTGTGGCGGCGAGCGAAGGTGTGGCCGCAGCGGCACTGCTCACCGTGTCGGACCATCTCAACGGCGACACCCACCTGAGCGCGCAGGAGCGCCAAGTGGGTTTCTCGGCAATGGCCGAGGTTGCCCTCGATGCGGTGACCGTCTGACTCCGTCGCCGTTTGGCTGACGCCGGGGCTCAGCGAATGGAGAAGGGCACGTAGTCGCGCTCGCCCGCACCGACGTAGATCTGGCGGGGGCGGATGATGCGCTGGTCCTGCTCGAGTAACTCGGTGTAGTGCGACAGCCAACCGGCCACGCGTGGGATGGCGAACAGCACGGTGAACATGTCCATCGGAAACCCCATCGCCTGGTAGATCAGGCCGGAGTAGAAGTCGACGTTGGGGTAGAGCTTTCGGTCGACGAAGTAGTTGTCGGCCAGCGCCACCTCCTCCAGCTTGAGCGCAATATCCAACAGCGGGCTCTTGCCGGTGACGTCGAACACCTCGTAGGCGGTGTTCTTGATGATCGTGGCCCGGGGATCGAAGTTCTTGTAGACCCGGTGGCCGAAGCCCATCAGGCGCTCCTCGCCGGCCTTGACCCGGTCGATGAAGGCGGGCACGTTGTCGATGGAGCCGATGCGTTCCAGCATGTGCAGCACCGCCTCGTTGGCGCCGCCGTGGCGGGGTCCGTACAGCGCCGAGGCCGCAGCGGCCGTGGCCACGTAGGGGTCGGCGTGGGCCGAGCCGACGGTGCGCATTGCGGTGGTCGAGCAGTTTTGCTCGTGGTCGGCGTGCAGGATGAACAGCACGTCGAGCGCTTTGGCCAGCACCGGATTCGCGTCGTAGCGGGGCTCGGCGGTCTTGAACAGCATCGACAGGAAGTTGGCCGAGAAATCGAGGGAGTTGTCCGGGTAGACGAAGGGCATGCCCCGGCTGAATCGGTAGGCGCCAGCGGCCAGGGTGGGCATCTTGGCGATCAGGCGCACGATCTGCTTGCGCCGCACCTCGGGGTCGAAGATGTCCTTGGCCTCGGGATAGAAGGTGGACAGCGCCGCAATGGTGGCCACCAGGATGCCCATCGGGTGGGCGTCGTGATGGAAGCCTTCGAGGAACTTCTTGCGCACGTTCTCATGGATGAACGTGTGATGGGTGATCTCGTAGCGCCAGGTTTCGAACTCTTCGGCGGTGGGCAACTCGCCGTTGACCAGCAGGTACGCCACCTCGAGGTACGACGAACGTTCGGCCAGCTGCTCGATCGGGTAGCCCCGGTAGCGCAGAATGCCGTTGACGCCGTCCAGTTCGGTGACGGTCGAATCGGCGGCGGCGGTGGTGCCGAACGACGGATCGTTAAACCAGACGCCGGGCATCAGCTGGTTCCAGGGTTTGGAGTCCACCCCGCCCTGATCGATGGGAATCTCGACGGATTCGCCGCTGCGGTTGTCGGTGATGGTGATGGATTCGGTCACATGCTCATGGTAGCGAGACGCGCCGATGCTCACTGCCCACCCTGGGGTGATCTGGCCCGAAGCCCACCCTGTTTGGCGGCCGACTCACTCACCACATCGATAATCGCCTGCGCAACGGTGCGGGCCGCCGCCGAGGGCATCCGCTTTCGTCGACGCGCCAGCCCCACGGTCCGGCCTTCGATGTCGGTAATGGGTAGTGCCACCCAACGGTCACCGCCGTCGAAGGGAGCGGCTGACGCGGGCAGGATGGCGGCGCCGAAACCGGTGAAGGCCAGCGATGCGATCAGCCGCAGGCCCTCGATCTCCGCCTTGGGCTTCAGCACCACCCCGGCCGCAGCGCAACGTTCGTCGAGCAGTGCCCGGTACCGACTCCCAGGCACATCGAGAATCATTTCCCAACCGTCCAGGTCGGCCACGGACACCTGGGTGCGGTCGGCCAGCGGGTGGTCCGTGCCCACCACCAGCACCAGGTCCTCGTCGAACAGCGATTCCATGGAGATTGCGGGGTCGTTCCCCGCGTGGGACACCACGGCGAGGTCCAGGTCACCCTCCGCCACCCGGGGCAACAGCACCGAGGTGGTGCCGTCCAGCAGGGTCAGCGCAATACCCGGGTGGTTCGCGGCCAGGTGATTGAGCAGCAGCGGCACCAGCCACCTGGCGGTGGTACCGATCACCCCCAGCCGTACTGCGCCGATCACCTCGTCGCGCAGCGCCGCCAGGTCTGACGCCAGCGCATCAAGCTCCCGTTCGATGCGCAGCGTTCGGGAGGTCACCAGCGCGCCTTCGGGGGTGAGTTGGTTGTTTTCCCGGTCCACCAGCGTGACCCCCAACTCCCGTTCCAACCGGGCGACGTGGGCCGACACGTTGGACTGCACGGTTGACAGCGACCGGGCCGCCGCCGAGAAGCTGTGATGGTCGCCGACGGCGCTGAGTGCACGAAGTGCTTTGAGTTCCACGTCGGCAGCGTACCCGACCCATCTGAATTTACGATGTAAAGTATCTTCTCAAACTGTTTGCAGCATTGCGTGCTCGGGCTTATGGTGTCTTTATCAAGTCGCCGAGGGGAATCAATCCCCCCTCATCTCCTCGGCCTCCAACCGACGGTTACGTCCCCCCGTACCGCGGTTCACACTGAAGGGCCGGCTCCCCCCGCCGGCCCTTCAGTTCTTTTTGGGGACGGGTTCTGCGGAGCTTAACTGGGCGTGAGTTCGGGGATGCACGGACCCAATCCAAGCTCGTGGAGCCCTCGAAGGTCACCGTCGCCAAAGTGGGTCGTTTCGATGTTGCTCTCGGGGTACATGAGCTGCGACGGGTCATCAACGTGATCAAGACCAACCAGGTGACCGGCCTCGTGCTGCACCACCGACCTCGCCGCTGACTGGCCGTCCGGTGCTTCGGCGATGATCTCGGCGATCTGCGAGCCATCCAGCATGATGATGCCGGTGACGTAACCGGTCGATTGCCTGCTCACCTCGCTGTCCGCAGTCGAGCGGGTGACGCGGTACGAGGTGCTCCCGGCCTGTCCGGCCACGGCTCCGGCCAGGCCGGGTACCACATCGGGGTTGCTCCAGGCGATCAGCACCGGTGCCCAGTCGGCGCCGTAGCGGTTCGGCTGGACGCTCTCCCTGTTGGGTCCGGGTGATTCGTCCGTTCGTCCCACGGGTTTGAACACCAGGCCGGTGGCGGCGCTCACCTCGGCCAACGCATCAGTGATCAGCCGGTCGCCGTTCGGCGGCGCGTCCGCGTCGTTGATGACGTAACGAATGGGGCGGCATGGGTCGTAGGTCACCGGTGCGTCCGCGTCGGGGCGCATGGCGATGAACCGGTAGGGGCCGCTTCCGGTCGGAAGTGCCGGCGGGCCTCCCAGGGGGGTTTCCGATTCTGCAACAGGTTTCTGGTTCGTTTTGCCCGCTGGGTCCGCAGGCAGGTCTTTCGGCTCAACCCGGTCGACCATTGCGTCACCTCCGGTCCAGGCCGGTGCTGCGCGTTCGGTCAGCTTTGGCGTCAGAACGACCGCGAGCCCGGTGGCAACCATGGCTGTGATGACGGCGATCAGCAGCAATCGCAGCACGGACGGCGGTCGAGACCTTCTCTGGGGACGAATCTCGGCGGCGCCCCAGCCACCGCGCGGAACCGGGGCGGTTTGCGCCGGAGCGATGCTCTCTGCGGTCAGCCGTTCGTGGAGGGCCCGCTGGCGTTCAAGCCGTGCAGCCTCTCGTTGGCGCTCCTCGGCGGACGGCTCCAGCGGCGGCGCACCATATTTGCCACCGGCTGTAAGTTCGGCCGGGTCAAACCACCACGGCGAGTTGCTGGATCCTGATTCGCCGTCGGTGGGGTCCCACTGGTCATCAGCAGGGGAGTCGGGTGGCGCCACCCTGAAAGCGTAGCCAGGACGGCATTCAGGCTGGTTACCTGTTCAGGATCAACCTTCTTCTGGGCAGGGTTCGGTGATCACAGTTCCGGGATGCAGGGGCCCTGGCCCAGCTGATTCAGGCCGCGTCGGTCGCCTGCCTGAAACTCGTTGATTCCGAGGGAGCCCTCGGGGTTCATCAGCTGCGTGGGGTCGGGCACGTGATCGAGTCCCAGCAGGTGGCCCACCTCGTGCGTCACGACCGCCAACGCTGCTCGGCGGCCCTCGGGTCCTTGCGCGAGGAGCTCGGCGATTTGTGGTCCATCCAACGCAATGTGGCCTGAGACGAACACCGAGGTGCGGTCCACGCGTTTGCCGTCCACTTCGACGTCGTCCACCTCCAACCATGAACTCCCGCCCAGACCGGCGACGGCACCTGCAAGCGTCGACTCGTTCTCGGGGCTGGTCCACCCAATCAGCACGGGCGCCCAGACGTCACCGTAACGATCGGGTTGGTAGGCCTTGCGAGCGGCCGAGGGGGCCTCGTCGGTGGGGCCAACCGCTTCGAACACCAGGCCGGTGGCATCGCTGGCCGCAACCAGCGCCTCCTGCACCATCAAGTCGGCCCCGGGCGGGGCCTCGGCGTTGTTCACGACGTAACGAATGGTTCGGCAGGGGTCGTAGGTGACGGGGCGTTCGGGGGCGTCGGGCCGCATGGCGATGAATGCAAAGTTCCCGTCGGCGGTGGGTAGGGGAGGAGGCGTTCCGAGCGGGGTGGGCGACGGGTCGTCTTGGGGCGTCGGCCGGTCCACCTGGGTGCTCTGCTCGCCGAAGTTGCCGGTACCGCCCGCCCATTCCAGGCCGCCCTCGCCCGACCCGGCCCAGCGTTCGGCCGTGAGGACGGTGGCGATCAGCGCAATCACAGCCAAAATTGCGACAAAACGGTTGTTGCCAGGGCGTCTGCGTCGTTGCCTCAGCCGACTCTTTGTTGGGGCGGAGGCCATCCGGGCATTGTCGAGCTGTTGTTGCGCCGCCAATCGCTCGGCCAGGGCTCGCTGACGGCGGACACGCTCGGTTTGTTGCTCGTCGGGTGGCCAGGAGCCCGGGGGTGGCGTCATGGTCACCCTTTGATGCTACCGACCGCCACCCAGCCTCCGGTCCTCGCTCTGAGCGTCCGCTGTTTGGGTCATTGTCGCAAGAGGTCCCAAGCGAGGTCAGCCGCCCTGCCACTGCAAGCGTGAGGCAGAGTGGCGCAGTTCCGGGAGCATGGTTTCCCGGACAGTGCAGAGCAGCGCTGCGTTGGCGACGCTGTTGTGACCCCCTCCTGAGAGCGCCGGCGCCTGGTCGATGACGACCCCACCGTGGGGGCCTGGGTCACGTCCAGCTCGGCCAGTTTCCATCGGTGCTGTTGCACTCGTGTGCGGAGCCTCAAGGGACGCTCCGACATGCTCCGCTGCGCTGGTTCCTCGCTGCGCTCTCCATGTCTGCGCTCTACGCCCTTGACCCGCCGCCCCCGAGCGCACCCTGTCGACACATGGTCGAGGCGCCGTTCCGGACGCCTTAACCGTCCCGAAACCTCAGTACGACAGGAGCCACCCAACATGGGCCGATCACTTGCAGACCTCGCAGCACTCGCCACCGATCCGAACCTGGACCCGTTCGAGCGCATGTGCCACGCCGCAACGCTCACGAACCGGTCGCACGCCACGACAGCCGCACTCGCCCGTACGTGCGCCGTCCGGGGCGAGGAGACCTTGGAGGACTCGGTGAACGTTCTGGCCATGTCAGCGGGGGACGTGGGCCGCCTGGTTGGCTGGGAGCAACTGCGCCTTGGTGGCGTTGGCTGAGCGTCGGCGGGCGCCCCGAGCGTGGCGCCGTCCCGGGCGGTGCTCGCTGCGCTGCGCTCCGCTCCGGGCGGCGCTCCGGTTCGGTGCTGCCGTCGTCGTTCAGGCACCGGCCCGGACCGCCAAGTTCGACCCAGCACCAACCACCTGAGCCACGAACCCCGATCACCAAGCCACGTATTTACCGGATGCAGTGATACAGAACGGCACCCCACCTGGTACGTCTCCTCCGCCAGCGAGGAGGACAACCGTCACATCGGAAACAGGCGGGGTCGACGCTCACCGGGCGAACTGCAGGTGGGCGACCATGACTGGAGCGCTCCAGTCGGGGGCGTCGTCGAGAGACTGGGGCCCTAACGCGATCAGGATCCAAGCCCAGGTAGTCGCAACGGGCGCACCCTGCCGCTGCGCAGCAAGAAGACCAACGGTTCGCCATCGGCAGTCACACCGGGTCGCTACGATTTGACTACACACATCGGTTCGGAGCAGCGGTGCACAGCAGTCACGACGGGATACAACAGAACGCGCTGACCGCAGCAGTGCCACCGAGCAGCCAGGGGACTGGCGGGCACCTCAACCCCGCACCGCCCTCTCGGCCTGCGGTCGAAACGCTACGTTCATGAAGGGAACGGCAAACAACTGATGGGATTCCTAGACAAGCTGAGGGGCCGCAAGGTCGTCAGCGGTCCTCCCACCTCAGGGCAACCGGTTTCCCGGCCATCTCGCACCCGTCCGCAAAGTGGAGAGATCACGTGGGTTCCGGCTGGTCAGCCTTTCCAGGTGGACGGACAGGTAATCGCAGGCGGGCTGCTTTATGTCGGGTCACGGGCACGTTCCGGCGACGGCCAGACCTTCGAGCCCGCTCTGATTGACCCATCACTTCCTGTGCAGTGGAGGCGGCCCGACCTGACCGGGGCCACGATGGGCTACTGGCCGTCCTACGGTGCCCTGGACCCGTCGGCCCGCGCCGGCTACCTCAACTGGCTGCTCGGTGGACGGTCCGATCCCAACGCGTATATCGGCTTCGTTTTCTTGTACTTCTACGGGTTTGAGCGCCGCTTCCTTGTCGACCTTGGATCGAACTCGAACCACCCTGACGCTGCGCTCATCACCGCCGAGGTCCTTCGACTCCTGGCGATCTACGGCGACAACGGGTCTTTCCAGATGTACGCAGGTCGTTTCCTCGCGCTGATCGAGACCATTTCAGCAATGACGGCCCCAGTCACCCCACCTGCTTGGGCATCAGTGCCACGAAGCTGGGAGATCCCGCCGGTCGTTCGGGTCGGCCTCGGCCGGTACGTCGCCGCTAAACAACCGATCCCTGCCGAGTGGGCTCTCGCGTTTCTACGGTTGCACCCCGAGGCGAACCTGCGTACCCCTGCCACTCGGTGCACCGACGAGTTCGACGAGCTTTTCGTTCAGCGGTACCGGGCCAAGTTCGGCGACGGGATCGTGGCCCGGATTCCCAAGGCCCGCGTCGAAGTTCACTATCAGCCTGCATCGGGCGGTCTGCGCGGCGACTACCGCCAGCGGCTCGAAGACGTCCCCGATGTCTGTGCATCCAAAGCACTGTTCGACAAGATCCGTGAGGTCGAGGCGGGCTGCACTGACTCCCTCGACGCTTACAGCCGGTTCCTTGGACGGAACCCAGATGGTGCCAGCGAACCTGCAGCGCTCGGCCTGCTCCCCGACGAACTACTCGCTACCCGTGGCGGTGCCACCCTCGACAGTCTCCGAACCTGGGGTGCAACTCTCGCTGAACAGGGCGCTGTGGCAGTACTGCTCGACGACGTCGTGCAGCGTTGGGCCCCCGGGCGCACAGAGAAGCTCACGAAGAAAGACGCGGTATCCCTCGCTTCGCTGCTTGCCAAGTTCAACATCGGTATCGAACCCGACGTCCGGTTCGGTGGCAAGACACCCACGCCAGGTTCCACAGCGGTGGTGTTCATCCTGCCAGACCAAGCACCCGCGGCACCATCGGCCCCATACGCTGCGGCTGCAGCCCTCGTGCATCTCACAGCGGTCGTTGCGTCATCCGACGGCAGCATCGACGACGGCGAGCGGCTCCACCTCGCACGGCACCTTGAAGCATCGCTCGAACTCGACGGACCCGAGCGGGCCCGGCTCAACGCCCACTTCACCTGGCTGACCGTCGGCAAACCAAGCCTTACCGGCGTCAAGACCAAGGTCAACGCGCTCTCTGTGGCGCAACGCAGTGCCATCGGCCTGTTCCTCGTCGACCTCGCCGCCGCAGACGGGGTCGTCAGCCCCGAAGAGATCACCACGCTCACGAAGCTCTACAAGCTGCTCGGAATCGACGAAAGCGAGCTCTACCGGACGGTCCACACCCTCGGCACCGACACCGACACCGGCCCGCTGACCGTCCGCACTGCCGACTACGACGCGCCCCGCCATGCCATCCCAGCACCAGACCCTGCAGGTACCGGTATCCGCCTCGACCCAGCCAAAGTCCAAGCACGAATGGCCGAGACAGCAACTGTCACCGCCCTACTCGCCGACATCTTCACCGAAGAAGACCCCCCGGCCGATCCGGTGCCGTCAGCGCCTTCACCAGATGACTCCGACGGTGTGACGATCGAGGGCCTCGACAGCGCCCACAGCGCTCTCGCCGCGCACCTCCTAGCCCAAACCACATGGGAACGGGCCGACGCTGAGAAAGCCGCTGGGAACCTCGGGCTTCTAATGTTGGCGGGTGCCATCGACCGCATCAACGAGGCCGCCATGGACATTTGTGGCGAACCTCTCATCGACGGGGATGACCCGCTCGAACTCAACCACTACGCCGCCCAGGAGCTCTACGAATGACCGGACAACGCTCAGCACCCGCACCGATCCGGCCCCGCGAACGCGACGCCATCTTGCAGTCGCTGCGCGCCGGAGTTGTCCCTCGCATCGGCCAACAGCACATCCAAGTCGGTAGAGCCAACGAGGTCACCGCCCTTCTGGCTGACATCGAACGCATCGCCGACGGCGGGTCCGCAATCCGGTTCGCTATCGGCGAGTACGGCGCCGGCAAGTCGTTCTTTCTAAACCTCATTCGTTCCATCGCTCTCGAGCGAAAACTCGTCACCGTGCACGCCGACCTCGCCCCAGACCGCCGTCTCCACGCCACCGGTGGTCAAGCAAGAAGCCTGTACGCCGAACTAATGCGCAACGTGTCCACCCGGGCCAAGCCTGACGGCGGTGCCATGCCCTCGATCGTCGAAAGGTTCGTTGCCGACAGCCTCACCGCATCCACCAGTCGCGGCGTCGCACCCGAGATCGTGATCCGTGAGCGGCTCGCCGAACTCGAAGAGATGACTGGCGGCTACGACTTCGCTGAGGTTATCGCCGCGTATTGGCGAGGACACGACACCGGCAACGAACAACTCAAGGCAGATGCCGTGCGATGGTTGCGTGGCGAGTTCACCACCCGCACCGACGCCCGCGCCGCGCTCGGTGTCCGAACGATCATCGACGACTCGACGTTCTACGACCACCTCAAACTCTTCGCCCGATTCGTGCGCCTCGCCGGCTTCTCTGGCCTGCTCGTCAACCTCGACGAGCTCGTCAACTTGTACAAACTGTCGAACACACAGGCCCGCAACGCCAACTACGAGCAACTCCTACGGATCCTCAACGACTGTCTTCAAGGTTCCGCCGTCGGGCTCGGGTTCGTTCTTGGCGGCACCCCCGACCTTCTGCTCGACACCCGACGTGGCCTCTACTCGTATGCAGCACTCCAATCTCGTCTCGCTGAGAACACTTTCGCCGGCGCTGGCCTCGTCGACTACTCCGGGCCAGTGCTTCGCCTCCCGAACCTGGCACCTGAGGACATGTATGTCCTGCTCGACAAGCTCCGTCACGTCTACGCCGGCGGGATCCCCAACAATTACCTGGTACCTGATGAGGCGCTCACAGCGTTCATGACCCATTGCTCAACACGGGTCGGCGACGCCTACTTCCGGACCCCTCGCACCACGATCAAAGAGTTCATCAACCTTCTCGCCGTCCTGGATCAGAACCCCGACATCGAGTGGTCCGAGCTTGTAGAACGAGTCGAACTGGCTCCGGAAACCAACCCGGACCTTGCCCCGCTCAGCGAAGACGAGCCCGCACAGCCTCTGACGGCTACTGCTCCCACGCAGGCACCGGACGCCCCGATCGAAGAGGACGATGACGACCTCGCCACCTTCAAGCTCTGAATCGAGCGGATCGCAGTCATTCCCCCGGCTGCACCCGTCCATGCAGCGATGGGTGCATGAACAGGGCTGGACGACGCTCCACGACGCTCAGGAGCGAGCGATCGGGCCGATCCTCGACGAGCACCACGACGTCATCATCTCGGCGGCCACAGCGGCAGGTAAGACCGAAGCTGCCTTTCTGCCGATCTGCTCAGCGTTAGCTCACCAACGCGACGTTGCCAGAGGAGCCGCAACCGCTGACCCGTGGGAAGGCCACGACCCTTGGGCGCCACCGGTGCCACCGCCTGCCCCAGGCATCGAAGTCCTGTACCTGTCGCCGCTGAAAGCACTGATCAACGACCAGTACGACCGGCTGGACATGATCTGTGACCGGGCCGATGTCGCGGTCCACCGTTGGCACGGTGACGTGGCCGGAAGCGAAAAGCGCAAAACCGTGAAGCACCCTTCGGGGGTGCTGCTCATCACCCCGGAGTCACTCGAAGCCCAGTTCGTCAACCGTGGCAACGAGATCGCAACGATGTTCGCAGGTCTTCGCTACGTCGTCGTCGACGAGCTCCACTCATTCCTTGCCACACCCCGAGGTGCCCAACTCCAGTCGCTGCTGAACCGCATCGAGCTGGCCGTCCGACGACGACCGCCACGCATCGGGCTCTCTGCCACGCTCGGCGACATGTCTGCCGCAAAGGCGTTCCTCCGTCCTACCGGACCTGACAACGTGCTTGTGATCGAGTCAACCTCTGACGGTCAGGAACTCAAACTTCAGCTCCGCGGATACCGCGCGGCAGCACCCGATCTCCGTGGCCGCCAAGTGCGGGCCGCCGAAGCCGCCGGGCAGACCGTCGAGATCGAACAGGTCGTGAACGGTGACCAGCTCGACATTGCAGAGCATCTGTTCAAGTCGCTGCGCGGCTGTGACAACCTCGTGTTTGCCAACGCAAGAAGCGACGTCGAGACGTACGCCGACTTGTTGGCCAGGCGCTGCGAACGCGCCAAGGTTGCCAACGAGTTCTGGCCGCACCACGGGAGCCTTGCGAAGGATGTCCGAGAAGTCGTCGAGGCGCAGCTCAAGGACCGAACCCGGCCGGTCACCGCAGTGTGCACGTCAACACTCGAGATGGGAATCGACATCGGCTCCGTTGCGAGCATCGCCCAGATAGGTCCGCCGCCTTCGGTGGCTTCGCTTCGACAGCGACTCGGACGTGCCGGACGCCGGGGCGAACCAGCGGTGCTTCGCATGTACGTCACCGAGAAGGAGCTCGATATTCGATCGGCGCCAGCAGGTGAGCTTCGATGCAGTCTCGTCCAGACCGTGGCCATGGTGCGCCTGCTCCTTGAACGTTGGCTCGAACCTTCCGACGATGCAGGACTGAACCTATCGACGCTGATCCAGCAGGTCCTGTCCGTCATCGCGCAGCACGGCGGTGCCACGGCAGCTGAGCTTCACGGCGCCCTGTGCGGACCTGGGCCCTTCAGCGACTCGGATCCGGCACGTTTCAGTCGGCTCCTTCGATCCATGGCCGCCCAGGATTTGATCGTTCAATCCGGGGACGGCCTGTTGCTGCACGGCCAGTTAGGCGAGCGGGCTGTCAACCATTACTCCTTCTACAGCGCATTTCAAACCCAGGAGGAATGGCGGCTCATCGCTGACGGCAGGCCTCTCGGCACGCTGCCGGTCACCCAGCCTCTCGCCATCGGCGGGCTACTCATCTTCGCTGGTCGTCGCTGGCGCATCACCGGCGTCGATACGGTCGGCCACGTCGTCGAGCTGACCCGAGCCGCCGGCGGAGTACCTCCGCCCTTTGGTGGCGAAGTCGCACTCGTTGGGGATCGGGTCCGTGAGGAGATGGTCGCGGTCTATCAAGGCACCGATGTGCCCGTGTGGCTGGATGCCGAAGCCAAGACTCTTCTTGCCGAGGGTCGTAAAGCTTGGCGGCGCCTCGAGCTCGACCAACATGTTCTCGTTGCAGCCGGCAACGACACCATCATTCTTCCTTGGATGGGGGATCGCGGTCTGTCCACCGCCGCGCTTGCCCTGGCAACACAAGGGCTAGTCGTGAGCGTCGACGGTCCCACTTTGACGGTCACCGACTCCTCCCCCGACCAGGTCGTTGCCGCCGCCAGATCCCTCCTCGCCAAGCCCGTCCCGGACCCATTGGAGTTCGGACGGCATGTCGAGAACTCCGAGGTCGACAAGTGGGACTGGGCGCTCGATGCCGAGCTTGCTGCCGAAGCAACCGCAGCCCGCATCATTGACGTAGCGGGTGCTTGGCGTGTCCTCGTTGCTGTCGACGCACAGCCCGGTTCGAAGCTGGGCTCACCAAGCGACCCCACCGCCCCATCGGTACCGTCGCCGCTACTTCCCCCACCCCCACCCCCACCCCCACCCCCACCCCCTCCGCTTCCTCCTCTTCCTTCTCCTCCGGAGCCGAAGGGTCCCAAGCCAGGGTCGCTACTTGGTCATCTCCTCGAAGGTGGTGGACGTCTCGCCGTCATCGATGTCGAAACCACCGGCCTGTACAACAAGGACCGCGTCGTCGAGGTCGCCATCATCACGATCGACGAACATGGGACGGTCGACGAGATCTTCGAAACCCTCGTCAACCCTGGCCGTGACGTCGGGCCGACCTGGCTTCACCAGGTCACCGCCGAAATGGTCACCGACGCACCCATGTTCTACGACGTCGCCCATCACGTCGCTGCCAGGCTCGACGGAGCTGTCGTTGTTGGTCACAACCTGTCCTTCGACCAGCGGATGCTGTCCTCCGAACTCGCCGCTGCCGGCATCCTCATCCAGTGGGGTGACGGCCTCGACACCCTCAAAGTGACCGGCTGCAAGCTTGGTATCGCATGCGCTGAGAACGGCGTCGAGTTCGGTGGCGACGCCCACAGCGCCAAAGTCGACGCCTACGCAACCGCCGGGCTGTTGCTCTCGGTCGCCCAAGCTTTCACCCGGCCAGGCACACCTGCTTCGGCACAACCCATCGAAGTCCGACCGGCCCGCCTTCACAGCCGGAGCAGATCGAGCCAGGCTGAAGAACCTGCGCCTTACCTGGCGGCCCTCGCTGCTGGTATCCGGACTGCCGCCGATGTCGCCCCGTACGTCGTGTTGCTCGGTCAGGCGCTCAGCGATCTCAAACTCACTCAGGAAGAACGGGCCGAACTTGCTGCGATGGCAGACGATCTCAATCTCACGGGCGAGCAGGTCGAACGGGCACACCGGGAGTTCCTGAGCAGGCTCATAGATGCCGCACTCGACGACCACATCGTCACCGAAGCCGAGTACGACCAGCTGTGTCGTGCCGCAGCACTCCTCGGAGTCGACGTCTCTGTTGTCTCTCAACGCACCGACGGGTACCGGTCGACAGGTGGCGACCTCACGCTCACCGAAGGGCTGCAGGTCTGCTTCACCGGTGCCGCTCTGGATGCCCACGGCCGTGAGCTCTTACGCGCCGAGCTCGAGGAGCTTGCCCAGGACAGAGGTCTCATTCCAACGAACAGCGTGACGGCTAAGGCATGCGACCTTCTCGTTGCTGCCGACCCGGCATCCCGGTCCGGCAAAGCGGGCAAAGCCCGGAAGTTCGGCATCCCGGTAGCAGCAGTCGCCGCCTTCCTCGCCGCATCCGGCCCCGGTGACAGCCTTCCGGTATCCCGGTTGGAGTCCTCTGGCAAAGCGCTCGTGTGCGTGCGCTGCGGTTCATCCTGGCTCGCATCCCGGTCCTCAAGCCGGCCGGTCTGTGTCGAATGCCGAGAAACAGCCTGATATCAGGCAGAACAGCCCCGCACAGGGCGACACTCCATTCGCCGAAAACCCCTTCAACTGCAGGATAGACGAGGGCTGAAAGGCACTAGACGGCAGGACCGACGCGGGAGTTCAAGTCCCCCTCCGACACAACTGTGACGTCTCAGGACTTCGGAACCTCCCAAACCCCGGGTTTGGAGGTGCTTCAAGGGCCGGAGGGTGACCGGTAGGCAGAGTCCGCCCTGAGTCCTAAAGGGAGCCGAGGCGCCGATTTGAAGGCGAGTCTCCGAACGTCGCCCGATTGCGTGAATTCTCACAAGGGGGGAGGTGTGTTCGACCACTTGCGAGGTTGCCGAGGTCGGTCCTACCACTACTTGTCAGACTGGCGCTGCGAAACGTCCGTCGGCTGCCGACGGCGAGTTGGGCAGCCTGCACCCTGCCGGACTCGAAGCGCTTCGGCTTGCTCGAAAGACGGCGACCCCGGCGGGGACAGGGGATCGATCCTCAACAGATTGTTCGCCATGTTTGTCTGCGTGGCGGGACGCGTCAGGTGGCAGGTCGGGTAGCTTGCATCCAATGGCAACGACCTCTGATTCGACCGGCGCCACATCCTCCCGACATCAGGCGACAGACCGCGGTGCGGCGTTCTTCGACCTCGACCGGACGCTGCTGCGCGGTGCCTCGGGCCGGGTCTACGGCGAGGCGCTCCGACGGGTGGGGCTGGGTCCCCGTCGAACCGGCATCGAAGACCTGGTCTTTGGGATCTTCGACACCATCGGCGAGACGTTGCCGGCCATGTTCATCACCCGCCAGGGGGTGCGGGCCACCAAGGGCTGGTCGCAGGCAAAGGTGCAGGAGGCGGCTGAGTGGGCTGCGCCCCACCTGGCAGACATCCTTCAGCCGTGGGCACATCAGCTCTTCGACGAGCACCGCGAGGCGGGTCGTCCGTTGGTGATGGCCACGACCACCCCGTATGACCTGGTCGCCCCGTTGGCTGAGGCGCTGGGCCTGGATGCTGTGGTGGCCACCCGGTACGAGACCGATGGCGAGGATCGTTACACCGGCCGGGTGGCGGGTCATTACGTGTGGGGCCGAGGCAAGCTCCAAGCGGTGGCCGAGTGGGCCGAGGATCACGACATCGATCTCGATGCCAGCTATGCCTACAGCGACAGCTTCTATGACCAACACCTGCTGGGTGCGGTCGCCCACGGTGTGGCGGTGAACGCCGACCCTCGCCTGGCGCTGCTGGCCATTGCCCGGGGCTGGCCGCAGATCCACCTGGATTCACCCCCCGGGGTGCCCAAGTTTCTGGGCATCGAGCCTCAACAACTGTTGTTTCAGCTTGTCCGAAGCGAGTTTTTCCCCTACGTGCGCTTCGATATGGACGGCATCGACCTGCTGCCGAAGGAGGGTCCGGCGATCATCGTGGCCAACCACCGCTCGTATTTCGACCCGTTGGCGGTGGGCGTGATGGTGGCCCGGGCCGGCCGGCCGGTGCGCTTCCTTGGCAAGAAGGAGGTGTTTGACGCGCCGCTGGTGGGCGATATCACCAGAGCGCTTGGTGGCATCCGCGTGGAGCGGGGCAGTGGATCGGACGAGCCGCTGGCCGCCGCCACCGACGCACTTGCCGCAGGCGAGGTGGTGGCCTTGATGCCCCAGGGCACCATCCCCAGGGGCCAGGCGTTCTTCGACCCCGAGCTGAAGGGCCGCTGGGGAGCGGCTCGGTTGGCGCAGGAGTCGAGGGCACCGGTGATACCGGTGGGAGTGTGGGGTACCGAGCACGTTTGGCCCCGCAGCTCCAAGTTGCCCCACGTGTGGAACGTGTTGTCGCCTCCCACGGTGCGGCTGCGGGTGGGTGGGCCGGTGGACCTGAAGTACCGGTCGCTGAAGAAGGACACCGAGCGCATCATGGATTCGCTGGTCGACCTGTTACCCGCCGAGGCACGAGAGCACCGCACACCGACCGAGGAGGAACTGGCCCGCACCTATCCCTCCGGTCGGGTGGAGACCGACAGCGACCACGAGGCCGACCGCCGCCCCGGCAGCGACTGAGGGACCGAGCAACCTCATCGAGGAGTGACATGGCACCGACCGCGTTTCTGCATCCCTTCGCCCGGCCCGCAGCCGAGCAGTTCGTCAACATGGTGCGCGGGGAGGGTGCTGCGGTTTGGGACGACGCCGGCAAGCGCTACGTCGACGCGATGGCGTCGCTTTGGTACTGCCAGGTCGGTCATGGACGCACGGAGATCGCCGAGGCAACTGCCGCCCAGATGGAGACGCTGGAGGCGTTCCACACCTTCGAGATGTTCACCAACGACCCGACCGAGCAGCTGTGCGCAGCGTTGGCCGAGCGATCGCCAATGGACGGCACCCGCGTGTTTCTCACCAACTCCGGCTCGGAGGCGGTGGAGACGGCCCTCAAGCTCAGCCGTCTGTTCTGGGCGTGGCAGGACCAGTCGGAACGACGGGTGATCATCTCGCGTCGACGCGCCTACCACGGGGTTGGGTACGGCGGCACCACCGCACAGGGGCTGCCCGCCAACCGGGAGGGTTGGGGCGAGTTGTTGGCCGACGTGGTGCATGCTGACGCCGACGACCTGGCACAGGTGAAGGAACTCTTCGCCACCTACGACGGGCGGGTGGCGGCGGTGATCGCCGAACCGTTGCAGGGAGCCGCCGGCGTCTACCCGCCGCAGCCGGGCTACCTGGAGGGGTTACGTGCCCTCTGCGACGAGCATGGGGCGCTGCTGATTTTCGACGAGGTGATCTCCGGATTCGGTCGGCTCGGTCACTGGTGGGGTGCCCAGCGATACCAGGTGACCCCCGACCTGATCACGTTCGCGAAGGGCGCCACGTCGGGCTATTTGCCGCTTGGCGGGGTGCTCACCGGCGCAAAAGTCAACGAGGTGCTGCAGGCCGATGACACCCGGATGCTGCGTCACGGCTTCACCTACTCGGGGCATCCCACCGTATGCGCGGCGGCGCTGGCGAACCTGGCGATCATCGAGAACGAGGGGCTGATGGCCAAAGCGGTGGCCATCGGTGAGCGACTCGGCCCTGCGCTGAAGCAATTGGTCGACGAAGGGCTCGCAACCGAGCTGCGAGGCAGCGAAGCCATCTGGGCCCTCGGTCTGAACGAGGTCGTCGCACCGGCGGCGGTGCGCGACCACATGCTGGCCAACGGGGTGATCCCCAGGCCGATCCCAACCTCAACCGTGGCCTTCTGCCCGCCGCTGGTGATCGGGGACGACGACTTGGACCTCATCGTTGCGGCCACCCGGTCGGCTCTCGCTGAACTTGCAGGGACTCAGGCATGAGCATGCTGGGTCGGTCGGGCTCCGCCGGTGATGCACCCAAGCCGGGTGACCCCGCGGTCGCCGCCATGCTGGCGGATTCTGAGCTGGCACCGTTTTGGCTGAACCGCCCGGAGGTGGCACTGCCCGCCCGGCCTCCGATCCGTGGGCATCATCAGGCCGACCTGGTGGTGATCGGCGCCGGGTTCACCGGGCTGTGGGCGGCACATCAGGCACTGGACGACGAACCGAACCTTGACGTGCTCGTCATCGACGCCTCCGGGCCGGGCGACGGCGCCTCGGGCCGCAACGGGGGGTTCTGCGACGCGTCGATTACCCACGGCGTAGCCAACGGCATGGCGCACTGGCCGGAGGAGTACTCAACCCTGCACCGTCTTGGCAACGAGAACCTGACGGGTTTGCTCGCCGACCTGGAACGTCACGGCATCGACGCCTGCTGGGAGCCGGTTGGTGAACTTGACGTGGCCAACGCCGACTGGCAGTTGGAGGATCTGCTGGGAGGTGTGGCGGCGCTGCGACGGGCGGGCGACCGGGTGACCGTGCTCGACCGGGATGCGGTACAGGCCGAGGTGGCGTCGCCCACCTTCGTCGGTGGGGTGTGGCGCCACGACAACGTGGGCCTGGTCGACCCCGGGCGCCTGGTGGCCGGGCTGCGGCAGGCCCTGGTTGGACGCGGGGGTCGCCTGGCCGACCACACGTCGGCGGACGGCCTGGAACGGTCCGACGCCGGCGTGGTCGTTCGGGGCCCTGGCCTGGAGATTCGTGCCGGGCGGGTGATGGTGGCGACCAACGCGTTTCCCGGCTTGGTGCCGGCCATCCGCCACCAGGTGGTGCCGGTGTACGACCACGTGCTGGTCACCGAACCACTCGATGCCGCCCGCCTCGAGTCGCTGGGTTGGGCCAACCGCCAGGGCGTGGGCGACGCCGCCAATCAGTTTCACTACTTCCGGCTGACCCCCGACAACCGGGTGCTGTGGGGCGGGTACGACGCCATCTACCACTACGGAGGCAAACTTGGCCCGGCGGTGGAGTCCAACGAGCCCACCGAGTCGATGCTGGCCGCTCAACTGCTGGAGTGCTTCCCACAGTTGGAGGGCGTGCGGATCAGCCATCGTTGGGGCGGACCGATCGGAACGACCACGAGGTTTGCCTTTACCGCCGGGTGCCGGTGGGACCGGCGTGTGGCGTGGGCGGTCGGCTACACCGGGCTGGGAGTCGGCGCCACGCGGTTTGCGGCCCGGGTGGCGGTCGACCTGCTGGCGGGCGTGGACAACGAGCGCACCCGTCTGGCCATGGTGCGCAGGGGGCCCGTCCCGTGGCCTCCGGAGCCGGTGCGCTGGACCGGCATCACGCTCACCCGACGGGCGATTGCCAAGGCCGACCGCAACGACGGCCGACGTGGGCCATGGTTGCGGCTGTTGGACGCCGCCGGGGTCGGTTTCGACAGCTGAACCGTCCGCCTCGTCCGCTGGGCGACTGGGCGACTGGGCGAGTGAGCGACTGAGCGAGTGAGCGACTTAGCGGGCACCCCAGGCGTAGGACTGCTTTTCCAGGTGGAGGTAGGTGAAGACCTCCGTGCTGCGCACCCCGTCCAACGGACGAACGCTGCTGTCCAGCAGACCGAGCAGGTCTTCGGGGCCGGTGCACACCATCTCCAGCAGCAGATCGAACCGGCCTGACGTGACGACGACGTAGTTGATCGCCTCCACCTCAGCCAGTTGTGCGGCCAACACCTTGAGATCGCCACTTGCCCTGACCCCCACCATCACCTGAAGGGTGAAGCCCATGCGCATGGGGTCGGTCACCGCCACCACCTGCATCACGTGGTCGTCGGTGAGCCGCTGCACCCGCTGACGCACGGCGGCCTGCGACAGGCCCACCTTGGGTCCCAGCCGGGCGTAGCTCATGCGGCCGTCCAGCTGGAGTTCCCGGATGATCGCCTTGTCGATCTCGTCAAGATGGGCGGCGTTCTGCGGGCCCTCGTCGGTCACGGTGTGCTCCACGACCGATGAGCGCTCATGTTGGGAGGGTTTCGGGGAGCGAGACGGCGACCTTGCCGATCGATTCGGCCACAGCGGCGTTGGTCAGGTGCCCGCCGGCGGTGTTGACGCCAAGGGCGAGCGCCGGGTCGGCGGCGGTGGCCCTGGACACACCGTGCTCGGTCAGAGCGGCCAGGTAGGGGAGCGTGACGTTGGTGAGCGCATAGGTGGAGGTGTGTGGCACCGCACCGGGCATGTTGCCGACGGCATAGTGCACCACGTCGTGCTGTTCGAACGTGGGATTCTCGTGGGTGGTTTCGTGCGACGTCTCGATGCAACCGCCCTGGTCGATGGCAATGTCGACGATGACCGCTCCGGGCTTCATCCCACGCACCATGTCGTCTGAGACGACCACTGGAGCGCGACCGCCGGGCACCAGTACGGCGCCGATCACCAGGTCGGCCTCGGCGACCGCCCGTTCGACCTGCCCGCGGTTGGACGTGAGCGTGGTGATCGAGCCGGTGCGAACCTCGTCGACCCAACGAAGACGATCGACGCTCTTGTCGAGCAGGTCCACCTCGGCGCCCAAACCGGCGGCCATGCGGGCGGCGTTCCATCCGACGTTGCCGGCGCCCAGAACCGCCACCCGGGCGGGCCGAACGCCGGGCACCCCACCGAGGAGCACGCCGCGGCCGCCATGGTGGCGTTCGAGGAAGTGGGCGCCCACCTGCACCGACATGCGGCCGGCCACCTCGCTCATCGGCGCAAGCAGGGGCAGGGCGCCTTCGCCGGTTTGAACCGTCTCGTAGGCGATGCCGGTGACCTGGTGTTCCATCAGAGCGTCGGCCACCAAGGGATAGGCGGCCAGGTGGAGGAACGTGAACAGAGTGAGCCCCGGGCGGAAGTGCTCGAACTCCTCGGCGAGCGGTTCCTTGACCTTGCAGACCAGGTCGGCGCGTTGCCACACCTCGGCAGCGTCGGCGACGATCTCGGCTCCCGACGCGGCATAGGCCTCGTCGGGGATGGCGGCCCCGGCCCCCGCCCCAGCCTGCACCAACACCGGCGCCCCGTGCCGGCTCAGTTCGCGTACCCCGTCGGGGGTGATCGCCACACGGTGTTCGTCGTTCTTGATCTCGGTGGGGACACCCACGCACAAGGGCCGGCTCTCCGGAGCGTCGGAGGGTTGGGGCAGCGTCGAGTTGCTCATGCCGACAGTGCTCCCATCGATTCGGTCAATGCGGTTCGGATCACGTCGGCGATCATGTCGAACTCGTCGGTGCCGGCCACCAGCGCCGGCGACAGTTGCAGCACCGGGTCGCCACGGTCGTCGGCCCTACAGATCAGGCCCAGCTCAAACAGACGCGGGGTCAACAACTTTCGCAGCAAACGCTCGCCCTCATCGGCACTGAACGTCTCCCTGGTGTCGCGGTCCTTCACCAGTTCGATCGCATAGAAGTAGCCCATGCCGCGGATGTCTCCCACCACCGGCAGGTCGGCGAGCGTGTCGAGCGCCGCTCGGAACTCGTCCTCATGGCCGAGCACGTGGCCGTTGAGGTCCTCGGCCTCGAACACATCCAGGTTGGCCATCGCCGCCGCGCAGCTCACGGGATGCCCGCCGAAGGTGATGCCGTGCATGAACATGGAGCCGTCTTCGAGGAACGGTTCGGCCACCTTGTCGGACACCATCACCCCGCCCAGCGGCGCATATCCGGAGGTGAGGCCCTTGGCCATCGTGATCATGTCGGGTTGCGAACCCACCCGCTCTGCCCCGAAGTAGGCGCCGATGCGACCGAAGGCGCAGATCACCTCGTCGGACACCAGGAGCACGCCGTGGCGGTCGCAGATCTCCCGCACCCGCTCGAAGTAACCGGGGGGCGGGGTGAAGCAACCGCCAGAGTTCTGCACCGGTTCGAGGAACACCGCCGCGACGGTGTCGGCGCCCTCCCGCAGAATGGCCCGCTCGATGTCGTCGGCGCACTGGAGGGTGCACGAGGGACCCGATGCGCAGAACGCGCAGCGATATCGATTGGTATTCTCCACGTGGATGCCGCCCGGCACCAGCGGTTCGAACAGGCCTCGAATTTCTGCCACACCGGTGAGCGAGAGCGCCCCCATGGTGGTGCCGTGGTAGGCGGTTTGGCGGGCGATCGCCTTGTAACGCTTCGGCTCGCCTCGGGTGGCGTGGTATTGGCGGGCCAGCTTCCATGCCGACTCGACCGCCTCGCTGCCGCCGGTGGTGAAGAACACACGATTGAGGTCGCCCGGGGCCAGCTTGGCCAATCTGGCCGCCAACTCGATCGCCACCGGATGGGTGTAGGTCCACAGGGGGAAGTAGGCCAGCGACTCGGCCTGTTGGGCCATGGCGTTGGCGATCGAACTCCTTCCATGACCGGCGTTCACGGTGTACAGCCCGGCCAGGCCGTCGAGGTACCGCTTGCCGCTGGCATCCCAGACGTAACAGCCCTCACCTCGATCGATGACGGCAATCTCGGATGGATTCGAAGGCGCCAACTGGGAAAAGTGGCCCCAGGTGTGGCGGGCTGAAAGTTCTTGAAGTTCGCTGGCTGTCCGTGACACGGCGCTCCTCGGCTGGCGATGGTGGATGGAGGTTCACCCCCGCAGGGTTCAGGCTGGGGGAGAGTGGGTGACGTTTGGGGCTTGCGCCGGTGGCGTTCCGGTCGGTCTTAGTCGGGCGCCCGACGGCTGCGCAGTCCGCTCAGCCCCAGGAGGATCAGGCTGACCACGAGGATGGCGGTGGCCAACACGTTGACCTGCGGGGGCAACCCGTTCTTGACGGCCGCGTTTACGTACAGCGGGTAGGTGGAGGTGGACCCGGCGTTGAAAAAGGTGATGATGAAGTCGTCCAGCGACAAGGCGAAGGACAGCATTGCCGCAGCGATGATGCCGGGCAGGATCATCGGCAGCGTCACCTTCCAAAACGTGCGGCGAGGGTTGGCGCCGAGGTCCATCGAGGCGTCCTCCAGCGTCCAGTCGTGACCTCGCACCCGGGCACGTACGGTGAGAGCCACGAAGCTCACCTCGAAACCGATGTGGGCGATCACGATCGTGCCGAAGCCACGATTCCAGCCCAGGTCGAGGAACAGCGTGAGCAACGATGCGCCCATCACCACTTCGGCAGCGGTCAGTGGCAACACCAGGAACGTGTCGAGCGTGTCACGACCCACGAACCGCTGGCGGACGAGAGCGATCGCCACGAAGCTGCCCAGCACCACCGCCACAATCGTCGACAGCGTGGCGATTTCCAGGCTGTTGGCCATGGCCTTGGTCAACTCGGGATACCGAAACGGGTCGGTCCAGGCGTCCAAGCTGAACTGACTCCACTTGAGGTTGAACTTCCCCTGGGGTTTGTTGAACGAGAACATCACGATCACGAAGATCGGAGCGAAAAGGAACAACAGCACCAGCACCGCTGATGCCTTCAGTGCCAGCTCGCCGAAGAACCCAAACTGCCGTGGCTTTGCCGGCCGTGTGTTCGGCGCAACCGGCGACGAACCGGTCAGCTCGCCGGTGCCCTGTTGGACGATCCCCTCCATCGACATCAGACCAGATCCTCCGTGCCCAACGCCCGTGTGTAGACGAGCACCATGGCCAGGACGATCGCCATCAGCACAAACGACATTGCAGCGGCGGTCGGGTAGTCCTTCACGATGAGGAACTGTTTCTGAATGACGGTGCCCATCATGGTGGTCTTGGTGCTGCCCAGATACTCGGCGTTGATGAAGTCGCCACTTGCGGGAATGAAGCACAGCAGGCTTCCGGCGAGCACGCCCGGCATCGAGAGGGGCAGGATCACCTTGCGAAATCCTCGCCCAGTCGAGGAGTACAGGTCTCTCGACGCCTCAATCAATCGAGGGTCGATCTTCTCCAGGCTGACGTAGATCGGCAGCACCATGAACGGTAGGAAGTTGTAGACCAACCCGCCGATGACGGCCCAGGGCGTGGACAGGATGCGACCCTCTGCTGGAAGCAGGCCGATGGCACCCATCGCATCGACGACGAAGCCGTCATCGGCCAGGATCGTCTTCCAGGCGATGGTGCGCACCAGGAACGTGATGAAGAAGGGCAGGATCACCATGCCCAGCATCAGGTTCTTCCAGCGACCGGCCTTGAAGGCCAGCACGTAGGCCAATGGGTAGGCCAACACGATCATGATGGCGGTGGCCAGCCCGGCGTATGAGAACGAGCGAACGATCTCCTCCCGGTACTGGGTGAATGCCGCTGAGTAGTTGCCCCATTCCCAGTTGAACTTCTGCACAGGCACGTAGAGCGAACCGGTGTTCACCGAAAGGGAGGTCTTGAACAGGGTGAAGATCGGGATGACGAAGAAGACCACCAGGAAGATCATCGTGGGCGCGACCATGGCGTACGGCACCCACCTGGCAGTGCGGCGTCCACTGGACGCGGTGCCGGCCATCAGCTCCCTTTCGTCCGGGTCGCTTCGTCAAGCCTCACCGACTCAACCTCCGGTGACTTCGGCGTACGCCTTGATCATCGCGGCCTCTTCGGCCTCCTTGAGGGGGCCCCACTCCTGTGCCTTGGCCAGCATCTCGGGGGAGGGATTGACCAGCGGGTTGTCGACGAGCTCCGGGTTGACCTTCGCCAAGGCGTCGTCCATGTCGGTGAGCACCGGGATGTACTGCACGAAGTCGGTGAGCGAAGCGTAGTTGTCCCTGTCGTAAACAAAGTTCATCCACGCCTCGGCCCCCTTGAGGTTGTGCGTGGTGATGGGCGCCACCATCGTGTCGACGAACATGGAGCAGCCGCCCTCGGGCACCAGGAACTCAATGTCGGGGTTGTCCTCCTGCAACTGTGCAACGTCACCGGAGTACACCTGGGCGACGATCACGTTGCCGCTGGTGAGATCGTCTTGAAAGTCGTTGCCGGTGAAGCGGCGGATCTGGCCGCCCTGGTTCTTCTCGGCCACCAGGTCGGCGGCGGCCTGCACCTGATCGAGCGTGACGTCGGTCAGGTCGATGCCCTGGCTCTTCAAAATCATGCCGAGTCCGTCCTGCATATCGGAGAACATCGAGACGCGGCCCTTGAACTTGGGGTCCCAAAGATCATCAACCGAGGTGATCTTCCGGCCGGTCTCGGCCTTGTTGTAGGCCATACCGACAAACCCGCTGAAGTACGGCATGGAGTAGACGGCGCCCGGATCCCATGCACCGTCGATGAGTTCCGGGCGAACATTGGCCATATTGGGGATTGCGGCATGGTCGAGCTTGGTCAGCCATCCCAGATTGATCAGCCGGGCGGTCATGAAGTTGGTGGGGATCACCAGGTCGGCGCCGATGTCCTGGTTCGCTGCGAGGGCGTCCTTGTTGGCTGCAAACCAAACCTCGTTGTCCTGAAAGTTCTCCTTGTAGCTGACCTTGTAGCCGGTCTCCTTCTCGAACTTCGCGTTGAAGCCCTCGGCCATGTACAGCGGCCAGTTGGAGATACGCAGCGTCTTCCCGCCCGAGTTCTGGTCGGCGCCGGAAGCGGTGGTCTTGGAGTCGCCACCGCATCCGGCGAGCAGGGTTGGGCCCAACATCAGCCCGCCGCTCAGGGCGGCGCCGCCCCCCAGAAATCGTCGTCGCGACCAGTTCGCTTGTGCGAACTGCCGGGTGGCGTTGGTCGAGTCGTCGGTCATGGTTGCTCCTCTGAGGTTCTGTGAACGGCTGGCGTGTCGTGGGCTATTCGTCGACCGCGTCGGGGTCGTCGACTGCGGGGAGTGGTGCGTCGGGCAGCACACAGGCGGCGTCATCGGGCCAGTGCGCCCACACCCGGTCGCCGGGCCGCAGGCCGGGCAGATGGTCCTCCGGGCCGAGGTGGGCGATGACGCTGTGGCCATCGGCCGCCCGCATCGACAGGCGAACCACCGGGCCCTGGAAGGTGAGGTCGGTGACCGTTCCCTGCACGGCGGAGGTGTCGTCGGGGCGCTCGATGGCCACGGAGAGGCGTTCGGGGCGCACCATCACCACCACCTTGCCGGGCCGCACCTCCGGTGAGAAGCACCTGGCACCCACGGTGGAGCCCAGTGTGGCCGCCGTGGCATGGCCGTCTGCCAAGGACTCGACCGTGCCGGGCCACAAATTGGCCTGCCCGATGAACCCGGCGACGAACACCGAAGCGGGACGTTCGTAGACGTCGGTCGGTGTTCCGATCTGCTCCACCCGGCCTGCGTTCATCACGGCCATGCGATCGGCCATGGTGAGGGCCTCCTCCTGGTCGTGGGTGACGTGAACGAAGCTGATGTCGATCTCACGTTGGATGCGCTTCAGCTCGAACTGCATCACCTGGCGCAACTTCAGGTCGAGCGCGCCAAGCGGCTCGTCCAGCAGGAGCGCCGCTGGTTCGTTCACCAGCGCACGGGCCAGGGCCACCCGCTGTTGCTGGCCACCGGAGAGCTGCGAGGGCTTGCGCTCGGCGAACTCGCCGAGGCGCACCACCTCGATAACGGCGTCGACCTTCTCGCGGACCTTGGCGGCGTCCCACTTTTTTGAGCGGGGCCCGTAGGCCACGTTGTTCCACACCGTCATGTGAGGGAAGAGGGCGTAGTGCTGGAACACCGTGTTGACGTTGCGCTTGTGCGGGGGGGTGCGGGATACATCCTCGCCGTCGAGACGAATCGCCCCACTGGTGGGGGTCTCGAACCCTGCGATCATGCGCAGGGTGGTGGTCTTGCCGCAGCCTGATGGACCGAGCATGGCGAAGAACTCGCCCTGTCCGATGGAGAAGTCGGCGTCGTCGACGGCGATGAAGTCGGTAAACGACTTGGTGACGTGGTCGATCTCGATGATGGGGGCCTGAGCGCCCGCACCCTTGTCGCCGGTCGCAGCAGTACTCACACCATTCGTCCCCTCGTCGGTGCCGAACCACTCTGACGCCGGCGGCGTCGCCCCCTGGACGATCGAATCCTCGATCCGCCGGCTCGGTTCCGTGTAGGGCAACTGTGCCACCTGCCACCAGCGCCTGCAAGCGATTCCGATCCTCCAGAGCCGCTGGGCAATCGATTCCCTTGCTTTCTTCCGCGCCAGCGCCCAGCATCTGCACTCGGGGATCACGACACACCACGGGGAGCAGCAACACATGGCCATGCAGAACTACATCGGCGGCGAGTGGCGGGACGCCGCATCAAGGGGCACCGACGAGGTGCTCAACCCTGCCACGGGCGAGTGCATCACCGAGGTTGCCGCCAGCGACGCCGACGATGTCGACGCCGCGGTGGCCGCCGCCACCGACGCCTTCGTCTCCTGGGGCCGCACCAGCCCGCGTGAGCGCTCAGAAAAACTGCTGGCGCTGGCCGATGCCGTCGAGGACAACCTGGACGAACTGAAGCGTCTGGAGATGGAGAACGTCGGCAAGCCAACGTCCATCATCGAGTTTGAGTTCGATCTCACCGTGGACAACCTGCGGTTCTTCGCCGGTGCCGCCCGAACGATGAACACGCAGGCGGCGGGGGAGTACATCGAGGACCACACGTCGATGTTGAGGCGTGACCCGCTGGGAGTGTGCGCCGGTATCGCTCCTTGGAACTACCCACTGAACATGGCGGTGTGGAAGCTGGGCCCGGCGCTCGCTGCCGGCAACACGTTCATCCTCAAGCCCAGCGAACTGACCCCGATGACGGCGCTGAAGTTGGCGGAGATCTCGGCGGACATCTTCCCGCCCGGCGTGTTCAACGTGGTCACCGGTCAGGGAGAAACCGCCGGTGACGCGCTGGTGAAGCACCCCGGCGTGGCCATGGTGAGCATCACCGGCGATGTCGACACCGGCAAGCTGATCGCCCGCAATGCGGCCGACAGCCTCAAGCGGGTCCACCTGGAGTTGGGCGGCAAAGCGCCCGTCGTGGTGTTCGACGATGCCGACCTTGAGACGCTGGTGGCCACCCTGGCCGAGACCGGGTATTACAACTCGGGGCAGGACTGCACCGCGCCGTGCCGCGTGGTGGCCGGCCCGCGCATCTACGACGACCTGGTTGCCGGGCTGTCCTTGGCGGTCGGCGACCTGGTGACGGGCGACCCCATGGACGAGGCGACGGCGGTGGGGCCGCTGGTGTCCGCTGGCCAACAGGCGCGGGTGGCCGGCATGGTCGGTCGGGCCGTTGAAGGGGGCGCCGAAGTGACCGTCGGCGGCGACACGCTGGACCGAGCAGGCTTCTTCTATGCGCCGACGGTGGTGGCCAACCCGGCCCAGGACGCTGAGATCGTGCAGCGAGAGGTGTTTGGGCCGGTCATCTCGGTTCAACGGTTCTCCGATGACGACCAGGCGCTCGCCTGGGCCAACGGTGTCAACTACGGCCTGGCAGCATCGGTGTGGACCAGCGACGTGTCACGGGCCATGCGCATGAGCGCGCACCTCAGGTTCGGCACCGTCTGGGTCAACGATCACATTCCCATCGTGTCCGAGATGCCCCACGGGGGCTTCAAACAGTCGGGCTACGGCAAGGACATGTCGATCTATGCCGTCGAGCACTACACCGAGCTCAAGCACGTCATGGTGAAGTTCTGAAGGCGCACCGCCGCCATCGCGGATCGGGACCGGTTCGCCACCCGAGTTGCCGATTGGCCGGCTACCCACCCGGATGATGCGGGCGGAGACAGACCAGCACGAACGCACGCTCATGGCGTGGCCCACCGAAGTGCGTCGCAGCTTCTTCGGAGGCCACCTGACCGCGGCACGCCGGGCCTGGGCAGGCGTGGCACGGGCCATCGCCGATTTTGAGCCGGTCACCATGGTGGTCAACCCGGGCGAACGCAGCAGCGCCGAGGCGTTGCTGGCCGAGGCGTTGCTGGCCGAGGTGGTGAATGCGTCGCGCCACGAAGTCGAGCTGGTGGAGTTGGCAATTGACGACGCATGGATGCGTGACTCCGGCCCGGTCGTGGTGCGCGACCGCGGCGTCAAGACGGGGGACGATCGGCTGGCGATTCAGTTTGGGTTCAACGCATGGGGCGAACTCGTCCAGCCCTTCGACAACGACGCGGTGGTGGCCACGGCGGTCGCCGAACACCTTGGGCTGCCGGTGACGCGGGCCCCGTTCGTGCTGGAGGGCGGCTCGATCGCGGTTGACGGTGCAGGCACGTTGGTCACCACCGAGCGTTGTCTCCTCAACCCCAATCGGGGCCCATTGCCCGATGGCTCGCCCCGGAGCAAAGCAGGCTTGGAGCTGCTGCTTGCGCGCTGGCTTGGCGCGACGCGGGTGGTGTGGCTTGCCGACGGCCTTGCAGACGACACCGACACTGACGGGCACGTCGACAACGTGGTTGCCATTCCCCGTCCAGGCTTGGCGCTGCTGCAGGGATGCGACGATCACGACGACCCGGATCATGCGACTGCGGTTGAGAGCGCACGACGCCTGCGTCACGCCGGGTTTGACGTGGTCCAGCTGGAGGTACTGCCCCGCACGGTGTGCTTCGACCGCGTGGTCGAGGTGCCGTATGTCAACTTTTGTCTGGGCAACGGGTTTGTGGGGGTTCCGGTGACCGGCCACCCGTACGACGAGGAGGCGCTGAGCTTGATCGGTGAGCACTATCCAGGCCGCACCGTCGTGCCGGTGGAGGGCGCCATGATCGCGTTCGGGGGCGGCGGCCCGCACTGCATCACCCAGCAGGTCCCAGCCAACGGTGAATCGACATGCGGCTGATCACCAGGTTGGGTGGCCTGGACTCGCCGGCCCGCAGGCGTCAGCCGGTGAGGGGCACGTTTCGGGTGGGCGCCGTGCAGACGTCATGGCACGCCGACGCCACCGAGCACCGGGCCGTTCTGACCACGGGCGTGGAGTTGGCGGCCAAGGCGGGAGCGCAGCTGGTGTGCCTGCAGGAGCTGACGCTGTCGCCGTACTTCGCCATTGTCCCCGACGGTGCTGAGGCTTTGGGGGTCACCCCCGAGCCGCTGCCCGGCGGCCCGACGCACCAGTTTGTCGTCGAGTTGGCCGCACGCTTCGAGCTGACCGTCCATGCCTCGCTGTTCGAGGCCCCTCGTGATGGAGAGCACGTCGTGGCGGCGGCCGGCTATAACACCGCCATCGCGGTCGACCCCAGCGGTGAGCTCTTGGCCCGCACCCGGAAGCTGCACATCCCCGTCACCGCCGGTTATTACGAGGATCGATACTTCGCACCGGGTGACACCGGTTATCCGATTGTGGAGGTCGGCCCGGCTCGTGTTGGGCTGCCCACGTGCTGGGACCAGTGGTTCGCCGAGCCGCCGCGCCTGTATTCGCTGGCCGGCGCCGACCTGCTCGTCTACCCGACGGCGATCGGATCGGAGCCCGATCATCCCGATTTCGACACTCAACCTCTGTGGCAGCAGGTGATCGTGGGCAACGGTATTGCCAACGGGCTCGCCATGGTGGCGGTCAACCGAATCGGCACCGAATACGCGAGCGACCTGGCCTCGCCGGACGACCCGCGCGGGCGCTCCGGCGACTCGATCACGTTCTACGGCTGTTCGTTCATCTCCGATCCCTACGGGCGCATCCTGGCCCAAGCGCCGCGCGACGCCGACGCAGTACTGGTGGCCGATGTCGACCTCGACGCCCGGCGCGACTGGTTGGAGCTGTTCCCCCTGCTGGCCACCCGTCGCCCCGACACCTACGGACCGCTCGGCGCCCAACATGACGGCGCCGTCGGGCTGCCTGACTTGTAACGAGCAGATCAGGAGTTCGAGCCCTCCCATGGATGCTCCGGGGCGCTGGGTCACCCATTGCTGCCTGACCGCCATCACCGGTGGACCCTCACCACCCCCGGCCCCTCAACGGCGACCGCCGATCGCTGCACAGGGCTGACACCGCTCACATCCCGAATCCGGCCCCCTGTTCCTCATTTTCTGCACCCTGTTAGCCTCACACCAAGCAGCTCCCCGAACCTGACACCCGGGGATCGCACAGGCGAGCTACACATCCTGGCAGGACTCGATCCCATCGAGCGGCCATCAGTCCAGGGGCGGGCGAGAAGGACCTCCACATGAACGAGTCCGAGACCACCGGCGCCAACACGGGGGAACGGCCCGAATCATTGCCCGACCCCACGTCGGAGCCAATGGCGAAGACCTCTCCAGCCCCCGAGACGGAACGCGTGTTCATCGGCACCGGGGTCTTCTGGGGGCTCGTCGTCGGTCTGTTGTTGGCGGCCGTCTTGATCATTCTTGCCGCCCAAAACACCGACAAGGTGACGATCAACTTCCTGGCCTGGGAGTATTCGACGCCCCTGATCGCGGTCATCCTGGTGGTGCTGCTGGCCGGCGTGGTCCTCGACGAACTCGCTGGATTGGTCTACCGGGCACGACGGCGCCACACGCTGACCGATCGCAGAGAACTCAAGCGACTTCAGAAGAAGCGCAACTCCTGACCGAGGCCGCGCATGCCTTGCAGGGTGCCAGACAAGGGCGCTCCTGTCTTCGCTTGGGTCATTTGGTGGGGGTCCTGCCAGGGATGAGTATCTCCAGTCTGGAGCGGGGTCCTTGCTGCGGCGGGCGCTGACCTTTGCTCAGCCCATCGCGGACCCCGAGAAGCCGGTCAGCCGGTGAACGCCGGGGCAAGTGGTGTGGCGACAGGTGCGGCATCGTTGCAGACGACGAGTCGCCAAGGTTGCTTGCTGGTTCTCGGGAGTTGGCAACTGCACTGGTTTGCACTGGTGGTGATCGACGAGCGCTTCACGCAACGAGACCCGGCAACGCCTCCACCCATCGACCGTCGGCTTCATGGCGACCGCTGGCCCACAATCGTCTCAGGACATCGTCGAGCGACCCGGCAGCGATTGCGCAGAACGAATCCACCGCCGAGCAGCAACAGAATGATGCCGGCCGCTACCCCGTGTAATGCGCTCGGACCTGTGCGAGGGAGTTCGCCCAAGGTGGCGCCCGTCCCTACCGGGCCAACCCCGCTGGAGGCCGGTCCCGTGCCTGCACCGCCCGAGCCAGGTCGGAAACCCGTACCTCCGTTCTGATCAGTCTCTTCGCTGGCTACGCCAGCCGGGTCGACCGTCGGCGATGTGTTGGCCCTGTGGGCTCCCTGGGTAACGGGTCGCGATCCCGATGGAACCGGTGTCGAGGTGCCGGAGTACAGCTGGGCAGCCGCGGACGGCGCCGCGGACGGCGCCGCGGCGGGCGGACTCGAAGGAGCCGTTGCAGGCGTCGGGAAGGCGCCGGATGGCGTTGCTGTGGATGTGGTTGAGGTGCTTTCGCCACGAGGCGAACTCCGGGCCGAACGACGTGAAGGAACGACCCTTGCCCGTGATATGTTCGGCGTTCACATTCTTGAAGGAGAACCGTTGCTGAATCGCCTACGCCTTCCGCTCGCCGGGATTGCTCTCATCGCCCTGCTTGGAGGGGGCGCCATCCCGGTCGGCGCTTCAACGCTCAACCCGGACGGAGTGAGCGGCTCCCCAGAGGCAGCTGCAACGCCAGCGAGCCAGCCGACCTCGCCGCTACACCCCCGCGACCTTCACAACGACGCCGTCATCGCCCAGCGATCCCCGGGCGACGACACCAACAACGTGTTCTCGTCCTACTCACCGTCCGGCGCTAGCCCAGACCTTTCAGTTGTTGGGTGGGGTGGGTGCTGACCGCTGGTGAGGGCT
>ERZ724504.33-NODE-33-length-79620-cov-10.260592_pt1 | contig 79620 bp, 99 predicted proteins | sample MGYA00376037_ERZ724504 | MGnify/ENA primary metagenome ERZ724504 (study PRJEB28724, sample SAMN07190888) | wastewater metagenome | isolation source: influent of sewage treatment plant in Hong Hong | place: USA: Christiansburg, Virginia | collected 2016-03-01 ... | reverse complement strand
CCAGTGCGCGGCACATGATTTCGATTTCCCCCGCAATCGCGCTTTTGCCGCTGCCGGTGAAGCCGGAAACAGTCACCAGCACTTCACCTCGTTCCACCGCCAGCGCTGCCGGTGCAGATACTTCGGCCAGCAGGGCGCGGCGTGAGCGCAATGCCTCAGCCAGTACCGTGATGTTCGCCCACAAGCGCCCTTGAGGCTTCTGAGCGAAAGCATCCTCATAGGCCAGTGCAACATCGTCGGCAGTCGGCCACTGCTCAGGCAGCACCACTGGCGAAGATGCTGCTAGCTTTTGGCAGTCGCAGTCTTTACCGCGCAGGACAGCCGCGCAGAAATGGTCGTGCCCGGACTCAATGGCTTCAACAGAAGTTCGCAGCTGGCTTTTCACTGCTGCCGGGGTGGCGTCTGCGCGAAGGAATGCCGCAAGCACGGCAGTTTTCAAGTCGCGGCGCAGTATGCGGATGCATTCGGGGTCGTCCTCATCTGCTGGCTCTGTCTCGCATACCTCTTGCACAACAAGCCACGCAAAATCCTCACGTTCCCCTGGCGCATCTGCTGCCGGGGTGGCGGCAAGCGCGGCGCGGGCCTGCCATGCATCCCATGCATTACTTGTGTAGTCGCTGTCATACGTATCGCCCCATGGGGATAAGTCGTACTCTTTATTTTTCGCCCACGCCTCAAGCGCATCGCGCTCTTCGGTGCCTGGCTTTTCATTGGTAGGGGAGTCGGGGCAGCTGCACCATGAGGGCGCATGGCAGCCGCAATCAGCGCATCTAAGGGCCTCCTGCTGTACGGGGGCGACAAGAGCCCTATGCAGATCGGCCGCGCTGCGGCTCATGGCATCACGCTGGGCGTTTGAATGGGGATCTCCCAGGCTGCACTGCACTGCAGCGATCAGACGCATGCCGGCTTTGTAGATCTCGCTGGGCTGGGCCACTGCGGAAGCTGCTGCGCTCAATGTCAGAAAATCCGACTTTGCTGGCGCTGGCTCATGGATCCGGTGCAGGCATCTAGGCTTGCGCAGCGACTCCACGCCGCCGGCGCCGATAGCCTCAAGCTGGGCGAGTAGGCTGGCCTTTTCGCGGGTCAGTTGATCAATCTGGTCTTGCATGTCGTTTTCCTTTAATGGCCGCATGGCAGTGCGTGGCCTTGGCCTTCTGTGAAGTCGGCAGGGATGGCCGCGCCACAGCTGCCGCACTTACGCGGCTGGATCTGCTCTGCTGCCTGTGTGGCTGGCGCTGCTTGCGTGGAGTTATTGGCAGTGGTGCTCATTGGCCGTGGTTTCCTTTGAGGTGGTAGGGGGTTTGGCTTTGGTTGTCGTGTATGAGTAGATCCACTCAATTTCCATATCAAAGTGGCCATCACAGACAGTGCATGTCATGCCATCGGCCGCTTCATATCGGTCATCAGAGCTTTGGGCGCTGCCGCAGTGGGGGCACAAAATTGAGTCCGTATAGACGCAATCGCTCTCTGTGAAGCCTTTGGCGGCCGCATCAGCCAAAGCCTTTTCTTTGCGCTCTTGGCGCAAACGGCTGCCGCAGGGCTTGCAGCGCCAGCCGCCTTGTACCCCCCACGGTATTTCGGTCAGCTGCTCGCGTGTGCACTGGCAAGTGATGCACCGGTCATGCTCTTTACAGACGGAATAACTGGATTTGTCGGTACCCAAGCAGCGCTCACAGCCGCAAACCCACCACCACGCGCCATCAATGCGCTCGGCATACAGCCCTTGCGTAGGCGGTAACAAGCGCACCTCTGGAAACTCGCTGGCCGTGGACTGGTGATTCCAGATGTTGGTGCTGCCTGCGCGCAATCTTTGAGTCCAGTGGCCGGGAATTTCTTGGATCAGAATTTTTGTGTTCTTGAGGCTCATGGACTGTTTCTTTGTATATTTGGGAAATAACAAGTGCACGCATTTAGTGTGCACTTGTTATTCTATGCGCAAAGATTAAGAAGTACACAACTTCTTTATTTGTTGCGCAAAGAATTACTAGAATCGGTACATGGACGAAAACAAGAAACGCACTCGCGCTGCTGGCGCTGGACGCCCCCCAAAGTACGGGGAGTGCGTTGTCGCGCTCAACTCAAGCGTTTCACCCGATCAAAAGCGGAAATACCACCGACTAGGTGGCGCTGCCTGGCTGCAGCGAGCCATTGACGAAGCGCCCGAGCCAGAAGAGCAAGCGCAACAAAAGACATCCCCCTAACGCTGATCCACGGCCGTATGGCCATGCCGTTATTTGTGTGGGGCTTGCCCCATGGAAAGCCGCGTGCATGGCTTACCAATGCCTCTTGGCTGCCTCTGCGCCGCCTCTCAGTTGGTCACGCATAGGTCACGGCCTAGTCACTGGTGTGTCACGCGAGGCATTAGCGTGACAGCGTGAGATTCCGGGCGAAAAAAAGCCCAGCACATCAGGAAAGTGCAGCGCACTCGCAGCTGTCCGGGCCGGGATGATTTGGGCTCTATTCATGCACCCAAGGATTCTCTGGTGGATCAGCCAACCTCTAAGCCCCCGCTCATGCGCGAAATCGTCGTCCCTACCGCGAAAAACCATTTCGGCAATCCAGTGCGCATGGTTGTCCCTTGGGTCTGCATTCATTGCGGCGCGCCACGCGGCACCCCGGTTCAAGGTGAAAGCACATGCAGCGAATCAGGCATCAAGCTGCTGGTTTCTGCTTGGGCATCCACCTGCGGGCATCGTGAAACGTATGAGGATGTGCGTGCGCACTTCGGCTTGTGACAGCAGAACAATTGACATGGTGGCAGGTAAGCCACGGGCTTAGCAACAGCCAAGCAGCTGACCGGCTTTGCATGTCGCGCCGGCACTTCATTCGGCTGCGGCGCGGCCTGTCACCCATCCCCGGCTATCTAGGACTGGTCTGCGCCGCGATCGCTGCAGGCCTGTCCCCGTGGGCTTCGGCTCCCCCAAAAAATGACCCAAAGGCTATGCCTGGAGGGGAGGATCTTTCTTTCCGGCTCATGCGTGCGCGTGGGCGCGCGCGAAGGGCAGCGCGGCGGCAAGACTAGAACCGCCTGAATATCCCGACGCTTCACTTTTCAGGCCCAACTTTATGAGGCGCTAGTGGTGGTGACATGGTGGCACCAGCGCCGGAAATAAGTGCGAATGGGAAAGCTGCCCTCTGGTGGCCACTGCTCGGGGCGGATCATGGCCGCATGAGCAATTCAATTGACCGAATCACCGCGCGGGACGTTGTGGACATGTCTTCGCACTGGCTGGCCACGCCGGAAAACGGCTATCTGGGGCAGAGCTATGGCAACGATCTCAAGAGCGTGCTGCACAACCCCATGGCGGCGGGCCTGGCTGACTCTCAGATCAGCAAGCTGCGCCAGGACGTGCCAGCGCTGCAGATGGCACCAGCGGGCGCGGTAAACCTCTGGTCAGAGCCCACTGGCGTGGACACCATGACCATCAGCCTTGAGGTGGTGGGCTCCATGCTGGCGCTGCCCAGTGATGGCGCTCAGTTCGATATTGACGAGGGGATCGGCGCGACTGTATCGCCTCTGGATTCGCTGCTTTCGGGCATCAGCGCGTCATTGCTCAAACAGTTTCACAACCGCTTGCACGTACAGATGCCGAGCGCGAGCTACTGGTAACTCATACACCCAATCAAAAAGGTAACTCATGGCTGAACTTAGCGCCGCGCAGGTAAATTTGCGACTGCTTTCATTCCTCAATGACACTGAGCTGTGGCACCAGGTCATGCACGGGTCCAAAGATGTGCAGGTCAAGACGGACGGCGGACCGGTGGCATCTGTCGCGCGCATCATTGAGCAGGTCCAGCTGCAGGCGACAAGCCGGATCAATACGGCCGCTGATGCAATGATTGCGACCGCAAAAGAGGAAATGCGCCTCAAGATGCTGGGGGTGGATGCCCTCTTTGAGCAGCGCGTGGTCGAATACCTATCGAGCGTGGGCACTCGCATTGATCAGGCGGTCAATCAAGCCATGGCACCGCACCTGCAGAACCTGCAAGAAATGATCGCTCTGGCGCAGACCATGACGCGCAAGACGGTAGCAATCAATCTGGCGCTGCCCAACGCCGCGACCCTCACAGTGTCTGCCCAGCTGGTGCCCGCATTGCCGACCCAGCAGATCATGGGCGTGGCCTTGGTCATTACAGCGCCAGCAGACGCGACCTATGACTTTCAGCTCTTCGATGGGAACCCCGCGACCACGGGCAAAGTCATCTTCCATGCGCGCATGGTTACGGGCAATTATGTGGATCGTTTGCCGTTCTATGCCCAAGTGCCGACCGGCGTGGTCTATGCCCGCCTGACCAATCAGGCCCCCAATCCGCAGCCATTCACGGCAAACGCAAGCCTCTCTTACCTGCTGGGATAAACCATGGCCGGAATCAACGATTACTTGCACATCATTTCCAGCGAAAGCTATTCGGGCGAAAACTTCATTGACGTGCGGGCCAAGTTCTTCGGCTTGGAGAACATCACTCAGGACGCGATCTTTTCGCTGCCTGGCACCACTAAGCTGATCTCAGGCGAGTGGGTAGCAGAAGGCGGCGACCAGTCTTTACCCGAGTCCATGCGCGAGCCACGTATTCTGGGCAAAAAAGGCAAGCTCACCGTGAAATTCACGGGTACGAATATCAGCATCCGCTTGGGCCTCAACCCCGGCTGGGGCGCTGGGGCTTGCTATATCGACGGAGTGAAGCCCAGCGCGATCGCAGGCGCTAAAACGCCGGCCGACACCCTGACTTGCAACGCAGAGGCGCATTCCAGCTGGGGCAACGAATACCGCGATTTTCTGATTGTGGACGGCCTGACCAACGCCCAGCACACTCTGGAGATCTACTGCAACAACCTGACAGAGGGCAGCGGCGGCTTTTTCGTTGTCACCTGCTGCAAGGTGTTTGCTCAAGCGAACCTGACCCGTTTGCGCGATCTCTGGGTCTTGCCGAATCAGACACTCAACCAACCCGAAACCCTGACTTTCGCCAATCGCGGCGGCGTTGACGTGAAGAATGTGAAGGTCTCCTACCCGGTCAGCCTGCTGGATCCGGCTACCAGCGCCAGCCTTGGCCAGATGGTGCTGGGCACCATTGGCGCAGGTCAGTCGCGCGCCGTTCCCATGCTGCCGCTCATGACTGGCAGCGAAACCACTGGGCTGCACCGCGTTGCCATCACTCTGGAGGGTGACTATCCAATCGGCACAGCCAATGCCAGCGGCTCATTCATCCCCGGCGCGACTGATCTGCGCTACAGCGGCAACTCATGGGCGCAAGACAATGTGTTCCCAGAGCTGCGCGAATATGCTGGCGCTGCTGGCGACTTTGTTGCCATGACTGTGAATGCCAACCAATTCACGCTGCGCATCCAACGCGATTACGGCTGGGGAAAATTCCAGATCTGGAAAGATAATTTCAGCGTGGCAGGCTGCAAGACAACCAGCGCCAGCGCAGTCGTCACCATCCCAGTGGCACAGATGCCGAATATGGTGGTGGGCAAGCGTGTCAGTGGTACCGGCATCCCCAAACTAGCAAGCATTCTCACCGTCAACACTGCGGACAACACCATCACGCTGTCGGCCAATGCCACGGCGACAAGCACGAACCGTGCGCTTGAATTCGACACTTATTTGACGGTTGTATCCTGCGCCGATGAGGCTGGCGGAGGCTACTTTGTCGATGTTACGGTTACGGGCCTGACCAACCCCACGGCCAACAAAGTCAAGCTGGTGTGCGAGAACAAGAATCCGGCGGTCTGGGCAAAAGTCTCATGGGTGGGCCTCGACCCCGTAGAGCACCGCACCGAAACGATCAATTACGACCTCACCTATAAGCATGTGCCGCCCTTCCCCATCGGTGGATTGCGCATCGAGAACGGGCAGGCCACCTGGGATCCCGCAGAGCTGGGCGCGATTGACGTAAGCAAGCCTTACGACAATTCAATGATCAGCCGCGAAGAGCTGGTATCGCGCTTCCCCACCTATCTGGTGATCTACCAACCCGGCTACCTGGACACAATCAAGCAGTACGACCTGGCTGTGGTGGATCCGTTCGGTATGACGCGCAAGCAGGTGCGCGAGCTGCAGGCCATGGGCATCAAGGTGCTGCTCTATGTCTCTTTTGGTGAAGAGGATGGGACTCTGCTCGATAAGTGGGACCCAAACAGCGCGCAAGTGCCGTGGGTGGGCGATGGCAAGGGTCCTGGGGGCTATGCCAGCTACTACATGAAAGGCGGGTACGGCTTCGGGGAAATGAGCGAGTGCGAGCACGACTGTCAGCGCACTACCGGTGAGCGCAAGTGCGCCAAAAACAATCCAAAGTACAACACCAATCTGGCGCGCTGCACGGCTGCATGCCAGCTGGATTGGCGTGAGGGCTATTTGGCTTGGGACAAGGGCGCGGCCTGCGGCGGCGGCTTCACCCGAGATAACAACTGGGTGCGCGATGCCAGCAAGGCCTGCACAAATAGCAAGTGCCCGAAATATGCGCCACCCAATGCCAAGTGCACGGAGTATCAGCAGGCATCCGTCTGGGGCCAAGACTTTTCCATGGTGACGACCACCTACCCAGATGAAAACGGGATCTGGAGCAGCTACTACGTGGATCCAGTGCGCCGAGATAACACGTCTTGGTTCGCCCGCCTGCGCGACTATTACCTGCCCTTGATTTTCAAAGAGCCCACGCCGCGCGATGAGATTCTGACCACCTTAAAAGTGGTGCTGGATCCGGCAGATTTGGAAACGGGCACCGTCATCGGCATGGAGGTTTCCTTTGCCCCTGTGGATGAGGACGAACCCCTTAGCGTGTCCGATGTGGCCACGGGCTTTGTTTACGGCAAGGGCTTGGAGTGGGACATGGACCCCAAGCTGGGCGTAATCAAGATGCACCCCACCGAGGGGAGTCCTGTCGTCGTGGAGGGCCAGCGCCTGCGCGTGCAGTACAGCAGCAAGGGGCTGGGTGCTGATGGCGTTTTCATGGATACCGTGGACACCGTGGACATTTACCCGGACGAGCCCTATCAGGCCGGTGCTGCTGGGCTCATCAACGAGCTCAAGGCGATCTGGCCAACCAAGTCTTTTTGCTCCAACCGTGGCTTTTCCATCCTTGATCGCATCATCCAGTCTTGCGAATACGTGATGTTTGAGACCTTTTTGAGCGAATACGACTGGGAGAACAAGGTCTATTTCAAGATCGGCCCGGAGTCGAAGGCTTGGAATGATGAGATCACCCTGCAGCTCATGCAACTGCGCCAAAAGAACGTTTTTGATGTGCTGGCGCTGAATTACTGCAGCAATGGCCCCGAGGGCGATGAGCTGCGGGAGTACATCCGCAATGAGTCTACCAAGCGCGGCTGGATCTCATGGAGCTCAGAGATCATGCTGAATAAGCCGCTGCCCAACACGCCCTATGCCGACAACAGCGGGCCGCTTCGCACCAACATGTGGAAAGTCCACAAGATCAACCGGAGGAAATAATGGCCGAGAGTGGAGACCGCCCACCATGGGCGGACATTGACAACCCGTTTTTTACTAAGGTGCCCGTGGTGCTCATGGCGCGGGCGGTGCGCCGCATCGGTACCGAAGAGGTCTACACCCCGGATACGCAAAGCGTGCGCGTCTGGGGGCGGATCAAAGCGAACCGTGCGGAGCCCGGCGGCCGCAAAGATCAGGACTTCATCAACGGCACAGGGGCGATTGAGCAAATGCGCAACCTAGACGACCTGGCACCCTACTAGCAGCGCCAGCAAATTGGGAAAGTCGCAGCGCAACGCCGCGATAGGGGGGCAAAGAATCCCCCCATGCCCACCAAACAAGAATTTGAAGCCGCCGCACATAACGAGTTGAGCGGTTACCCAGTAATCGCCCAGTACGTTCGTGCTGGTGATCCGCGCGTGCTTGCTCAGATTGGTGCCAATGCCGCCATGCTGGCGATGATCTCCGAAGAGGTACAGGTGGCCAAGATGGAGGCATTCGCTAAGACGCGCGATGCCACCGTGATGGCTGATGCAGCCATGCGCGGCATTTTGCCTCTGGGGCGCGCCTGCCGCGTCACCCTGCAGATCACCAATAACGATAGCGAGGCGCAGGCGCTGGCATCCGGGCGGCGTCTGCTCGATGCCAAGGGCCGCACCTATGAGCTGGACTCGGCCGTCAACATCCCGGCAAACGGCGGCGTGGTCATGGCCACCGCGCGCCAGATCCGCCGGCGCAGCCACACCCATAGTGTCCTCTCTGCCACGGACTTCTATTTGATGGATGTGCCCATGGCGGACGATGACTACTACCTCAATACGCTGGTGGTCTCCAAAGGATCGAAGACCTTTGACTACAAGCCCGCCTGGTTCAACGTCAAGCCTGATGAAAACGCATACGGCGTAGAGGTGGACGAGCTGCGCAATATGCGCATCGTTTTCGGCCGTTCTTCTGTGATCGGCTATGGCGTGCAGACAGGCGATGAATTCACGATCGACATTACCGAGTGCGCGGGCCGTATCAAGGACATGGCCCCAAACAGTGAATTCAATCTCGAATACATCCAGCGCAACAGCGAAACCGCCATCAAGCTGCTGCTCGCCTCTATCGATGATGAGGGCGCTGGCCCAAACACCATCCAAGAGCTGCGCGTTATGGCTCAGTACCCAGCGATTTACGACAAAAACGCAGTCTACCTGGGCGAATTTGAGTTCCTGCTGCGCCAGCACATTTCTGGCGTCCGCTTTCTGTCCGTCTGGAATGAACAGACTGAGGAAAAGGTGCGCGGCGCGAATTTGAACAACATCAACAAGCTCTTTGTGGCCGGGATTGCCGATGGCATGACAAACGCCGCTTTTGAGGATCGTATCCGCGCCCTTGTGGCCCGCGCCGATAACAGCTTGCCCGTGCGCTTTGTGGCCACCGCAAAAACGGCCGTCAAGATCACCGTGACCGCCAGCGTGGCCATTTCATGGGACCGCACCACGATTGAGGCCCAGATTCGCGCCCTGCTGCTGGAGACCTACGGAGAGGGCGCGATTGAGGTATCCAAGGGGCAGAGCAACCCCTTGCGCAAGAACGCGATTAACAAGCTGCTGCGCGACAACATCGACGCCCTGCGCGACGAACAAGCCGAATTCGACATTCAGCTGGCGCTGCCTGCCTCTCTCAAGCCCGAGCAGTTCCTTTTCCTGCAGGGCACTGCAGCGTCCATGGTTATCACCGTCACGTCAGCCAATTACGGCTCTGGCCTCTGGAACGTGTAACCCCCACCCAACCCCATTCACCAGAACCCACAAGGCACTCCAATGCTCACCAACACTTTTGCGAACCAGATCCTCCAGCTCTTGCTGGCAGGCCAGCCTATCCCTGGCTTCGCCGCCCCAGCCAGTGCCGGAAACCTCACCCAGCTGTGGGTGGGAATGCACACCAGCGACCCCGGAGCTGGTGGCACCCAAGAAACGGCCGAGTGCAATTACACCGGTTACACCCGCATCGCAGTCAGTCGCAACAGCTTGGCTTGGACCTTTGCCGCAGGAGGTGCCAGCGCCAGCCCCGTGGCACGCATCGAGTTCCCCGAGGTGCGCGGCGGCAACCAGCAACTGGCGACACATCTGAGCTTCGGCACTTCGCGCACGGGGGCGGGCCTGCTGCTGCTGCGCGGCGAGCTGGATCCAGTAGTCACCTGCCTGCGGGGCGTTACGCCAGGCGTCAAGAACACCGCCACCATCCGATTTCTCACCGACAAGATCACGGATAAGGCGTAAAAATGCACGTTGCAGCCAATATGGTGATGGAGTCTGCAGGAACCGCAGCCATCGCCGCCAATGCGTCTATCCCCTTGGGCGGTGCCATTACGGGCTACGCGGCATTTTCCAGCGCAGCCAATGCGGGCGATACCGTGCATTACTTGGTGCGCGGCGTGGACATTGTGGGCCGACCCACGGGTCAATGGGAGGCCGGGCGCGGCACGCTGGTGAAGACCGGTGCCGCCTGGACTCTCGCGCGCAACTCTGTCGAGTCCAACAGCTCGGGCAACACCGCGCGCATTTCCTTTAGCAGTGGTGACAAGATGGTGCAGCTGGCTCAGCTGGCCCCCACCTCTGAGCAGATCCGCGCGGATCTATTGGCTGGGCTGGGAATCTCGCTCACTGGCATGCGCGCGGAATTCGCCGGCGCGGCCGTCCCGGCGGGGTGGCTGGAGACCGGGGCCGCCAAGCTGGGCAACCGCGCACAGCACGCGGCATTGTTCGCACGCATTGGCACTCTCTTTGGTCCTGGCGATGGCGCTACTACGTTTGGCCTGCCCTCTGACAGCGCCAGCAAGCCCAATCATGTGGCCTGCATCAAGCTGTAAGGACGCATAGCCTATGTATGGATTCCCAGCAGGTGACGGTGCCTATGCTGGCCACCTTGTCCAAGGCTGGCGCGCTGTGGTGCTCACCAGTACCGATATTCGGGCGCAAGACACCCTAGAGGACAGCACTTACTCAACGGCCGAGGTAACTACGGAGATCGTCACTGGGCTGGATGCTGGGCACATGCCCAGCGCGAACCTGCACTATGCCGACGCGGCAATCACAAGCGGCGTAGGCATTACGATGCCCATGAGCATTTCCGCGCTGGCGCTGGCGGATGTGGCCATGGATATGCCGCTCAGCCTGCCCACCGGCGTGCGCGCGGACACCACCACCAAGATGCAAGGGCGGCTCACTGCCTCATTCCCGTCATCTGCTGTAACAGGCGTGGTCATCCGAGCGGCAGAAGAGCCCGACATGGGGCCACTGCAACATAGTTGGGAGGTCAACGACATTGAAAAGGAGCTGAAAGCACTTTTCAAGCAGTTGTTTGATACCTATATCCGTCCCGATGAGCGCTATGTAAACCTGCTCGGCACCCCGCATCTGGGCAGCTATGAGCTACTTCACAGCTCTTTGGCGGCTGATGGCCTGTCCATTTATCAAGGCGGCGTCAGTGGCATGGAGTCTGGCATTTACCTGCTGCGCGCATGGCGTGCCCACAACCCCAAACGGGGGCTCCACCTGCTCCAGACCTATCTGCAGCTGCTTTGGCCCAACGTGTGGAAGTGCGCTCAGATGTACCAGGACAAGAGCAAGCCCTACCCCACGGATCTATCCCCTGTAGATGGGGGTAATCACTTTCTGACCAGCCGCGTGCATGTGAGCCTGCCATCGCGTGCGACCAATGGCAGCGACTTGAACTCTGTGCAGTACGGCCTGCGCGCCACCCTGCCAGCTCGCTTTGTGATGAATTTCAGCATCGAGCAAGAGGACACCGTTAAAGACGTTTGCGTGGGTGCCACTGTTTGGCGTGGCTTTGTTTCTGGGTCCTTCAAGGGAACCGTCAAGTAAAAAGGAGTCCGACTCATGGGACTGCGAACTAAAGAAATCACATACAACGTACACGACCGAGGCCGCCAAGCCCTTGGCCAGGATCGCCGCCTTGACTTGGATTTACTCGCCAAGATCGTCAACAGCCCAGCAACGCAAGAGCGCGTGAAGAACGGCGACATGCTGGGTTATTACGGCCACTGGCCGCGCCGTGTTTTCGGCATGGCCATGTGTGAAGGCGGCATCGTCAACGGCAAGCGCGTGAGCCTTGAGCCTGCCTGCCGCACGTTTCTGCTGCACTGCGACAACAGCGGAAACATCACCCACCGGGAGGAATTCCTTAGCGGGCAGGATGGCCAGATCTCGCAGCGCCTCTATGAGGACAAGGTGGGCGGCTGGTCCACGGCTATTGATGCAGTGCCCAACACTGATCCCGCATTGCCAACAGTCTTTCATGGCGTGGATTACGTGCAAGAGCCCAACTATCACACCAACCGTGGCCACGGCGGCATGTTGCTCGATAGCTTGACGGTACTGGCTGGCGCTGATGTGGCCAGCATGCTGGATGCGGTGCTTTCAGAGTCGCGCTCGGGCCAATCCCAGCTTCTGGCCATGTTTGCCGCGCTCAGCCAACAGCACCAAGCTCTGGCAGAGGTTTGCACAAAGCAACAGGCTGAAATCGGCCAGCTTATCGATATTGCCGCCGCAGGCAAGCCTATTGAACGCCAGCACATCCTTGATAGTCTGGATGCTGCATTTGAGCCGGGTTTGCGCATGCGCGGTGTGACGCGAGAGGACTTTTTAGCGCTTGGCCAGGGTGATCTTGTGCAGCTGCAGCAGCTTGAGCGAGCAGCGCCAGCACTAGCGCCGGGCGATTTTGACCTGCAGGCATTCCAGCTGGGAGTTAAGTGATGGCAACCAATCCAGCAGATGAAGAGGAATGGGGCAATTTCGCAGATCCCCTCAAGCTGGCGCTGGGCCTGCACCTGCAAGGATTCCAGCGCGGGCTGGTGCCAGATACACGCGCGGTGCTGGAATTCATGCGCCGCCCATTCATGAGCGCCGTGAAGCTGGCCCCTGATCGCATGATCGATGCCGTGGACGAAATCATTGATGCGTACCGCAAGAATGACAACGTGCCAGGCAAACAGCCTGTGAGCGCGCTTCCCGTTGTCATCGTGGCCGTGGGCAAGGACTACACCCCATCGGGGAGTGAATACGGCCGCATTGTGGCCGATCCGATCTTTGTGCAGATCCCCGGCGACCCAAAGGAGCGGATTTTCCGCCTGCGCGTGGTCAAGCGCGATTTTCGGGCTCAGGTTGTAGTGATGGCGGCCGAGGGCGTGACAGCCTCAAGCCTAGCCATGCAGCTGCACCTGTACTGCGCGGCAATTGCGCGGCGCAACCTGGCCGCAATGCACCGCTTTGCCGGAATTGCCACCTATTGGGGCGTGCAGATTGAGGATCCCGAAATCTCGGCGATCAGCAGCCCCGTGGGCGAAGGCGTCAAGAATGCCACCGCGTTGGTGATTGATATGACGCTGCGCGCCACGATCCCGGTCTACACCGCACCCGGCCCAGGTGAGCCCAATGATGAATTGGGCACCAACAACGAGCCCAGCAACCCCTACAACCCCGCCCACGACCCCAGCGGGTACCCGCGCGTATCAGGTCTGCGGGTATCCCAATCGCCCAATGCCGATCTAAGCAATGCAGTGGATGAATTCCGCGTGCTCTACAACCGAGCCGGCGGGCCTGGTGATGTGATTTGGGGCCAAGGTAATGGCCCAGTAGGAGGTGGCAATGGCGGCTGACGTAAATATGCGGGTCAACGTGGCGGGGTTTGGCGGCAATCCGGTCTCCCTGTTCGCGGTCTTCGCACCAGATACCGGGGATCTGGTCTGCACGGAATGCCTCGATATGCAAATGGGTGAGGTTCAAGGGTTCCTGCATGTCTCCACCACCGGCGCAGAGGTGGCGTGCGATATGCGCTTCACCGAAAACGACCTGTCACAAGCCATTCAGGACTTTTTCATGATGGATGGCATGAAGTCTGTTTTTCTTGATGGGAAGATCCAGCGCCTCCAGCCAACCAACAAGATCCAAGCGGACGGCGTGGACATAAACGGCGTGAAATACAAGCTCGATGGCACCGTACAAAACTCGCATGTGGCCGTCCTTGCCGCCTGCTTTGCTGCCCAGCGCCAGCGCCGAGTGGCCACCTCCATTGAAGCCATGGATGATCTTCGGGAGCTGTCTGAGTTGCAGTCTTACACCGTGGGCATAGATTCTTGGGGCCTGTAGCTGGCGCTGGGAGCCAATTGGGAAAGTCGCGCGGCACCTGTGCTGCCCGTGGTTTGAGCATAGGGGGATTCAACAGAAACCCCAACTATGGCCGCCCAGATTGACCCCTATTTGACCGATGTAGGCCTTGCCGCTGCGATTGACGCGCGGAAAAATGGCCTGCAGCTCTCTATCACCCATGTTGCCCTTGGATCGGGCAAATACAACTCCAGCACCAGCGGTGCCAGCAAAACCGCGCTGGTGGCGCTCAAGGAAAAGGTGACCATCCCTGCTGGCTCTGTGAGCGGCACAGGTGGCTTTAGCTGCAATGTGATCTTCCCTGAGTGGACGGGCGCGACCTACGACGCATCCGAGCTGGGTTTCTTCGCTGGCGACCCGTCCGCCGGCGGTAAGCTGATTTTTGTCTGGTCGAGCACCAGCGATGTGCTGGTCCAACGCAATCAGCTGCAGTTTGCGGCTGCCTTCATTTTCCAGCTCACACGCGCGCCCTCAGACACCATCACGGTGCAGCTGGATAGCCAGGCATCGCTGGCGGCCTCCCTGGTGGGGATCCATGAGTCGAAAGAAGACCCGCACCCCCGCTACCTCAAGCGCGATGGCGACAAGGCCACGGGATGGATTGAATTCTTGAAACCGCCTCGCTTGGATCGCTCCGCTAAAGCGGCCACGACCGCCTCTGTATCTGAAACCGGCTTTAACTACCCATCAGTTGGCGGCCGAGGGTTAACGGATGATTACCTCATCGCGGCAGACCAAGGAAACATGTGGTTTGACCTGCAGGCGAATAACAAGAGCGTGACGCTGCCACCTACCAAGGATGTGGAAGTAGGTACCACCTTCACCGTCCGCTGCGGGGCCAATTTTGGCGCGCTGCGCACCATGGGTGCGGACATTATTGTGACCGGCGAAAGCGCAAGCTCCACCAAGGTTCTGTTTCTTAATCTAGGGGATGTGTACCAAGTCACCCGCAATGAGAACGGAGTCTATTACCTGATGAATCGTGGTCATGCCTCTAGCGTGGGCCAGATCGCCCATTTCCCTGGTCTGTCGGTGCCTCCCGCATGGAGTGAGCTGAACGGCTCATTGCTGGCGCGCGAGGCTTACCCGCGCTTGTGGCTCTTCGCGCAGCAGTCTGGGCTGGTCTCTGAAAACGACTGGATGAATAACGGCTATTGGGGGCGTTTCAGCTCTGGATCCAATGGCGCAAATTTCCGAATCCCCGACCTGCGCGGCATTTTCCTGCGCGGCTTGGACAACGGGCGCGGTGCGTTTGACCCCGGCCGCGAGTGGGGCCGCTTGCAAAACAGCGACAACCTCTGGCACGCCCACAATGTTTATGACCCCGGCCACAGCCACACCGGCTACACCAGCGCCAACGGCGAGCACACCCACGGCGTTCCAGACGGCGACAACCACGATGGCCAAGGCAATAACTTCGACTCTGGCGGGCGGGGCATGTTTCGGTGGGTTCAAACACAGGAAGCCGGTAACCACAACCACACTGTTTACACCTACGCATCAGCTACAGGCATCGGCATTTATGGGGCCGGTGGTAACGAAGCGCGACCCAATAACCAAGCGGTCATTTGCTGCATCCGAAACAACTAAGCATCATGAAGCTCTACCACTACAGCGCAACCAATCAAATCATTCGTGGCGAAAGCGATGCTTACCCGGATCCGGCGCATCCGGGTGAATGGATTGTCCCCGCGTTCTCGACAAAGAAAACCCCGCTCAAGCTGCCCTCTACCCACGTCAACCGCTACAACCGCGACAAAAAGGAATGGGAGGGCGTTTCCATTGTTGAGCTGCAGCGCGCCAGCGAAGACAAGCGCAAGCAGGATGCGACATACAGCGAAGAAAAGCGCTGGCAAACGGTTGTGGTGGGCGGCTATGCGGCGCTTTTGAATGAGCACGCGAACTATGGCAACCTGCTGGCCAAGGGCCAAGGCTTTGAGGGCATGGCCGATGCCATGACGTACTGCGATGAGCCGGCCAATCCCGACTTGCAAAACAAGGCGCTGGCGCTGCGTGCTTGGCGCTCCATGAGCCGCGCCAAGGTGCAGGCCATGTCCGAGGCCGCAGAGACCGGTACCGCCCTGCCGGCGGATCTGGTTGCCTTTACCAAGGCGCTGGGGGCCTTGAGCAGCGCCAGCACGCCAGTGATCACCGGTTAAACCATGAGCGCGGTATCTCTTGAGCTCGCGCCTGTCCGTCTATTCCGGGCGGTGCGCGACTTTGCCCAGACGACCCAAGAGTGGGAATCTGCTGTGCGGTATTTCACGAAGCCAGATGAGGAATACGACCTCACTCTGGTTTCTCAGCGTGTGTATGGCACCCGTAACTACACGTTGGTAATTCAGGCCGCCGCAGGCATGGACTCCCCCGAATACAAACTCAAGGCCACGCGCCTGGTGCTGCCCACCTTGGAGCAGCTGCGCCAGATGCGCATTAAGGCTGGCTACCCCGAGAGCGAGATTGTCTAAGCCCAAACGCCCCCCAAAGCCGCGCACCATCGGCGCTGCTGGCCCCATGCCCACCAGCAAGCGGCCAGCAGCGCCAGCAAAGCGCCGCCCTGCCCCTGAAATGCTCAAACGGCTGGCGCAGGCCAACAAGGAAGCCGCGCGCAACTTTCAGGCCGACCAGCAGCAGCGCGCCCAGGCCGCCAACATCCTGAATCCGCATGAGGTGGCGGGCGAGTGGGACAGTGCCCGCGTTCTCTATACGACCCTTGGCGGCGCGCTGCGCCCCATCACCGGCGCGGATCTCAAAGTCTTCGAGCGCAACGCGAAGGGGATAGGAAAGAACTTCAAGGGCGGCATCACCGTCAAAGGGATCGTTGATGGATCCCTGCAGGCCGACCGCGACCGTGCAAACCGCGAGATCCACTCAGCGATCCCTCACCAGACCCGTAAGGGCGACGTTCACTTTCTGGTGGACACCGGCCCTAAGTCAAAGGTGATCCGGCGCAATGTGTTGATTGTGTTTCCCACCTATGACGCGCTGATGGCTTCGCCTGTGAAGGCCGAGACCGCCGCTCTATCGATGCTCAATGGTCCGATCAAGTTTGATTGCGACTGCGAGCGCCACCGGTATTGGTTCCGGTACATCGCCACCATTGGCAAATTCAACGCCGGCCGCGCAGAAACGGGTTACCCAAAGATCCGTAATCCCAACATGGTGGGCGTGGCCTGCAAGCATGTGCTGCGCGCTGTGATGGTGCTCAAGTCTCCCTTGATGCGTACCCGCCTCAAGGAAATGATTGAAGCTGGCCGGGCTCAGCAAGACCACATCAGCCGCCGCACCAAGGCCGCCGATGCCCGCGCCATGGCCGACAAACAAGCCAGCCAGACGCACTACAAGCGCAACCAGCTGGAGACCAGCCACGAAAAGCGCGTGCGCCTGGCTCAGCAGCGCGGCGTGGAAGCCGTGGCCATGCAGGCAGAGTCCCGCACCGCCAAGATCCGCAAGGATCCTGCAGCCCTGGCCAAGGAAATGACGCGGCTCAATGCCTCTCTAAAGAAACTCCATCAGATGGGCGCTCTGGACGCTGCAACCATGCAGGCCATGCTGGCGCGCTTTTCAAAGTGATCACCAAAAATGCTCTCTCAAATTCCAATCACCATCAATCTGGCTGCGCGCATCACCACCCTGCGCCACCCCAATAGTCTTGATGTGCAGCTGCTGCGCAAGGTGCTGCTGCGCAAAGAGAAAGACAGCTTCGGGAACCCTAGCGAGTCCTCTGGCGCGCCCACCATGGGTGGAATGGGCCTGCTGCGCACCGAGGATGAGGCCGAATTCAACTATGTCCCTGTGGCTGGCGCTGGGCGCATGCAGGTGCTGGGCGGCCTTGCCTCGCCGGCGGACATGAACGATAGCGGTGCCAGCCTCTTGACGGAGAAATCAATCACCGCGCGCATCGAGTGCGCCCTTGATCCTTCTGACGCTGATTTTTGGATCGCAGACAAAGGGGATCTGGTCATTGCAGATCTGGGTATGGGCGTGCTGCTGACCTATGAAGCTGTAACTCTTTCCTCCAAGGTCTTGATTCCCCCTTATACGCGCTCACTTGTTCTGAATCCCCGCGATGATTTGAATTACATTCCAAACCTATAAAATCGCGGTCTACATACTCTTTTTTTCAGCGCGTAATCGCGCTAAATACTAGATCGCAAATATAGGCGACATGAAATTTAAAATACAGCATGAACGGCAAGCAATTAAGTGATCTATGCCGGATGAGTTCCGAGTCTGCAAGCGGCTATGCGGCCGCCACCATTGGGGGCCAGCTGGTTGAGGTGCGTACCAGCACCAGTAAAACCGCAAGGGGTGAGCAGCGCATTGTGATGCGGCAGACATTCAAACTTAATGGACGACGCGCCAGCTATGAATCCATTAGAAGAATCATTTGTTCCTAAATGAAACTGCCCCAGAACGGGGCAGATATTTAAAATATGTAGCTGATAATTTTCAGCTATTCAACTTTAAAGATTTATTAAATGCGCTATCAAGCAGCATCCATAAATCCTTAGCTTGCTCCATATCAAGGGAGAAATTCGTTTTGCTGCTGCGCTTGTCACCCAGGCGCGTGTGCAGCACCTCCAGCGTTTTGGCGGCAGGATCCAGCCGGTAAACCGTTTCGCTCCCCCGATAGGTGTTGCCCAGCTCAGTGCTGGCGCTGGCCACCTTCAACTCTTTGCGCTCATCCATACCTGTTCCTTTTATTGCCGGGTGGATCTGCGCCCTCCGCACACCTAACACCCGTTACACAGAACTTTAATCGCTGCCGGATTCATGATGCGCTTGTTATTTCCCAGATAACAAAAGCAAACGGGAAATCTGCCCTGAGCGCCCACTGCGCCGCATTCCACACTCTGCAGGTCACAACCTTGTCAGATAGGAATTTCAATGGAAAAGGTGCTCTGGAAAGAGGCCGAACCCGTAGGCCGAACGCTTGCTTCTGTGCTCTATGGTTTTCGAGTGCTGGATACCGATGGTTTGTTACTGGACTCGGTAACAATGGCAGACCTCATGAGCGAGCCAGGCACGGAGTCCACGCCCCTGCTGGACGCCCTGGTGGTGCAGGTCAATCGCATGTCGCTGGCCATGAGTCGGCTGCAGGCAGTGCTGAACGCTGCCGCGCCCGAAGGTATGCAGGTTCTTGATGTAACGATCGGGGATCCTGTTCGCCAAAAAGGCACGATGCTGGTGCCTGTGCTGCTGGCGCTGGCCGATGGTCAAACCGTCACGATCTGGTTCCACAACCCCGATAGCTCGCCCAACAAGATCACCCCCATGGATGATCTGGTCAGCTGGAAATGGATGCTGAATCGCCAGGACATTACGATCGCTGTGGCCCCTGAGCGCGGCAAGGATCTGAATATCCGCGAAGTGGCCCGCCGCATCATGAAGCTGGCAGGCAAGAACGCTGCAGCCTTTGCTAAGGCCAACGCCAAGGCCACTGAGCGTGCCCAGGAAGAAGCGGACTTGGACACCCAGATCAGCGGCCTGACTGCCGAGCTGGCCGACCTTTCCCAAAAGCTGGAAGTCGCGCGCCAGGCGCATGAAGATCAAGCCACCCAGCGCCAGCCCTCGACACCTGTGCGTCTGGTGATCACCGATCCCGAGGTCTATGCCCGCATTCTTGCTGGTGATGAAGGCCTAGCCATTGCGCACCAAGATGAGCTGGATAGCTTCTTTGGTGGCCGCGTGGTGGAGATCCGCAACGGCCTGCGCGATCTTGGATGGGATGGTGAGCGCTTCAAAACCCTGACCAAGGATGGCGCGATCTTTGACCATGATGTGGATGCCGTAGGCGCTGGCCGCAACATCGTGGGCCTGACGCTGATGGTCAAGCTGGGCGGCGCATCGCTGGGGTCCTATACGGATGACTTGACGATGACGCCCTTGGAGATCGCAGCGAAGGTGGACGGTTTCCTCGCCAATAAGCCTGCGGTGGTGGCGGATCCCGTCACGGAACCCGATCCCGATGCAGGCACCAGCCGCGAAAAGGATCCTGCCGAGGAAGCGCGCGAGATTCAGTCCGAATACAACGAGCGCGCGGCCGCGATTCGTGCCGAGCTGGTTGATGCAGGCTTCACCGCCAACCGCGACGGCGACCTGGCACGCGGCGAAGTGCAGATCTTTTACCGCGCCGGCGACATTCGCATTCAGCAGACTTTGAACATTACGCCAACGCCTGTAAGCCGCTTCACAGTGCGTGGAGTTCTGGGCAAGGGCTTTGGTGATGTGGATGACGACCTGACCAAGAGCACGCGCGACGTGTCGGCCGAGATTCTGGCCATTGCGGACAAGCTGCAGACGGCTGAGGTGGAGTCCGCGGTCTCTACAAACCCGCTGGCGCTGAAAGACTATGACGAAAAGGTGCTGGCCACGGAGAGCGCAATCCGCGCCAATGCTGTCATTGAAAAGCTGATCGCAAAGGGCTTCACGCTCACCAGCGCCAGCGAAGGCATCTACCACCACACCCTCACCGGTCCATTCAGCCATGGACTTTTCACTATCGGCGCAGATCCGACTTATCCCGAGAGCATGGAGTTCGATTTTGAATCGAGCTACGACTATGACTCTATTCAGCCGGGCAGCCAGTCGAATGACGAAATGGCCGAGGCGATTGCCGTTATCGACTGGAATAGCGCCTATGCCGAGGTGGATTCTGGCGGCGACCTTCAAGACAGTTTCGCCGGCGACGGCCCCCTGCACGGCAAGCCTCTGGAGTTTGCCCGCGCGGCCATGATGGTGGAGCGCGGCGCCAGCCGTGCGGATCTGAATGTCCATTACGGAGACTTCACAGACAGCACCTCGATGAGCCTGCTTGACGATGCCAGTGGCGAAAGCTCTGTAATCGGCATCACAGCTCAGATCCACGGCGACGGAACGATTTATGCCCGAGTCTCCATCGACGAAAAGGGTGCTGTCACGCTTCTAAGTGGTAGCTCTGGCCGTGATGTATTGGGCCAACCCAGCGACTCAGCCGAGGTGGCCACCATGCTGCGCACTGCCGTTCAACAGGATGCGACAGCCAAGGCTGATGCTGCCAAGGCGCGCCGCGCGGCCGAGAAAGACGCCAAGCCGCCCCGCGTGCTGGTGGGCGACGTGCGAAAAGCCTATGACTCCCTTGGCTACATCAAGAACGACCTGCAGGGCCACACCCGCGATGAGTTCGCCCGAGCAAACACGGACTATCTCAGGCAAAAGATTGCCGAGGCGCAGGATCTGATTGCCCGAGGCCTGCCAAAGCGCGGCACCATGCCCGACCTGGCCGGAATGATCGTGACAGCCACGGAATTGGTGGAACGCCAGGCTAAAGCCGCTGCCGATGCAGCAGCTGCTCAGGCTGAGCGCGATAACCCAACGGACACCAGCGGCATGGACAGCGGCAACACGGGCGCCGTGGCCACACCCGAGATCCCGGCCGCCAATGACGACAGCGGCCCTCTGGACGCCGACGAGCTGGCGCTGCTGGCAGCCCTCAAAGACGGCAGCTATGACATTTCTAGTGCAGATCTGGTCAAGCGATTGGAGGATATTGCGCGCCGCGCGGCAGGCACTCCCCTGCAAGCCGATGTGGATGCAGCCGTATCTGCTTACAGCGTTGCCGTGGTGGCCAAGTCCGCCGAGCGCATCGCCAGTCTGACCCAAGCGAAGTAATAGGAGGGCGCGACATGCAACAAGCAACCGCGCCCCAAACTACCCCTGCTGCAGGGGGTGGTTTGGGCTTTCCCGAATCAATGGATGGCCAGCGCGCTATGGATGATGGATTCATCGGCGCTGTGGTCAGTGGCTCTCAGGTGGCCTATGTCGATTCCGGTACCAACTTAATCGGCCAATACAGCCGCGACGATGGCGGGGCATGGGTGGTGCACGACGCCGAGGGGCAAGAGATCCAGCGCCAGCCCATGGTGGCCGAAATGCTGCCTCTGATGCTGCGCGGGCTCAACCAGCCCGAGCTGCGCCAAGCTGATACCAGTCTGCTCGATAGCGTTGGCAGCTTGGGCCTGCTGGCGCTGGTGGCCCAGCTGCAGGAAGCCAGCGCCAGCGCGACAGCACCCGGCATTGGGGCTCTTGATCGCCTTGCTCTGATCGCCAAGGTGCAAGAGATCTCTGATCAGATCCTCGCTGCCACCGGTACCGCCGCGCCAGCAGTGCACAAGGACGCTGCAGGCCATGAGTACACCGTCATGACTGAGCCCGTGGTGCTCTATCGCGCCATGAGCCCGGAAGAGTGGGACCATATCGTGGCCACGGGCAGCATCACCGGTGGCGGCAGTAAGTTCAACAGTGACGAAGCGCGCGGCGATGTGTTCTTTGCCGACAAGCTCGATGACAACCTTTTGCGTCAAGGCAAGGACCGCAGCCGCCGCATTGGCTATCAGCTCGCGCAATCCGGTACCGACGCAACGCTGCGCCAAGCGCGCGAAGAGGAAGCCAAGCTAGAGGCGGAAGTGCAGGAAAAGGTGGGTGATGCCCACCGGGCCGCAATGCAGCGCCTGCAGAACGTGCGCAAGATTGTTGAGCGCCTGGCCGAGGCTGTGCAGCAGGCTTACACCGACAAGTCCAAGGAACTGGCCACGACCGACGCAATGCGTGGCTATTCCATGGTGGTGATCCAGACCAAGCCCATCACCGGCGGCAAGGTCTATCAAGGCAAGCACTCCAACTATGCCGGTACCGAATACGGATTTGAGCCCGGCAAGCTGCACGTTTCCGACATTGAGAACGTCACTTATGTGAACGATGGCCAAGCCGTCAAGACAGAAGACGCCGGCGCGGCGGCCGCTGTTTCGAGTGAGTACCAAAGCCGGCCCGAAGCCGGTTTAAGCGCGGTACAGGTTGATGCCATGCGCAAGCTGCAGACGCTCCCCAGCGCAGGCCTTTCGCTCGATGACTATTCGGCTCAGCTCTTTGAAGTCTGGTTTCCCGTGGGCGAAGAGGCGCTAGACAACAACCAAGAGGCAACCCCCATCCCTGAGCACCTGGCCAAGGCCTTGGATGTGGCTCTGGCTGGTTTCCTTGAATTGGAGAAAACAACCTATGAAAACCTTTGATCAGGCCGACGCCATGATCCAAACGGCCGCCACCCTGGCCCGAAAGATCAAGGACGTTATGGTGGCCACGCAGATCAAGCGCCCCATGCGCATGGCTGCCTACGCCCCCCAGCGCTCTGCCATGCGTGCCAGCCTTGGCGATTCCAGCGCACCCATGGATCCGGCTCTGTCCACCTATGCCACCCCCAGCGCCAGCCGTTTGGCGCTGGCCAACCGCATGAAGGAAATCGGACGGATCCGCGACCCCGGAGAAAAGGCGGTGGCGCGCCAGCAGGTCATCGATTTGCTGCTGGCGCAGCAGGCCTATGAGCTCTACATGGACAGCATGCGCCCTGAGTCCTACATGGATCACACTCTGGCACAGGCACTGCAAAACGAGGGCCACACCAACCCCAAGAGGGTTCCCGATGATGAATTCCTGAAACGCTTTGCGAGCGCCACGGCCACCAGCGTTGATCTGGGCAAAGTCTTTCTCCCCGAAGACATGGCCGAGACTCTAGCCAAGGCGCGCACGGCCGACGAATCCCAAGCTAATGAGAGCTGGGATGTTTCCCGATTCGATCCTGAGCTCGGTGAGCAGATCAAGGCTACCAAGGCGCGCCAGGTCGAATGCGTGCGCGAGTGGAATGAGGCCGGCGAGATAAAGATCAAGTTCCGCGATGAAGTGAAGGCCCTTGATGCTGCTGGCCAGCGCGGCACGCCTGAGCTGAATCAGGCCCGTGAGTCCTACTTAGAGCACCTGGCCCGCCAGAACACCTTGGCAGAGGAATACAAGAAACTGAATGCGCGCATGGCCCGGCTTCAAAAGAAGTCAAACGCCCTTTGGCGCGATGCCCGCCACCAGCTCGGTGCTGGTGCCGAGATCCGCGCGGAGGTGGGGCGATCTGTGATCAGCAAGGTGCTGGAGCAGTCCTCTATCTCCCAGCAGGATGCCGAAGAATGGGCCAACTCCCGCAAGGTCAGCGCCAGCGCCCGCAGCGCCCTTTCACGCCAGGGCTACAACTTCGATAAGTTCCTGGCTGATCTGGCCGACTTCTACCGCTTCACAAATGGCCGCGTCCGCCATGTCAGCTTTGGCACGGATGGCGGAGGCCGCGCGAACGCATCGGGCATTGGCGAGCACACCACCAGCGGCGTGATCAACATTGGCAGCAGCTTTCCGCGCAGCGTGCTCTGGCATGAGCTGGCCCACTTCATGGAGGCCGATACCGGTATCCGGTACCAGTCTGCCCAGTGGATCCGTGGACGCGCCACCGGCAAGGCCTACTCCCTCAAGGCTCAGTTTCCGAAGAAGAGCTACAGCAGCACGGAAACCGCGCTACCTGGCCCGTTTTCCGACGCCTATGTGGGAAAGCTCTACGGCGACGGCATGACAGAGGTTTTCTCGATGGGTCTGGAATACCTCTCCGACCCCCACTACCTTGGCGCGGCGTTGGACCAAGACCCTGAGCACCTGCAATTTGTGCTTGGTGCCTTGTCCCGGCCCGCCACGGAGATTGAGACCGCCACAGCGACCTTGCGCAATATGGTGCTTGGCGCCGCCGGTGAGGCTCGGGCAGTTCAAGCTGAATCGCGTGGTGGGCTGATTGAGCAGCTGGCCACACTGGTAAAGCTGCGCACCACGGATGTGAGCATGGCATCGCTTGTCGAAACCGGTTACACCTCGCACATGGTCAGCCGTCAGCGTGAGAGCCTGCAGGTATTGGGCGCGGTGGAGTGGGCTGGATCCAAGCAGCCGGCCTTTTCTGGGCACTCGATTTACTTGGCAGAGGGCCTTGTGCGTCAAGGCAATGGCAGTAATCGCCTTGTCAAAGGCTTGTGCCTGGTGCAAAAGATCAGTTTCCTGCCCATCAACTTGGCCGGCACGAAAATCCCCGAAGCCATGGCAGCAGCCGCTATCCTTCTCACTGGAAACACTGACGTGACCCTGCGCACCCTCTCCGATCTGGAACTGATGAAACGCACTTTCGAGGTGGCCAATGACTGAAACCACACAAAACCAAGACAGCAGCCCTATTGATTTGCCATTTCTGCCCGGATCCGTGGAGTATGTAAACCAGCTGGCCAGCCTTCTGCCCGCCGATCAACTGGAGCTGATCCGAGTCACGACCCCACAAGGGGTGGTGATGGTGGAAGAGGGCGACGAGGACCCAGATGCGGACGATGGCGCGGAATTCGCTGCCAATAACCTTTATGGGACCGACGAGGCAATCAGCTGGCTGGTGGACCGTGCCCGCCAGCGGCGCGGCGCCAGCGCCCTGCCCCTAGATCTGTATTCCATGGCCGCCATCGACTTCAAGCGCTGGCTCGATGAGCCCGATTGCCAAGTGGAGGTGCCCTTTTCAATTGCTGGCGAGATTGAGGCGATTCTTGCCCAAGATGCCGAGGACGCGGAATCGCAGCGGCCTGCCATCCTGCGCAGCATTGGCGAAGGTGAGCCAGAGGCCAGCACCAGCGATGTGCTGGCCAGTGAATCCTGGCAGCTGCTCGATGGGCTGGCGCTGGTGGCCACGCCCATGCTCGATAGCGTCACGATTGACAGCGCGGAGGCTATTGATCGCCTGACAGAGACCATCACCATGGAGCAAGGCAAGAGCATGGAGGGCATGACCACCATGGCCAAGATTGCCCATGCCAGCCACCTGCACAAGTTGAGCGACCAGCTCGACCTGCGCCAGCGCCTGCCCCATGTGACGATACAGAACCGCGACCGCACCAGCAGCGAGAGCGCCGCGCAGATCCAGCGCATGGCCATGGGTCTGGATATTGATTGGCTTGGCGCGTCTAGCAGCCCTTTGAGCGGCTGCCCCATCGTGTTTTTCGACTATGACGCATGGCAGAACGTGCTGCCCTTGAGCCATATCGGCAGCACTGAGCTGGTGCGCATGCCCAGCACCGAGCGCGAGATCCAGACCGCTTATGCCCTGCTGCCCGCCGGCGCGCTGCTGTGCAGTCATAACCACCAAGGCCTGCCCTGTGCTGGCTATGAGCTATCCGAAGCCCCAGACCGCGCCCGTGCAGTTGCTGGCAATGGCCGCGCTGCTGCCCTGCAATACGCGATGGCCAACGCATTGCCAAGCGCCATGGTGTACCGCGCAGGCCTGAAAGCGGTTGCCGACAGCATCGGCTTGGATCCTGAGCTGGCCGAGAGCATGCCCATGCCTGTGCTGGTGCGCGTAATGCACCATGCCGATCTAGCGGCAGAGATCGGGGTGGAAACCAATACCCCGGCCGCATAAGCGCCCAGCGCCAGCAACAAAAAAGCCCCGGCAATGGGGCTTTTCTCATTCAGGCCGGGGCAGATCCAGCCACCCTTAAGTGCGCGGCAGACTTGAGTATGCGCCAATACGCGGTATACAGATAAGCGCGCATGCGCTCCGTGACGATCCAGCGCCGTTCGTTGAGTTCTGATGCAAGCGCGGTTGTTGCCCAGCCAGCGAACGGATCTACGACCAGCTGCCCCGGCTCAGTAGCAAAGCGAACCACATGCTCAGCCAGCTCCAGCGGCATCGTGGCGCTATGGATAGGGATGCCCTCAACCTTTGCCCAGGCGCGCAGCTCGGTCTGGCTCGGGCAGTTGTGGCGCATGGTGATCAGGTTACGCGGGATAGTCCCAGCAGTCTGGCGGCCAAAGGACCCCACCTGACGCCGGTTTGCGCCATCACCAAAAACGCCAGCGGTACCAGCGCCACCTGCCGCCATAAACCGGGCATGCTGCTCTGTGTGGGGGCGCAGTACGCGGCGATTGTCGGCAAAGCAGGCCTGTGGGTCATTGGTGAACCAGTAAATGGGCTCCCATGCCGTATTGACCTGCACCCGGCGCTTACTGGCCCACGCGATGGGGCCGGGTGCCTTGCTCGGGTTATGCCATACCCATTCATCCATTTTTTGAAGACCAAGCCGGTCATGCAAGGCGAGAACCAGTCTTTCCCGGTACAGGGATCGGGCGGGAGATCCGCTCTCAAAAATGTCGTTGCTGACGTTTAAAAAGAGGCTACCACCCTTGGCCAAGCGTTTAACCAGCGGCTCAAGGCAGGCGCAGAGCCAATCCACGTATTCGCTGCGCCCAGGGTTCCCATAGTCGCGCGGCTGGGCCAGTGGATAAGGCGGACTTGTGAGGATGAGGCTCACGGGTTCGTCAATCACCTTGCCAATGTCGCGGCAGTCTGCCCACAAGGCCATGCCCAGCTCTGTGCTGAAACCCAGCTGCACCAGCCCCGGCGCGGCGGGCTCCAGATCCTGCTGGCGCTGCTCGATGGTGCGGCGACCTTCCCGTGTCGGCTCCCAGTGGCCGCGCTTTCCGGCGACTGGCTCAAGCAGGCCCAAGCGCTTGAGGGTCTGCTGATACCAGCGCACCCGGCGCTTGAGTGGGCTGTGCTGCTGCTGGGCTTGGCCAATGGGCTGGCGCTGCTCCCATGCATCAGCCGGTATGCCGTGCGCCTCTCCCAGTTGCCGATAGGCCGCTGGGTTCCCTTGTGCGCCAGCGCCATAGGTGGCCAGCACATCAAAAATTGAAATCTGCTGCATCACACTGCCTTGTTAGGTGCGGGCGCATACAGGGGGATCATTCGCTCGCCGTTGTTGGTGCCGAATGGGGCCAAGGCGCGGCGCACGCGCATGGGGGCGAACTCCGCCAGCTCGCTATCCATGACCCAGCACAGAAGGCGATCAGCTGGCGGCAGGTCGGCCGGTGCCGTCTGGGCCTCAGTGACAAGCTGCGCAACCGCAGCAAGCAGACCAGCAGGCAAGCTCTCGCCATCTACGCCATGTGCGACCAAGACCGTGTGAATCCGCTCAATGGATGGCAGCGCCAGCACATCAAATTCAATAGCACTGCTCGCCTTTGCATCAATGGATTCATTGTGTTTGTGCAATGAATCTATTGCCTTTATTGAGCTGCACGCTATCGATTTCGAGTTTTCTACCGTGGAAGCAGGCGCGGCCAATTGGGTGGAATGTTCTTCATTAAAAACGGCAAAATCGCTTGTGTTTTCAGCGATCTTTGCTATCGTTTTTGATTGATTTGAAGTAGGTTTGGGCGTAGTTGTGCCCATAGCGCCCATGTCGCCAAACAGATCAGCCATCATTGGGATTACTTCTTTTCGGGCGCTTTACCAAGGGCGGCGCTTTGCGCAAAGATCGCGCGGCGAATCGCTTCTTTGTAATTCACTGCGCGGCCCTTTTCAGTGAGTGCGAGGTGGAGATAAAGATTCTCCAGCTCAGCATTTGTGGCTTTGTCCAACTCCAGAACCATGCGGCGGCCGCCTTCTTCGATCAGCTGCTTGATCAGCTTTTGCCGGTTTTCGCGTGGTGCTTCGGGCTTTTCGCCTTTTTTGAGTCGTGCCATGCGCCGCATTGTACGGACGGATTTAGGCGCGGCTGCTGTCTCCTGCGTGGCGTTTGGATCCGCGTCTGCGGTTTTATTGGGTGGTTTGGCATTGCTCATAATTCCGAATATACCGAATTAAATCACGGCCGCCAATAGCCGAGGGCTGCCGAATGGGAAAGCGCGCCAGAGACTCGCGCTCGCTGGGCATGAACATGAGGGCCATTCGCAAAACAAGCGCCCGCCAACTCAATGCCTAAGAACCCATCCCGCCTTGCCTCAATGGCCAGCAACCTATTCGGCGGCACCTTCATCAAGCCGCCGACTACCCCAGAGCAAATCAATCGGGAGATTGAGCCTTACAGCTACAGCGAGGTGGTGGGCAATGCGCCGCTGATCAATAACGGCGCGACCCCAGCCCGCACTCGGCAGCAGATTTACCAAAAGTACCAACGCATGATGGCCTCCCCGTTGGTGGGCGGCTCGCTGCGCCAGCACTGCACGGCGGCTTTAGGTGGGCATGAGACCACCGGTGATCTGGTCTTCATTGAGCTCAAGTCAGACCACCGCCAAGACAAGCGCGCGGCAGAGCTGGTCAAAGAGCTGGCCGCGCACCTTGGGCCGCTCTTGAACCGTGCGGCCTTCCCCATGGCCTACAACGCGGCAGGCTTTGGCGATGCATATTCGCGGGTCTACCAAAAGCCTGGCGTGGGTGTGATTGATCTCATGTGCGATGAGCTGGTCATGCCGCCTCTGGTGCAGCCCTATGAAAAGGGCAATGTGACGGTGGCCTATACCGTGGGCACGGGCGCAGCAGGCCGCGTGCCGCTGACTGCCATGCAGATGGCCCGACTCAAGCTGCCGCGCATGATCTACACGTCGCAGCCAATGGCGGTGGAGAAAAGTTACCGCATGGCCATGGAAGAGGACGATATTTCTAAGCTGCCGCTGATGCCTGCGCTCGCCGGCGGCTCATTCCTGGCGGATGCCGAAGACCAGTTTGATAAGTTCCAGCTGGCGCTGGGCGGGCTGGTGGGCCAGCGTGTTCTGGATTCGATTGATGAGACCATCATCACCACGGATCTGTCGGACATGAACAAAACCGCGCGCAAGATGTTTACGGACGGATTCCGCCGGATCCTTGAGACCAGCGAGCGCATTGCAGCCCATGCACTCAAGACCGGCTTGCTGCCTCTCAAGCGGTTTCGCCATGTCCTGCCCGTGATGAATACCGGAAAGCAGAATGTGCAGATTCAGGCGCTCAACGGCGCGGCAGGATCTGGCCAGGGGCGCGCGGGCTCCATGGATGTGGATGACGTGATGTTTAGTGCCAAGCTGCTTGGCGGTGCACTGGGCACAGACATTTCACAGCTGGGCTTTGCCGACATTCTCAGCGGCGGCCTGGGCGATGGTGGCTTTTTCCGCACCTCTATTCAGTCGGCAGAGCGCTCGCGCTGCATTCGCCAAGGTCTCACCGACTGGATCAATTCCGTCATCGACATTCATCTGATCGCCAAGCACGGCCGCACCTTCAAGCCATCTGAGCGTCCATGGTCGGTCAATTTCTACGGCAACATTTCGGCCCTTGAGACTGAGAAAACCCAGACCCAGCGCGCTGCAGCGGATACCGGCTCTGCATTGGCTGACGTGCTCGCGCGCCTGAACGATAGCGGACTGGGTGAAGAAGCTATTGCCCACTTTCTTGAGCGCGTGGTGCGCCTGGATGCAGAGGATGCACGGATGTACGCAAAGGATCTGGCGAAGGCTCGGGGTGATGACGGCGGCCAAGGTGCAGGCGATGAGGACCTGCCAGACGGTGCTATTCCGGCCGACAAGCAGCGCCCACGGCTGGGCTTTGCTTTGAACCGAAAGAACAAAGAACCCGCAGAAACCGATACAGGGGAGGCTGAATAATGGCGCTCGCAAGTGCAGCCGCCCGATTGGGCGAAGCCGTAGGGGCTAAGGCGCTCGGCAGTTTGATGGATAAGGTGATCGGCTCCGCATCAAATCGCATGGTGCGCGATGTGCAGAACATCCTTGGGAAAAGCTCGCTTGTCGGCAACATCCTTGGGATCTCCACCGGTATTGGCGCGCTCGACTCTGCGCTGGGCCTTGCCCCTAGTGACGGCGAAAAGAATCTCTTGGGTGGCTTCACCTACGCTCAGGCAAAAGCGATCCACCGCCAAAGCATGCAGCTGCAGACGGCCCAGAAGAATCTGTACTTTGTGCGGATCTGGGACGAATCCCCTCCCATTGGCGACTACGGCCTAGAGTCCGCGCCCAACGGCTCAAGCCTGATGCAGCAAGGTATCTCACGCCTGGGCGCGGCCGCTGGCCAGATCACCAGCGGGATCGCTTCCAGCGTCACCAGCATTGCCGGGCCAATGGTGGGCAATGCAGCCATGGGCCTGATGAATGGCTTTATGGGTGGCATCGGCCTGGGCAATGCTGGCGCTGGTATCGCTGGCGCGGCTCGGGACACCTTGGATCTGCTGTGCATGGATGTGCAGTACAGCAAGAGCATCAACGGCGATAGCGTCAGCCTGGGCGGCACTTTCTACGACGCGGCCAGCGGCGCCAGCGCAACCGAAATCACTCTTGTGACCATGGACGATGAGGCAGGCACCCTAAAGCGCTGGTTTGAAGGCAAGCGCCAGCAGGTGGCCGCAATCGACGGGACCATGGGCGTGCCGGCAGAGTACAGCGTGGGCATAGAGATCGTGCACGCCATCCCCGGCCCCGATGTGAAGGGCGTCAGCGCGGCCTACAAGCAATATTTCAACATGCGCGCCGTCAGCATCTCTAGCGAGCTTTCGCGCCGCGATCAGCAGTGGGAAGAACTGCCTATGACCTTCATCCAAATTGATCCCTTCATGGGCTGATAGCTATGGCCACTTTTGAACATGACAGCGCTGGCTTTCTGATCGGGAAACTGATCAAAGCCAGCGATCGCAACGAAAAGCACATCAAAGAGCAGCTTGAGCTGCTGCGCGGGATCTATGACGCCCTTGTGGCCCCTGCACGCCAGGCGCGCAGTGCTCGCAGCCCCGGAAACCTGACGGCCACTGCAGCTGCAGCCCGCTTTGGCGTTGCAGCAGCGCCAGCTGGCCGGTCTATGCCCACGGCCCCCGGCCAGGCAGCGCTGGCAGCAGCTCGAGTGCAGGCCCGCGCCATGTTGCAGGAAACGCGCAAGGCCGAGCGCAGCCGTGGCTCGGCAACACCCCAGCGAGATAGCAAGGGGCGCTTTATCGGCGGATCCCGTGCCGCAGGATCCAAGGACTCCAAGGATCCGCACGAAAAGGTACGCGATGAGGCTGATCAAGGTTTCCTCATGGGTCTATTCAAGCGCATGGGCAAGGCCTCCATTGAGGCCAGCTCGGGCGCGTCCAACATGGACCCCACTCTCATGGCCACAAAGGAAGTAGGCACCGCTCTTGCTCCCTTGGGCCGAGGCCTGTCCATGCTTTTCAGCCCCATGGAAAAGCGCAGTGAACGCCGATGGCATGAGCGCATGTGGAATAAGGTTCTGCGCAAGCTGGGCAAGGACAAGCCCGAAGAAAAGAATGGTGGCGGCCGTGGGGCTGGCGCTGGGCTCTTTGGTGGAGCTGGCGCCGGAATGATCGGGAAGATTCTCACCAAAGTGCCGGGCATTTTGGGGCTGGTGCTGCGCCGAGTTTTCCTCCCTTTAGGCGTGGCCATGGCCGCGTGGGACCTTGGGAAAACCTTCTACGACTGGCTCAGCGGCACAGAGCTGGGAATGAAGATGCTCGACGGTGTAGACAGCTTCGTGAAGTGGACGAAAGACACATTCCAAAGCGTAGCCGATAGCGTCACCTCGTTGCCATCCCGCTTGGGTGAACTGTTCACCAGCTTGGATACGGCCATGCGCGAGCTGCCCGTCATTGGTAAGGCATACAGCGCGGCAATGGACGCCGGCAAGGCCGTGGCAGAAGTGGCCAGCACTACGCTGACGGACGTTAAAAAGGGATTTTCCGAGGGGGTGAATCCCACTCAGACAGAGCCAGCAGGCGGATCATCCATCGCGCAGACTGCTGGCAAGCTGCTTGGCCAGGGCGCAGCTGTGGCTGGCCAAGGCGCGGCTCTTGTCGGTAATGGTGCAGCCGCCGCGACCGGGGCTGTCAAAGCGACCTTCAACAAGGCAAGTTTAAAGGCCCGCGCTCTCTGGGATGGTGGAGCAAAGGACGACCTGGTGACTGCTGCCACGGCCGCCAATATCCCAGCGTCCACCATGGCCAAAATCACGAATTTTGAAAGCAGCTTCAACTCAAACGCAGCCCCTATCAGCCGCAATGCGGCGATGAATACGGTACGCCAGCACGATGGCCGCATGGCGATGAGCTCGGCTCACGGTTATGGTCAGTTTATCGATGACACATGGCGAGGCTCACTCAACAAGTGGGGTAGCAAGTACGGAGTGGCTGGCGCTGGCACCCTGACCAAGGACCAAGCCAACGCAATGCGCAGCGACAAACGCCTGCAGGCTGCGATGCTGGCCGAATTCACGGCCGAGAACATTCAGAAGGGGCGCAAGCTCGGCGGCTCCAGCGACGATGCGAATGTCTATGCATTCCACAACCTGGGCGATGGTGATGCCACGCGCATGCTTTCGGCATTGAAGACCAACCCATCCTCATCCATGTACGACGCCCTTGTGGGTGGCCGCAACGTGAGCAGCAAAGAAGAGTCACGGATCCGCCGGGTGATCTCTGGCAACCCGTCCTTGTACGGCAATGGCCAAGGCAGTGTGAAAGAAGCCTACGAAAAGATGGACACCTTGATGCAGCGCGGCGCACCATTTGCGGCCGAGGCTGCAGCGGCTCAGGCAGCAATCACCACTCCGATGGCGAGGGTTCCAACGAGTGCAAGCACTAGCTCAATTACTTCGCCAGTGATTAAAAGTGTTCCGCCTGCAGCGGCTGGAGTGAATATTCCCAAAATGGAAGAAACGCGAGTTCCGGTCCCTCTGGGCAGCTCTGGCGGAAACTCTTTATCGCTAAGTCTCCCCCGCGACACAAGCCAGAATGTGCCAGATCGCCAAATTGCGCAGATCGTTACTGGCGGTATGAACTGATTGGCGCAGGTGCTGTCACTCATTACGGCACCTGCAAAAATCCGTAATGCTTCAATAATCGGTATATATCAAATAAGTGCAAACCCTATAAGCGCAGCTTTCAGAAACTGACGCATATAGGCGCTGGCGGTTCGGTATATGTGAGCATTTCGCGGCCTACCACATTTCGTTAATTAGTTAGGCCGCGAATTGATTCATGTCAATACATTTATTGCACGCTTTGTTTCTCTTTTGAACAAAAAACGGTGACAAGTGCACCGACTCAACGAATGGTAGCAAGCGCATTCTTGTTACATTCGTTCGTTGCGTCAGTCGCATGCAGGCGTAAAAAAACCGCCTATCGGCGGCTCTGTCGGGCTGCATCAGCTAAAGGGTGATGCTAAGCAGAGAGGGGAGGTAAAACATGCCCTGCGGCGGGTGCTCCCATTGGTAGATCGTCTGGGGTGCAGGAATTGCACCCCAACCCGCACGGTGGGCGATTACTTCGCTCTTGTTGTACTCATGGCCCACTACGCGCTTTGGCGTGTAAGCATGCCCAATCGCCTCAAAAAGCTCGGGCATGGCTGCGATGTGGGCCAGTTGCCCGTAGGCGTGAATGGCAGTTTCCGGGGCCTTGCTCAAGAACAACTGGCCAGCCTTCGCCTGTGGCGTGCGGTATGGCTGGATCCTCAATTCAGTAGTGCATGGGATAGCAGCGCCTGTGCGAAAGGCGGCCACCTGATTTGCTGGGGGTACGTTTGCCAAAGTCCTTTACACCCGCGAGTCCACGGGTGCACTCCTGTCAAGTTATGTGTTTTTCTAAAGCGGCCTATGGGGTTTGGCTATGTGCCTGTGGATCCAAAGCCCCCGGATCCGCGAGCGGTTGCGCTCAAATTTGTCTCCATGAAAATGGCTTGTGGTGTGAGGGTGAGGTGCGCTTGCGCGATCCGCTCCATGTGGCGGATATGCACCACTTCGGTGCGGTTGTCGTTGCAAACGACTGCCAGCAGCTCGCCCGTAAAGTCCGAATCGATCAAGCCCACGCAATTGGCCAAGCGGACGCCCTCTTTAGCGGCCTTTCCAGAGCGCGGCAGTAGCGACAGAGACCATGGTGGTGGGGCTTGGATTTTCCATCCGGTATGGATGGTCAGACGCTGCCCAGGCAGCAGCTGCAGAAGCCCATCAGAGGGGAAGTCCTGCGGTTCTGCGCCGGGGTGCTCGGCCCAGCGGGTAGCGCATAGGTCAAAGCCAGCAGCGCCAGCCGTTGCGTAAGCAGGCATAGGCGCATCAGAGCAAACACGCTCCATTTTCAGAATCGGAGTGCTCAGCGTAATGCCCGAAAAGTCGGCTTGGGGTTCGTTGGGGTCGGCCATCTTCTTTCTAAATCTTCGTTGGTCATGGCCAAGGGCTCGGGGGCATCCTGCTACTCAGAAGAAATGAATTGATCATGTCAAGCAGCCATCAGCCATCAAGCACAAGCGCTCACTTATCGAGAGCGCTCCAAGTGCACAGAAAAATTACAAATTTACGGCATTCTATGACGATTGCCAATAACACTTGTTACTATCTATTTTCCCAAAAGGGAAAGTGAGGGTGATTGCATTATCGGAGCGCATCCAGACTGGGTTTGTTGCAACTCATTCGGAATTCCAAAATGGCACTCTCTGCGGCCCAAGACCTCAAGATTTACCACTCGACGGCCCAAGCGCTGGGCGAAACCTCAGTCAATGCAGATGGCATGCTGGTAATTGAAGGTTTTGAAAACCTGATGCTTGTTACCAAGCAATTCCCTTGGCCCGTAACCACGCCAGGGGGCGAAATTGAGCGCTCTGGACCGCTTGGCATGGTGAGTGCCAAACCTCAACAGCTCAAGATTTATCAGCAAGGTCCAATGACGCTTGTAGAAACTCAAAAGGGCGTGGTCCAGACTTTCTTGGAGCAGGTGGTGGCCCGCAATCGGGGTATTTTCCAAGGCCGTGTTTATGAAGGAACGCCCACGCGCTTTGTCCGTGGCTATCGCCTGCTTGACTGCTTCTTTGTTGCTGATAACCCAGACCGTGACAATGAGAACCGCGCAACGCTGACGACGATTGCCGGCACCATGCATTACCACTTCTTTGGCGACAAGATCGCCGGCAATGTGGAAGTTTTGTAATGGAGCTCAAGGCACTTGCTAAGGCTTACAGCGAGTCGCGCGCTACGACTGGCTTGCTGCTGGATGAAACCGAGTGCCTGCAGCGCTTAATGGAGGCCGCCCGCTTCTATCACGGGCTGCAGCCAGTGCTGGCGCTGGTAGAGCTGACGGCCTCCGAGGCAGATCATCCAACTATTGATGCGGTCAAGGATGACTCAAAGCTCAATGCTGGTGAGTGGCAGCTTATCCGCCCCTTGTTCGTGCTGTACGTGGAGCGATCCAACGCCATGCGCCTTGAGGCTTCGCGCGGCGAGGGTGTAGACCCTTACGGCCGCTCAAGCAGCGAGGTGGCCGCAGAGATCAGCATTTACGAAACCGAGACCCTGCCCCGCAAGTCTTTCGTGGAGGTCCCCTTTACGGTGGGGCTCGATGAGCAATGGAGTTAATCGACGCCTCTGGCCGCCCTATTCGCGGCGATCTAGTGCGCCGCGTGGTGCTGCGCACTGATCTAACCCCGATCCCTGCCACGGTAGAGATTGAGGTGGCCATCAATGAGACCACCACTCAAGCGATCAGGGATGGGGCAGTGATCAAGGTTGGCGGGCAGAAAATCCCGTTCAAGATCTCTAAGCCGCAGGTTTTCGCGGATAGCGGATCCGAGCAGGCGGGCCGGGTAGCCGGGACCATCCGCGCTATTGGAATTCATGCCGGTACCGCCGCCCTGGCCATGCCGCTGCAGCGCTCCATCATCCGCGAGGGGGCCAGTTGGTCGGAGATCTACCGCGTGATTGGTGCCACAAGCGTGGTGGCCACGGACTTTGCAGTCCCACGTTTTTCGGCTTTTATCGGAAGCACACCCACGGCAATGATCGCCATGGTGCTGCAGGAAGAGGCCGGAGCCATCCTGCTCAAAGATGAAAAGCTCCACTTTCGGCGCTTGGATGAGCTGATGCGCGAAAAAGCCGCCTACAGCATGGATAACGACCGCACAGAGTCCGTCACCAGCAGCATGCTGGAGCGCAACCAGCTGCCCATGGTGCTGACCACCAGCGCCAGCGCTCAGATCCTGATTGGTGCCCGCGATACTGGCCGCGCTCTGGTGTACCGCCCCCGCGCTGACAGCCGGATCCTGGCCAACATGAGCAAGGCCCTGCTGCTGCGCCGCAAGGTCAAACAAGGCCTATCTCTTGGCACCAATGCCGGTACCCGAATCGACATTCAAGGCCGCCCCTATGTGGTGATCACTGCCGCGCACCAATGGGCTCAACCTGGCCAGGGCGCTGACTCTGGCGAATTTACCCAGCTATGGCTGGGGGAGCTAAGCCAATGAGCGCGAGTCTTGACGGCCTCTGGCCTGCCTGGGTGGACTCCTACGATGGCGGCTCTCGCACCTGCCGCGTCCGTATTGACGGAGTGACAGACGGCAGCGTGACCATGCCCGAGGCCGTTTTCAACAACCCCTTGGGCGACAACGCGGCAACGACCGAAATTCGCGTCCAAGCTGGGGATCCGGTCTGGGTGATGTTTGAGTGCGGGGATCCGCGCTTTCCCATCATTACCGGATACCGCACACCACGCGCCACCAACCCTATCGGCTGGCGCCGCTGGGCTCATGAAAACATCGAGTTGACGGCTGATAACCAATTGGTCATCAATGCCGATAGCGTGGTCTGGAACGTCAAAGGTAGCGTGACCGAGAACATTGGTGGTGCCAAGACCACAAAGGCGGAATCGTCAGAACTGACCGCCACCACAGCGACCATCACAGCGAACACATCCATTGTTGGCGGCTTGTCTTCAAAGGCTGGCGCTGGCGGCGGCGGCGTGTCGTTTGAGGGTCCGAGCGTGACTCATAACGGCACAAACATTGGCGAAACCCATTCCCACAAAGAACAAGGCGACGGCAACGATGTGGGTCCGCCGCATTAACCCACCCTTTTGACTCTCAACTGAAAGCCCTTATGGCCGAAACCAAACTGCTTTTCTCTTTCTCTGCTTCGGGCTCTGCAAACAGCCAAACCATCAACCAGCTGAAAAAGCTCTTTGCCAAGGCTGGCGCGCAGGTGGTCAATGTGGACGTGGCGAAAAACCTATCCCAGCGCGTGGGCGTGACCTATCGCAGCGTGCTGCTGACCTTTGGCGATGGCCAGACGGTGACCCTCAACGTCAAAGATGAAACAGGCGACGTTTTCGAGATCCGCATCAATGGCAGCGTGGTGCCCCTGCGCAACCAGGACGACCACGCCGAGACCGTCAAGGAAGTAGCGGCCCTGATGAATCGCAAGCGCGCGGCTTTCCAGCGTGCTGCGGCCAAGGCAAAAACGCCGCTGCCTACCGGCATCAAAGCCACCCGCGTCAAGAAGCTGGATGCAAAACGCACCCGCCGCGATGAATTGCAGGGCCAGGTCGATACCGCGCGCACAGAGCTGCAGAGCCTGACGGGCCAAGCAGCAACCTAAAACAGCAGCTGGCCAGCGCCAGCCATCGCCAATACAAAGGCCGCCTTGCGCGGCCTTTCCCACATGGGAAAGTGAAGCGCAGGACGTTTGCACCTGGGGCGAAGAATCAGATTTAAGCACTGCACCTGGCCGTGCTCAAACCTCTTTGACTCTCAGGAGAAAAACCTTGCCTCGTTCCCTGCACACCCCCGCAGTGCTCTCTAGCCCCAGCACCAAAAAAGTGGCCAGCTTTCTGGATTCTGTTTCCAACGCTCATGGCGATGGCACCAAAAACGAAGCCATCGTTGGCGCTATCGTCGGTGGCGGCAATGAATTTTCCGCCCCTGATAGCTTGGTTGAGGTGCTGACGGCAGCCCCCGCCGAGCGCCGCCAATCGCTGCTGGACTCCGTGGTCGTTGGTATCCAGCGTTTCACCGAGGCCCACGGCAAGCCCCCCACCGCTGACGTGGTGGAAGCGGCCCTGCAGCAAGGCCACAATGCGATGTTCCATGGCGTGAACAAAGACGGCCAACTGCTGGATAGCGTTGCAACCGGTGACGCCAGCGAGCCCACCTCTTTGCAGCCCAATCGTGCCGTTGTCGCCACTCTGGCGGCCATCAGCGAAGCAATCCCCTTCGCTGGCATGCTGCCTACCGACATCAAATCGAATGAAGCAAAGTTGGCGATCGTGTCGCACATTGCTGGTTCGACTTATGGCGACTACAAGGAAGGCGACTCGTTCAATGGCGTGGGCCTGGGCCAAGTGTTCGCATCCTCTAGCCGCATGGTTCGCCTGCCTTTGGCTGGTGCAACCCCTCTCAAGGGTGTATTCACATCCACCAATGACCCCGCAGACCCCGGCTACTGCGAAGATGGCGGCATTCCCGTTCCTGTGCTGGCGCGCCGCACAATCATCTACGTGAACGGCATCCCTTCGGCCTTTGATAAGGGTGACGGCGCGGGCAACAACACCGCAATTTCTGGTGGTGTGACCCTGCGCGGCGTGGATTACACGATCGCCGGTACTGTGTCGCCTGATAACGGTCTGGTGGAATTGACCAGCGTTTCGCCTGCTTTCCCGGCCGGTACCGTGGTGAATGCGCAAGGCTTTGTGAACTATGAAAAGCGTCCGGCTCTGATGCCATCGCTGATCCTGAGTGCAAAGACTTACCAGCTCTTTGCCAACCCCTGGCGCATTGAGACCCATATCTCCATCGATGCCGATGGCCAGCTGCGCAATGAACTGGGTATTGATCCCATCAGCTCTGCACTGATGGCTGTGCGCGGTCAAGCCAGTGCCGAACGCCATTACAACGCCCTCGAAATGATGCGTGCCGTGGGTGCTGGTTTCCAAGCTCCTGATTACGACCTCAACTACAACGGCCGCAGCCAGCAGATGAATCGCGGCCAAATGTGGGTGGATCTGCGCACCGAACTGGGCACGCTGGATCAGGAAATGGCTGTGCGCACCATGGACCACGGCATCACGCATATCTATGCGCGTGAACGCCTGTGCGCCAACTTCGCATCTATGCCGAGCGAGTTTTTCAAGCCTTCTGGCGTGACGCCCCGCCCCGGCATCTACCGCGTAGGCCGCATGTTCGATCTCTACGATCTGTACTACACGCCCAAGAAGCTCGCCCAGGCGGCGGACGGCACCAGCGCAGAAATGTTGTGCATCGGCCGCTCCAATGATGTGGCACGTAACCCGCTTGTTCTGGGCGATGCGATCGCACCAACCTTCATGGATCTGGCGCTGGATGGCTCGATGCAGCGTAAGGCCGCGCTCTATGCGCGTGACTTCACCTGCGTTAACCCCCACGCACCTAGCGCCTCCGGCGCGATTCTGATGAAGGTTAAGGGCCTCCGCTAACCAACAGGGCTCACTGAAATGGCAACCCCAAAAAAAGTGAGCACTGCAAAGGCCGCCCCTGCGGCCGTGGGATCCACCACGGCCGCAACGGGTGACCAGCAGGCTCTTGAAACCAAGACGGATCTGCAGCTGGCACAAGCCAACGGCGGGACCACTTCTACCGGCGCCCCAACTGGCGCCGCGTCTACTGGTGACGGTACCGACACTGGCGCGGATAGCGGCGTAACTGGCGATGACTCTGGCGCTGCTGATGGTGCTGGTTCCGGTACCGGCGCAGATACCGGCCTAAACGCTGGTTCTGGTACCGACACCGATGCAGGCGCTGAATCTGGCCAAGGTGGCGAATCCGCCATTGGCTCTGCAGCCGCAGACCCTGCAACTCTGTCTGATCCCAGCGCCAGCAATTCAGACCCCTTTGCTCAGCAAGCGTTTGCGGTGGTGATTCGCAATCATGGCTCTCTTGCCGTCAATGCTGGCCCCGGCTTTCTGCTGCTGCCTTGCAGTACCACTCCCATTCCAAACCCCATGGCATTGGTAGAGCTGGAATTGCTGCGCAGTGAGCTGGTCAAGCTGGAGCGCGAAAACTACTTGCGCCCTGACACCCTGACGGCGGACGCAACCCAAATCATGGAGACCAAAACATGAGCGGCTATCGCCCATTCACGCGGCAGCTGGGCCTGCAGCCCGGCGTGCAACTCAATCCCCCCATCGATCTGACCGATGGCGTGGTACCGGACAAATCCGACCAGGTTGCGGGTGCCTTTGCGCGCCTTACCCGTGGCCGCATTGACCGCCCTTTCCGCGTTACCCGCGCGAACCTGATGGCTCGCACTGGTCTGCCCGAGTCCCTGCGCACCAATGGACTCAATGAAACCAAGCTGCAGGCCTATGAAGCCCTGAATCGCGGTGCTGCTTCTATGGTCCTGATGCGCATGACCAGCGCCAGCGCTAAAAAGCAGTATGTGGTTGTGAATCTGGGTGCCCAGATGGCAGCCGTGACCTATACCGTTGCGGCCGACAAGCCGAGCGGTGATTTCAGCATGTACCTGATGCACCACGACTGCCATAACGATGGCATTTATGTGCAGATCCATGCTGATGCCACCCCTGTGGGCGGCGATCCACTGGCCACGAATGAGATCACGCTGCGCATTCTGGATAGCGCCAGCCAGCTGCTGCACACCTTCAAGGGCAGCCTGAGCCCCGATGCCAAGGATGATTTCGGTAAGTCGGCCTATTTGCCTGATGTGATCGCATCGCGCACCGAATCCGTCACTCTGGTGGTGGCTGACAGCCAAAGCATCGCTGTAGCCTCTCCCGCCTATGGCCGCTCGGCCACCGGTAAGGACAACTGGGCCACCTCCGAAAAGCTGATCTGCTTCACCGAAGGCGGTACTACCTACATCACGACCGACGAGGACCGCTGGATTGCCGCAATGCGCGACACCATGCTGCCCTATGGCGTCCTGATTACGGGTGGCCACCGCTCCCCGTCCTGGGTGCGCAAGATTGGTGATTTGGGCATCGAGACCAATACCAGCGTAAAGATTGACGTTCCTGGCGATCTGGACCCCGAAGCGGCGATCAAGTGGCGCAATGACATTGGCTATAGCGCATGGTTCCACTTCAATTGGTGCCCTCAAGAGGCTGACGATCCAATGAATGGCGGCCGCGCGCTCTGGGGTGCCGGCGGCCTGCAGGCAGGCTATGCCTGTGCTCGCAACGCTCGCACCAATGCCAAGGGCTTCGCACCAAAGAATGCGCCTATCTCTGGCAAGGCATGGCCACTGGCCCGCGCCACCACCCGCCAGATCTACACGCCCCGCGATGATGAGCTGTCCGATTTGGCCGCAGCACAGATCAATCCTGTCTTGTATGACACCTTCAATGGTGGCGGCGACTGGGTGATTACCGACTGCTTGACTGGCTACAACAGCCGAGTTTCCTACCTCAAGCTGCAGACAGTGCAGGAAATGTCCTCGCACCTGGACAACGTGGTGGCGCTGGCATCCAAGGAATTCAGCCAGAAGCCTATGGAAGAGTTCATCGACCTGATGGACAAATTCCTCGCGCCTCTGTTTGAGAACGCTCAGGCCGCCAAGTGGCTCAAGCCAGCCGAAAACCTGCCGGGCAATGCCGCCTACAGCTACCAGATCGTGCCCGATGAGGCCCAGCCCGCCGATGTGGTGCACGTCATTTACTACTGCTCTTATGACGGCGTTGCTCGCCAAGCTCATGTGCAGCAGTACATCACCAAGTAATTGATCCCCAAAGTCCACCCCCTGCTACAGGGGGTGGCTCCCTGTAAAGGAGTGAATTTCTCATGTCTCAATCCCTGCTTGACTCGCTCAATAGCCTGGGCGCTTTCACGCCTGCCGTAGATCAAGGCCTGCTGGATGCCGCTACAGCTGCAGAACTGGATGCGGTCAACGATGCCGCCGGCAACTTTGTCGAGGCACAGATCCGCGATGACGCTGCCTCAGTGCTGCCTGTCTGGGTCGGTACCGATGATCTGGATGACGGCGAAACACTGGCTGATCGCCTGCTGGCGCTGCTCGCCGGTATGGCCGATCAGGACGGTGACGACGACCTCGCGCCCGAAGAAGAGGATGTACTGAACCTGCTGGCTCAGGCTTTTGTTGATCTGCTGGTCAGCCTGGGCGTTACCGAGGGTGATGCAATCGCCGTACTGACCGAAGGCGACGACGCGGCCGCCCAACGCATCGTGGAGCTGCTGCAAGACCAAGACCTTGAGGACAACGACGCGATTGATAACTTTGTCTTTGGTGCGGCGGCTACCCAGTCGCTGCTGGACAGCGCCAGCGGTCAGATGTTGGATGCGGTCTACCGCAAAAAGCTGGTGGTGCGCCAAGGCAAAAAGGTCCGCATCATGAAGCGCGTATCTGGCAACGTGCGCCGCTCGGCTGCTCAGAAGGTTGCGATTCGCAAGGCCATGCGAAAGTCCCACTCGGCCAAGGCCCGCATGACTCGCATGAAGTCGATGAAGGTTCGCGCTCGCTCGGGTCTCAACAAGAAGTAAGAGAGAGGGCGCTGCGCCATGGCTGACGAAAGCAAAACGGGCGCAGTGCCCGCCCTCACTTCCGAATGGGGTGGACTCTCACCCCATTTGATTGCCACATTCTTTGCCGTTAAAAAGGTGAAGGATGAAAAATCCAATTACCGCTGGGTCCGCGACATGGACCAGCCAGAGGTGCGCGCGCCCATCACGGACGCAAATATCAATGCGCAGCTCAATTGGCAAAGCCCCTTTGAAAACATGAGCCCGGATCAGCAGATGGCCACGGCCAGCGGCTTGATCCAGTCGGGTGGCTTCACGGCCACACTGGAGGCCTTGCGATCTGCCGTAGGCGCTGGCGCCGTGAGCGACTTTGCCGCGCAGTCTGCGGCCAGTCTGGAGGGGCGCTCCAACATGACAAAGCTGAATTCAGCACAGGTTTTCAGCGGCATGGGGCCGCTCAATATCCCCATGACCCTGCACTTTCGCGCCTGGAAGAATGCACACACCGAAGTGCATCAGCCCATGCACAAGATCATGGAATGGGCCGTCCCCCGCAAGATCGCGGCCGATGGCGTGCTGACTGCAGCCCTATCTGGGGATCTGCGCCTATTCCCGTCCGAGATCCCGCAGATTGTTGGCATCAAGTTCGCCGGCCTGCTGCTGGCCCCCATGGTGATTGAGAGCCCCGTTTACCCCTTGGATGGCCCACGCGATCGCAATGGCGTGCTGACGCGCGCATCGATGCCTCTGCAGCTGTCAAGCCTTAGCGCGCTGGATAAGAGCGACTGGGGGGCCGCTTGGGATCCTAGCAACCGTAAAACCTTCAACTACTGATCACGATGGCCATTGAATTCAAACCAGTGCGCACCGCGCGCTTGAACGTGCAGCTGCAAGAGTTGACCTTGGGCAGCGCTGGCGCTGTCTGCCAGGTGCCTGCCGAACAAAATGAGCGCACCACCACCGTGCTGCTGAAAAAGGCTATCGCAAGCGCCGTCATGAATGGCACCAATGGGGTGACGGATCCCCTGGCCATGACCGTGCAAGAGCGCGCCTTGCTGGTGGCGCACTACCTCATGCGCGTGACCAAGGACGGGCCAGATTTCGCGCTCGGCAAAGGCCGGCTTTCTGATTACCTCTCCGAGCGCACCGAGCTGCGCCAGCCTTCTACCGTGGTTGAGGACAAGGACGGCAAGAATTGGAAGATCTACCCCTTGCTGGGTGCCCACACTCAAGCGCTTGAGGTCATGTGCAGCGTGCGCGGGGAATGGATGCTAGGCGCATGCGCATGCCAGGTATTTAGTGAAAGCGAGATCCCACCGGATTGGCTGGCCATGTCGGATAACGAGACCCAAGATTGGGTAGCTGCCCGCACTGCCCAGCTCGATGAAATGGCCGAAAGCGATTTTGAAGCGATGTTTTCTGCCTGGACCCAAGGGCGCAGCGTGCTCGATCACTTCTTTCGACAGGATTTCAACGACGAGGGCGTGGTTTTCATGCCATGGGCCACCCAGGAAGGGGGTGCAGGCGATGTGCCTGCACGATTTCTGCCCCGTTCCTGCCTTAGCGCGCTCTCGCTTGCAATTTATGACCGACCTGAGCGAGTCGGCGGCCCTGCTGGCGCTGCACGGGAGTACTTCCCTCCCTCTGGCGAACAGTACCCCGCTCAGTGAGTGCAGCGCCTTCTTTAGCTCAAAGGCATTCAAGGATTTTTGCAAAGAGCGTGAAGCGCATGGCAAGAACATCACCACCCTCTTTGAGCGCATTAACGGGGTGATCACATCAGTGGGATCGTTGGGCAGGCTACTGGGGCAAGCGCTCAAAAACCGGCGCATTTGATCCGGTAAAAGTGGCATTTGTCACGGGAAAACGGGCATTTGTCACGGGAAAACCGGGTTTTGTCAAAGAAAAAGGCGGCGTTGTCCCGCCTTTTTTTCATTTTGGAAAGTCGCGCGGAGATCCCCAGCGCCAGCGCACGACAGTGGTGGTCATGAAAACCTACTGCACCATGCCCCCCGCGCAGCTGCACACCTCTAAGGGGGTGCAATATGCCTGAACCTGTATCGACCACGGCCGTGGCGAACCTGTCATTTCTGGCGGCCGGCGCCAGTGGCACGGCCGTGACCTTGTTTGGCATCAGCACTGGAATGGACGCCACCATGACGCTGGTGGGCTTCATTGGCAGCTGCTGCGCCATGGTGCTGCTCAACACCGTCCCGGCCAGCGATGACACCTGGAGGGACCTTTTGCGCGTCACCTGGCGGCGCATGTTTGTGGGCATGGCCAGCGCATGCACAGCCGCCTACATCACCCCCGTGCTGCTGGAGCGCGCTGCAGAGCCATCCTTGGCCACGATCTGCGGCGCGGCCTTCATCGTTGGTGGATCCGCCCAATACATCCTTGCCGCGATCACTCGCAAGTTTTCAAAGGATTACATCGGCGCTGATATTCCGCCCATTGAAGGCCCAAAAAGCCGCAATCAAGACGATGGTGGAGGCCAAACATGAGCGCACAAATCTCTGTGTATTCGGCCGCGATGGCTCCCGTGTTCGCTTGGGTGGCCTACGCATCAGCCTTTGTCATCCTGGCTGAGTCCTTAAACAAGCTGGATCGCTCTCGTTTTCAGACCGTGTTTGGACTCCCCCTGCGCCAGCAGGTTGCCCTGGTCCTCAAGATCGCGGCTTGGCTGCTTCTGGCGTGGGGCAGCGGAGGCGTGCTCGCGGATCTACTTCACTTCACCAAAAACCCACCGGACATGCGCGAGGCCTGCTTTTTGCTGGGCTTTGCTGTGCTGATCGTCCGTACCCGCGTCAAGGAAGGGTAAAGCCATGGCACTGGAGTTCAACATCCCCCAGCTGCAGGGGGTAATGGGCTGCACATTGCAGCGCGCAGAAGCCAGCTTCGGCGGCCTGATCTACATGGCCGAAAAGTTTGGCGTTAGCACCCGTGGACGCCTAGCCATGTTTCTGGCGCAGGTTGGCCACGAAACAATGGGGCTGCAGTATCAGGCTGAGATCTGGGGGCCGACACCCCAGCAAAAACGCTATGAGCGCGACTTTTCGCAGGCTTGGAGCCCCACCAATGAGCGCAACAAGCTGGCCCACAAGCTGGGCAACACCGAAAGCGGCGATGGTCGCAAATTCGCTGGCCATGGCTGGTTTCAAACGACCGGGCGCTACAACCACAAGGCACTGCAGAGCGGCCTGCAGAAGTACCTGCCCGGTGAAGCCATCCCCAATTTCGAGGCCAATCCTGAGCTGCTGACGCAAGCGCCATGGGCCTGCGCGGCTGGCCTCTACTACTGGGCCACCCACGGTCTCAATGCTTTTGCAGACAGTGGAAACATCGTGGAGTGCACCAAAGAGATCAACGGCGGCACCAACGGCCTGGCAGACCGAAAGGCTCGCTGGGAGAACGCAAAGAAGGTTCTCAAAGTATGAGCGGCCGATTCTTCGCCATCGTTGTGGGCGCCCTGCTGGCGCTGCTGGCCACCACGGGCGTGGCACTACATCAGGCCGGCAAAGAGGTGAGCAATCTCACAAATGAAGTAGCGCGGCTCGGGCAGGAAAAGGAAGATGCCGGCAAAGCGGCCGAGGCCCAAGCCTTAGCGGATGGCAAGCGCCATTCTCAAGAGATCAAAAATGCGAAAGATGACTATGAAAAGCAACTCAAAATTTATGAGGATGGCTATTCTGGCAAGCTCGCTGTGGCTGTCGGCCTGCGCCAGCAGTCAGAAGAGCGAGCCGCCTTATATCGCCGTCAAGCCGCAGCTGGATCCGATGCCGCAGCAGCTCTTGCAGATCGCACTGCCGCCCTCGACGCCAGCCTGGCAGAGGGCCGAGAAGTGGTTATCGGACTCCAGCGCGCTCTTGATGAATCTCACGCCTTATTGATTCTGGCTATTTCAGATTCAAAGGCAACGCGACAGGCCGTGAATCCTTGATCTATTTATTCGTTTCAAGGTCTGTAGTTGAGTTGTTTTTTTTGCTTCTACTCTCTATACCCTCCCTATTCAGCACCTGCTGGAGGGTTCGGGTCAGCGGGAAATGGGCAAAGTGGCCCCTAGCCCGCGTAAACGCAGGTTGAGGCCTTTGCTCCATTAAAAAAAGCGTGCATCTGCCGGATGGGACAGGGCCGAGCGTCTTTTAGGGCCTGCACCACCTGGCTACTGGGTGCAGTTTTCTGACTCATGGCGCAGCCGCCACCCTCCCCCGGTTCTGATTTGGCTCGGGTCGCGCTTATGGAGGCCCCCCGCCCGCAGGCGAGTTTCATTCTCACGCGATAGGCGTGCTCTGCCGAATCGTGACCACCACAGGGCGTAGTTACCCCTGCGCATGTGACGCATAAGCAAAACACTTTGGAAATAGGGGAGCCTGCAGTAGAATCCTGCACAAGGCGCCGCACTTCCCGTAGAGTGCAGCAGTCCAAAAAAGGCTTGATGTTGACGCATCAGGCCTTTTTGTTTTGTAGGACGGCCGCACAGTGCCGTGAGGGCGAATATAACACCTGTTACGCAACAGTCATTCAACAGCTGCTGCTCTTTTTACACTTTCTCGCCTCACCCTCCCCTGCTACAAGGGGTGCTCTAGTGGACTTTCCCCAGCTACAGGGGGTGATAACAAGTGCACAGGAATAGCAAAAAACAGCCCGCTATCAATGTTCCCTTGTTACTGGGGGTGGTGGTGCTGGCGCTGGCCGATAGCGGCCCAAGCACCCCCTGCGGCAAGGGGTGGACCATGTGGCCAGGGTCAAGCAGAATGGTCGTTTACCGCACGACGCCAGATCTCTATGCGCACATTCCAGATCAACGCCCAGCACTTCACCGCAAACGACTGCCAACGTGGCGTTTTGATTGACCCGGTTTTGCCCATCGGATTCATGGGCACTCCAAACATCGAGCGGCCGCACGCGCACATGATTTGGTGGGGCATGCCCTACGTGGAAACGGACAGCAAGGAATCGTTTTCTGTCTGGTGCTTGGATGGTGGGGCTTGGGATCGCCCAACCTGGCGCGGAAAAGCCGAGACTCTGGCCGCCGCGCTTGAGCTGGCCAGAAAAGTGCGCCAGTCGCCAATGGTCTATGAGCTGCGGCCTCTCGATGGCCAGCATGGATCCTTTTCGGCCACTCCGATGACTACCGACTGACCAGCAGCAGATAACGTCCTCCCCTTGCAGTAGGGGGCTTACCTAACACTCTGTTCTGTCAAGTCATGCCTTGCGCCAGCAAACTGGTTGCCGCATTCGCATCGATAGCGGTTCCCTGTCCCTAGGATGGGCGGCGCCAGCCTTCGGCACTGTCGGCAGCTCAAGGCGTACTTGTTAATGTAGGCGGCGCGCCGGCGTTCGCCATCCTGGTGCATTTCATTGAAAAACTTGCCAATCGCAGAAAAAATCTTCATTCATCGACCCTTTTGGTTCTTTGGAGAGATAGAAGCGCATGCAGCGCAGGCCTGGACCTGGCGGCTTACTTGATGCCGAATTGCTTGCGCATTGAGGCGCCCACGGCAGTGCTCACAGCCTGCAGGTACTCATTGATCTGCGAGTCTTCGAGGCTCATTCGCTCAAACAGTGGAATGCCTCGCTGGGTGATGTTCTGAGGGTCGAAATATGGGTTCTCAGGTGCACCAATGCCGCCGGCCATGATGGCATCCACCATGTCCCCAGACATATCGACATACAGGCAGTACGGACGGGCTCCCTTTTCCCAGCAGTCTGCGGAGTCGGAAATCAGGCCTGAAACGCCGTTTGCTTTATAGGTCTTGACGGCGGTTTCCGTGGCTCTGGAGATCTCCTTTGCCGTGTCAGTGGCTGATCGCTGCGGGCCTTTTGCCATTGCGCCAGTGGCCACCAGTGAGAGAGCGAGAGCAAGACCTAGAGCAATTTTCTGCATGTTGTGCTTTGGTTGTTGATGCCCGAGCATACCGCCCGCATGAGGGTGCTGATACAAAAACACACAAGCCTATGCCTCGCGTGACAGCCAAGGGACAGACAGAGGACAGCGCCAGCATCCCCAGCAGCAGGGGGAGAACGCAAAAAAGCCGCCCAAAGGCGGCCTCTCGCTGGCGCTGGCAACCGCCCCCAGCTACAGGGGGCTATTCGCCGCCCTTTGTCCAAATTAGCTGCTCGCTTGAATTCTCGTTGAACCAAACAACGCGCTCCATATTGACCTTGCAAACCCAATCTTCTACCGTAGCTTCAACCTCATTAGTCGTGCCATGTAGAGCGTCTGGAGTGAAGACCACAGCCAAAGCCGAGCTGGGCGCGCGGACAGATTCATATTGAATCCATTGAACGCCAGCTTTTACTGCCGCGTCTGCTAGTGCATGAGTGGCGCTGTAGTCGCTGCCATGCCGCCACGTATCGCGCAGAGAATCCCAAGGCGCGGCCATCAAGTTGATGCCATTGCCATGCACATCAAACCGGAAAACGCTGTGGTCAATCATTGGTTCCAGCTTGCTACCTACGGCGGTATCAAGCAGGAATTTCATGCGCCAATAAGAGATTTCAGATAGCGAAGCCTCGCGCGTATGTGATCCATACCAGCAGCCCGCTTCATGAGCTCGCCTGAACCTGGATGCATGGCCAGGGTAATACTCAAATGGTGCAAAGGTCTGGGGGTGCTTATCAAGCTGGGGAGTCTCGCCAGCTAACAAGGCCTCCAGCACCATCGCCTCATCAACATCATCAACCAGGCGCAGCGAAGTAGAAAAGTGCTCAGTAGGAATGCAGCGCCATGCCCCATCCATGGACATGGGCTGCACCGTAGTTTCCAGCCAACTGGGTTCCCAAACCACCGAACCCGTCACGTCGCACCCTTCATTCCATTGAGGTAATTCAGGGTGAAGACGATGCCTTCAACGTCAAGGATGCGTTCATGGGGGACGCCCCGCAGGGCCTTGTTATGTGCACCCATCCAAGCCATCCGCGCTTCGGCATCGCCACCGACCAGCAGATCCAGTGCCCGAAAGATTTTCACCAGCATGAGGGCGCACTTGCCTTCATAGCCTTCTGGGTCAATCAGTCGGGTCGCGGATCCGAGCCGCGAAACGCTTGCAGCGCTGGTGCGCAGCACTTGAGCCAGCTCAGCATTGCTCAGGCCCAGCAGGCGCGCAGCGTTGAGGGTGGCTTTCGTCAGGACTTCGGCAGGAGTTGGTTTGTATTTGAGGAGTGCAGACATATATCTCTCCGGTTCACTTTGACCACTTCTTTATCACTTGTGGCAACTTTTTTGCGAGTATGACACTTTCAACTTTCAATTGAAAGGATTAACCCTTTTCATTTCATATGAAACTAATTGAAATGAATAGATAGCGATAAGCAATCGGTTTCGGTTTCGGTTTCGGTTTCGGGCTCGGCTGGCGCTGGCAGCTTTGAGGCTGCAGAATGCTGAAAATGTCCTAAAACATATCTTTTAGGACATTTCCCTAAAAAAACACAAGCCATGCGCAGCACCAAAGCCCCCTATATCCCGCCAGATCAATTTGAAATGATCATCAAGTCCATGCGCGGCCAGCATCAGCTGCGCAATCGCGTGGTCCTGCTCACATCCTTTTTTGTGGGCCTGCGCGCCAAAGAGATCGCGGCCCTCCGCCGGCGAGACCTGCTCGACCTGGCCGGGAACCTCCGATATGTAGTGCAGCTGACTGGCGACATGACAAAGGGCGGCATTTTCCGGGAGGTGTATTTCATGGATGACCGCCTGCGCATGCTGCTGACCCAGTACCTTTCTGAGCACAACGGGCCACCAGATCAGCCCGCTTTTGTCAGTCAGAAGGGTGGTGGTTTCACCGCGAATACGATGCAAAAGATGATCAAAGGCATCTACACAAGCGCACAAGTCAAAGCATCAAGCCACAGCGGCCGCAGATCATTTGCAACCCGCCTTGTAAAACATGGCAGCACTATCTACGAGGTTAAATCGTTAATGGGGCACTCAAGCATCACAACAACAGAGAAATATCTACATACAGATGCTGAAACTCTGATGGCGACAGTTAGTAAATTGAGCGCTGGAAATTCACCACTTGATGCGCTATAAAATTAAATCGGTCATAAATTGATAGCAAACTATCCATATAAAACAATACATTAGACTGTTTTTTGATTTCTTCATTCTAATGATTACAACCATTCTAATGATTTGAGTCATTCTAATTATTAGAATCACACCAACAACACTAATCATTGGCACGATTCGCACCATTAGAACTATTACAGCCATTCGTGTGATTCGTACCATTAGAACAATTGGAGCCATTCGGGCTATTCCAACGATTCAAACCATTAGAGCTATTGCAACGACTAACACCATTAGTGCTATTGGCACGATGTAGGCGAATCGCTTGATTCGTTTAATTAGTGTGGTTAATACCAATCACACGAATGAAAATTGAATTAACATTAGTTATAAGCAGCGCGCACGCCGCCGCGCCACAGATAACGAAAGCCATTCCATGAACTTCAAGCCGTTGCCACAGCCCGCCCGTAAGGTGATCGTCGTAGCCAATGAAAAGGGCGGAGTGGGCAAGACCACCATTGCCACCAATCTGGCATCTATGTGCGCCAACGTGGGGTGGGACACCGTGCTTTGCGACGTGGATCCACAGCAAAGCTCTACGAAATGGGCCAACGTGCGCCAAGAGTTCAACCTTGAACCCGCCGTGAGCTGCTTTTCGCGTACAGGCAAATGCGGCGCGGACATTGCCCGCCTGGCTGAAAAGTTTGATGTGGTGATCGTGGATTCGGGCGGCCGTGATTCGATTGAAATGCGCCAAGCCATGAGCGTGTCCGATATGGTCCTCATGCCTGTGTCCACAGGCCAATTTGAGGTTTGGAGCGTGGCCACGATGGACACCATCATGGCGGACGTTTGCACCCGCACGGGTATCGATCTGGAAGGCTTAGTTTTCCTGACTAAAGCCACCGCAAACATCGATTCGGCGCTCAATACCTCGACGCACGATCAGCTGGCCCAGCTCAAGCGCTACAAGGCAATGCCTCTGGAGAATTCGATTGTGAGCCGCGTTTCCTACCAATACGCCGCTCTCTCTGGCCGCTCCGTTTTTGAAAAGATGGACCGCCGCGATGTGAAGGCCGAAGAAGAAATGCGCGGCCTGTTTAACGCCACCTTCGGCATGGATCTGGAGCTGGCATAAGGGGTATGAACATGCCACCGAAGAAAAAGCAGATCGTTATGTCTGGAGTTACAAAGCCTGCCTCTAATGGGGACGTAATCTCTCCATCGATGGCCGCGCGCTTGAGCCGTCTTGACGCTGCTGCATCGTGGACGGAAGAGCCCGCCAAGCGCGTGGCAGAGTCCGTCACAGAGCCCCAGTCGGACGTGATCGCTGACCTGGCCAAGGTCGTCGCCAAGGCGAACAGCGAAAGCCGCGAAGCCGCGCAATTGGACGGCGGGGCCGAAAAGCAGCCCCAGGACGCGAAAAATGACGATACCCATGCCGATGCATTGGCCGGGGTCGAAAAAACGCACCAAGAGCCTCTGGCTGCGTCAGAGCCTTTGAATGAAGCGCAAGCCGAACCGGTTTCTTCTGTTAAGCCGGACCCCTCGGATGTTGAAATCGCTCAGATCAGCGTTGGCCAGGAGGCTTTTGGCCCTAGCTCCCATGTTATCGATTCCATGCAAGTCGCTGCGCTTCGCATTGGTGGCTCCAGTATTGACCGATCCGAAGAGGATGCGGCGACTTTGACCCCTCCGCCTGCGCCTGCAACTGCTACACCTGTTCAAGCGGCGGCCCCAGCCGAAGCTAAGCATGATCCTCTGGCGGATCTCATGCGCACGCTTTCGCCTGATGTGCTGGCCCAGCTGGCGCTGCTGGCCACTGTCAAAGTTCCAGCAGTTGAGCAACAGCCTGAGTCTGCAGCAGCTGCTGTGAGCGAAGAAGCCGAAGATGATGATTCGCATACTGCTGCAAGCCAGTCGCCGGCAAAGGCTGTCCGCCGCCGTAAGCGCGCCTTGCCTTGGGAAGATCAATCTAGTTCCGGTCTCAAAAAACGATTCACGATGGAAGTGCCCATCGAGCTGCACAACCGTCTGGAGTTCCTTGCAGGCACTACGTTCGGCAGCAACATGACCTATCTGGCGCTGGAGGCTTTGGCTCCCGTTCTGGATGCAGAGCTGCGCGATCGTGGCTATGACCCACAGCCCTTGGATCTCTCTCGATTGCTGAATAAGCGAGGAAAGAACTTCAATGGCTGAGAAAAAACCGGATCCCATCCAGCCACCAGATACAAAGTCTGATGGCTGGAAGTCTCTGCAGGATGAGCATGCCGACCGTTTAGAGGCTGGCTACCCCTGGCAGCTTGAGCAAGAGGAACTTGATTTCTCTGTAGAGGCGAATTTCGTCCATTTCCTCAAACCGATGATGTTTGAGGGATACGTGGCGCAGATGGGACCCAAGGCCTTTGCAGTGCTCATGGCGATCAAATGCTTTACGGATGCCACAACGGGGCGAGCATTCCCCTCTCGGGCAAAGATTTCTCAAGTCACAGGGCTGGGCCTGGCAGCAATTGATATTGCTATCAAAAAGCTGCTCGATATGGGTCTGCTCAAAAAGGCTAATACGGGTAAGCGGGTGCCGACCTATACGGTGGTGGAGGCTATCCCTGTCAAAAAGCAGACTGGTGAAGTGATGGGGGTTGCTATGAAGGACTATATTTCGCGGGAATTCAAGGTCGAGGCCATCAAAGAGGCCATCGTCCAGGCTATCCAAAGCGGCAGCGATGCGGGCAAGGGTCTCACTCTCACCGTGAACCTGAATCTGCAGATGATTGAAGTGAACCAGAGCGGTGATAACGCCCAGTTCAACAATGTTGGGCAATCCATCACCACAGAAGTGGACCATGGCTCTGTCGGCAAGAGCACTACGCAGCTATCACCACCAGCGCCAGCCCCAGTTCCCGGATCCACCACTTTGATTGGTGGCCGATCAGCTACGCGAAGAACTCGGGACGTTTGGTGATTTTGGATTGTTGCCGCTATTGATTTTGTAGCAGCTTTTCCACAGGTATTGCGGGACTTGTTACTTTTTTAATAAAGGTATTCTTTTCCTTTTTAATAGTTCCCCTGCTGCAGGGGGAGGTAAAGGCACTTATGCCCCCAGCTGCAGGGGGTCACTTGTCCACAGGTCTCCCAGTTACAGGGGGATATGGGTATCCATACAGCCCCCGTTTTTTGGCCAATCTGTGCATATCTATCACCCCCAGCTGCAGGGGATGGTTAGTGGATCTGCTGGCGCTGCTTGGACATGAAAAAACCGCCTCGATGGGCGGTTTTCTTGTTTTGGTTTGATCTGCTTTCAACCCCTTGCGCGCTGGTAGTTGTTTGGCTCTTGGTTGCGCTGGCCTTGGGACGGTGCTGGTGCACGCGCTGGGGCCGGCGCTTGCCCATAGCCATCATCGTACTGGCCGTAATGGCCGCCGCCTTGGTTGCCTTGGCCGTCCTGGCGTGAGCCCAGCATCTGCATCGAGTCAGCGCGAATTTCTGTGCCGTAGCGGTCTTGGCCAGTGGCTTGGTCAGTCCATTTACGGGTGCGTAGAGCGCCCTCGATGTAGACCTGACTCCCTTTGCGCAGGTACTGCTCAGCAATCTCTGCAAGGCGCTGATGAAACACAATGCGGTGCCATTCAGTAGCCTCTTTGTTCTCCCCGGTGTTTTTGTCGCGCCAGCGGTCCGTGGTGGCCACGGTGATGGTCACCACCTTATCGCCGCTGGGAAATGCGCGGGCTTCGGGGTCGCGGCCAAGGTTGCCGACCAGGATAACTTTATTGACGGATGCCATGTGGTCCTCTGTATTGGGCCGCTTCGGTAAATGGTGGTCTGCGGCCAGTGTTGGTATTGGATCCCCCCTTGCTGCAGGGGGTGGCAGGACACTTTCCTAAGCGCGGCTGATCAGGCTTAGCTTGGTGGCCATCAAAATAAGACCTCTTCGGAATAGCCGCGCAGACGGGCGATGCCGAGAGAGAGGGTGATCGTCACAGCAAGCACTGCCATGCCCAAGGTCACACCAAAGGAAAGAAGATCGCCAGAGGTTTGCAGGTCCTGCGGAATCTTCATGTGTTGCAGAACGATGGAAAGCACATAGCACCAGACCGCCGCATTGCCCATGGATGCCCAGAGCCACACGTTCAAAGTGCCTATGGAGATTTCGATTTTTTGAGGGGTCACTTTGCAATCTCCTTTGATTGAATCCAGAGTCGTGATGTGTTGTCTGCAGCGAAGTCGCGTATAGAGCGGACTTGGTAGGTGCCGGGCTTTTGCGTGCGCTTCAAATAGGCGCGCAGAGCGATGCGCACGCGCTCCAGGTCGTCGGTCTTGCACTTGATTGGTGGACCATCGATCTGCACCGTCGCAAAAAACGCTGAATAGCGCGTGTTGTGGCGCACTACGTTGTGCGGGCAGTCCTCGGTGCCTAACTCCATGCCGGGGAAGTCATCGCGCTGCTGCAGGTTCTTGACGGCCACAGATTTGCGGGGCCTGGCTGGCCCTTGATGTACTGGATCTGGCTGCAGCAGTGCACCAAGAGCGCTTTTCAGCTCGGGCGATACAGAGGCTGCAGGCTTGGTGCGCCGTGGGGCCGTGGTCTTTTGCGCTGGTTTGGCTTTTGGCTTTGCCTTTGTTGGCCGAGCTGGCGGCGCTGGTGGAGCTGGCGGCTTGAGCTTGATTACCTCGGGGCCTGCTGGCCTACCTGCTATCGCGTTGCCTAGTACGTTGTCCAATGGATCAATCCGCACCCGTGTCAGCGGCTTGCGCTTGGCAATGGGCTCTGGCGCTGATTGCTCGGTACCACTGGGATGCTCCCACCACGCGGCAACGGACAAGCTCCAAAACTTGAGGCCGCCAGCACTGCGCAGCTCCATACTCTTGGCCTCTAGGGCTGGCGATAGATAGAAGTCCAGGCAGATGATCTCTGGGTGGCCGATTGCCTCGGCCAGCGCGGCAGTGGACAGCTCCGTTTCTAAAGGCAGCGTGCGCAGGTGCGCTATAGCCTTGACTTGAATGGATCCGACTTTGTTGATCATGGCTGCCCCTTCGCATCGCCTTGGGCCTGAAACCCAGAGCAGCGCACGGCCGCCACACCATCGCCATAGACTTTGACCACGGGCATGCCGGTGAATGGCAGATCCTTGCAGCTGGCGCTGGGCACCTTGCAGGCCATGCACATGCTGCCTTTGGGCTGGTGGCTGGTGATCTGGGTCATGCTGCATGTCCCTCCATGCACCAGATGGCCAGGATCTCGCGCAGCTTGGCCACGGGCAGGATCTCGTCTTGCTGCGTGATTGCCAGATCATTTACAAAGCGGTGCAGATGGCCAAGTGATAGCGTTTCATTAGTTCCGCTGATGCGCATGAAGAATCCATCGCACAAGCAAAGCGATGCACCTGGGCACAGCTCAGATAGGCGCTCCATGTCGTCCAGCAAGCGCCATCCCAAAAACAGGACCCGCCCAGTAAGCAGCGCCAGAACGAGGGTGGACACTGCCAGCGCCAAGGTGGCCGAAAGCCAATACTCAACGGGCCACCACATAGCCCAGCTCCATGAGTGATTCGGTTTGGGGAAGATTCATCCAAGGGTTGATCCCACCGGCAAAAGTGGTGCGTGGCCGATCTGCGGGCATCACCAGGGGCATGCTGGCGCCATCGATCAGCACCCGACCGGCAATGTCGCCTGAGTTAAGACCCAGACTCACAGCATTCATGCTGCCTAAACTGCGTTTCTTGTTCATTTGTCTACTGCTTGAGTACGAAAACGAGAGGCCTTGACGCGCAGCACCATGCGCGGCTGCAAGGTGAGGGGTTCGCCGGTGGCGAAGTTGCGGCCGGGGCGGCGATTACTGACGCGAACCATGCGGAAAGTTGCCAGTCCATGCATGCGCACGATCTGGCCTTTCTCCAGCAGCTCTTGGGTACCGCGCACCACGGCAGACACCATTTCTTGCGCTTCGGTCGTGGTCAGGCCGTGCTTTTCCGAAAGGTGGAGGCACAGCGGGGAGGGTTTGGCTTGCGGCATGCTTGGTCCTTAGAAGGGGGCATCGCCGGGGGCGGAGTCTTCTGGGGCATTCGCGGGGCCGGTGCGGGTCCTGCGCACCGAGCGCTGGCCGCTTGCATTGGGCTCCGAAATCAGCCCCTCTTTCTGCATGGCGGCAAGCAGGGCGGTGGCATGGTTGAACCCGGTCTTGAGGTGGCGCTGCAGCTGAGAAACGCTGGTGATCTTTGTGCTGGCCACGAACTTGGCGGCATCTGCATAGAGGTGGTCGCTCTTGTCAATTGAAGCCAGTCGCACGGGCAGCGCTTCAACGGCACAGGTGCGCAAAGAAGCGGGCAGCCCCTCACCAAGGCCGGTACGACCTTCGCCGCCCAGTGCTTCGATCAGGTCAGGGATCAGGCGCGACAGCTCACCCGTGGCAATGGTCACATCGGTATCAAAGCCGCCATCGCCTTGCGAATGGCCATCCATCACCGCATCCAGCAGCACGATGTTTTTGATCTGCAGGCCTTCGGTCAGCACAAAGCTCACGCGGTCGTCCCAAGTCATGGCCAGCTTTGTGGGCAACTTTCCGTGCTCGATATGCTCTCGCACTTGGTCAATGTCCAGCGGGTGGCGTGCGTAGCGCACCACGGCCTTTGATTCGTCCGCTGCTTTCAGCTCGCAAGAGCGATCCACCGCAAAGCCTGCGGGCGGTTCTTGCGTCATCAGCCAATGGGCCATGGCGGCCTGCGGGCTGGTCTGGGTATCTACCAGCGCCAGCGCAAAGCCGGGCAGACTTTCAACCAGCAGCGTCACGATCTCGTCAGCGCGGCTTTGAGCCGTGGCATCAATGACCAGCAGGCTGGCAGCTGGGTCAATCCAAACCCAAGTGCCCACGGTGGCAGTGAATGCCATGGGCAGCAGATCTAGCTTGGCCTCATCCTTGAGATCGCGCTTTTCTTTCTTGCCGGGCTTACGGCCCTCGGTCTTCTCGATGTGCTCGGCCTTTTCGTTGACCCTGCGATTGAGCACGTTGGCGGGCAGCAGCTTGCTTTCGGAGAAAAAGCGCATCAGATATTGGCCTGAAACGCTCTCGCAAAGCACGCCATGCTCTTCGCCGCGCGGAGGAACCCAGCCCATTGATCGCTCTTGTGTAGCGCCGATCTGCACAAAAGGCGTGCACTGCAATGCGTTTTCGACCGCCTCCTGGCTGATGCCCTCGGGTGCGCTATATCGATAAATGATCATGCTTTTAATCAAGGCGAATCCCTTTCAGGGCTGCGCCAGCATGTGCAGCTGTTATCAAAATATGGCTTTGCAAGGTTCACTCCTGTTATTGAAAGCGGCTGCTCAATGAGCGGGTTTGGTGTAAACATTCTATGCGCTTCAATAACACTTGTTACGTCACAATGCGAAAAAGATAACAAATGCACATTCGTGCATTCAAAAAAACGACAGGCCTGCAGTTCTGATTACGTTTGTTACCGGCTGGCGCTGCGAGCGGGCGCAAAAAAACCGCCCGAAGGCGGTTTGATGGGGGTGAGGATCCGGGCTTAGGATTGAGTGAAAGTCATGGAGGGAGTCTGCCCCCAGCGAAAGACCACGCGGCCAATGATCTGCACTTCGGCCTTGTTGAAATGCTCCGATCTATGCGAGCCATCTGGGTTGATGCTGTAGAGGGCAAGCGTTTCACCAGCCGTGGCATCAAGGCCGCGCGTAATCTCTTGGCCATTCACAGCCACAGAGTAAATGGCACCTGAATGCACGGCCTGCTGGGATGCATCGATCAAATACTTGTCGCCTTTATTGATAAGGCCCTGCATGGTGGCATCAGTTTGCTCTGACCAGCTCAGGCCCGCAGCGCGCCCGGATACGCTGCCCTGCAGCCAGCCAGTGGATACATCTACAGTCTCGCCCTCTAAGGTAACGATGCGCACCAGGTCGCCAGCCCTGGCCACGGCAATGCGCGGCACGCGGATCATGGCCGAGCTGCCCATTGATAACAAGTGCATATCGCTGCTGGATAGTTTTGCAGGCATTCCGATGGGCTCAGGGGAGCCCACGCCTGTGCGCACCCACTCGACATTGACCTTTGTAGGGTTGAGGCAGGCGATCAGCGATTCCATGTATTCGGTGCGCTTGCTGTCCCGGCGTATCAGTGCGTTGATCGTCGGCACGGGGACCTCTGTAGCCCGTGCGACTTGCGGCACAGAGAGGCTGCACTTTTCGATTGCTATCTGTAATCGCTTGCCGAAATTCATGGTTTCTCTTTCGTTTGTGTTTCTTGTGTAATCGCACACCTACACTTGTTATCAGTGAATAACAAGTGTTATCATCAGCCGATGCATACAAGCCACCGAATATCCGCCCTTCAAGAGGCCATCGATAAGTCCGGCGCCAGCATCGCAGTCTTCGCGTCTTCTTTAACTTCGCATCTAAAGCGTGAAAAAAACCCCGTTTTGGCTGCTCATGTCTGGAACTGGCTGCGCCGGGATGGAGGTGCCCCCGCATGGATTGCGCCCAGCATCGAGGCTCTTACAGGCGTCACATGCGAACGACTGTGCCCAGAAACAAGATGGGATGTTTTGCGCAGCTCAAGCGGAGTAGTTTCTAACGAGCTAAATACTCCATTCACAGCAATAGCAGCGAACAAAAGTTCTTTCCTGCAAGCGAAACTGTAACCTATTTGGCGTTATCGAGCTAACGACTGTTATAAGTAGAAGCCCACAAAATGCAAATTACACCCCCGCAGACGGCTGCAACTGTTACTAGCTCCGATAGTCACGAAGACCAAGGCACGCGCTCTCTGGAGAGCCAGAAAAAGCGCGCCAAGCTAAAAACAATCGTTTCAAAGCGCATGCTAGAAGCGCGTGAAATGAATGGTTATAGCCAAGCAGAAGCCGCCGGGATGTTTGGTTATAAATCTAGTAGCGCTACACAGTTAAGTTTGTGTGAGCGTGGGTATCGCCTCCCCCCGTTGAGCGTGTTGCTGCGCGCTACTGAGGTATATCGTTGCAGCATGGATTTCTTAGTGGGTTTAAGCAGTGACCCAGACCGAGATCCCCAGGCAGAGGTGCGACGTTATATCGTTGAATCTACCAGCCGCATGCTCCAGATGCAGACCAATGCAGTGATTGACGGTATGACGGTCCAGCTTAAAAAAGAGGGACCTCTTGTAGCTGCATGCCATTCAATTGCCAACGAAGGCCAGACCCTAGTGGATGCTCTGCGCCGTTTTGTGCAGATCAATTCAGCGGCCTTTAACAATGAAATGCGCGGCAGCGCCTCCGTGCTGGCTGCTCTGGAGAGCTTTGAGGCCAATGGCCTGGGCTATGCACGCCGCCAGCTGCATCGCTTTGATCGCGTGAATGCCGAGGCCACCCGCCGCTTGAAGGCAATTGCTGCAGCCCGTGCCGACGCGGCCAATGTGGACCTATTCCAAGTGGGCGACTGATCGCCCTACTTTTTCGCCCTGGCTCACATTCCCCGAAGGCGCACCAATAGCGCTGGATTCCATGAATTACTACACGCATCACATTAACGACTACTTGACGGCGACCATTGGGCTGTCACTGGAAGAGCATGGAATTTACATCCTGCTTTTGCAGCATCACTACCGGCTTGAGGTGGGGGTCAGCACGGTGGATGCATATAAGCTGCTTGCCGCCTCAAGCCGCAAAAAGCGCGCGGCCGTGGATGGAATCCTCAATAAGTTTTTCTTTTTTGAAGAAAATTTGTGGAAAAACACGCGATGTGTCGAAGAGATTGAGCGCTACTCCATCGCTCAAGAACGCACGAAAAATCTTCGCACTGCTGGCGCTGACCGTAAGCAAAAATCGCGCGAAACACGTTCCATGCTATACGCTTTGGCGCGCGATCTGGGCCTAGACATTCATTGGAAAGCAACGGCAGATCAATTGCTTACGGCAATTCGCTCCGTCAATCCCGGATTCATGCTTTCCCAAATGTCACGCGAGGCAGATGGTGGACAAAAGCGAGGCAATGGGGTGACAAGCGAGGGACAACAAGAGGACGGCCGCCGAGGCGTCACGGGTGGTGTCACGCAGGGTGTCACGGCTAACCCATTACCCACTACCCATGTCCCAATACCCATCAATAGTTCCGTATCTAAAGATACGGACGCAAACGCCTTTGGCGAAGGCGTCACCAGCCACCATGGAACCACCGGAGTGCGACAAGGTGGTGATGCACAGCAACAGGAAAACGACTTAAACGATCAGAGCGGCTTTCGTTCGCCTGCTTTGGTAACAAGTGCACAGAAATGCACACAAGTTGATAACAGCCTGCCCAAAGTGACGGCTGATGCAGTACAGGCCGAAGCCAATGCTTTGAGTGAAGACCACATCGCTGCCATGTGGATGAGCGGCAAGGCTCTGATCATGTCCACGGACAAGGTTGCGGTGACCACTGCAGGCTCTTTTCTTGGCGGTTTGGTCAAGCGTTACGGCAATGGAATCGTCCATGAGGTGGTGGAGGCCGCCATGGTTGAGCGCCCCGCAGAGATGCGCTCATGGATGACCGCCGCATGCGAAGACCGCAAGCAGCGCCAGCTGGGCCGTGGTGGCCGAAAGCAAGAGGCGCTTGAACAAGGCAACCGAGTTGCCGCGCAGTCGTGGGCTGAGCGCAAGGCCGAAGAACTTAAAGCCATGTCTCAGAACGGAGGCCATTGATGCACGCGGCTGATCTTTCCGAGTTCTCGGGGCTAGTCCAGAAGGTCATGAACTATTACCGCCGCGACTGCACGGACGGTCTTATCGATCTCTACTGGGAAGGCTTGCAGTGCTATGAATTGAATAGCGTAAGGCTCGCAATTGGTGTGCACATGCGAGACCCAGAGGACGGGAAATTCGAGCCCCGTATAAGCAACATCGTCAAGATCATTGAGGGCAGTAAATCAGACCGTGCAGTCATCGCGTGGGCTCAAGCACAGGCCGCTGCCAGCTCAGTGGGTGCCTATCAGGACGTGATCTTTGATGACCCTGTGATTCATGCCGTGATCGAAGACATGGGCGGGTGGCCACTTTTCTGCCGCTTTCCTGAAAAGGACATGAGCTACCACCAGCACCGATTTACGGTGGCCTACCGCGCCCACGCCGCCAGCCAGGCCGTGAGCGGCCTTGTCCACCCTGCCCTGCTATCGGGCGACCGACAGGCTGATAACTGGCGCGAGTCACGCGGCATGCCAGCGGTGCGGCCCACCTTGATCGGAAATCAGATGGCATGCGCCCAGGTCTATGCCAATGGATCCACTACGGGCCGCCTGCAGATCAGCTCTACCACCAGCGCCAGCCAATTGCTAAAGCTGGCGCTGCCTACCCGCCCAGCAACCGCTGGCCAGACCGGCACATCGCTGCCCATGACTTCAACCAAGGCCCTCAGATGAGTAATGCCCCAGCAGTGACCCCGCGCGATGTTGCCGCAGCCATGTGCGAAATGCAAAACGGCCTGCAATTCCTGTTTCACATGCTCAACACAAAGCCAGCAATCCAAGAAATGAACGAGCGCTCCCGCGTCCTGCACTCGCGTGCTGTCCAGATCCGTGACGGCATCGCTATGCATAAACAGCACCTGAGCGCCTGCCGCCAGATTCTCACCCTCTTTCCTGCAGCGAATGATTGAATTATGAGTAAAAAGAATAGCAATAAAGGTACGCCACGTAAGGCCGCAACAAAGAAAAAGAAGAAATATAAGGGCTATACCCCGATTGCCCCTCAAGCCTATGACCTGGTGAGCATGGCAGCCGCGAGCGACACAAAGCTCATCAATCAGGAAATAGCAGAGCAGCAGGCCCTGCTGCTGGAGGCCCGCTTGCTGATGCTCTACAGCGAGGCAGGCGGCGGCCCCGAGGAATACACCGGTGCAAGCGATACCGCGCTCATGCTCAAGGTGGCGATAGATGCAGACCTATGTGATGACGATGACGGGCAGTTTGAACTGATCCGCAACGACCTGAATGCGGCTGTGCAAGCCCACGCGGCTGGCGGCCGGTACCGCCTGCCTGCAGATGGCCGAGAGCGGGTTATGGGGATGGTGGACGCGATCCGTGAGCTATTCCAGAACACCCCCGAGCGCACCTTTGTATCCCTGCACAGAGCGACAACAACCGTAAAGCGCGCCCTGCAGCGTGGCGAGATCTCGGACGTTACCAACCTCAAGGAATTCATGAAATGATCGTCATTGGAATCGACCCAGGCCTCACTGGTGCCGTCACGGCGTTAAAGCGCGAAGACTGGTCTCTGATAGATGCCATCCGCATGCCCGTGGTGCCAGACCTTGGGAAAAACATTGTGGATGCGCACACCTTGTGCGAATTCATCAAGAAATATCAGGCCATCGGCCCGGTGCACGTCAACATTGAGCGCGTGCATTCAATGCCGACTGATGGTTCCGCCGCAGCCTTTTCTTTCGGTATGGCCTACGGCACCGCTCTGACTGTTTTAGCGGTGCTGGGCGTGCCCATCACAAAGGTTACGCCCCAGTCGTGGAAGAAAGCCAGCGGCACCAATCGAGGCCCTGGTGCGATCGAGGGGAAACCTGCAGATCCAACGCCAGAGGAAACCAAGGCCTACAAGGCGCGACTTGCGGCCGCCAAGCGCAAGGCAAAAGATGTGGCCCGAGGCCGCGCCATTGAGCTGTGGCCGAAGTGGAATGAACTGCGAGCCATTGAGGCTGGCCAAGCCTTTGCCGATGCCGCGCTGATCGCTCGCTTTGGGGGCGCGGCATGAATTCCGGCAGCGCACTCAAGCGCGTCCCATTTTCTAATCGCGGTACCGGATTCAAGCCAAAGAATGTGGTGGGAAAGTTCACCACGTTTTCACAAAAAAAAGGCTCTAGCGCTTATGGGAAAAGCGCTAACAGCTCTGAAAAAGATAGCAATTTCAGCAAGCGATTGGCAGCGGATCGCCGCGCGCAAGCCGAAGAAAAGCGCCGCGCCGATACGCTGGCCGCCCGCGAGGCCAAGCCGCTGCCCACTCCCATTCCTATGGAGTCGCGCGGAACCTATGCCAAGGTGGATAGCCAATCGCCAGCGCCAGCCATCGCCAAAGATCCGCGACAGCGAAACCCTCACTTGCTGGCGCTGTCCAACGGTGCCAGTTGCACCCTGTTTGCCCCATTGGTTGGCATGCATGACCCCAGCACTGTGGTGGCTGCGCATGCCAACTGGAAGGAATACGGCAAAGCCAAGAGCAAGAAGGCCCATGACTTTTTCAGTGTGTCCGCTTGCCACACCTGCCATACATGGCTTGATCAGGAAAGCGGCGATCCAGAGCAAAAGAAAGTCACCTTTGAGGCGGCCATGGTGCTGCAGATCCTTGTTTGGCAAGGCCTAGCAGCACAAATCTCGGCTAAGCCAGCCAGGCGCAAGGCCGCTCAGTGGGCTCTTGATGGTCTAGCTGCTCACCCCTTGGGCAGGGTATTTTTGGAGCGCGCCGCAGCAGAAGCCGCTGAAACCTGAGTCACCGCCCACCAAGAGAAGTACCCAGCGAGGTGCATTTTTTTGAGGGTAAAAGTAACAACTGTTATTTCTTAATTTAATTCGGTATATACTGCACCCAGATTCACAAGGGGCAACCATGGCAAAGGCACAGATTCAGATTCACACCGCAGAGCGCTACTCACTCAAAGTGCGCGGCCATCAAATGGAGCTTGAGCGCGCCGATGGTGGGTGGGTCATGCAAACGCAAAACGCCGCTACACGCGGTTGGCTGGGTCAATCCTTCGGTAGTTACAAGCGTTTCCCCACGCTGCAGGACGTTGAGGCTGCTTACAAGAGCTGGGCAGGTATCCGCCAACTGGCCAGCGAGCAGCTGGCGCTGGCCGAGCTGGCCCGCATTGCCGCCATGCCTGCAGTTGGAGCCTGAGCATGGATGCGACCCAGATCAAAGACGAGCGCGCCCGTCTGCTGGCGATGGCCAGCGACATGCGGGCCAAGGCCCAAAGCAGCCGCCGCCGCGCCCGTGAAATGAAGTTGCTGCCGATGTGTGAGCGCAACCCGCTCCAGATTTTGGCCCTGACCATCAACGCAAACGAGCTGACCCGCGAGGCCGCTAGTTTCATGGCCCAGCGGGCCGCCCTGATCGCCTGACACCCCCGACTAAAGGACAAAACCATGAATGCACTCATTCTCGACAAAGACCAAGCCGCAGCCGTGTGGGGCGCTATGCGTCTGCTGGAAAAGGTCGGCGGATCCATTGACGCGGTAATCGGCGGAATCATCGTGGGCGAGACCCATTCCGGCGCGATTCAGATTAAGCAGCTTGTCAACATCGACAAACAAGAGCGCTACGCCACCAAAGTCGCGTTTGCCGCCGCCTACGGGCTGCAGACAGTGTGCGCAAGCAACTTCGATGCGCTGATAAATGCCGCCCGCGAGCAGATCACAGAGCGCATAGCGAACATCAAGGGCGATCGTTGCGAGTTCTACACCGATCAAGACCTGGAGAGTGCAGAGGCCGAGCGCCTGCAGATCGAAGCCCAGGCCAAGGTCCTAGAGGCCAATGTCAGCCCCTCAGACCAGCTCGAAGCAGTGCAGGTGGTGACAGAGTTTGCCGCCAACGCCCGCAAGCAGTACGCAGCCACAAAAGAGCTGACGGCGCAGCCCAATGGCACCTGCTCAACCATCCGCGTCCCCGTGGCTCTGCTCAACCGCGTCCGAGACATGGGCGAGTCGTTTGGCTTCCCCCGAGCCTGATCCCCCCGGCAAACAAGTTAACCCGCGAGGCATGCTGCATGCACAAAGCAGCGCCTCTCTCTCTCTGACGATTAAATGAGGTTCACCATGGATAGATTGGTCATTCACTGCGCTGGCGATGAGTTCTGGGGCTGCTACGAAAAAGTAGACGTTCCCACCCCGGCATGCCCTCTTGCCCGCAGTGCAAGAGCACCAATGTGGATCTGCGCAACAAGCTCACTCCCTGCTATCACCTGGAGTGCCAGGATTGCGGCGAAACTGGCCCCCGTGTTTTCGCGCCCGAGTGGGATGGCCGCCCCATCAAGACCGCCGAGGACTGCAAGACCCTTCACATATCTGCCCAGGCTGCCGCCAGAGCGTCATGGCCCGCGTGTTCATCCGCGATCTATGATTTCCCGCATGTCTGGCGCGTGGCCATGCAGGTGGCCATCACCCTTTGCGAGCGCATCCATGATGCCCACTCGCACCCTAGCAGCCGTGCCGCTGCCCAGGCTGCAGCCCGCTGCGCCCAAGAGGTGCAAAGCTGGCAAGAGATCTCCCCGGACGTGATTGCCATGCTTCTGAAAACCTCTGGCGAGGGCAATGCACTGCTGGCGGCCGCAGCCGTTGAACCATGCCAAGCACTGGAGCCCATTGAATGACCATGAATGCTTTTACATCGCTGCGCTCGCGCGCCCGAGTCCAAAGCCCCAGCGCCGCCCAGGTGGCGGCAGCCGTGGTGCCCATGTCCGACGCATCGCGCCGCTGCTCTGCCGCAAACAAGGATTATTGGAGCTTTGCCAACGCCGAGCCCATTGGCACCAATGGCCGCGCGACATGCCCTGTCTGTGGCCGCTCCATCGCTATCTCTTATGGCGTCATGGGCGCAAACGTGCCGCGCATCCCTGTGCATCACAAGATCAAACCTGAATCCTCTGAGTTCTGACATGTCAAAGAAGCAAAATCCTCTGGACCTGCGTGCGCCCACTATTGGCGATCTGTACCTGTTTTGGGTCTTGGTGGGCCTTGTCCTCAAAGTGATCTATGACCGGGTAGAAGATTGGGAGAACACCAGTAATTCCCAAGCGGCAGAGGGTTGCCTTATCTGGGCTGGCGCTGGTGAGCAGTCGAAAGCGGTGGTCAATCGCCCATGGGTGCGCCGCATGGCTGACGGCCTTGGCATTGGGCGTCAGATCTATGTGCGTGAATTCCTGTTTGAGCTGGCCGGTGGCAAGTATCCGCACCACACTATTCGCACTCCCACACTGTCCAATGTCTGCGACTGCAAACAGTGCATGTCCCCTGACCATTCCAAATGGATCGCCAGAGCGCAGGTAATCAAGCTGGCCGCAGAGCGAACCCAGTACGGCAAGGATCCGCTGCGCTCGATGCGCCTATCCCGTGCCCGCCAGGAATACAACCTACGCGAAGGCATCGGATTGACCCGAGAGCAAGTAAACATCATTCGACAGAACCCCGGCGCGCGGCCTGTAGACATGGCCAAGCAACTGGGCATCAAAGCCACCACCGTTGCCGACTGCCGCCGCCTGCGCACCTACAAATTGACCCAAGACCAGATGGCCGCAGTTCTGCAGCCAGCTGCCGAGACCCACAATGCCGCGCCCGCCGCGCCCTTTGCGGCTCTGCTGACCTTTGCCATGGATCGGCCGCCCAGCATTTCCAGAAGCGCCGCGACATAAAGCAACAGATAAGGCGCTTTTTCTCTCCGAAGCACTCCCCCTTAACCCCGGTTTTAGCGAATCGGGGCTTTTTTTACTCTTTAATTACGTATATACTGAATTAAATTCAAAAGAGGCATCGCCATGACGACACAAGCCACCCCCGTCACGTCCACCCCCATTGAGCTGGTCAGAAAACTGCGCGAGACCACAGCGCCAGCTGATTTTGTTGGCATGGGCCAAGCGCTGATTGGTCCGCAGCCCAGCCTCATGGACTTAATCGACCGCTGCGCGAAGTCCATGCAAGAGCAATCCAAGAGGACATGACCGTGACTCAATCCACCCCAACCCTAGACAGCCTTGTCGTTGGTGATGCCGTAGCCATTGCCAATGAACGCCGATCTTTTTACAGCGATGCAGCGCGCCCACAGGTGGCGAACTCCATTTATCGCGTTGGGCGCGTGACAAAGGACTTTCTGACCCTTGAGAACGGCAAGAAAGTCAGCAAGCGCACCCGCCGCTTAGTCGGTCAGGCCTACGGTAATCCCGTCATCCCTGCGACCCCCGAGCTGATCGCCAAAAACGCGGAAGAGGTCAAAGCAGAGCGCGAATTCAGCGCCGTAATGAGCTTGTGCATCAGCCTGGCTAAGCGCATGGACTGGGTGCACAAGATGAGCCTGGAGCAACTGCGCGATGCGGCAGCTCTGGAGACCAGTTTTCAAGAAGCCGAGGCAGCAGCAGGCGCTGCAAAGACCTCCGGCGCATAACCAAAGAGAAAACCATGCCAAAGACCACCGCAGCCCAGCGTGCCCGTAATTTCCGCGCTTTGTCATCCATGCGAGCTCGCCTCAGTGCTGGCGCTGCCTGCACCGGATCCCACCCGTTGAATGCCACGCCCCCCAGCATCAGCGACATGCCAAAGGCATTGCCCGTGACAACAGCTGATGCGCGCTTTCTGTCCGTGAGCTGGCCCATCAAGACAGGCATGAGTAAAAAGCATCATGCTGCCGCCGGTGCCAGCACTACAGCTTGCGGCAGCACCATCCCCGATGTGGATGGTTTGGAGCGTGGCCACGCGGGCGCGTTCGACTGCCTGCGCTGCGCGCGTCAAACTTCTTTGGACCCGCTCCAATGAGTAGATTTCACTACGGCCGCCGATCTGGGTACCGCTCAGCCCCAGAGCGCCCAACCTTTGAGGGGTTGATCGAAACCCGCATTCCTGCGCGTGCTGGGCCAACGCTTGCCCAGCAGCTGGTGGCCGACTTCGAGGGTGATGCCCTGGCGCAGGCCTGCCTTGGGAAAGGGGCGATCCTGAGCCAAAACGACTATTGGGGCCTGAACCGCTACGCGCTGCCAGACAAAAGCGTGGTGGTCTTGCAAAGGCATGGCGGCCCACCCATGACCGTGGACGCTACGGACTCGGAGAGCATCAAGGCCTATTGCAGCAGTCTGAAATTTGACTCGCGCGAGGTCTATTTCTTTGCCGCCTTGATGTGATCGATGGGACATTACAAAAGCGAAAAGTGAGGCCTGCGGTGCCCTTGCCAATCCCATGTAATGGAGTTGCGACAGGAGCAGGGCTCACCGGGGCTACATCCCCCCGGACTGCTAGGTTCGATTCCTAGTGTCGCATCCAGCTTTGGCTGGGTGGCTTATTCATGGCACCTGAAAAGGTTTCAGACCCTCCCCTGTAACTGGGGGAGGGTTTCTTTTTTGGGAAAGTCGCACGCTGCTGGCGCTGGCCAAGGGTTGACGATGCGGGTATAGCAACCGAAAGACCGCCCGGATAAACAATGCCCCGAAAACCAGCCACGCCGGATCCATCGGAGGTGGCCAGCGCCAGCAAGCCAGCGCCTAAGAAGCGCGTATCTTCAAAGGCTAAGCCGCCAGCCAAAGCTGCCCCGAAAGCTGTCCCAAAAGCGGCCACTAAAGCCGCGCCTAAAACTGCAGCCAAGGTGCCGCCCAAAGCGCCAGCGACCGCGAAACCGGCGACTAAACCAGCCACCAGCACCAAAGCTAGGGCCAAACCTGCAGCCAAGGCTAAGACTGCGCCAGCCAAACCCCTTGCGACTGCCAAGGCAAAAAAGCCGGCGGGTAAAGCCGCGTCCGCAAAGGCGGCAAAGGACTGGCCCACAGACGGTAAAGGCAAGCGCCTTGAGCTGGATGCCGAAGAGGAAGCGGTGCGGATGGGGCGGCCGAGCCTGTACCTGGATGAATATGCATTAGTCGCCAAGATCGTCTGCGGCATTGCTGGCCTGGATGAAGAAAAGCTAGGCGCAGAGCTTGGGGTAACTGGGCGCACGGTGCGCAACTGGATGAAAAAGCATCCAGCCTTTGCCGAGGCTGTCTCGCGCGGCCGCGATCGGGCTGATAACGATGTGGTGAATGCCGCCTTTAAGACCGCCACGGGCTTCATGATGCCTGCCGTGGACATTCGCACGGTGGGGGTCGGTAAGGGTTTGAGCGTGGTGGAGATCACTCATTACGACAAGTATGTCCCCGGTGACAGCTTCGCCCAGCAGTATTGGCTCAACAACCGCCGCCCAGACCAGTGGAAAGCAAAAGTCGAGGTTGCGATTGAGGCCACGGTCATGGACGTGGCCACGGCCGAGGCGAAATTCTGGGAGCGCATGCACAAGTCCAAAGAGCGCCATGCTGACATGGTGACGGAGCGCAATAAGCACGGGCTCAGTGGTGACTGATGGCGAAAAAATCAATCCTTGAGGATCCACGGTACCCGGACTTTGTAGAGAAATTCTGCAATGACCCACTGCGCTTTGCAGTGGAGGTCTGCGGCATGATCCCCAGTGATGATCAGGTGGATCTGCTCAACGCCATGGCCCCGCATACCGCGAATGTGTCGGTCGTGTCGGGGACCGGTACCGGCAAGACTGCCACCTTTGGCCGCATCGCCTTGTGGCACATGCTTTGTCACCCTGTCGCGGTTTATGAAGGCAAGGTAGAGATCGGCTCCAACACGTACATTGGCGCGCCCCTGATCAGCCAGGTGGCCGATGGTGTCTGGAAAGAAATGTCAGACGTTGACGTGGCGATCCGATCCGGCGAATACGCATGGATTGCGGATTACTACACGATCACAAAGACAAAGGTTCACGTCAAGGGCTTCGCCAATCAGTGGTTTATCAGTCAGATCGCTATGGCCAAGGGGCAGGCCATTGGCGTGGCCGGTAAGCACCGATATTGGCAGCTGATCATCATTGACGAGGCCGCCGGTGTGCCTGATGAGCATTTCAATGTGATTGAGGGCACCCAGACTCAGGGCGGGAACCGCACATTGATGGCCAGCCAGGGCGCTCGCAATTCCGGGCGTTTCTACGACTCGCACCACTCGCTGCGACGAGAGAACGGCGGGCGATGGCATGCCTTGCGGTTTTCCAGCGAGCGCAGCCCCTTCACCACGCTGGAATGGCTGCTCGCGCGGATCTTCGAGTCTGGCGGCCGCGATACGCCGGAATACAAGATCCGCTGCCGTGGCTTGTTTGCCGTGGACTCCAGCAATGTGCTGCTTGCCCGCGAGGATCTGGAAAAGGCTTTCGAGCCCCGCCAGATTATTGGGGACGATGAGCCCTATGGCCTGGTGGTGCTGGGTGACGTGGCCATGGGCGAATACCGCGACGATTCTGTCTGTATCGTGGCCAAGATCATTGGGGATGAGGACCAAGGGGAGCATGCGCGCCGCGTGGAATTCCTTGAGATCCCCATTGCGACCAACTCAAAAAACGAGGTGGACTTTGCTGGTGATGTGCAGGCCATCGTGGGCAAGCTGTCAAATGCAACGCTCTACATCGATAACGGCGGTATTGGCCACACTGTTTGCACGCTGATCGAGCGCGCCGGTGGACAGGTCGAGCGTATCGACTGGGGCAAGCCGTGCTTTAAGAATGAATACAAAAAGCGGTACTACAACTTGCGCGCCTGCGCGATGGTGCGCCTGCGTGACGCGATCCGCCAAGGCCGCGTGGTGCTGCCCCAAGGCCTAAGCAAGCAGTTAAAGGAAAAGCTGCTGACCGAGGGCTCGCGCTTGCCCTATCACTTCACGGAGGCCGGTGGGCTGCGCTACGTGATGCAGAGCAAACAGGAAATGCTGCGCAACGGCATCAAGTCGCCCGACATTATTGATGCCTTGTCCTTTGCATTCCTTGAGGGCTGCACCTACGTGCCCACAGAGCGCGATCATTCCAAAGATGAGGAAAAGCGCCAAGACCGCCGCGAGGCCATGAAAGAGCGACTGGCCAAGGCGCGCGCGCAGGCGGCAGAAGCAGAGTCCGAAGCAGCTTAGGCCGCTTGGATTGCTGCCAGCGCTTGCACGCTGGGCATGCTTGGGTCCTTGGTATTGGTGGCCAGCATGCCCACGCTCCAGCCGCGCAGGTACGCATCCAGCAGCAGCGCGGTCTTGATTGAGCTGGCGCAGGCTGCCGCCAGAAATGCTTGGTTCAAGGCGGGGGCGTTGGGTTTGCCTGCTTGCTGGGCCTTGGCCCCCTCTTTCGCGGCTTGCTCTTCTGTCATATCGGCCATGGATGCCTTGAGGCTTTCGGCGCGCGGCAGGAAGTAGCCCAGGCTGGTGATGGTGTCCACCACGTCAAAACTGCCTGCTTTGGTGATCTGGTACTGCATGGGGCCGGTGTGCCAGAGGTGAAAACCATCAGCACCGGCGCAAAACTTGAATCCATTGGGATGCACGGGGATCGGCTGGCGAGTGGCGCGTTTTTTCATGGTGATGGCCCTTATGTTGGTTTAATTCAGTATATACCAAACAGAAGCAAAGGGCCGGGGGGATCAGCTGGTGGACTTTCCGGGGTATCCGATCTGGCGTAGATAGCTCGGCTGCAGGGTTGCCCAATCAAAGGAGTCTTTGAACTCACCACACCGGTGATCGCGCTTGGTCAAGATGTGGCCAGCCGGTGGAGTCAGGCTGCTGCCTGTGATGCCCAGCATGTTGACGCGCTCCGCACCGGAAACTGGCACGGTTCTGGAGCACTGACCGGCCACGCTGCTACCCGCGTCCCACCAATCGCAGCCAGCGCAGCACGGGCCATGCTCCATATAGAAGCGGTCCGAATAGAACTGGATAATTTCAGCTCTGCTTGCCATGATCGCCTGCCGGTTTTACGTGCGTGGCGCAGACCGCCTCATGATCGATGGATCGTGGGCAGCGCTTGTCCCCACACGTTGGGCACAGGCTCATGCGTGAGCGCAGGCCTTGGTTTGTCGCTTTGTCGCATTTTTCGCACCAGCAGCTCAATGCCTTTTGATCCATAAAGACGGGAATGCGAGAGCGCTGCTCTATGGGGTCCGTGGCCCCGAGCTGGCGGGCCATCGATTCGGCTGCATTTCGGGTGCCAGCGTTGTCGGTGTAGCGATAGTTGTAATGAAAGCTCGCATAGGTGAACGGATCGCTCTTGCCGTCCTGGTGCTGGATCACGACATGACGGCCCCCAAAAAGATCCGATTCAATCCAGATCTTTGTTGGGAAAATATGCACGATCGTTAAGGCTTGGCCCTGGCCATCTGGATTGGTCATGCGGCTTTTCCCTTTGGGTATTCCAGCGCCAGCTGATCATTGGCGGCCGTAGTAGACCCGAGGCCTTGGCGAATTTCCGCCTTGTCGCCCGCGATACGGCCGCGCATGACGGCGGCGGCATTGATGTTCTTCTTTTTGCGCCTTTTGGATTCGGGAACATCGCCATGATTGGCTTTGAGCCAAGCATTGATTGCGTCCTTGTCGCGCTCAGCAATCACCATCAGTGCATTGCCGCTGGCGCTGGTTGCGTTGTCGCGGGCGAACTGATCCAGCTTGGCATGGACCTGATAGACCCAGCCTCTGCAGAAATCGTCAGCCTGAGACTTTGCGCGGCTTTTGGTGAAGGCTGTGCAGCGCTCCAAATACTTTGCGCGGTCTGCCTTGCACTGGGTTAGAAGCGCGTCATAAGCATAGGCCGCCAGCTCGCAGCCTGGAGCCACCCCGATAAACGAAAACGTGACAGGCGACAGTCTCAGCTTGCATTTCGTGGTCATCAGCACACACCCGAAAGCCATAGCGGAAACCGTGGCCAGGTCTTTGTGCCATGGCGGCACGCTCTTGATGCTGGTATTGCGCCCGACCCAATCGACGGCATCAGATTGCACATCAGCCTCACTCAACCGGTATTGCTGCATCAGCGCTTGGGCCTGCCGCAGAGCCATCTGGGCCTCATTGAGATTTGACGATTCGCCAAGAGCGAGGCAGCGCTTGATTTTTCGGATAACTCGCTCGCGCTCAGAGCCCTGCAGCTGGCTTGTGTCCGTGGTGTCGTGGTGAGTTGAGGCCATTAAATTGCCCCTTCTGAGCTGGATTTTTTATTCATAGCTTTTTGTTTTTCTGCTTCGAGAAATTGGATTCGGTCAACAATCGCGCGGCGCGCGGCCAGCAAGTGCTTGGCAATATCGTCGTGCAGTGGCACCAGTCGTGTGCTGCTTGAGTTTCCCGATTGGCATGTGGCCAGCATCCCTAGAAATAGGTCTGCGGCCCCCTCTTGGATTGGCGCAATGAATTGCTTCCCGTCCATTTCGATAAACACATTGATCGCTGTGATGCTCATTTCTCGGCACCATCAGTGCCCAAGCCGCGCTTGATTCTGTGAAAGTCGTAGACCCACACCCAAGGATTCGCATTCCACTTGGCACCGGTGGACTCCCAGAGGCCGGAAAAAGCACCGCGCGGCGATAGGTAAGCCTTGCCATCAATGCCAAGAACGCTATGCACACTGAATTCATCGGGGCGTGCTGCAGAAATGGCCCCTTCGCGCCAGCAATCGCCGTCTGTAATGTCGTGCAGGCGCTCCAAGCGCACGCGATCAATCTGGAGCCAGAGCCGAGAGGCCCACTTTGGCATGTGAACTGCAGGGACCGTGGCCCCGCGCTGGCCACGGTAGGCATGCAGCTTGCACCACTCATCGGCCATTTCATGCGTTGAGGCGATGGGGGCGAAAGACTTATCAGCGTGATAGCGCACGCCATCCTGGCCGTTGGGCAATTCTTCTGCGTGGCAGGTCTCGCGCACATAGATCAGGTCACCGATCTGGCCATAGGGGCTGAGTTGCAGCGCCAGCTGGGCCTGCTCTGGCAGAAGGAAAACAGATGCCGACTTTCGGCCCCTGTGCGGCTCCAGTAACGAATCGCGCCCCATGGTGATGGCGGTATCTGCAATGCGCCGAGTCACCAGCTTTTGATCGCCAAGCATTGAGCAGACCAGTGGGGCCTTGAACATCAATCCGGTTTCTTTCATTCCTGAGCCTTGCTTTCTGGCGCGCTTGGGCGCTGCTTGTATTCGTTCCACATCCCGTTATGGGTGATGCAGTAGTGGGTATTCGGGCCGATCACGCGCACATGACGGTCACACATGGGGCGGTCACAGGTTTTGTCATCGCCCACGGGGTAGTCGCAGAGGTAGTCACCCACGCCGCTGCAGTCAGCGCAGTGGGGGCCAAAGTCCCCGCAAAGCGTGATGCGGCCGCCGTATTCGCGGCGTTTCGCGGTTTCATATTCCTCATACGTTCCGCGAAAGCCGGTGCTCAGCCAGAGCGTGTAATCGTCCCGGCTGGGGGCTTGGTTCATGTAGAAATAGCAGGGCATCAGGCTGGCTTAGTCGTGGCCACTGCTGGCGCTGGCATGAGCCCGTGCGCGTGCGCGTGCATGTCTGAGCTGGAGAGGCTTGGAACATTTTTTGAGGTGTCTGGGTCGCAGGGTGTTCCATCACCCCGCAAAGCCGCGCCAGTGCTCAAATTCTTTGGAACATTCGCCGGTAAATTACTGGAACATTCGCGCAAAGGTGTTCCAAGCAGATCGAAGCGGCGCAGCAGGTCAATCGCGCCAGCTGCGGCCGTGGATTCAGGATCCTTGCGGCGGACTTTCCAAGCCAGCTGCTTGATGCACAGCGCCAGCGAGGTTTCCCGGTGGCCACCGTCCGACCGCATGCGAAACAGCAGGGAGGTCATGTCTTTGATTGCCGGGTGAGCGGTACCCAAGGCGTTGACCAGCATGGCCATGAGGCGCTTGTCGCCATCCTCCAGCGTGATGCCAGCAAAATCAAAGCCAAAATCGGTGGATCCGTACTCGCTGGCCTCCATGCTGCATTGGTCAATCTTTGCCAGGACATGCAGCACGGCCTCAGATCCGCCGTTGTGGCCATGACCGGCCAGTAAGCCAGCTGCGGCCACCAGATCCGCGTGGATCTCTTCGCTGATAGCTGGCGCTGGTGAGGCTTCAAGCGCTGCCTGAATGGCGGCTTTCATTTCAGCGGCTTCATGGGCCTCAATAGAGCGCAGGCGGTGGCTGGGGCGCATTGCATTCCACGCCATCACAATCATTTCATCGGTAATGGTCATGCTGCTTGCACCCCTTTGCCGGGGAAACCGTCATGCGTGCGGCCATCGAGCAGGCGGCCGCCCATCGCTTTTCCGACCCGCTGCATATAGGCGTCATCACCAGCGCCAGCGTGGGCCAGATCTCGCCCGTTATGCCCTGCCTCTGTCAGGCGCATGGAGGGCCATTGCTTGCAGCCTGGGTCCATGTCTGCGCAGCTCTTGCCATCGGCAAACAGGTGGTAGCAGGCGCTACGGGGGACCCACTCGCCCCACTGTTTGAAAAGGAAATGAACGCCAGCATGAGCGCACTGATCGCGCAGTGAGCGCGCCCACTGGGGATGCATAGGGCGCGCGCCTGGGCCAGATTCCCCGCCCACGATCACCCATTTAATGATGCGGCGGCGCGTGTTGGCGATGATCCTGCCGGTTTCGTCCTTGTGGTCGCTGTCCTCATACTGCATCAGCTTGAGATCCACAGGGCCAAGAAGCGGCTCCATGCTCAGAAAATGGATGTAAGCAGGCACTTTCATCAGCTTGGGAATGTCGCGGTCTGCCTCTGCCTGGTCCACGATCGTGGCACCAATCCAGACGTTATCTGGCAAGCCTTCGGGGAACATTTCGGCCAGCATCTTTGCAGCGTTGCCGATCCGCTTTGTGAGCAGCAGCCAATCGAGGTTTGGTGTTTCAAGGATCAGCGCTGCCAGATCCTTGCGCCACTCGCTGGGGGCCGCGTTATCGAAAACATCGGCCAGGGATGCGCAAAAAACGCGCTGACGGGTTGGCCATGCAACGCCCTTGCTGCAGGCCGGGCACGCCTGATAGTGGCCGCCGCCGACATACTTGGTATGGCCGGGCGTGTCGCCGCGCCACCCGCATTCATTGCACGCATAGAACGACTGGCGGTTCCACTGGCGGGGCTTTTTCCAATTGGCGGCACTGGTGCGGACGCGCTCGCCCTTCGGCCCCCAGACGACCTTGTGCATGCGCGTATCCATTAGGTGCTCTGCATAACAGTTTTCGCAGCCTGGGGAAACCTTCGTGCACCCGATAAAGGGGTTGAAAGTGTGGTCTGTCCACTCGATAGAGGTGTTTTGGGCCATGATTACGCTCTTAAATTTGTAGCTGTACGCGCTTTAATTTCAAGCGCATTGGCGGTTTTTTCCGCTTTCCATGTGTCGTAAATCACGCCATCACAATTGCGGCAGCGAAAGATATTTAGGTGCAGCGTCATGCGGTCTGTGTAGTCGTAGCGCACGCCATCAACATGGACAGCGAACGGGCAGTTTTCAATGCGCGTCACTGGTTCACCGCATGAGCAATTGCCGAGTGTTTTCTTGATTTGCACTGCTTCGCTCATGCCGCACCACCCTGCTCTGCCGCCATAGCGGTTTCAAGCTCAAGGGCTAGTTTTTCGTCGCGCGCCGCCGAATCAAGACTGCTCTGTGCGCGCTGACGTGCCCCTGCCGCCAATTTGCGCAAGCCTTCGATGCGTTTCAGCTCATCCAGACGTTTGATCTCTGCGGCCGCTTTCTGCCCGATGAGCCCATGGCGCGCCAAGGACTCTGCCTTGACGTAACCGCTCATGCTTTCCTTGCCATTCCACGGGGAAACTGGGTGGATCTCTTGGTCATCGCTGACGCTCAGGGCCAAAAAGCATCCCGATTCGGTGGCAATCACGACGTTGTTTTGTGGGCAGTCATCACCGCTAAAGATCCAGCGCACTGAATGGCCGACCAGATCTTTAAAGTCGGTGAGCTGCTGATCGCGCGGCAGTTCTTGTGGATCTGGGATCACTTGCCCCAGCAAATCGATGTTGTGGGTGCTGCTCATGCTTGAGCCCCTTCACTGGCTTGATACATGAAAACCACGCCACCGTCTGGGCGCATCAAATAGCTCATATCGATACCGCGCGCCTTGCACTGCCACTCGGCCATGCTGGCGTGCAGGTACTTTCCCATGAGCTTGCGCCAGTCATCAGGAATAAGGGACAGCAGGCCCGCGCTGGATAGCTGGGCCCCGCCTTGCTTCTTAATGACGGCTGCGAGCATGTCGGCATACGTGCTGGCGCTGGAAAGCGCGGCCTGGGCGCATTCCCGTGGTGTGCACCCTGGGAATGGCCATTCTTGAAAAGTCGCCAGATCAAGCGCCGGTGCGGCCGGCACTTGAATCGTGGGTGCAAGGCTGGCTGCTGAAAACAGATCACGCTGCATCAGTTCCCCCTTGTTTCTGTTTTTTCTGCTCCTTCTGCGCCTGGGCGCGCTGTATGCGCCAAGTCAAATCTTCGTTCGATTGGAATTCACAGATTGGGTAAACCCTCATCAGTCGCTCCAATTCAGTGCCTTTAATGCGTTCCCCGGTGGAAACCCACTCCCAAATCACGCGCATTGGTTTTTTCTCGTAGCAATTCCCTATGGTCGTGGCGCGCAGGAGATGACTTTTAACGCAAGAAACTTGCACCCCCCAGTGCTCAGAATCGTGCGACTGGATTCGCTTGATGTAATGGACTTTCACTGTGATTCGCCCCCTTGTGTCTGCTGGGCTGCCCGTGGCTGCATGCGGATTGCCCACCAGTCGCGCGATGGGCTATCGGCGTTGTCGGCTTCCATTGCGGCCATGAGCGCGATCAGCGCTATTCGGGTCCGGCTGGATTTGCCGCCGCCGCCACCACCAGGGTTACAGAATTCGATAGTCGCGCCGCCGTGCTCATCGTGGACGCTCAAATACACATCGTTGTCGCTATCAAGGCCAACGCGCAGTGTGGCAGCAGGGCTCATGTCACCAATGCGGCCAATGTCGCGCGCCTTGGGCCATGTGATTGGTGTATCGCTCACGCTGCGCCTCCCTGCTGGGCTGCCAGAGTCGTCAAGGCTTCGCGCACCGCGTCACAGATACGCTCCAGGTTGGTGTACTCGGGGTTTGGGATGCTCGCGGCATCGCCCACCGGATACCACCATTCATCCTGCCCATACAGCGTTTGCAGCAGTTCGGTGTCGGCGTGCCAGCACTCATTGAGGGTGTTGCAGTTGTGCAGGTCTTGAGCTCGGGCGTAGTAGTCGCGCGCCTGGTCGTGATCGAATTCGCGCTTGCGGCGCATCTGAGTCACCAGCTTGCAGGCGTTGGCCTCCAGCTGGTGGCCACAGAACTTGACCCCATCCAGCGCTGGCGCAAGGTTCTTTATTAGGTAGTGGTTGCCGCAGGCGACGACAAACTTAGCAATGGTTCGACCACCCATGCTGCCCCAGTAGCTGGCCCAAGCCTTGCCGTAGCATTCGATATTGATTCGCCCTTGGCTGGGGCCGATGTCATCAAGCGTCACGCGGATGGGGTCAAGGCGCGGCACTTCGCTGATGCGCAGGATGGTGACGGTTCCGGTTTCGATCTTCATGCGGCACCGCCCTGCTGGGTTGCATCGACAACATGCTGCGGCACATCAATGGACTCACCCAGCTTGCTTTCCACGTAGCAGCGCATGGCTGCAATCAGCGGATCTGTTTCGTGCCATGCGACAGAGCGCTTGCCGTTCACGCCTGCATGCCAAGTCGTGGCTGACCAGATGCCTGATGGCCCCCAACCTGAGCTATTGCCGCCATTGCGGTGAACACGATGGGTAGGCGGGAGCAAGCTGATGTTCTCTCGCTCAACGATCGGCCCGCCATGCCCCCAGTTTTTGGAAGGTTCAAAATACTTCGCGCCATTCCAATTCCGGTGAGCAATAGAGCACCGGCCAAGATCATTGACGAGGGCATTGCCCCAGTCTTGGTTTGTGGAGTGATCTTTCCCTTCAGCCACTGCCACAGCCCAGTCCAGAGTCGAGCCGGTTAGGTCTTCTGTTTTGATGGTTGGCATATCACTCCCCCTTTGCTGCCGCCTGGGCAGCGCGGTTGGCGCGGTCGAAGCCTTGCGTAATGCGGCTTTTGTGCATGACTACCTTGTCGCCAGGGTTCAGCCTGACTGTCAACATATCTACTTGCGTATTGCTACCGCATCCGCTGTGCTCCATAAGCACTTCTTGCCCCGCATCCCGCGCGTCTGCCTGCGCCTGGGGTGCCGGCTCTGTGGTCAGCATTGCTTCCAAGTCTTGCTTTAGATACTTGTGGCTCTCTGGGTCGCGGCAGTATTTGTAGACAATGGCAATGCAGTTTCGGATGGCGTCATTCCGCCACTTGATAACGACCGGATGGCGCGGGCCAACAATGGAATCCAGCACCTTGAGGATGCGGGCTGGATACTCCTCAAGCGGAACATCCTGGTTATCAGCTGCCGCCAAGTCGGCGTATACATCCGCTGCGAATTTCTCGCGCCATCCGTCGGGCACCGCCACTGCCCTGGCTGCCTGTTCATCCATAGCTGTTATTGACACCATGACGCGC